>Ga0105092_10001997_pt1 | contig 10859 bp, 11 predicted proteins | sample PPLLak2March2015_FD_87021 | JGI IMG/M metagenome (GOLD analysis project Ga0105092, IMG submission 87021) | Freshwater sediment microbial communities from Prairie Pothole Lake near Jamestown, North Dakota, USA - PPLs Lake P7 Core (1) Depth... | ecosystem: Environmental > Aquatic > Freshwater >...
GCCGATGCGTTCAACCAGGCTTATGGTTGCCAGTTCGCCCACCAGCTCCGCAGCACCTATCACGGTCGCCGCCAGCCCTAACGAAGCGATATTGAGGTTGAAGGTGTCGTACATCCACACACCAAAAACCAGGTTGACGACCTCATTTCCCATGGTAATCAACAAATTAAAGAGAATTGCTACCCGCGCAACCGGGCTCGACGCGACCTTTCTTAACCCGTGCCAGATCGCGTTCTCACGAATGGAAGCGTGTGGGCGATCATTTGGTACGATGATCATGACAAATACCAGGGCCGCCAGACCCAAAGCGCTGAGCAGCCAGAAAGGCGCCGCCCAACCAAACCGCGCCATCAGCAGTCCCAATACCGGCACCAGCACGATGAAACTAAGCGACCAGCTCAGTTCGGTCATTGCTAAAACAGCGCCGCGTCTCCGGTAAGGAATCAGGTCACCCAGGTAAGCCTGCACGGCTGGTAAGAATACCTGGTTGCCAAGATTCGCGAACATTAATGCCAGAAAGAAGGTTGTGAACCCAGGCCAAAGCGCAACCAATCCCACCCCCATCGAGAACAGGCTGAGCCCCAGAAGCATCCCAATCTTGCGGCCGTAACGGTCGGCGACTGGCGCAAGCAGCGGCCCGAAAGCGCCGGCAAGCGAGCGCCCGGTCAGCGTCAACGCAGCCGCCTGCAGCGTAACCCCCATGCCAGAAGCGAAGATGTTGAGAAATGGGTAAACCATGCGGTAGGCAGCATTGATCCCTACGCGCGCCGCGATAAAGAGGCTCACCTGTAGTGCGAGCGGATGGTGAGCGGGCTTGATCGGGGTCTCGGCCTCGATCTGACTGGCTGGATCAGCGTTCAAGCACGCGTCTCTCCCGGCGGATTTGAAAACCTGGAATACATCAGCCGCGCAAGCAGCACCCCAAACAATAACGACAAAACCAGCAGCACCACAAAGAAAATTTGAATACGCAAGGAATCGGATTGGAGGATCGGAGAATCAGGGTGCAGCACATTTTGAATATTCCCTAACAGCCACCACAGCATCACACCAAAAACCAGGTTTGCAAAGGAAGTCAGGCGTGGTTCACTGATCAACGCCAGCCCAATTTGCAGCAGCAGTCCGATCATGCCAAACATTAACGGCACGCGCCAGCGCGGCTCATCCCAGAATATGCCGCCCCAATTGACTACCTGAACCCACAGCGACAGCGGCAGATAGGTCAGCCAAAAGACCATACCGGTTCGCCCCAGGGCCAGGGAGGTTTTGTTCAAGATGGCACTGCGCCGCAGCAGCCCCGCCAATCCCGCCAGAGCTGCCGCTCCAAAGGCAATCTTTCCTGCCCAAACCCAGGCGCCATGAAAATAAACCAGCCGTGCTCGTTCGCCCAGAGTGCGCTCCAGCGGCGCAAAGGCAGTCACCAATGTTAGCAAGACCAGCGTGAGCGCAATTCCTATCCACAGCATCTGGCGATTTTTCACAAAACGCATTCGATCTCCCCTGTCATCGCATGAGAAAGGGCGGATTATGATCTATAACAAGATTTACCCTCTCCATTGTAATTGGAGAGGGTAAAAATGAAAATATTGTCGCAAAGCCAGCGAAATGCAAGAAAGTCTCTTGCTAGAGACTTTCATTATCCAGCAGGAAATTTATTTTCAGTCCCCCGCACCCACCAGTCAGGCCTTAACAAATACTCCAGCGTTGAGGCAGTGATGGAAGGGTGGCTGGCTGGAGCGCCCCTCGGAATTTCCGAACGGAAAACCCAGGGGTGGTCAGGAAGATGCCGGAACTGCCTGCTGTGTCAGGAACTGAGCAAAGTTCGTGCTGCGCAGGCGATCAACCAGTTCTGACTGGGTCTCGCACCACAGCGGGCGAAGCGGGCAAGTTTCACCAAATGGGCAGGCGCTCGAACTGTGGGTGCATTCGTTTAGCGAAATTGGGCCATCGATCGCTTCCACAACTTCAAGAATGCTGATTTCTTCTGGTGATCGTGCCATCGAAACACCACCACGCGCGCCGCGTGAGGTGTGGATCAAGCCCGCGATCGAAAGCTGCGAGATGATCTTGGCAAGAAATGAAGGTGGAATATGCTGCACCTCAGCAATCTGGCTGGTGGCAGCGCGTTGTGCCGGCTCGAGTTGAGCAAGATAGAGCATGGCTCGAAGGGCATAATCGGCTTGACGGGTGATTTGCATGTTAATATTCCTCTTTTGGTAATACGGGTAAGAATACTCCCTTTTTACTGTTACAGTTTATTCGAACAGAATCTATCAAGCAAGTGACAGAGATCATCCATGCAGGATGACCTTTTACTTTGCTAGACACTGCAATTTCCAGCGGGTATAATAAATATATTCAAGCCCACTGACCAAATAAAAATACACAGGCGGTTTGCCAATGCCACTACCGAGTATTGATGTTCCATTCTTAACTGATTTTCTTACCGAGCTGCTCAACATACCCAGTCCCACCGGGTACGCAGAAAAGGCGATTGCATTTACCGAGGATGCGCTCGCGAAATTCCCCGAGTTAACCATGCGGCGCAACCGCAAGGGAGCGCTGCTTGTCGAATGGCCCGGCAAACAGCAGAATGAACCACGCGCGCTGACCGCGCATGCTGATACGCTTGGCGCGATGGTCAAGGATATCAAACCCAATGGGCGGCTGAAATTGACCCAAATTGGTGGATATGCCTGGAACACGATTGAGGGTGAAGGCGTTACGGTTTTTCCTTCTCGCGGCGAACCCGTGAGGGGCGTCGTGCTGCTCAATATGTCTTCGGGCCATGTTTTCGGTCGGCAAGTAAGCGAAACAAAACGCGATGAAGATTCGCTCGAAATCCGGCTGGATGTAAGAACGAGCAGCGTTGAGGACACGCGCGGTTTCGGTATCCAGATCGGTGACTTTGTGGCTTTTGACCCGCGCGTCGAAGTGACCAATGGTTTCATCCGCTCGAGGCACCTGGATGATAAAGCCTGCGTGGCATGTATCGTCGCCGCGGTAAAGGCTATGCATGAAGCCGGACTCACCCCCACCCAGCGCACGCACTTGATGATCAGCAACTACGAAGAGGTTGGACACGGCGCGGCAACAGGCTTTCCGGCAGATTTATCCGAGCTGGTAGCCGTAGATATGGCAGCCGTTGGCGGCGGGCAGACATCGGATGAATTCCATGCCACCCTGTGCGTAAAAGATTCCGGCGGACCCTATCACTATGAACTGAGTCAGAAGCTGCGCCGCCTGGCAGAAGACCAGGCAATCGAATACAAGGTAGACATCTACCCCTATTATGGATCCGATGGGGAAGCCTACTGGCGCGCGGGCGGAGATGTGGCGGTGGCCCTGATCGGCCCAGGCGTAGATGCATCACACAATTACGAGCGCACCCACACAGATGCCCTGATCGCCACAACCCAGTGGATCCTGGCCTACCTGCTCTCCTAAAAAGAGTTCAGCGAGCCGGGAGGGAAAAACGATCCTTGTCCGGCTCCTGTATGTATGGTAAAATCCTTTTTCGTAAGTACCAGCTTTCCCCAGGAGGGATGGCCGAGCGGCCTAAGGCGCCTGTCTTGAAAACAGGTATGGGGAAACCCATCGTGGGTTCGAATCCCACTCCCTCCGCCTGGGCCAATCCTGGAAGGAAGCGCGGATTTACATTTTGGGGAGGTGCCAGAGTGGCCGATTGGGCTCGCCTGCTAAGTGAGTGCTGGGGATTAACTCAGCCGCGGGTTCGAATCCCGCCCTCCCCGCTATAACAAAGAAATGGAATGGTTCGGGGCAAAAACACCTTAGCGAGCTGCGAAGGTGTCGCCAAAGTCAAAAGCTGCTCGGATGGCCGTCCGAAGCGGCTTTTTCTTTTCGGTTGGTAAAGTACGGTCCCAGGCGTCAAAACTGCCCAGAACTCCGAAGCCAATGCTTTTTTGGCACAATGATTGATGAAAGAGGGTTTCGGCTTTTTCTCTGTGTTGTTGCCATTGGCTATGACGATCAACCTGAAACTCGCTGCTGCTCTGCTTGCGGGCCCTTTCCAGGAAATCTCTCAGGCTTTCTTTAAAGTCCCGCGATTGAAATAGCCATGTACCCGCAGGCGCATCCCACTGTGGACCTGGACCAGGCCATTTCGATCATACCCGGCATCAGACAAGCATTTCTTCCACTGTTACTTCGTCCCTTGAATATATCGTAAGGCGAAAATATGCCAGTAGTTTTCTTCGAAGATCGTCAGGATCCATCAAATTGATCTGTTCATGTCCGAACTGCCATAACACCGCTATCTCCTTATCCTACCTCTTTCAAGAATTCCCGAATCATCAAAGCTGCGGTTGCCCCCTCGCCAGCGGCTGTAGTCGCCTGCTTGGTCGAACCCGCCTGCACATCACCTGCGGCAAACAAGCCCGGCAGTGAGGTCATGAGTGTTTTGTCAGTGACCACAAACCCAAATGGATCTATCTCTACTGCATCTTTTACCAGGCGGCTGTTGGGTGATAAACCAATAAAGACAAAGACCCCGTCATACTGCCATTCCATAACCTCACAGGTAGCCTGATCTTCAACGATCACGCGATGCAAGCGGTTGTTATTCATCTGAAACGCATTGATTTCATGATTGACAATCACCTTCATATCATCTCGGCTGGCAACTTTTTCTTGCAGGATCTTGCTGGCTTTGACTTTGGACCGGTGTTCAACAATATCCACACTTTTTGCAAAGTGGGTCAGGAACAGCGCTTCTTCAAACCCGCTGTTACCACCGCCAATCACAAGGACATTCTTCCCTTTATAAAAGGCGCCATCGCAGGTGACGCAGAAGTGAATGTTGGTGCCGATCAGCTCGTCTTCGCCAGGAACATCGAGCCGGCGATACTGCGCGCCGGTTGTGAGCAGCACGGCTTTGGACCCGTACTCCACCCCATCGACCGTGATGGCGCATAGATAAGTGCCTTGAGGGACAATTCTTCCTACCTCACTGGCCTGCAGGATTTCGACGCCGAACTGGCGTGCCTGTTGGGTCAAGCGGTCAGCGAATTCTCCTCCCACAATTCCACCTGGGAAGCCAGGAAAATTGTCCAGTACCCGGGTAATTCCCACTTGCCCGCCCAGGCCGGCTTTTTCGATGACCAGGACTTCCAGCCCTTCGCGCGCCATATACAGCGCTGCCGTCAAGCCGGTTGGTCCACCGCCGATCACGATGACATCATAGTACTGCCGCTGCGCTTTGGTTTTGAGACCTAATTTGGCTGCCAGCTCCGCGTTGGAGGGTTCCACCAGAATCGAGCCATCTTGAAAGACGATGGTGGGGATGATGCGGTTGCCGTTGTTTACCTTTTCAACATAAGCCATCGCCTCAGGATCCTGTTCAATATCGATGTTCTCATACGATATACGCTGTTCGCCAAAGAACTTCTTCGCCCGTTTGCAGTCTGGGTACCAGACCGTGCTGTACACTTTAATCAAGTCAGTTGTCATTGATGATTCCCCCTAATAAATGAGTGCATTGATAACTCAAGATGGTAGAAACGCTGGATGTCGCTGATACCAGATAAGGCACCAGGTATGTCAGAATGATCCGAAAAATACGGATGGTATCGATCTGTCCAGCCATCAGAGCGTCGCCGTGATTGATGAGAACCAGGATCGTGCCTACGATGATGCTGGTGAACAATGCACGGCGCATGATGTTCTTTGTTACGCACAGAGCAAGCCATGCTTGTGTCTTGCTGCGGGTGCCTGCTGTGAAGCTGCTTTGTTTGTTCATATTTGCCAGAGGGATGAACCTGTATTCTCTACTTGAGTAAAGCTTCCACTTTCGCCTTCAGCGCTGGCGGAGGTAGCGCTCCCGTCTGCCGCTCCACCAACTACCCCTCTTGAAGGAATAACAGGGTCGGAATCCCTTGCACGCCATACTTCATGGCCCATTCGGGATTCTCGTCTGTATTGACCTTGGCTACCAGTAGCTTGCCCGCGTGCTGTTTGGCCAGGTCCTCCAGGACAGGAGCGATCACGCGGCAAGGTCCACACCAGGGCGCCCAGAAATCGACAATCACAGGTAGATCTGCTTGTAAAACTTTATTTTCAAACGCAAGATCATTGACATGAAACGGTTTGTTTTGTCATGACTGCGCGTTCTCGCTTTCGTGATGGAATATTTTTTCTCCGGCGCGCACTGGAACCTTGAGGCGGTTTTCAAACGGCGTCAGCGGGCAAGACCAGTTTTCGTTATACGCGCAGTAGGGGTTATAGGCCAGGTTGAAGTCAATCAAGAACCTCCCCTCGGCAAGCGGTTCAGGCTCCAGGTAGCGCCCGGCCGGGTACGTTTCTTTGCCGGCCAGGCTGTCGACAAACGGCAAGAAATAGCCGTGTTCGTTGGCAAAGATCGTCAGGGTCTGTTCTTTACCTTCGATTGGGAAGTGGAACGTCCCATACCGCTGGTAGGTTTGCGTGTCACCGGTCGATGTTTGAACCGTGATCTCTTGTTGTTCTTGAAGACGATCCACGGTCACTTCAAAGCGCAACTCGGGCGCTTCTGGAAAGTAGGCAAGCCCCTTGAAGTTCTTCTTTTGATCTTGGGTAAGCGGGCTGTGGCGATCTTTTGCAAAAAAGGTGTCCTTTGCCGAGCGGAATTTGGATAAGTCACTCATCTTGCCCTCCTGTAAAGTCATTGTTTTTCATACTTGATAGACGGGGTTGAAATAGGAAATCTTACCAGGTCTTGATTAGCATCGGTGGCATAAGCCAATACGCAATGGCGAACATTGGTCACAGTAAAGCTGTCCTGTTTTTGTTGGTACGGATATTCTTGCTGGTATATGTATCTACTTTGGTCCATTCTGCATGCAATGCCAGGTGTAAAATTTAACCGGCCTCTTTTCGAACCTGCAAGTGTGAATTCGCAGATGAAGAACTGCGTCCGTAATCGCTCAACCTGGCAGTGACCTCAAGCGCGCAGACGGCCAAAGGAAAAGACATGCTGAAGAGGAATAATGAGCAGTGGATAACGGACCTGCGCGTTTCCGGAGAATCGTATGAGACGGCGCTGGCGGATTTACGCAAGACGATTCTATCCGGCCTTCCGGCAGCGTTGTCAGGTTGGCTTTCGCCAAATTCCCCGCAGTATGAAGGTCTGGCAGAAGAGGTGGCGCAAGAAACTGTGCTGAAGGTCCTGAGCCACCTCGAAACCTTTGAAGGCCGTAGCCAGTTCACGACCTGGGTATACAAAATCGCGGTGCGCATCGCGCTGACAGAATTACGCCGCAGCCGGTGGAAAGACGTATCCTTAGAAAGCCTGGTGGAACCAGAAGAGGGTCCAGCTTCCCCCCAGTTGATGACCGATTCCTCAACCGATCCCGAAACGCAGGTGATGCAGACTGACCTGATGATGCGGATTCAGGTGATGATGAAGGAAGAGCTTTCCGACCGGCAGATGCTGGCAATGAAGCTGGTCGCCATTCATCGTATGCCAATGGAAGAAGTCGCCCGCCGGCTAGGGAGTGAGCGGAACGCGATCTATAAAATGATTCATGATGCCCGGCTGCGTTTGAAACATCGATTGGCGCGCGAAGGAATGGAAATTAGCGAGATCCTGACAGTTTTTGAGGTCAGGTAAGGATTTACCTTCCACCCGCGTCTATCATTTGGAGAGATGGTGAACTGATGAAGAACTTTTTTCGACGATTATTCAAGAAAACGACCGGCAAAAGCAGTCCTCACCGCATGGATATGCCGCCCGAGATGGCTCAGCAGATGTTGAAAGCTGTCCAACAGACGGAGGAGGTGGAGTATTTCTGTGATGACGTATACCGCCTGATCGACGAGTATGTCGATCTGGTGCGGCGGGGTGAAGATACATCCAGGTTGATGCCGCTGGTGGAACATCACCTAAAAATGTGCGGGGACTGCCGCGAAGAAGTCGAAGCCCTGCTTCGTATCATGGATTCGGATAAACAGAGATAAACATCGGTCTTGTGTTTGGGACAGAACACTTTAAGGCGCATGCTGATTGAATTTATCGGCTCGCGCCTTTTCTTTGTCGAAAATATGAATATACTCAAGAAAACGAGTAACATGGTGGTTGAATGCCTATCACCTTTTCCCTGATTTCGAACCTGTTCTTTTTTGGATTTACCCTCTGGCTTAGCGCATATCTTCTCGCACGAGCATCCAAAAAGGCTGCTGTCTGGTTGACAGCATTTGGGCTGCTCTTCTTTGCCCTCGTAATTGGTTTCGAAGTCGTGTGGGGACAGCTTCCCGACAGTCTCCTGCTCATTCCAGCCCTGTTGTGGATTGGCGCTGTATTGTATCTCGTCCCAGAAGATCAGCCCTGGCGGGAGGGAGCTATCCGGAGTTGGATCTTCATCGCTCTCCCCGTACTGATTTTGACGATCCTGAACCGCTGGTTCTCATTCATCGCAATCCTTGCTTTGATTGCCTGTTCGGTTGTAATCGCTCGCCTGGCCTCGCGATCTCGGTTTAAAAATACACTGGCTGTTCTCACCGTCATTGGCTTGTTTGTGGCACTCAGCACGGGCTTGTTGGTGCTGCCGCTCAACTGGCTGCCGCGCGCCTGGACGATCCTTTTGCTTGGGCTGGATCTTTTTCTGCTGGGGATCGCTATCACCGTTTGGGATGCGTTCGAAGAGGGGGAACGGTTTCGTTCGCACCTCCTGCGGTCTTTTGTCGCCTCACTTTACTATGCCGGCGCGCTGGCTGCCCTGGTCATTTTGGCAATTACGATTGATGGAGCGATCACGCAGGGCAAGCTCATCGCTTTGGTGAGCGTGATCGCCTTTGGCATCCTCACACAAACCTTTTCCAATCCCATTCAAGCCACCCTGGATCGCCTGACGGCGCCGCAAGAGGATACCATCAATGAACAGCGGAAGACCTTACGCGAAACTGCCGAGGAACTTCCGCGTCTTTCCCTGCTCACACCGCAAGAAATGGATCAAGTCGAGTTTGCCCGTCTTACGCGCCGGGCACTCAGCCACCTGGGTGACCTTCCCAAGCTGGCAACCAGCCCACTGATCCACTTACCAGCAGTTGTTTCGACCAGCGCTGATAATCCCCTGGATCGCGCCCTTCGGTTGAAAATGCTGCTGGTCGAAAGTATCCAGCGTTTGAAACCGCAGGGGAGCGCAGCCTTTGGCACGACGGAAGAATGGCGTTATTACAATGTACTGTACTATCCCTACGTAAGGGGGCTCAAACCTTACACCCGCCGGAATGAACAGCATGCGCTCGATGAAGATTCGCGCCAGGCGCTCAGCTGGTTCCAAAACGAGGTTCCGGAGCGTACTTTGCACAACTGGCAGAATACGGCTGCAAAGCTGGTAGCAGGGGATCTCCGCAATCGGTAACTGGCAGGATTTGGCAGTCTTTTTCGTGTACCTGGCAGTGCGCCCTCCTTATATTGGGATCATAGGAGGCCTGTTATGAGTACACAAGTGATCTCAAGAAACAACCTGTCGATTCGCCATATCTTGAATGGCAACCATATTTTCTCCGGCCTGAGCGGCATCCTCTTTACCCTGGCTTCCCAGCCAGTTTCAACCTTTCTCGGGATTGACGCCCGGTGGATCATCTTCGGACTTGGGCTGGTGCTGATCGGTTATTCAGCACTGTTGTACTTCAACGCGAAACGACCAACGATCTCACGCAGCTTTGTGTTGTTCGCTGTCATCGCCGACAGCATCTGGGTCGCCGCGAGCATTCTCCTGCTGCTGACGGGCTGGGTCCCGTTCTCGGTTGAAGGCAAATGGGCGGTTGGCATCGTTGCGATGATCGTCGATGCCTTCGCCACGCTCCAGTTTATCGAGTGGCGGAAAATGTAAGGCTCTCCCCTCGCAGCGATTGAGCAGTTCGACGTGCGCGGCGGTCTGAACCTGGTCGCCGCGCACATCAATTCGATCCGTTCAGGCCAAACTTGGCCTTCGACAATACTTCACCTGGCGCAATTCCAGCCGTTTCCGGGTTCGTTTGAAAACCTTTGGCGCCCACCGCCGTGCCTATAGCAGGACGGTAATCGCAAACAGCCGGTTGATACGATTCATGTGTTACTTTGGGAGTAACCCCTGCGCAAAATGCAATCCGCATTCAACCCAGTCTTTCAAATCACGTTCACTTGTATAACATTAGCGAGCTGCTAAGGTGTCGCCAAAATCAATATATACTAATACGATCTATATTGATTGATTTGTCGTATAATATTGATAATAGATTCGGTTTCTTCTTTGGTAGAGGAGGCTATGGCGATGACTGACGTACAGGTGCTCAGAGCGCTTAGTCGCATTTATCGGATCGCCGAGGCTGGCGAAAGAGGATTTGCAACCGCAGCCACCAATGCAAAAAGTCGTGCCCTAAAACTCCTCTTCAAATCATTCGCGCAGCAGCGTGCGCAGTTTAAAGCCGAAATTCTATCCGAGATGCAGCGCCTGGGCGGTAACATTCACCCCAGGAGCAGTTTTCTAGGGATGATCCACCGAGGCAGGGTTGCCATCTTCGCAGTAATGACAATCGAAGACGATAAACGCGAACGCGTAGTCTTGAAAGAAGCAGCGTTTGGTGAAAATTTTGCCATCCGGGCTTACCAGAAATCGCTGCAAGCTGATTTGCCTGCGGAAACGCGGGAAATTTTAAACCGCCAATTCGAAGAAGTCCGCAAAGTCGTCAGTCGGATCCACTTGATGCTGGGAGAAGACGGACAGGGCCTGGTGACACACTTGTTTGATACAGAAGAGGATGCCGATTTGGCCGTCCAATCGTTACAGCGGGCTGATTTCGCCAAAGATTCCATTGAGAAGGTCGAACTGGATACATCGATCAACCAATACCATACCCGGGGCACAACCGTTCCCGAAACA
>Ga0105092_10001999_pt1 | contig 10855 bp, 7 predicted proteins | sample PPLLak2March2015_FD_87021 | JGI IMG/M metagenome (GOLD analysis project Ga0105092, IMG submission 87021) | Freshwater sediment microbial communities from Prairie Pothole Lake near Jamestown, North Dakota, USA - PPLs Lake P7 Core (1) Depth... | ecosystem: Environmental > Aquatic > Freshwater >...
ACATTTATGGTGGACGGGGTCAGCGCCCTTGCTACCCGGACTCTGAGTGTCGCCCTGACTTTGGAAGAGACTGGCAACGTGGAGAACGGTCGTCAGATACTTTCGACCTCCACGATCACCGTCTGGGGCATCAACGGCACCGTGCTCGCGGTCCCATGGACGAACGCCAATACCGCTTACCTGAACGGCCGGGTGTATCTGTACAACCTGTCTAACATCACCGGGACGATCATGGTACAGGTCAAGAAGCTTCCCAGGGTCAGCGATACAGGCGTGGGTTCAGAAAACATTGGCGAGCCACTCAACGTTGGTGTCCTGCCCGCAAACGGCACCGCGATGATTAAGCTCGGCGAGGACTGCTTGGCAGATCTCGGCTTCGGTACGACGCCCTACGTCGAAAACGGCGGAAACATCGCACTGGAGATCGTTGTTTACGTCCCGAATTGCGTCGGTATGCACCAGACGTTCGGTGCCGACTTCGCATACGGTTCCGTGAACTGCATCGTCGTTGCCAATGCTGAACAGAACTAGTACCCTTTGCTCGTGAAGTAGGTCAGTGATGAGGGAGGCTCGCGCCTCCCTCATCTTTTTTCAGAAGGGAAATACGGATGTTTCGTCGGCACTCCTTGAATCTAGCTAATTGGGCTCTCGCCCTGACCGGCTTGCTGGTCGCGCTGCTAACGGTCGCGACCCTGCCGACTTCCCAACCCGACACCGCACCGTTAGAAGGGTCACTCGCCACTGTAACCCCTGTCGTGGATCGCCCGTCGGTCAGCCCGAATCAGCCGTCTTTCTCGATTTTACGGGATACGTTTCGCACCGCTGTCCCTCAGAACAATCAAAGCACGGCAACCGGTATCGCCCTACCCTCCGTGGCTCCTGCCAGCTCGCGTAACACTCGTTCTGGCGTCGCCTCTGCGCCCCCACTGAATCGGACCAGCTCTTCTGCCCCCTCCATGCTGACGATCGGGACGCCGACCGGTGGCCGGCCCGAGGTGACCTCTCCCTCCCGTGGGACCAGTGAAAGCGGTGATCGCCGGGTCAAGGTTCTGAATCGCGCTCCTCGCGTGAGGCAGCTCAATCAAAATACGCTTCCAAAAGGCATGAGCCCGGATTTCTAGTCCTGTTGCCGAGTCTAATCAGATTGCTTTAGCCTTTGTCCGAGCGCCTCACGCGCCCGCCTGCGAAATCCAGCAACTCGCGACCCCGGATCCAGGCTGCGGCGATTGTTAGAGATTCTGTAGTATTAACAGATACAGATGCACCCAGGCAATACAAACGAGCCCGAAGCCGACTGGTCGGGGCGCACTCTAGCCCCTTTCCTTGCCGCTTTTATCGGCATAGCTCCGCTTATCGTGGCAAATTCCGCCCTCCACGACTACGCCGAATTGCCGAAAGCACTCTTTGTCAAAATCGGGACCCTGCTGCTCGTGCTGACAGCCATTCTTGTGCCAAAGGCTTCCCGAGCGCGTCTGCGACTTGTGGCCACTCCACTCGACAAACCGATACTGGCCTTTCTCGTCTGGGCGTCACTTTCCGTCATCTGGGCCTACGACAAGCAGGTGGCTCTCCTCAGGCTCAGTCATTTCCTCGCCGCCTGGCTGATCTACCTGGTTATCCGGGAACGGGCCGGCAAGCGGGAACAGAGCCTGCTTCTCGTATCCCTCGGCTGTTCCAGTCTCGTCGTTTCGCTGCTCGGACTACTGCAGGCTTGGCAGGGTGTGGAATGGGTTGTTCAGACACGTTCCCCAGCCTCGACCTTCGGCAATAAACTTCTTGCCGGAGACTTTGTCGTTTTTGTCATACCTTTCCTGCTCATTCTCCTCTTGGAGCGGAGCATGGTTCGCCGATTACTGGGCGGCGTCGCTCTGGCCTGCAATCTAGCCTACCTCGTGGCGGCGGTGACAAAGGGCGCGGTGCTCGCCGTAGCAGCGGAAGCTGGAGCGATAACCCTCATCCTCGCCTTGCCTTGGCTTTTCAGCGGTAAGCGAGGTCGCGTGAAGGTATTGGCCTCCGCGCTGGTTCTCCTGCTCGCGATCCTTTTCGTCGGTTCAACCGCGGAGACCAACTGGATTCCTCAAGCTTGGCGAAGCCAGTTCCAGCTTATAGGGAGAACGGTTGGCGTTCAGCTGCTCGGCAATCCAGGTGACCCAGACACGCCTCGGGGACCAATGGTCCAAGTCGATGACAGCGCCTTGTCACTGAGATTAGCTGTCTGGAACAACACCCTCAGCCTCCTTCGGGACCATCCGTTATTCGGCGTCGGGCTCGACAATTTTCAGGTTTTTTACCCGGCATATGCCTTCAGCCGAGCCATCGACATCCGGGTCATCATGAACCAGGAATGGCCCCAGGCGCACAACGATTATCTGCAGACCCTCGCCGAGCTCGGCGTCGTTGGAGTTCTGCTCGCCGGCTGGTTCCTCTGGAAGATTTGGAAGTGCTCCGTTCCCTTGCTCCGTGAGACCGGGTCCCGCCTGATAGCCATCGCATGCCTGACAGCGATTGTGGGACTCCTGGCGGACATGGTTTTCAATTTCCCTCTACAGACGTCGATCGGGCCTCTCATGGCCGCTGTCTGTCTCGGGTTAATCGCCTCTCACTTCAAGACGCTCAGGAGGTCTCAGCACGCGGAACGCCTCAAAGCCGGGAGCTGGCCCGCCGGTCTACAGACGGTTGCGCCGTTTCTCGCCGGACTCTTGGTGCTCGCGGGCATCTGGAGCGAAGCGCGGCTGGTCCTCGGGAGTTACCACTTGGCACGCACCTTGGAGGCCCGGACCCAGCAGGACTGGGCTGCAGTCGTTTCATCGGGAGGCAAAACGCTCCGATACGCCCCCAGGTCATACGAGGCACTGCAGCTCATTTCGGAAGCACTCTACCTGGCGGACCAACCTGCCGCTGCGGCCCGGGCCGCAGAAGGGGTGCTGAAGATCCGTCCTTACTACAAAAACGCTCTTCATAATCTCGCCGTTGCTCGGGAAAAGTCCGGCGATCGCCTGGGAGCGCTGGATGCCTACCAACGTCTGGTTAGGATTGCTCCTTATAATGCTCAGACACATGCTGCGATCGGACGGATCTGCCTTTCCGAGAAACGATACGCAGAAGCCGCAGACTCCTTTAGCGCAGCGTGTCAACACGACCCAAAGGACGGATCGTACAATTTCGGGTTAGGGCTTGCTTGTTATCATTCGAGATTTTTCGGGCAGGCGAGCGAGGCCTTCCGAAAGGCTGTGGACAAAGCACCGGCGAATGCGGAGTTCAATTATTACCTTGGACTATCGGAGATCGAACTGGGGAAGCTCGAAGACGCCGAGGTCCATTTGGCAAAAGCCGTGCAGATTCGGCCTGAATTACAGCGGGCGCGAGCGCTGCTGAGACGCCTCGCCGCCCTTCGCTCCGAGCGAAGAGCCGGGCGGTAATGAGTGAGAGCGGCACGCAATAACTAAGCTGAAGATAAACGATGAAAAGGGAAGGAAAGAACCCGAACGGTCGTTCTCTTTAGCGCTTCATCCTTCATCCTTCTTTTTAGGGGCTTATGTCGACAAAAAGCAGAAAACGCCCTGCCACCCGGGGACCCGCACCCAGGCAGTGGCCTCTGTTCCCGCTGCTGGCAGGGCTGGTCGCTCTCGCTCCCCTTGTGATCGACGTGTCGGGGAGCCTTTATGACTATGCCGAAACACCCAAAGCGGTTTGGATCGAAACGGGCGTTTTGCTCCTGCTACTCTTCTGGACACTCAATGCGGGCGCTGAGCGTTTGAGACTCCGCACCGATGGCCTCCTGGTTTCGCTCCTCGCCTTTTGCGCCTGGTCGGCTGTCTCCCTTTCCTGGGCTGGAAGTCGTCATGACACAATTGGTCCGCTGCTGCTCTGGGTCGCCTGCGTGTCTATCTACCTGGTTATCCTGAACCTCCCGGAAGACCGTTGGAATGGGTGGCGGCTGACGCACTGGATCTTGGCGACCGCGGGGGCGGTTTCGCTCATCGGGCTCGCTCAGGCCTGCTTTTCTTTTGACGGCATCTATCAGTCCAACGCGCCCGCCTCGACCTTTGGGAACAAGAACCTTGCCGCCGAGTACTTGACCTTCGTTTTCCCCCTCGCAGTTATATCGATTTTGAAGTCTACCAGTCAGCGTCTTTTGGTCCTGAATTCATTGGGGGTGGCCTTCCTTGTGAATTACGTCTGGCTGAACCGCGCTAAAGCCGCCTGGATGGGGTTAGCCCTGGAAGTATGTGTCCTTGCCGCCGTCCTCCTGATCGATCGTCTCAGGTCCGGTCGAATGCCTTTTGAGGCGTTTTGGAAGAAGACTGCAGTCGCGCTTTCAGTCGTCATTTTCATTTTCGTCCTGATCCAGTTGACGGCTACCCCTAGGGAAGGGCAGGAAACTGCGTACGAGACGGTGAGTCGAACTCTTCGATCGGTCTTCGAAGACCCGAACGCCAGGGTAGCAGCCGATCAGTCCCCTGATCTACTCGCGCCTGAGCAGCAGGACAGCCTGTCGGTGCGTACCGCTGTCTGGCGTAATGCTTTTGAAATGGTCAAGGACAGGCCAGTTTTCGGTTTCGGTTTCGGGAATTTCAAGGTCTTCTATCCACAATACTCGCATGCCGCGGTGTGGGACAGCAAAATGTCCTCCAGCGAGCACTGGGAAAGGCCGCATAACGAATACCTCCAGATCCTCGTAGAAACGGGGGTGATCGGCCTGATGCTTTTTGGTGGGGTCGTCTTTGTTTTCTTACGAATCTCCTGGTCCGCGCTCAGACCCGGCTTCCGGTCTGAGACGGCCCAGTTGTCGATCGCCTGCATCGCCGGCCTGATCGGGACCGCGGTCAACATGTCTTTCAGCTTCCCGTTGCGGACGGCGGTTGCCCCCCTCATGATCGCCGTCTTTCTTGGTGTCGTGGCTAGGCACCACGCTTCCGGGAAACCACCGGCTACCGAGCTAACGCTGCCTCTTAGAGCCCGGGCTCTTGCTCTGATCATCTTTGCAGTCCTGCTCCTCACAGGCCGTTTCGGCCTCCACAGTTTGGTGGCGGACGCTCACATGGCGCGGGTCGTCAGAGCTCAGGCCCAACGACAGTGGCCTCTGGTCATATCGGAGGGGCAGAAAACGCTGGAGTACTTTCCTGACTGGCAAGAGCCACACCAGACGATGTGTCGGGCCTACCTGGAAATGAACGATCCCGCCGCGGCGATACGAGAGGCGGAACAGGTTCTTCGGGTTCGACCGTACTACGTGAATGCTCTATACAACCGCGGTACCGCTCATCTGCTCCTCGGAGAAAACGAAACAGCTCTGACCTACCTGAAGCAAGCGATCACACTCATTCCTGCCTATTCCCAAGCGCACCACGCCCTGGTTCGAATGTATCTGCAGCAGAAGAAGTTCCGCGAGGCCGAACAAGAAGCTCGCCTGGCGGTGAAGTACGAGCCGGAAAATCCGCAGCATCATTATGGCCTCGCCCTCGCAGCTGTCGGCTTGCGTCGTTACCAAGCTGGTATAGATTCCCTGGATGAGGCTCTCCGACTCGACAACAACAACGCCAACTTCCACTACCAGCGGGCAGTCGCACTCGTGAGCCTCGGCCGCTTTGAGGAGGCAGAGGCGGGCTTCGAGAAGGCCGAACAACTCCAGCCGAGATGGAGTCAGGCACAGTTGATGAGGAAAAGGGTAGGCATGCTGCTCGAGGAGCGCCAACGCAAAGAATCAAACCGGACTTCGGCGACCGGCGTTCAGCGGAAAAAGGGTGAAACTGAAGATCGGCATTGACTGCCAATCGACACTCGGGCAAAAGACCGGAATCGGGCTCTACACGCTCGAGCTTCTCAATGCACTGAGACGCGTTGCGCCCCAGCATGAGTATCTTGAACTGAATTGGGGCTGCGACGTGGTGATGCGCAGTGACCGGCGTCTGCGTTGGCAGCAGGTCGAACTGCCCCGACGAGCCCATGCTGCACGGGTTGATCTCCTCCACGTGACCGGCTTCGACGCTCCACTGTGGAGACCTTGCCCGGTGATCCTGACGGTCCACGATGTCATCGGACCCCTCTTCCCCGGCAATTTCCCGCCGATCGCTCGGGGTTATTGGGCCTGGTGGCTGCCACGCTCCGTCCGTTTCGCGGACTTCGTGGTTTCCGACTCTCGCAACACCAAAGACGATCTGTTGCGACTAACGAAGGTGCCTGAAGCCCGGATCCGAGTCGTATACCCAGGCGTCAGCCCGCGTTTCGGTCCCCTTCCAAGTCCCGACCTCGGGGCGTCGATCCGCCACAAATATAGCCTGCCGTCGAAATACCTGCTTTATGTAGGAACGATCGAGCCACGAAAAGGATTGTCCACCTTGGTCGCAGCTTACTCCCGTGTGTCCGAGCACCTGTGCCAGGATCTTGTGATCGCGGGAAAGAAAGGCTGGTATGCGCAAGGGCTATTCGACAGCGTTCGGACGCGGGGACTAGGGCAACGAGTTCATTTCCCGGGTTATGTCGCGGATGAAGACTTGCCCGATCTTTACAGGAATGCAGACCTGTTTGTCTTCCCGTCCACGTACGAAGGCTTCGGCCTCCCGCCGCTGGAAGCTCTGGCTTGCGGTACACCGGTCATCTGTAGTGACGCCGCCAGTCTCCCGGAAGTAGTGGGAGATGCCGCGCTGCTATTTCCGACCGGCAATGAGGACGCCCTGGCAACGACCATCAGGGAGACGCTTGAAGATGGTACTCTACAACGCAACCTCCGACGAGCCGGGCCGGAGCAGGCTAGAAGGTTCACTTGGGACGAGACCGCGCGTCAGATGATTGAGGTCTACGGTCAGGTGTATGAGAATCTGCATTGATGCCTCACCCGCTCTGCATAGACGGGGTGGAATAGGCCGCTACACCCAAGAGCTGACCGAGGCTCTGAAGCAGATGGGTGAGGACCTGATCGGATTCTCGAACCTCCCTTCTTCCGGCCCAATCGACCCGCCGTTTGACAGAATCCCGTCCTTGACCCTGAACCGCGGGAACAAGTCGTGGCGGTTCTTTGTACTGATGGCCCACCTCCTACACCGATCCCAGGATCATGTCTTCCCGGATGTGACCGTTTTTCACGCAACCGATCACGTCCTGCCTTGTTTTTCGAAGATCAAGGGTGTAGTTACACTGCACGATTTCACCTACCGGCTGTTCCCCAAAACTCACACAGCGCCCAACCGGCTGTTCCTCACTGTGGCCATGCGGCTTTTCCTTCGGGCTGCAAGCGGGCTGATTGCCGATTCCATGTGCACGAGGCAAGATGCCGTTCGCTTGTACGGTGTCGACCCTTCCAGAATCCGGGCTATCCATCTTGGAGTCGATTCACGCTTCCGGCCAGCTTCCAAGGGCGAAAAGGCAGAGCTGCGAGCGAAGTACCAGCTCCCTGAACACTTCGTCCTGACGCTTGGCACCTTGGAACCCCGTAAGAACCTAAACAAGGTCCTCGACGCGTACAACCTGCTCAAGCAGAGCGGCGTCAGGCGGAAACTCGTGATAGCAGGGAAGAAGGGGTGGCTTTCAGAAAGCTTTCTGCCTAGAATCCGAGGGTTGGGCCTGGAAAGCGATTTGATTATGACCGGTTTCGTTCCTGATGAGGATCTGCCGATACTCTACAGCAGTGCCGACCTTTTTGTTTTTGCCTCCCTCTACGAAGGGTTTGGCCTGCCGGTCCTCGAAGCTATGGCGTGCCAGACCCCGGTCGCCTGCTCCAACACGTCGAGTCTCCCAGAGGTGGCCGGCGACGCGGCTCTGTTCTTCAATCCCGGTGATCCGCAAGACATGGCGGGCAAGATCGCGGAGGCTTTGGAGCATAGTGGCCTCAAGGAGCAACTGAGGGAAAGAGGGTTGCTCCGGGTCAAAGAATTCACGTGGGAGAGAACAGCACGCGAGACACTGAAGGTCTACCGCCAGGCAATCGAATCATAGGATCGCATTAGGATCGGGCCTGGAGCGGCAAGTTCCGAGTGATCGGGTCGACTTCATAGCGGACATGGTGACGAGACGAATTCCTCAACTGGAGTTGCACCTCGGTTTGCGCTGGCAGACCTTGAACGGAGCTTCGCTGTGCTCGCACCTCGTTGAGCGGTGGGGCGGCAACCCCAGGGCGTCCGCACCGATGCCCTCCCCCGCGCGATCGAACGTGCTGCCTTTGTTCGCCATGGTGAGCACGGACCTGCGTCGGGACCTGCTCGCGCCTATCTCTCACATCAACCGTTTGCGTGTCCGACACCTGTACCGCTTGACCTCCTACGGTGATCTCACGCCCGACGATCTGTCGGACGGGTCGTTAGCGGCCTACAAGTCCTCATTCGATCTTCTTCGGCAGCTATGGAAATGCCGTCCGGACATCGTTCAGACCGTGGAACCTTTTTCGCTGCGTTTGCTGCCCTGCCAGTTCGCTGTCTATTTAGCGACCCTGCTCCGGCGCACTCCTCTGTTGGTTGTTACTCTTGAAAACCGTCCGCTGACAGAAAAATACGGGAAGTGGTTCGCGTTCTTGCTGCGGACGGTTCTGAGACCGATCTTCAGATCGGCACGGGCCATCGTTTACCTGAACCAGGGAGCGGCCCGCAACGTTCTTCAAATCGGCCCTTACGCGACGAAGTCGAAGTGGTTGATGTACGGAACGTGGGGGATCGATCCGTCGGAGTTTACCCCGGAGGGAGACAGGCAGCAATTCAATCTCGGTCCTGGGCCCCTGCTGCTTTTCGTGGGGCGTCTTCACAGGGAAAAAGGCGTATTCGATCTTCTCGAGGCTTTTACGACCATTCAACGAGAAATGCCCTCCGCTAGCTTGGCCCTCGTTGGCGATGGGCCTGAGCGAGCAGCGATAGAGCGGGAGATCACACAAAACCATTGGTCGAGTCGTGTCTTTCTCACTGGTGTCGTCAAGAACCGGGACTTGCCGGCCTACTTCCGAAGTGCCGACGTCTTCGTGGCTCCTTCTATTACCACGCAAAAGTGGGAGGAACAGGTCGGCATGTCAATCATCCAAGCAATGGCCAGCGGAGTCGCGGTTGTGTCAACACGAAGCGGCGCGATCCCCGAATACCTGCCCGAGTCTGCGGGAATCCTGGTCGACGAGCGGGATCCCGCCGCGCTCGCGGCCGCTGTTGTCAGGATGGTAAGGGAACCGGACATGCGGCGACAAATGGGAGAGTATGGAAGACGTTACGCGGTCGAGCATTATGATGCACGCAAAAACGTTAATGTAGCTGAGGAGTTCATCCTCCGGTGTTGTGAAACTTGACACCGGTGCGGTCTTCTATGTACGGACCATCAGAAGAGGTCACGCCTGATCCAAATCCAGGGGATGTCGCAGGCGACTCCCCTCTCGCGTTTCGGATTATCCGGGGAGGTCTTTGGGTCGCTCTGACGCAGCTCTGGACGATCGTTTTCGGTTTTGCCGCGAATATCGCCCTCACCCGACTGCTCTCGCCTCAGGTGTTCGGGACCTTCGCTCTCGGGATGTTCTTTGCGCAGCTTCTTCGAGTGCAGCCAAAGCTCGGCCTCGGCTATGCGTTCGGTCGCCGGAGCGAAACGGAAACAAAATCAGTCACCACGTACGCTACTCTCGAGTTGATCGCGGCAGCCCTCACCCCGCTGCTGGCGCTGCTCGCGGTCCCCGTTTTGCTTTGGCTGGGATACCCCCGAGACGTCGTCCGCGTCTGCATGGCCCTTGCTCTAGGGTTTTTCCTGGAGGGAATAGTGGCGATCGGCATGGTGCTGATGGACAAGAAACTCGCTTTCAGCACCGTCTGCCTCATACAGGGAATCATCTTTCCGTTTTCTTATCTGCCTGCCTTCTGGCTGGCAGCCAACGGCGGCGGAGCATGGAGCCTGGTTGCTCAGACGGTCACCTTTAGTGCCCTATCGCTGGTCGGGATATGGGTGGCGGTCGGGAAACACTACCCGCGCCTCCGGTCTGCAAGTTGGGGGTTCGACGCCAGGCTCGCGCGCGAATTGCTAAGATACGGTTTAACGGTCGGCCTGGGTCTTGCAGCCGCGGGACTCCTTACCCAACTCGACAATTTTCTTATCGGAACGTTCGTCAGCCTGACTGTCCTCGGCTTCTACGACCGAGCGTACCGTACCGCCCAATGGCCCACCATCCTGTTTCAAGGCCTGCTGTCTCGAGCGGCCTTCATGTCCTACGCAAAACTAAAGGAAGACCGGCCTCGTCTTCAAAAGACTCTGACAATGGTTCTGTGGCTTATCAGCTTCCTGGCGTTGCCCGTGGTGCTGGCGGTCTTCATTGCGGCTCCCGATCTTATAGCGCTACTCTACGGTCCGACTTGGCTCCCCAGTACCGTCTTCCTGCGCATCCTGGTCGTTTTCGCGGTTGCCGCGCCTCTCTTCAACAATGCCGGTACGCTCCTTGTAGCGGTGGGAAGGCCGGAGATATCGACCCGCGTTTCGGTATTGCAGGTGATCATCCTCGGCGCCGCCGGTTTCCCGCTCACCCTTCTATGGGGCGGGATCGGGACCTGCGTGGCGGTAGGCCTCGCTTTCGCCGTCGGGCTAACGATCATTTATAGCTACACTATCCGAGAGCTGCCGATCAGACTCTGGGCGATACTCGGCAAGCCGGTTCTGATCAGCCTGTTCGTTGTCATTGGCTATGTCGCATTCGATCACATGGTCGAACCGAGCCGAGTGGGCAGCCCCGCACTTCGAGTGATAGCCAAGTTTGCGTACACGGTTACCAGCTTCTACGGTCTTACGTTCCTGCTCGACTGGCGAGCCACCTCGGAGAGGCTCGCCTATGTATGGCGCCTCATGTTGGGGAAACATGCCGGCAGGGCTGATTCGTGAAATGCGTGAGGCGGTGGACAAATCCGGCTGCGAG
>Ga0105092_10002000_pt1 | contig 10854 bp, 11 predicted proteins | sample PPLLak2March2015_FD_87021 | JGI IMG/M metagenome (GOLD analysis project Ga0105092, IMG submission 87021) | Freshwater sediment microbial communities from Prairie Pothole Lake near Jamestown, North Dakota, USA - PPLs Lake P7 Core (1) Depth... | ecosystem: Environmental > Aquatic > Freshwater >...
ATATCTTGTGGCCGGCTCACTGGGCGGTTAAGCTGGGAGGGGAGGGCCCGCGGATTACGCGGATAAACGCGGATAACGCGGACCAGATCAGGAGCGGCGACTTCGAAGGGCTTTGGATGTCGACCGCCGCTCCTGATCTGGTCCGCGTTATCCGCGTTTATCCGCGTAATCCGCGGGTCCTCCCCTCCCAGCTTAACCGCCCAGTGAGCCGGCCACAAGATATAGTGGCTCCTTGAGTCAAGGAGATACCCCATTATTCTTTAATCCTGTCCAAAGGTCTTTGAGACAGGATTAGCAGGATTGGCAGGATTGGAGGTGCTGATTGACATCGCGTCTCCCCGCAAGTAATTTGGCGGCAGGGGAGGATCACGTTCGTCGTCGACGAGTTTTGGAGGTAAGACGATGGAAGTAGCGTGTGGCTACACGATCCCAATCACTTTGTACGGCCTGCCGCCTTCGCCCGAGGACCATCTGAAGGGCATGCAGATTGTCGGCAAGGCCGGGTTCAAAGCAATCGAGCTCGAGTTCACCGATCACCTGGTTCCCGCTCATCGGCGGGATCTCCCGAAAATGAAATCGATCCTGAAGGAGTACGGCATGCGTTGCGCCTCGATCATGGCGGTCGAGGAGCATATGTTCAGTGTCGACCCTGGGATCAAACGTCAGGCGATCTCCGACTTCGACGCGATCACTGATCTCATCGCGGAGCTGAGCTGCCCGATGGTGGCCATCTGCGGTTATATGCCGCCTGAGATCCGGCCCAAAGGCACCGAGCTGTACGTAGGCGGGCCGCCGACCGCGGTGACTGTCGGCGATGACTTTTCGTGGCCGAAATTCTGGTCAAATGCCGTAGACCTTGTCAGACGCCTGGCGGAGACGGCAAACAGTAAGGGGCTAACGCTCACCGTCGAGACTCGGGCCAACGACGTGTTCTCCTCGACCGACGCGGTAATGAACCTGCTGAGGGAGAGCGGTGCGAAAAACGCCGGAGTCATTCTGGATGTGGCCCACGTTCACGCCGGGAAGGAATATCTGGCCCTGGTGATCCCGAAGCTCGACGGGCTGATCAAGCTCGTCCACTTGTCCGACAACGACGGGACCAACGCGTATCACTACTCGCCAGGCCAAGGAAACATCGATTTCCCGGCAGTTATTTCCAGCCTCAAGAGGGCCGGATTTGACGGCTTCCTGGTTGTTGATACAGCAGGTGTCCCGAATATCGTCGAAGAGGCGGTACGTGCCCGGGACTATTACCAGGGGCTGATTGCGGCGGTTCCAGCATGAATATCAGCCTCAGCTCTTTCATTTACCTGAACTATCCGCTCGGGGAAGCTCTCGAACGGATCGCGCAAGCCGGGTACGACGGGATCGACATTTGGGGCGGCCGGCCTCACGCTTACCGGAAAGATCTGAATCACACCCAGATCTCAAAGCTCGCTGAACAGAGCCGGGCTCTCGGGCTCACGGTCGCATCCTTCATCCCGGCGCAGTTCCGCTACCCGACTTGTCTTTGCAGCCCGTCAGATAAGGTCCGGCGGGACAGCGTGAACTATATCAAGGACGGCCTGGATGCCGCGGCCGAGTTCGGCGCTCCGCTCGTCTCGGTTTGCCCCGGCCACACGCTCTTTGGACAGGAGCTCAAGGACGGATGGGACCGGCTGCTGGACAGCCTGAACGAAATCTGTTCTGCCGCCAGCCGCTTGGGCTTGCGGGTTGCCCTGGAGCCGGCCGACAAGTACGAGACCGATCTCGTGAACACCTGTGAGCAGGCTATTCAAGTCATTGAAGACTCGGGCCTGGACAATCTGGGAGTGGTGCTGGATAACGGTCACAGCTACGTGGTTGGCGAACGAGCCGAAGAAGTTGTCCGGCGTTTGGGGGATCGCTTGTACCATGTCCACCTGGATGACAACAACGGGCGGCGGGATCAGCACTTGATTCCCGGTGACGGCAACTTTGACTTTATTCCCTTTCTCGCCGCCCTGAGAGACTGCGGCTACTCCGGGTTTCTGACCGCCGAGTTGTCATGGGATTACACCATCGACCCGGATCAGGCCGCGCGGGCGGCGAACACGAGAGTAAGAGAATATCTGCAGGCTGTGGAGGGTAGCGTCAGCGCGGGTAAAAGGTAGCTTGACTGACACGGACCGACAAGGACCGGCAAGGACGAACACGGACATTCTCGAGCCCTGTCCGTGTTCGTCCTTGCCGGTCCTCGTCGGCCCGTGTCAGTCCGGGTCTGTTTTGCCGGTGACGTCGGTGAGGTTTTTCATGGATTTTCGGACTGTTCCCTATGTAGATCGGCTGCTCAGGCTGCGGATTCCCGACCGCAATCTGATCTTTGAGGTGGAGCCGGGCAACCTCCCCGGGGCCTGCGATCACTCTGACGCGGTCCTTTCCGCTCTGCGTAACCCCTATGCGAGTTCGCCGCTCAGTGAGAGCGTCCGAGGTGCGCGGGACGTCGTCATCATATCTGACGACAACACCCGGCGGACTCCATGCGGCGTGATCGTTCCGCTGGTGCTCGACGAGTTGAATCGGGCGGGAATCCCGGATAGCGCCGTCAGCATAGTGATCTCCTCCGGCACACACCGTCCTATGACATCCCTCGAAATCGACCAGAAGTACGGCCGGGAGGTGGTTTCGAGAGTGCCGATCATTCCCCACCGCTACAAGGAACCAGCCGAGTTGGTTGATTTCGGGACGACGAGTCGCGGGACGCCCATTGTTGTGAACCGCCACGTCGTGGAAGCGGACTTTCGCATTGCGATCGGGGAGATCGTGCCGCACCATCCAGCCGGGTTTGGCGGAGGCGCGAAGGCGGTTTTGCCTGGCGTTGCGGGCGAGGAGACGGTGGCGCGAATGCATCTGTTGGGATCCAGGTACCCGGGGCTCGGCGTGGTGGAAACCGAAATGCGTCGCGAGATGGAGGACTTTGCCGGCAAGATCGGTCTGAACTTCATCGTAAATGCCGTGCTGAACCGAGAAGGAGAGCTGGCCGCCATGGTTGCCGGGCACTTCGTGGCCGCCCACCGCCAGGGAGTAGCTCTCTCGCGTCAGGTCTACGGCGCCACGATCCCGGAGCTGGCGGATATGACCGTGAGCAGCACGTCGCCGGTCGACTTTGACTTCTTTCAAGGTGACAAAGGGATTACATCGGCGGAGCTTGCGACCCGCGAAGGAGGCGAAATTGTGCTCGTCAGCGGCTGTGCCGAGGGAATCAGCGCCGCCCACCCGGAACTGGCCGACTACCTGGGCCAGATGTCGGTCGACGAGATTTGGGAGGCGGTCGAAACCGGCGACGTGCCGGATCGATTGACCTGCGCGGAAGCAATTGTGGTTGCCAATATCGCCAGGAAAATGCGAATCACGCTGGTGACCGAAGGGATCACCAGGCAGCTGGCCAAACGGCTCGGCTTCGGCCATCGCCCGCCGCACGCACTGCAGCAATATGTCGATGAACGCCTCGCGGCGGACCCAGACCTCAAGATCGGCATCCTGCGCAACAGCGCCGAGATCCTGCCAGTAGTGGGCTGAGCGATGAGAAGGTGTGAAAAATCGGGGTTGCCGGCAACTTCGATTTCCTCCACTTTCTCGTCGCGGCAAATCTGGCATGTTGGTAAATACAGATCATATTGACAAATCGACCGACCTCAGTTAACGACGGATTATGTTAAATATACGTATAAGTCGGGGCTGAAACAAGGGACTAAGGGAGAGAGGAAGAGGGGGTCTTTCTCCTGATCGCAACCACACTGACGATAAGTCACAACAACGTCGCAAAATGCCAGAAACAGCATGGAATCACTCCCTTTAGTCTGTTAGTGTGATGACTCTCACACATCTTAGTCAATATCAACCCTAAAGTAACCGCGTGCTGAATGGCCCTGCCAAGCCGCTGGCTGTCGTGCGGCCGAAGGCTCCGTTGACGGGCGTTCCAGTCAAAGCACTCCCGGCCGGTAATGGGACGAAAGTCTCAAGCGGGTTCTTGCGGCCGTTTGTGACGGAGGCCGCCGATCAGATGGCGATGACAACGGAATTCTGAGCGCTCCTCGGTGGAGCGGGAGGACGGGCAGAAACGAATAAGGGGGCGACGCGAAGAAGTCGTACTTTGCGTGAGGTTTGGTTGCCTCAGCCCCAAGAATCTTGAGACCCCCTGCCATTCCTCCCGCTCCACGGGGGATTGCGCGCGCAACAGAGCGCAAGCGCAGCGCCTTTTGCGGACTGAAGGACCTCAAGGACCTCAGGGACAAGCTCAAGGTCCTTGAGGTCCTTGAGGTCCTTCAGTCGTCCCGGCCTGTCGTCTCAGTGAGCAACCTCGACCACCCAGTCCCGAATACCATCTTGAATCTCTGAGAAGACTTCTTCCTGATCTCGTCCCCGACTCTTCGGGATCTTGAACGAATGGTCGCCCCCTTCGACAGGACGAATCGAGACTCCTGGGCCGGTGAACCAGGGCCGCAATTCGTCGGGCGTGCCGAAGACGTCCCGCGTTCCCTGAAAGATGAGGACCGGCAGTTTCAGCTGGGGGAGATGACCTGTTCGCAACTGGTCCGGTTTTCCAGGCGGATGAAGGGGATATCCGAGTAGAACCAGACCGGCCAGTCCGAGAGGAACGGGACCGGGACGCGCCGCGAACTGCGATGCAATCCGGCCTCCCATGGACTTTCCCCCGATGAAGAGCCCGCTGCCGGCTCCAATCAACTTCCCCATGGCGTCAATCGTGGCACGGAAGCAGTTCTCGAGGATTTCAGGGCGATCGGGCAGGCGCCGCTTTGCCTCCATGTAGGGAAAGTTGAAGGTCAAAACACCGACACCGCGCTCGGCCAGTGCGGCCGCAAAGTCACGTATGAAAGCGCTCGTCTGGCCGGCTCCGGCGCCGTGAGCGAGAACGAGGTGTGCCCCCGTTGTCGGCTCCTGGGCCCGGTATAAAATGGCGCCTACTGCCTGCCCCTCTCCAACCTCAACGAGATGTTGCTCTGTTACGAGTCGAGAAGTGTTTTGCATTGGAGTTCAGTAATCGTATACCCCTCGGCCGGTCTTACGGCCAAGCCTGCCCTCCTGGACGTACTGCTCGAGCAGCGGGCACGGCCGGAACTTCTCGCCGAGCCGCTCGTGCAGAAATCGGAGGATACTCAGGCGCGTATCGAGTCCCACCAGGTCGACCAGTTCGAAGGGCCCCATGGGATGGTTCAGACCGAGTTTGACAGCTTTATCAATGTCCCTTGCAGAAGCGAGCCCCTCGTAGAGCATCCAGAACGCTTCGTTGCCGATGAGTGCGTTCAGCCTGGTTGTCACAAACCCAGGGGCTTCCTTCACCTGGACCGTCTCTTTCCCCATGCGCAGTGCGACCGCCTCGGCGGCTGCACAAGTGCTCGGGGAAGTGGCCGGGGAAAGGACAATTTCGACCAGCCTCATAATGTGGACCGGGTTGAAAAAGTGCATGCCGATCAGGCGGGATGGATCCGAGAGGCCGGCCCCAAGCTCGCTGATAGCAAGCGAGGAAGTGTTACTGGCGAAGACGGCGTGAGCGGGTGAAGCCGCTTCGCAACGCTCGAAGATCTCGACTTTGAGCCGGGCATCCTCCGGCGCGGCTTCGATGACGAAATCGGCGCCTGACACCAATTCCTCAAGGTCAGTTCCCGTCTCAAGCATCTGTTGCCCCGCCGCCCATTGCTCCTCGGTGATCTTCCCGAGATCTTTTCCTTTACGGAGATTCTTCTCGATTTCCGACACGGCCCGGCCGAGCGCCACGCGGGAGACATCGTGCATCCGGGTGTGAAAACCAGCGGTAGCGGAGACCTGGGCTATGCCCCGTCCCATCGTTCCTGCACCGATTACGGCGATAGTCGAGATTTCCATGCTGTGATCACTTTCCCCTGAAAACGGGTGGCCGCTTCTCTTTGAATGCCCTTACACCCTCGGCGAAATCTTCGCTGCGAGCCGCCCGCTCCTGGCATTGAGCCTCGATTTCAAAGGTGCTGAGCAGGCTTTCCTCCACAGCTTGACTCATGGCCTTTTTCGTCAGACCGACCGCCAATGTGGGGAGCTGTGACAGTCGCTCGGCCCAGGCCTGTGCTTCCGGGATAAAAGAGGCATGCGGCACCACGCGGTTTGCGAGCCCGAGCTCCAGGCACCGAGCCGCCGGTATCGGGTCCCCGTCAAGCGCCAGCTGGAAGGCGCGGCCGAAGCCCAGGTGACGGGCCAGGAACCAGCACGAACCGGAATCGGGGACCAGTCCTATCTTCCCAAATGCGGGGAGCAGGACCGCGTCCTCGGCCATCAGGCGCAAATCGCAGGCTAAAGCCAAAGACAGCCCGGCACCGGCGGCTACTCCGTTAATCGCGGCAAGGACCGGCTTTTCGATCTTCCGCAAGGCGGCGATCAACGGTTTATAGTGTGTCGTCAAGTGGGTGTAAGCGCCTTCCTGGGCTTCTGCTTCAAAGGCCCCAAGGTCCTGGCCAGCGCTGAACGCCGATCCTGATCCAGTGATCACGACCGCCCGTACCAGTGGATCGTTCTCAGCGTCTCTGATCGCCGACGTCAGCGCGGCGAGCATCTGATTGTTGAAGGCGTTCCTGCGGTCCGGGCGGTTCAGCGTTACGGTCAGCGCCTGGCCGTCGGTTTTTGTGAGAATCGTGTTGTGGTCTGGCATGGTCGTACTCGATTGCACACGGACGAACACGGACACCGTCGCTATTCCCGTCCGTGTCAGTCCGTGTTTCGTCCGTGTCCGCGCCCTACAGAGGCTTCAGCTGCTCGAACGGCTGACGGCAGTCCTGGCAGAAGCCCATCGCCCTGCACGGGGTGCATCCAAAGGGGTTTGTCTGGCGGGTGTTGGACGATCCGCAATACGGACAGGCCGCTTGTCCCGCCTCGATTGCCCCTTCCAGATTACCCTGGTGACGGTCGGGGACGGCCAGGCCGAACCGGCGAAGCTTCTCTCTCGCTTCGTCGCTTAGCCAGTCGGTCGACCAGGGAGGATGGAGAACGGTTCTCACCTCCACCCCTGTGGCCCCCATCTCCCGCAGCTTTCGCTCCACGCTTCCGGCCATTGCCTGGTAGGCGGGGCAAGCGGAAAAAGTCGGGGTGATTTCGACGACCGTTCTTTCGGCGTCAACGCGAACGGTCCGCACTACCCCCAGCTCGACGATTGATATAACCGGAATCTCCGGGTCGGTGATACTTCCGAGCGCTTCCCAGACCTCGTTCTCGGTAATTTCAGACATCTACCACCCTGCCTCGGTTTCCAGCCGCGCGACCTGCTGCATTTCCTCGATTAGAGGCTGCAGGTGCTCGGTATGCTCATCGCGCAGCGGTGCTGACGGCTGACCGAATCCCGGAGGCGTCAAACCGGCCTCCGACAGCTCTGTCCGTACCCGGTCTTCCCACAGGGAGCCAAGCCGAGCCAGGTCAGGCATCAATGACTCAGTCACCAATCGCTCATAGTCGGGTGGCGCCGCCCAAATCTGGCTGTGAAACGGCCAGAGCTGATCAAGCGCGGCCTGCATTCGGGAGTTGCTTTCCTCGGTCCCGCGCCCGAGCCGGCAGAGCCAGGCGGCGGTGTGACGAAGATGGTATCGTTCCTCCTTCCCTATCTTTTGCGCGGCCTCTGCCACCGGTGTGAACCGACTCTGCTCCAGGGCCTCGAGATGACCCGCCTCCCAGGTATCAAAAAGGTACTGACGGAGAACCGTGAACGCCCAGTCCCCTTTCGGTAACTCCACCATTTGAAGATTGCGGTACTCGCAAGGCTCGCGAAAGAAAACGAGTCGATCCGGATCACGACCGGTCAGCGAGCGCAGGAGCTCGTACCAGATAAGGGCGTGGCCCATTTCGTCCTGGGCGATATTCGCGAACGCGATATCCTCTTCCAAGATGGGCGCGTGGCCGGTCCATTCTGAGTTCCGGTGGGAGAGGATCAATTCGTCGTCGGCCATTTCGAGAAGCCGACCGGCCACCAGCTGAGTCGTTTGTTCATCAGGTAAGCTCGTCATTTCTGCCGGATCTCCTTCATCAGCCGCGCCGTGGGGTATTCGGCATGCAACTTGTAATTCTTGGTCGCCGCCGGTTCAAAGAAAGACACACGATCATTCCGGTCTGATCGCGTCAACTCGGCCTCGGAAACGACGGCCCAAAGGACGGACTCGATGGCGGAGCTTTCTTTGAGAGCCTGCGCGAGTGCCTCTTCCGGCGATTGAGCCGACAGACAGGCAGCAAGCGCGAGGGGTTCCCGGTGATTTGGTTTGCCGAAGACCAGGTACCGTCGCTCCTCTCCAGGGTGGCCGTTCTGGCTGACCGGGTCGCGCGCGAGCTCCTCTGCGGTTCGGAACAGGACATGCCCGGAAGCCGCCACCCAGAGCCCTTCGCAATGCGGCCGGCGGACAAAGACGTCTCGCGCGTTAAGAAGCGCCATCTCCGGATCAGGGGCATGGACGGAACCCACGTGTTCCGCTGGTTTCCGTTCATCTTCGATCAGGAACACTTCGAATCGTGGCCATTGAGTGTCGGGCATAGTGACGCCAACAAAGGACCCCAAGGACCTCAAGGACGGGCGAACTCACATGGTCCTTGAGGTCTTTGGGGTCCTTGGGGTCCTTCAGTTTTTTGCTTTTCCGCGTAAGCTGCCAGGGCTTCTCTTACCCAGCGTCCGTCTTCGTGCGCCTGACGGCGCGCTTCGAGGCGCTCGGCGTTGCAGGGACCGTTCCCCTTGACCACCCGCCAGAACTCGTCCCAGTCGATTGGCCCAATGAGCCAATTGCCGGTTTCCTCGTCGAACCGGAGTTGCGGGTCGGGGACCGAAAGCCCGAGGGCGTGAAGATCCGGAATCAGTTGATTTACGAAGACCTGGCGCAACTCGTCGTTGCTGCGCGTTTTCACACCCCAGCGCATCAGCTCTGCGCTGTTCTTCGATTCTGAATCATGAGGGCCGAACATCATGAGCGTCGGCCACCACCAGCGGTTGATCGCGTTCTGAACCATCGCCCTCTGCTTCGGGGTTCCCTGAGACAGGAGGATCACCATTTCCTGGCCTTGTTTCTTGTGAAAGGTCTCTTCGGCGCAGATCCTCAACATTGCCCTCGAATACGGACCGTAGGACGATTTGGCCAGCATCGTCTGGTTAATAATGGCCGCCCCGTCGACCAGCCAGCCGATGACTCCGATGTCCGCCCAGGAGAGGGTCGGGTAGTTGAAGACGCTCGAGTACTTGGCACGACTGCTGAGAAGATCGTCGAGCATCTGTTCCCGAGTTGCGCCCAGGGTTTCCGCGGCGTGATAGAGGTATTGGCCGTGCCCCGCCTCATCCTGAACTTTGGCCAGGAGCACAAGCTTGCGTCGCAGGGTAGGGGCTCGAGTGATCCACGCGCCTTCCGGCAACATTCCCACGATCTCGCTGTGGGCGTGCTGCGAGATCATGCGGATCAGTTGCTTCCGATATTGTTCCGGCATCCAGTCGCCCGGCTCGATTTTCTCGCCGCGTGCAATCCGGGCCTCGAATGCCTCAAGTCTTGCTTCGTCTGTCACACCACCTCCAGGACCGCCGCAACGCCCTGCCCCATGCCGACGCACATGGTGACCAGGCCGTACCTTGAGGTCGCCACTCCCTCTTCCCGGCGTCGTTTCATCTCGTGGAGCAGAGTGGTGACGAGGCGCGCGCCCGAACAGCCCAGCGGATGGCCCAGGGCAATGGCACCCCCGTTGACGTTCGTCCGGTCTTCGGGGAGTCCCAACTCGTCCATCACCGCCAGGACCTGCACCGCGAAGGCCTCATTCAACTCGATAAGATCGAGGTCCTCGACCCTCAAGTGCGCGCGGTCGAGTGCTTTGCGAACGGCCGGTACTGGACCAAGGCCCATCGTTCGGGGATCTACGCCGGCAGAAGCGGAAGAAACTATTCTGGCTGCCGGCCGCAGCCCAAGGCGCAAAGCAGCTTCTGGCGATGAAAGGAGAACAGCCGCAGCCCCGTCGTTGATGCCTGAAGAGTTGCCCGCGGTGACCGTTCCGCCCTCCCGGAAAGCAGGCTTGAGTTTGGCGAGCCCTTCGAGCGAGGTCGCCAGTCGGTACTGCCCATCGGCCAACTGCATCCTCGGGTGTTCGTCGGTATCCACGGTTTTGGGCGGCTCACCCGGCTCCCTGACTTCAATCGGCACGATTTCATTGCGGAAACGGCCGCTGTTAATGGCCGCTACCGCCCGGCAATGACTGCGGTAAGCGAAGGCGTCCTGCCGCTCGCGTGGTATGTGGTGAATAGCGTCAACGTTCTCAGCCGTTTCCCCCATCGACTCGAGGGGGAACATTTCGGTCATCCGGCTGTTCGGGAAACGCCAGCCAATCGTGGTGTCGTAGATCTCGGCCTTGCGGTCGAAGGGGGATTCGCTCTTGGCGAGAACGAAAGGCGCTCTCGTCATGCTTGCCACACCGCCGGCGATGGCAACCCGGGCATCGCCGGTTGCGATCGCCCTCCCCGCCTGAATGATGGCATCGAGGCCGGAAGAGCAGAGGCGGTTCACCGTAATGCCGGGAACCGAATAGGGGAAACCGGCGAGCAGAAGCGACATCCGGGCGACGTTGCGGTTATCTTCGCCGGCCTGGTTGGCGCATCCGAGCACCACTTCATCGACGTCAGCGGGATCCAGGCCCGTTCGCTTGACCAACGCACGCAGAACTTCCGCCGCGAGATCGTCGGGTCTGACTCGACTTAGCGCACCACGGAATTTGCCGACAGGCGTACGAACGGCGTCAAGGATTACGGCTTCGGGCATGGTTGGTAACTTCTGAAAAGGATTAAGTCTATGATAGCAAATCCGCTTGGTGGACGTGGGGACTGTCCCTCGGCACATCCCTCGGCACAAA
>Ga0105092_10002001_pt1 | contig 10854 bp, 3 predicted proteins | sample PPLLak2March2015_FD_87021 | JGI IMG/M metagenome (GOLD analysis project Ga0105092, IMG submission 87021) | Freshwater sediment microbial communities from Prairie Pothole Lake near Jamestown, North Dakota, USA - PPLs Lake P7 Core (1) Depth... | ecosystem: Environmental > Aquatic > Freshwater >...
AGTGAGGTTTACCTGCCCGGACGGGTGCGCCTGCCATCCCAGAGTTACGGCAGGATCATTTTTCGTAGAGTTGTCCGGGGAATCGCGAAAGGCCTGATCGGACTGCTGTCTTGCTGCCAGGTGACCGGGATTGAGAATCTCCCCGTGCAGGGACCAGGATTGATCGTCATCAATCATCTGGGTGATGCCGATGGCGTGCTCCTGCTGGCTGTGCTGCCGCGTTTTTTCGAAGCTCTGGTGAAAATTGATCTCTTTCAGTTCCCTCTGCTGGTAACCTTATTGGATTTATTCTGTGTGATCTGGGTCCATCGTGGGGTTGCCGACCGGAAGGCTGTTTCTGCAATCCTCAGCGCCGTTAAGCAAAACCGTCTCGTCGTCATTGCTCCGGAGGCAAGAGAAAGCCTCACGGGAGCATTGGAGCAGGGAACCCCAGGGGCAGCGTACCTGGCCTTGAAGGCAAATGTCCCGGTTATTCCCGTCACCTTTACGGGGACGGAGAATAAAAAGGTGGTCAACAATATCAAAAACTTGCGTAAAAGCCGGTTCACCTTGACCGTTGGAAAGCCTTTCCTCCTGCCGTCCAACCCGGATTTCCGCCGGGGAGTGGAAATAGGAACCAAAACCATTATGGTGGAACTCGCAAAACTACTGCCCAGCGAGTATCGAGGGGTTTATTCCACGGATGTCAGAGATGCAGGCACTTTAGACATAGATCCCTCGACCGACACACCCACAGGATAAGACATGGATCCATCTACCCACACCATTATTGTTTCTGCCGATGAAGAGCTGGCTCATCGTGTACGGGAGGCTCTCTCATCTTGCCAACCGAGCATCGACTGCACCTGGGTAACGTTTCGGAATGCCCTTCACGTCCTGCGCAGAGAAGCGAAGTGGGATACGGGCATCGTGGTCGGACAGGAACTCAATGCGGAGTTCCTGACCCTTGTGGAGAAAATCGTGAGCATTCAACCCCGTCTCCCGGTCATTGCCCTGGCTGAACCATTTTCTCCGGAAGCGGTCGTGGATGTGATGGATCGAGGTGCAATTCGTTATCTTCCTTTGGATCATTTGCCATCCCTACCCGGTATCCTGGTGCAAGCGACATGGAAATCCTGGGCTCGCAGAATGCAGACCGGTGGGGATGAGTTCCCTGAACCTGCGGTGGGCTCCCAGGCCTATATGGACCTTTCTCCGGATGGAATGGCGATAACCGATCTGGAGGGCGTTCTCATGCGGGTTAACCCTCGAGCAGCAGAGTTGTTCGGATACGCCAATTCCGAGGATATGAAAGGCATCCACTACCTGGATTTGATAGCCGAAGAGGACCGGGGTATGGTTTCCAGGATGGTGGAAAAAGCGGAAGATGGAGGACAGTCTCAATTGTTCGAATCCCGGGTGAGACGGTCTGATGGGTCGGATATCACCCTTGAATTGAACATGACCATGATCTGGGATAGAATCGGGAACCCTGCTGGTTATCTCGGGATCGGGCGGGACGTCACCGAGCGCAAGCAGGCAGAAAAAGCATTGCGTGAGAGTGAAGCGTTTGCTCAAAAAATACTCACCTCATCGTTGAATGGTCTTTACATCTACGATGTGAGAGCAGGTGTTATCACCTTCATCAATCCACAATACACCCAACTTACCGGATATACCCTCCATAACCTGCAGCAGATGAGCAAAGGGGAATTCCTCTCTCGTTTTCATACGGACGACCGGATGAAGGTTATTTCCCATATCGAAGGCCTGGCCTCTGCTGCCGATGGAGAGATCGTTGAAATCGAATATCGTTTCCTGACAGCAGATAACCGTTGGATCTGGTGTCTGTCCCGCGAGACCATCTTCACCCGGGAAGCCGATGGTTCGGTTCGCCAGTACATTGGTACGTTCTTAGACATCACCGAGCGAAAGCAGATGGAGGAAGAACACCGGATCACGCAACAGCTGTATAAGGCCATCCTGGAAGACCAGACGGAATTGATCTGCCGGTTCAAGCCGGATGGAAAGCTCACATATGTGAATGGCGCCTACAGCCGTTTCTATGGGGTGGACCGCGACCAAATGATCGGTATGGAGGTGGCTCATTTTATTCCTGAGGAAGAATATCCCAATGTATTGGAGTCGCTGGCTAACCTCTCCGTGGAAAAGCCGGTAGCACAATATCCAGAACGGGGCCGCCGTGCAAACGGGGATATGCGATGGATTATGTGGACGGATAGGATGATCCTGGGAAATGATGGGTCGGTGGTCGAATACCAATCCGTCGGGAGAGATATTACCGAGCAGAAAAAAATAGAAGATATCCTACAGAAGGAACGCAATTTTTACTCGGCGATACTGTACACCGCAAGTGCGCTGGTCGTGATCATGGACCCGGATGGGAACGTGTTGCAAGTAAATCGGGCATGTAAAATGATCTCCGGGTATTCGATACCGGAGATCTTAGGTCGTGGATTATGGAAGCGGGTAATCGTTGCAGCGGAAGTGGACCGTCTGTGGACGTATTTTTCCGAGCTCAAGAACGGCAATCCGAACAAGAACGTCGTTACCTCCTGGCTGACCAAAGATGGAGAGCTACGCCATATCCTTTGGACAACCACGATCCTATTTGATGATCAAAACGTCATAGAGCACATTGTGGCAACAGGGATTGATATCACCGATCGAACCAATGCCGTCGAAGAAATCCAACGATTGAATGCCGATCTAGAAGCCCGGGTGGCCTTGCGTACGGCTCAGCTCGAAAAAACCAACCAGGACCTGAGAAATGAGATACGCCACCGGCTGCATTTGACCGAGTCGCGGACACAGCTGATCGAGATCCTGGAGGAGACACCAGATATCGTCACGATTGGAAACCTGGAGGGAGAGCTCAGCTATCTTAATAAGGCAGGGAGAGACTTGATGGCCCTACCGGATGACCTGGACATTACCGGTTACAAGCTTCACGCCCCATATGCCCCTGAGGCACAGACGCGTGTGATGAAAGAAGCGTTCCCTTATGCACTAAAACATGGGGTTTGGAGCGGGGAATGCGCTTATTTGAACTCTGCCGGAAACGAGGTCCCCATCTTATTGGTGATCATCGCACACCAAAAAGGGGATGGCAATGTTCAGTACCTGTCAACCATTGCCCGCGACATATCCGTTCGAAAACAGGTAGAACAGCAGTTGAGGGAAAGTGAGGCTCGCTTTCGCTCGGTCTTCGAAGGGTCACCGATTGGGATCGTCATCTCTACACCGGATGGGAGAGCCATCCAAACCAATTCGGCATTCCAGCAAATGCTCGGATACAGCCAAGAAGAGCTTGAGCAGATGCGCTTCCTGGAAATTACCCATCCAGACGATCGCACCATGAACCTGACGTACATGAACGAAACCCTGGCGGGTAGGTTCGACCAATACAAGCTTGAGAAACGCTATATCAAGAAGAATGGGGAGGTTCTGTGGGTCCGCTTGTATGCATCCGTCGTGCGTGGGTTGGAGAACGAGGTCTTGTTCGCCATCAGCCTGGTGGAGGATATTACCGAGCCCCAAAGAATTCGAGAAGAGCTGCAGCACGCGCTGGAACAGGAAATAGAACTCAACGAGCTTAAATCACGCTTTGTATCGATGACCTCGCATGAGTTTCGCACGCCGTTAAGCACAATCCTTTCCTCCGCAGAGCTGCTCGAACATTACAGCCACCGGTGGTCCGACCAAAAAAAGGTTGACCATCTCCGCCGAATCCAATCCGCCGTTAAGCATCTCACCGGCATGCTGGATGAAGTTCTGGTGATCGGAAGGGTAGAAGCCGGGATGGTGTCTATCGATCTGAGACCCCTGGACCTGGTTGACATGCTGTCAGACCTCGTAGAGGAGGTCAGCCTGGGTGTGGGTACCCAACACGAAATTCGCCTTCGCAGCCACGAAGAAATCTTTCCAGTTCGGATGGATGAAGGTTTGCTCCGCCAGATCCTAGTCAACTTATTGACCAATGCGGTGAAATATTCCCCTGTGGGCAGCTGTATCGAGCTGGATTTGCGAAAAGTGGAGGAGCGCATAGTCATCCAAATATCCGATGAAGGGGTAGGAATACCGGCCGATGATCTGGCACGGTTGTTCGAGCCTTTCTACCGGGGGCAAAATACCAACCACATCCCTGGGACAGGTCTAGGGCTGACCATCGTAAAGAGATCACTGGACTACCTGCATGGAACCATTACGGTTGACAGCCAGGAAAGGATAGGTACGACGTTTACCGTTGAGATTCCCATCCCGGTCCAGGAGGACGATGGCGGCGTGGATTTGGGTGTGGGAAAGGATTGACCCGGATGCAAAAGATACTCATCATCGAAGATGAAGATCCGGTTCGCGAGAACATAATCGAATTACTCGAAGCTGAGGGATACAAACCCCTTGGGGCTCGAGATGGATCAACCGGTGTAGCCCTGGCGAGGACCGAACGGCCGCAGTTGATCATCTGCGATATATTAATGCCCCACCTGGATGGGTTCGGGGTCTGGGGGCTGTTGAGCAAGGACCAGGCGACCTCTACAATTCCATTTATCTTCTTGACGGCAAAAACTGACCGCCAGGATCTGCGCAGAGGAATGGAGCTGGGGGCTGACGACTACATTACCAAACCGTTCACCCGAGATGAGTTGTTGCGCGCCATCCAGGCGCGCTTCAATAAACAAGATTTACTCACCAGCCACGCCCAACGGAAACTTGCCGAACTGCGAAGCAGTATTACCCTCTCCCTTCCCCATGAGCTGCTCACCCCCTTGAGCTCGATACTGGGATATTCCGAACTGCTCAGCCAAGAACTGCCTGGCATATCCTACGGGCAAATTATCGACCTGGCCAACGAAATCCACGCCTCCGGGGAGCGATTGCTGAGGACCATTCAAAATTATCTCTTCTTTGCCGAGCTAGAGTTGGCTTTGACAGATCCACGCAAGGTCCAGGTATATCGAAACGGTTGGCTTGAATCGGTTAAACCCGTTGTTGAAGAATATATTTCCGCTTTTGGGCTGGCACAGGGTCAGGGTCGAGAAGTCCATTTTGATATCGAGGATGCTGCGGTTGGAATGGCAGAGATTTATATCCTGAAGGTACTGGAAGAGCTTCTGGATAATGCTATGAAGTATTCGCCAGTTGAAAAACCAGTGGGGGTGGTTGGAAAGATGAATCGAGGAAAGGGCATCTATCGTCTGAGTGTATGGGATGAAGGAAGGGGGATGACCTCAGATCAGATTGCGGAAGTTGCCGGTTTTGTCCAATTTGACCGCCGCGTGTACGAGCAGCAGGGAAGCGGCTTGGGATTGGCCATTGTTAGGCGGCTAGCGAGCTTGCATGGAGGCGATGTCACGATCATCAGCACACCCGGAAAACGGACGGTGGTTGAAGTGACGATCCCGCTGCACGCGGTATAAACCGCGGTCATTCATTCTGAGAAGGGTGGGTAATCACAATTTTATTACCGGGCTGCCTGGAAACGGGTTATCCAACAGGCTCACATGCCAGGATTGATTTGACGGTTTGGCAGGTTTGATGAGGTCAGGTGTGATGCTATAATGGATTAAGTCCGCGACCCCGGAACCAGCATGGAAACCTTCTTTACTCCACTAACTTTTCCGCCCTACCTTGAACCAAGTGGCCTCGTTGAAGGGATCGGGCTGGTCCTCCTGGGGTTGGTGGTCATGTGGGGGATAATCCGGGGACGGGAAAAATCGATCCAGTGGGGGCGGATGGAATGGACGATCTTTATTTTCCTTTTCGCCCTGACGATTTTCGCCAATCTATACATCGGAATCCGCCTACCGGCAACCGGGGTTCTTCCACGGCCTCTTCTTCCAGAAGAACCGCGCGGACCAACGGTATTGTTCCTTTCTGCTCTTCCCTGGATTCTGGCCGGTGGTATTCTGGGTCCCGTTCCGGCAGCGATCCTGGGTTTCTTTTCGGGCTTGCTGCGGGGATTGTTTGACAGCCACAGCCTGTTTACCGTCCTCCAGACCACCGGGTTGGCCCTTGTATACAGCCTGACCGTCCGCCAGCGCTACCGTACGCCGGTCTACCGGCTGCTGCGCCATCCCCTGCCCGCGGTCGTGGCGGTCGGCGCGTTATTTATCCCGGTATATGGGTTCATCGGGATATTTGAATCGAGCGGACCGCTCGTTTCCCGGGTGGATTACAGCCTGACCCGGTTGGGGATCGGGACGGTGGCCATGTGGGTTGAGCTGATGGCTGCCGGCCTGATCGCTGAAGGCGTGGCCAGGGCCGCGCCGGATGTATGGGGCCAGAAGGGCCAAATTCAACCCTCTCCTGTCGAAACCAGCCTGCAGCTGCGCTTCTTCTACGGTACTGGCCCGCTGGTGCTGCTGCTGCTGTCCACATTGATGGTGGGAGATTGGTTTGTAGCAGGCAGCGCCGCACGCCGTATGCTGGAAGATCGGCTTGCCAACACAGCGCGGATCGCTGCCGAAAGCATCCCGTTCTTCCTGGAGGCCGGGCAAAACTTGATTCTCCAGATGGCAGGCGACCCCCGCCTGATATCCAGTCCGGGCGACGACCTGCCAGGTATCCTGGCTCAAGATATGCGCTCTGTCCCGTATTTCCGGCAGCTGTACCTGTTGGATGAAACCGGTGCCCCTGTTGCCGGATATCCCGAAACAACATTCGAACGCATCAATCCAACCCCTGAAGAACAAACCGGTATCCAGCTGGCTTTGCGGGGGGTTTCGATACAAACCTATACCGTCCCGCCTATTAAAAATGAATCAACCGCACAGGTGTCCTTCCTGGCGAGTATCTACGACAGCAGCGGTCTTGTGAAGGGGGTCTTGCTCGGACGCAGCGATCTGGCCACCAACCCGTTTACCAAGCCGATCATCCAGGCGTTTCAGGAGATGCAAGAAAATGGTGCCGAGGCGGCCGGCGGTGTCGATGGGATGATTCTGGATGAGAATCAAATCATCCTCTTTCACCCGAATGCTGCCCGGGTAATGACCACCTACCTGGGAAAGACGTCTGCTGTACCGGGGTTTTACGACGAGACGGGTTCTGAAGGCACTCGCAATCTGGTGTATTTCCAACCCACCATGGGTCGATCGTGGGCGGTGGTGTTGGTCGTCCCTGCGCAGCGCGCCCAACAGCTGGCGCTGACCATCGCCGTCCCGATGTTGATCATGGTCCTGTTTCTGGCGATCGTGGCCATTATTTCGCTGCGCCTTGGACTGCGGGTTGTGACTGCTTCGCTCGAGACACTGGCCCTTGAAGCTGGACGGATCTCCAGGGGCCAACTGGATCACACCCTGCCTGTGAAAGGGGTCGACGAGGTCGGACGGCTTAGCCAGGCCTTTGAACAAATGCGAGTAAGCCTGAAAGCTCGCCTGGAAGAACTTAACCGGTTGCTCAATGTGAGCCAGGGGGTCGCCTCCAGCCTGGAGATGAAAGATACTGTCCGTCCAATCCTGGAAGCAGCCCTCTCCGGATCAGCCTGGTCTGCCCGGGTGGTGCTTACCCCCGATCCGTCCCTTGAATCACAGTCAGGCCAGGAAACTCGTTTTGGGTTAGGTCTGGCAACCGAGGATTACGCTTATCTGGACGACCAACTCCTGGCGTTGTCCAGGAGTCATGACCGTCTTGTCCTGCCGAACCTGACCAGGGGAAAAGGACTCAATTTTCCACCCGGCAAACCACGCCCTGGTGCGATCCTGGCCGTCGCTCTGCGGCGTGAGAACCAGTATTACGGAACGCTGTGGATTGCGTACGACCAACCGAAGGTATTCTCCGAAGAAGAAGTGCGTTTTCTGGTCACTCTGGCCGGTGAGGCGGCGCTGGCTGCGGCAAACGCCAGGCTTTATTCCACGGCTGAAATAGGCCGCCAGCGGCTGGGAGCTATCCTGGCATCTACCCCCGACCCCGTTTTCGTCACCGATCATGAAAACCGGCTGTTGCTGACCAACCCTGCTGCTCAGCAGCTGCCTGGATTCTCCGGGCGGGCGGAAAAAGGAGAGCCGATTGAAAAATGGATCGACCATCCGGATCTCCTCGGTATGCTGGTCGGGGAAACCGAAAGCACTCCCACGCGTGAGCTTTCTTTGGGGAGTGGAAAAGTGTACTATACGACCGTTTCCTCGGTTATGGTTGAAGGACAGGCTGTCGGCAAGATCTGCATCTTACGGGATATCACCCACTTCAAGCAGCTCGACTCGCTTAAATCCGATTTTGTAGCGACGGTCAGCCACGACCTGCGCTCGCCACTGACGTTAATGCGCGGCTATGCCACGATGCTGCAAATGGTGGGTGACCTCAATGACCAGCAGAAGAGCTATGTCCGAAAGATCATTTCGGGTGTGGAAAGCATGTCACGGCTGGTTAACAACCTCCTCGACCTTGGACGGATTGAGGCAGGGGTGGGTTTGCAGGTGGAACCGATCGGGCTGGTGGAGGTGGTTGATCGGGTGGTCAATTCACTCCAGCTGCAGGCTGCCCAGAAGAACATCCAGATCGGCCGCGGACTGCCTGAAGAAGGCGACACTTCAGTCGAAGTGGATCCGGCATTGTTACAGCAGGCTCTCTACAACCTGGTGGAAAATGCCATCAAATATACACCGGTAGGCGGCAGGGTTGAGGTGCACGGAAAGGTTGTCGATGGCAAGGCACTCTTTGAAGTGAAAGACAACGGCATCGGGATCGCCCCGCTCGACCAGCCACGTTTATTCGAAAAATTCTACCGGGGTGGACAGCGGGAAGCCTACCTGCAGCGCGGCAGCGGATTGGGGTTGGCGATTGTAAAATCCATTATCGAGCGGCACGGTGGACGCATCTGGGTCGAGAGCACCCTGGGGAAAGGCAGTGTGTTCTGTGTGGAGATCCCTGTCCGGCAGGGGATAACAGATCCGGGTGGGCCAGCGGGAATTGCAGCAACCCAGGTTTGAGGAATTGGACAATTAATGGTAAAATAGTATCCGAGAGGTGACCGGCCGTGAATATCCAAGGGGGGTGAATTGGTTAAACCCTGAAAATTGGTGCCCAAACCACCTTGACATGTTCAATCGGATTTGGTAAAATATCAATTTGCATGCACATGCAGTATCTACGAAACCGAAATCCCAAGCGCTGAGATAAATTTCCTCAAGCGCTTCTCTTTGTTATATTTCAACAACCGCCAGGCAGTTAGAGGAGGATTTTAGTGGAAACCAAGGGTTTATCTGCACTTCGTATTGCCCTGGCTTCACCCGAGACCATTCGCAGCTGGTCCTATGGGGAGGTTTTAAAACCAGAAACCATCAATTACCGCCGCTTGCGGCCGGAGAAGGATGGACTGTTCTGTGAAGCCATATTTGGTCCACAACGGGACTGGCAGTGTTACTGTGGGAAATACAAGAATCCACGCTATAAGGGAATCACCTGCGATAAATGCGGTGTTGAGGTAACCCGCGCCTCGGTTCGTCGTGAACGGATCGGGCACATCGAGCTGGCCACGCCGGTTGCCCACATCTGGTACACGCGCAGAATTCCCTCCTACCTGGGATTGCTTTTGGATATCTCCAGACGCAATCTGGACCGTGTCTTGTATTTTGCTCAATACATTGTTACCTACGTTGACGATGACGCTCGCAATAAAGCGCTTAAGCGCCTGGAGGATGAGATCAGCGTATCTGAGCGTGAGCAAGCTGCACAGATCAATGCCAAAATCGCTGAGGTCAAACGAGGGCGAGACCGGAGAACAGCCGAACTTCAACAGCAAAAAACTGATCTCGAAGGTCGTTATGACGAAGATATTGCCTCCAAGCTGGAGCCTGTTATCCAGGAAGGCCAGCGTTTGGAGCGTACCCTTCAGGAAAAACAGGGCACGACGATTCGCGCGGCTATTCGCTTCGAAGCAACCGGTGTGACCATTGCAGAGCCAAAAGAGACCATCACTCCGCAGCACATCACGCGCGTCCAAAAAGTAGTAAAGGAACGCCTGGAAGAACTGGAAAACGAGCTGAAAGATCAGCTCCAACGCGACCTGGAAATCATCAAGATGAGCATCCAGAAGGAAAAAGCGGAAGCGGAAGAAGCCATGAACCTGCTCCGCAACCAGCTGGAAGACCAGTCTGTGGAGACTCAGAACCAGAGCTCGCGCCAGCGTGATGAACTGCAGGAGCTACGGCCGTTCACATTCCTGAGCGAAGGGCGCTACCGTGAATTGAAATCACGCTGGGGCCAGGTTTTCCGGGCCGATATGGGCGCCGAAGCCTTCTATGACATCTTGCGCCGGCTGGATCTTGAAAAGCTTGCCGAAGACCTCTGGAAAGAAGTCCGCACATCGAAAAGCAAACAAAAGCGTAAGAAAGCTACCACACGCCTTAAGGTAGTCGAAGCCTTCCGCCGCTCTGGGAACCGTCCGGAGTGGATGGTTCTGACCGTGCTGCCGGTAATCCCGCCCGATCTGCGTCCTATGGTCCAACTCGACGGCGGCCGGTTTGCCACGTCGGATCTGAATGACCTGTATCGCCGGGTGATTAACCGCAATAACCGGCTCAAGCGTTTGCTCGAGCTGGGTGCTCCAGACGTGATCGTGCGGAACGAGAAACGCATGCTGCAGGAAGCAGTGGATTCTCTGATCGACAATTCACAGCGCGGCAAGGCGCTCTCGCGGCGCGGCCGCCGTGAACTCAAATCCCTGAGCGATATGCTCAAAGGAAAGAAAGGCCGCTTCCGCCGCAACCTGCTCGGTAAACGTGTCGACTACTCGGGCCGCTCGGTTATTGTCGTCGGCCCCCAGTTGAAGCTGTACCAATGCGGGCTCCCCAAGACCATGGCACTCGAGCTCTACCGGCCTTTTGTTATCGCCCGCCTGGTAGCCCACAACTACGC
>Ga0105092_10002002_pt1 | contig 10850 bp, 8 predicted proteins | sample PPLLak2March2015_FD_87021 | JGI IMG/M metagenome (GOLD analysis project Ga0105092, IMG submission 87021) | Freshwater sediment microbial communities from Prairie Pothole Lake near Jamestown, North Dakota, USA - PPLs Lake P7 Core (1) Depth... | ecosystem: Environmental > Aquatic > Freshwater >...
CGTGTAGGTGGAGATATCCCCTTGAGACGTCGACGAGAAATGCAGATGCCCGGACCGGGTGCCCCAAACAAAGGCCGCATGCGGGTTCACCGGCCGCGTGATCGTGCCCTTCCAAACGCCGCCTCCAAATGTCGTCACTCTCACCACCCGAGAGTCGTTTGGGTCGAAGTGGACTTGCTGCGGGCCGTACGCCGTGAACGGAAACGTGGGCAACTTGACCCAGGAGGCGCCAGCATCCTCGCTTAGGAACAGGCCTTCGCCCCCATAGCTGTCTCCCGACTGGACACACCCCCAAAGACGAGTGGGCACCTCCGGATCGGGCGTGATGCCCCAGACCTCCGGCTTGTCGAGAATTCGAGACCAGCTCAGGCCACCGTCGCGCGATGCGTATCCACCTCCGCCGCCAAGTTGCGGCGCCTGAAAACAGCCGACGTAGATCCGCTTCGGATCCTGGGGATCGATGTTGTACCCCACGATCCAGTTGAGGTCGAAGCCCTGGTTGACCAGCGTCCAATGCTCCCCGCCGTCATCGGATCTAAACAAACCTCCCTTGTACGACTTTCGTGCGGCGTCGACCGCGAGCGTTACGGAGACGTACAAGGTTCCGTCGGGCAGGCGCTTGAGGATCCACGTATTGAGGTTACTCGGCATTCCCAGCCCGGAATTCTTCGCAATCCAGGTTGATCCGCCATCGGTTGATTTGTACACTCCGCGCGCCAAGACCGAAGCCCAGAGAGTGCGGCTCCCGACGGGGCTGGACGGATCGAGCACTACCGACGTGGCTGCCCCGGTAGGCAGGCCTCCAGCGTGGCCGAGGTCCTTCCAGGTCGCACCAGAATCAGTCGAGAGGAGTAGTCCACCGGTAAACCCGAGCACATTCTGACGAAGCATCTTGTGGTGCGGGAGGTCGTGGTTGTTAGAAGCCGCCGCCCACATCCGGCCAGGCACGGCGGGGTCAAAACAAAGGCTGTAGAAAGTGTTCTTCCACGGAGATCCGTTTGCCGCCCAGCGCCAGGACTCGCCACCGTCTTCGGACCGGGCAAAACCGATGTCCGTGTATGTAATGTAATGCCGGTCGAGCTGAAAGGGATCAAAGTAATAGCCGTATACGGTTGTTGTCTCGAAGCCCACGCTCTTCCACCAGTCCGATCCTGTCGACGTCTCCTGGGTGTTGCAGATGACCCAGGCATTTCCTCCGTCATCAGACCGGAACGTGCGCGCGTATTCAGAAAAAGCGACGACATTTGGATCAGTCGGACACACTCGGACTTGCCACGGCGGCCCGCCCCATCCCCAATCGAGATGAAGCGTCAGCCAGTCCCGTTCGACCGTGGTCGATTGCGGCCGGTAAGGGCAGGCGGGATGAATCAGCTTCAGACTCCACGTTTCTCCGCCATCGATAGTCTTGTAGATTGTCGGTCCCCAGTACTCGTCGCTTCCTAGGTAGGCTACATCCGGGTTAGTAGCGCAGACAGCAATGGCATTGTACTCGACCGCACGACCTTCAAAGCTGGGCATCAATCCCTTGACCACCTGCCGCCACGAGTCGCCGCCGTCCGTGCTCCGATACACGCCTCCGGCGAGAGCCGCTCCGCTCAAACTCGTCGGGGTAGTGCAGAAGAGCACCGCTTTGCCGTTCTTCATCCCCGCTGCGAAATCGAGGATATTTCCAGAGCTGAGTCCCGTGTTGCGCGTAACCCAGCTGGCGCCTCCATTGGTTGATTTGTAGATGCCGGCGCCTGTTGAAGCATAGATAGTGGGAGCATCGGCCGGCGTTGAAGAGTCGATAAACAGATCGCGGGCGGGACCGTTCCAGCCGGGCTGGACCGTCCAGGTTTTTCCTCCGTCGCCGCTTTCGTATAATCGGTTGTCGTTCCCGGCGAAGAGCGCGAAATCCGGAGCTGCCGCGTGAAAGGCAATCGCGGTTGGCTGTACCGAGCTCACCTTCCGCCATGTGAGGCCCGAATCCTCAGTCCGTACCAGGCCTCCCCTGCGGGCAACGAGAGCGATTGACTCGTCACGCGGGTTGAATTCAGGGCCACAGTGCTCATCTCCATAGGACGGCACAAGGTTGATGTCCGCCCCGTTGATCATGGTCCAGTGCCGGCCACCGTCGGTCGAGCGGTAGAACCCGCCCATATCGCAGATCCCGAACATCAGGTTCGGGTTGTTGGGAGCAATGGTCGGACTGTACTGGGAGCCGCCGCCGCCCGGGCCGATCGGTTCCCACTGAATGGCGGCGAGGTAAGGCGGAACCGTTTCTTTGAAGGACGGATGGGTTCCGTGCCTGTATTCTGCAAGGTTCGAGTAGCCGTCCAGATCGGGGTCTCCCAGGTCATTCTGATCCGGGTTTCCGAAGTATTGGAGCTCCCAAGTGTCGGGCAGACCGTCCTGATCTGCGTCGAACGCCGGCTCCTCGGCCTGGCAGGCGAAACCGAGGACGGCAATCGAAAAGAGAACGACAAGTGCGCGCGAAAGGGGCCACGGCATAGGAAATTCGGCCCTCTTTGCTCAGAATTCGAAGGTTCCCCGGAATTTCATCTTCTCGGCTGAATTCCGGGCGTAGAGCTTGTATTTCTGGATCTCGGTCTTAAGTGATATCCACTTCTCATTTCCGCTGAAGAACGGGACTTCCTTGTCATCGAGACGGGGAAAGATGAAAACCGCGTTTGGCTGCTTCGGATTCGGTGGCCGGTACTCGAGAAGAGGAACCAGATCCTTCTCGGAGGACCCGAGATAAGTGTTATCGCGAAAGTCGGAGAGGTGGGCACCAAGCAGGAAACTGTGGATCTCGCGCGCTGAAGAATCACCAGCAGGCCTCACTGAGAAATCAACCTGGACGGCGATTCGGTTGTCCTTGTCCGGCGGCATCTCGACCATTTGCTTCATCTGATCGCCGACAGCAGCATCGCCGGGCTTTCCCAGGAGTTGAAGCTGCCCAAAAGCCATGCGGATAGGCTTTGCGGACAACATCCGGAACCGAAAAGTGACCGTGCGTTCACGTTCCGTTTCGCCCATTCCCATGCTGAAACTGTTGACCTGGGACAGCGAGCTCGAGAAGACCCAGGGAGACTTGTTGAGCACTGTCTCGCACTCTTTCTCGGTCCACGATGTGTAGTCCTTATCGGCCCAGAAATCAGCAGCCCATAAGAAAGATATCGAGATAATAAATAAGAGGGCGGATAAGATTTTCATACGCTTCACCTCCCGCGGTCCCTCAACTGTTGAGCCGTTTGGTGACAGCTCGAGCCAAGGATCGCGGAGCTAATCTGACGCTGAACGCGAGCAGCCGGTTTTTGAAGCCGGGGATGACAAGCAGCCGGCCTTGCCGAAAACCTCGATGGCCCGCTTCGGCCACCGTCTCCGCGTCCATGACGCCGGAACTGAACAGTCTGGACCGCTGCAGATCGGCCGTCGCAGCGAACTCGGTACGAGTAGGACCAGGTGCCAGGCAGCTGACTTTGATCGGCGTTCCTTGCAGTTCCTCGGCAAGTGCCTCGGTGAAATGGAGAACGTAGGCCTTGGAGGCATAGTAAACGGCCATGCCGGGACCTGGCTGAAAAGCGGCCGTTGAGGCGACATTCAGAATCCCGCCTTTGCCGCGTTCAAGCATTCCAGGGAGAAACAGTCGGGTGAGATGGGTCAGTGCCCCAACATTGAGCTGGATCATCTGCATCTGTCGGTCGACTGGCAGCTCGACGAACCGGCCTTGTGCTCCAAATCCGGCGTTGTTGACGAGGATATCGACCAGCACGCGATCGCGCTCGAGATCATCAACCAATTCCTGAGAAGCTCCGGGCTGGCTGAGATCCTTGGCCACCGTCCTTACGCCGATGCCGCAGCGCTTTTGCAGGTCCCGAGCCAGATCGTCCAGTCGATCCAGCCGACGGGCCACCAAAACCAAGTTTGACCCGTCGACGGCAAAAAGCTTCGCCAGTTCGGCACCGAGACCGGCTGAGGCGCCGGTGATCAGGACAGTTTCGAGTTCGCGCATGATGCCAAATGTCCTCGGGTTCATCTTCAGCACGCCTCTCGCCAACGGGTAGGCGTGCTGAAGATGCCTGTACTACACCGCCACGGCCTTCTGAGCCGCCGCATCCCATTTCATGTACTTGCGATTCCGGAAGGAATTGACTCCCATCATGGTCACCACGACGCCCTGGTATCCGAGGTCCGCGTCGCACTTGAGCGGCTCGCCTTTCCGGATGGCGGCCTGGAGATTGCGATGATGGAGGGTGACATCTTCGGCGCCCTTCTTCTCGTACTTGATCGCCTCCGGCTTCTTGGCGTCAGAGGGATTAATAGTATCGGCGCTGCTCACCTCCTGCGGTGTGATCGTAAAACCGCTGCGGGTGAACTGCAGCGTCGCTTTATGTCCCCTGATCACATGCTCGATCGGTGTGTCATTTCCCATGGAGGAGATCAATGCGACCGTCGGGCCACCGGGGTAATCGCTCAGGATGTTGAAGGTGTCGGGAATTTCGGCAACGCTATCCACGTACTGCCACTTCCCGCCGGTTCCGACGACGTAGTCGGGGAACTTCAAGTCGACAGCTTTGAGAATCCGGGTCACGCGGTGGATGAAGAGGTCGGTCGCAATGCCACCGGAGTAATCCCAGTATCGTCGCCATTGGAAGTAACGCCTCGGGTCCCACGGCCGCTTCGGGGCCGGCCCAAGCCATGCCTCCCAATCCAGGTTGACGCCCGGCTTGGCATCATTGTCGATCGGATAGGCCCAGAAGTCGCCCGAATAATTCCTGGAATAATCGATTTGGGCCATAACAATCTTGCCCAGCTCGCCGTTCTTGATGTGCTGATTGGCGACCTCGTAAGACTCGTCGGACATTCCCTGGACTCCGACCTGGAGCTTGAGGCCCGATTTCTTGACCTTCGCAAGGACTTCCTTGGATTGCTCGATCGTGTGCGTCATCGGCTTTTCGACGTACACGTGCTTTCCCGCGTCCAAGGCATCAAGAACCATCTGGTGGTGCCAGTGTTCCGGGGTTGCAATCAAGACGTAGTCGATGTCTTTCTGTTTCAGCAGGTCGAGGTACTTCTGGTAGGGCTTACCTCCCGTCTTTTTGACGGCTTCGTCCAGGCGTTTCTGGAAGATGTCGCAGACCGCGATGATGTCAATGTTGTCGCTTTCTTTCATCTTGACCAGGGCGTCCATGTGGCTATTAGCCATCCCGCCACAACCAATGACCCCGATCCGAAGCCTCTCGTTGGCCCCCTGAACGGCCGCATAGGTCTTGGCCGTCCACATGGAGGCAGCACCCGCACCTACGGCAACTTTTGTAATAAACCGGCGACGATTCATTTCTGGCTCCTTCCGTTTGGTAAGGCAGATTTTACCACTGGAGCGGGTGCGGACCTACTGACCAACTGACCGACTGACCAACTGACCGACTGACCAACTGACCGACTGACCAGCTGACCGACTGACCAGCTGACCGACTGGCCAGCTGACCGACTTGTCAGCTGGTCAGTCGGTCAGTTGGTCAGTCGGTCAGTTGGTCAGTTGGTCAGTCGCCAGTTTTTCATGGCGACGGACCGCAGGCTGCATTACAGTAGCGCTCGAAAGTCGGGAGGAGGAGGGCTGAAACATGGGCATCTTTGTCGGCACGATCTTCGGATTCATCGCCTGGTTTCTCGTCCGTTACCTGGTCTCCGGGATGTACACGGTCGACCAGAACGAAAGGGCGGTCAAGACGTCCTTCGGGCGGGCAGAGCGTGTGGGTGAAGCGACCATTCTGGATGACCCGATCGCGGAGTTCCTGGATCCGGAAGAGAGGGGGCGTTACAGGTACCCGCAAGTGCGGGTGATTCAGCCGGGAGGTCCGTATTTCAAGTGGCCGTGGGAAAAGGTCCACAAGGTCAGCATCGCCACCCAGACCGTCAGCATGGCCTTTGACCCCGAGACGCCCAGCGCGAACCAGGGCGGCACCGTTCTGGAAGCGGTGACGAAGGACCAGCTGAACACCGGGCTGAGGGGGCAGATTCGTTATCGGGTTTCGGAGAGAAACCTATACGCCTACGTCTTCGGCGTCAAACAGCCGATTGTGCATGTTATGGGGTATTTCACCTCGGTGCTGCGCGAGCGCATCGCCAACTTCGAAGCCCCGAAAGTCCAGGAGTTGGAGCCCGTTCCTGGCGTTGAGATCACCCCGGCGGCGATTGGCGTTTCCATCAATGACCTTCGTAAAAATCTGCGCGATATCAACGAGCACATGGATCGGGAGTGCAGGTCCTCAGAAGCACGCTATGGTGTGGCGCTCGACGCCACCCTGATCACCGGAATCGATCCTCCCGCGGAGGTCGAATCCGCTCTTGCAGCCATCAATACCGCTTACAACGAAGTCTCCTCGGACATCAGCCTGGCACAGGCGGGCGCCGACCAGAAAATTGTGCAGTCAAAGCGGGCTGTCGAGATTGAGACGTTGAAGGCCCAGGCAGAGGTCGAGCCGCTGAAGGCTCTGGCCGATCAACTGCACGAGCTGCGGAAGAACGGGAAGGACGCCTTGGCTGCCTACCTGCGCAATGTCAGGCTGAAGCTGTTCAGCCAGGCAAAACGTGTCGTCCTGGAGGTGCCCCATGATTAGTTTCCCGGTTGCCGCCCTTGTCACCTTCATCGGCATGTTCATCGTTTCTCCGATCGTTGCGGCATTCTGTCGCGCCTTCGGCCTGTATGCGATCGTTTGGGAAGGACAGTGCCGGGTATACGTCTTGTTCGGCAAAGTGGTGCTCATCCTGGATGAGCCCGGATTGCATGTTTTGTGGTTCAAGCTGGGACCCAAGGCGCTGCTCGTCAACTGGATCGGACGCTGCTACGTCCTGGATATGCGTCGGGATCAGGAGTACCTGCGCAGCCAGCCGGTCAACTCCGAAGAGGGCGCACCGATGGGGATCGGGATCTGGTACGAGATGTACATCAGTGACCCGGTCGCCTACCTATTCAAGAATGCCGATCCCAGGGGCTCGCTCGCGGCGAATGTCGGAAACGCGACGGTCCGCTGCCTCAGCAATATGAAACTGGCGAACATGCTCGAGAACCGGCACGCGATGAGCCATACCGTCCGCGAAGAGGTATCGCCGAAGTCCCACGAATGGGGATACAAGCTCGGATCGGTCTACATCCGGAAGGTTCATTTCCGGGACGGCGGAATGATCCGGCAGATCGAGGAAAAGGTTGTGAACCGGCTGCGGCAAGTCACTTCGGCGATCAAGCAGGACGGCGCTAACCAGGTCAGCGTGATCACGAGTACGGCAGAGAAACAGGCCGCCGTCGAATTTGCCCGGGCGGCCGCCATGAAGGCGTTTATCCTGGGAGTGACGCTCCAGGAAATCGCCCGAGATCCGGAGATCGCACAGGCAATGTTCGATGTCCTCGAGACACAGAACATTATCGACGGAGAAGCAGATATCGTGCTGGTCCCACCCGGGCAAGACATGCTGAAACAGCTGCTCGCCGAGCGGCTGGTGACCGGGAAAAGTACGTAGGGCAGAGACGGACGAGCACGGACCGACACGGACGGGCACGGACGAAGCACTTCGTCCGTGCCCGTCCGTGTCAGTCCGTGTTCGTCCGTGAAAAGCCTTCTACTGAATCTTGCCCGCAAACTCCTTCGCCAACGCCGAGACATCGCGGCCGTCTTTCAGATTCGCAAAACCGCCGATATAGGCGCCCTTGCGGAAGACGTAAAGGCCGTCCAAGTAGCGGTCCGTCCCGCTAAAACCTTCGTCAGCGATCTGGATCGCGGCCGGCTGCCCGACCCTCTCCTTCAACTTCGCGATGACCTGAGCCGCCGACTCGGGAGACGCCTCGCGAACGAGAAACGCCTTGCCAAACTCATACTGTGCGGTGTAGCCGCTTTTCAGAATCCGCAAGCCGAGTACACTTTGAGGAACCAGGCGGACGGTGCTGGCGACCATCATCTGCGCGGGAAACCAGCTGATGACGGACGGAATCTCGCTCGTGCCCGTAATCGATTTCTCGATTAACGTGACGAACTTTTCAAGAGAGGCGGTGTGGTCCTTGTCCGGATTGGCTGCCAGCTCGACATAGTACTTGCCCTTCGCAAAGGTCGCCTTGCGCGGCAGCACCTGGCCACCCATCCCAATCGCTTTCGTTGGTTGACGAGGGTCGCGGTTGGCGAGGAAGATCCCGTACGCGTACTCGGGATCCGCCATTTCAGAGACATCTATGACTAGCGTGTCCTCACCGCATTTGCAGGTAATCCCGTTCATCTTTTCAAAACGATAGATCAGGTACCCCTCCGCATTGCCGTCCATGTAGTCGAACAGATTGTCCGGCTCGTACGAGCGCAAGGGACCGTCCTGGCCCCATCCGGGCACCTTTGTGCAGTCAGGCAATTGCGCCGAGGCGAAACCGGCGAGGGCGAGGCACACTATCGAAGCAGCAAGAACTTTCATGCCAGCATCTCCTGAGCGAGGGCCAGCCGTTCGGGCACCCGCACGCCGTTCGGGCACTGAATCTTGCATTCCGGGCACAGAGAACAGCGCTCTTGCTGAATTTGTTTCGGCAGCTGAAGGTACTCCTCCCGGGCCAGCCGGAACTGCCCGTAGCCTTCGGCATAGGAGAGATAGCGGAGGATGTCGGATACCGGGAGTCCCTTGGGACACACGCCACTGCATTGACCGCAACTCCGGCAATAGAGCGGACGGATCAGGTCGAGCTGGCCTGCCAGAAGCTGTTTGTCCTTGTCGTTGAAGTCCGACCTCATGGCCCGCATATTCTCATCGAGCTGATCCATGTCCGTGATGCTTGGAATCGTCGTGTGCACGTTCGGATTCTTTAAAACCCACTTCAGCGCCGAAAGGAGGGCGCCTTCCCGGTTTAGCGTCTCGTAGAGCTTGTCGCCGGCTTTCACGCGCCTGAATCCGCCCGCCATGACTTTCATTGCCACGATGCCCAGGCCGGCCTTAGCCGCTGACTCGATCAGTGGGTCAATCGAGGGCTCCATCGAAAAGTTGTAGGACATCAAAATGACGTCCAGATCGGCCTTTTTGGCAATGATCCCCGGAATGACGTCGGCGTGCCCACCGTGCGTGCTGACGCCCGCAAACCGGATCTTCCCCGCCTTCTTCGCCACCGCCTGCGCTTCCAGGAACCCATCCGTAATCTCGGCCGCCGAGCCCCTGCCGTGCAGGTACCAGATATCTATATGGTCGGTATCCAGCTGCCTCAATGTCTCATCCAAGTCGTTCAAAGCTTCCTGCTTTGTTCCTGACGGCGTCTTGCTCGAAAGCACGATATCTTTGCGCTTCGTTTTGAGCGCCGCGCCCACCATTTTTTCGTTGTTGCCGCCCTGGTAGCGGCGGGCCGTATCGAAATAGTTGATGCCGAGGTCGGCAGCCTTCTCAATGACACTTGGGTCGGATGTGATCATGCAGCCGAAACCAACACTGGTGACTTTCAAGCCGGTGCGTCCGAGGACGCGGTACTTCAGGCCGGCAGGTTCGGCCGCCGCAACCGGTTCACGAACCGGTAATCCGGGAGACATTCGCGAAGCGAGAGCAGCGGTCGGGACGGCGGCCAGACCGGTGGTCAGAAATGTTCTCCGAGATGAGTTTTTTGTCATATCAGTCCTCTTCTTTCGATAATTGATCACTCTTGTAATTACATCCACTTGTAGACGCTAAAGTTATATGCTAAAAAGCTGCTGAATGAAAACAGGAATTTCACGTCGCAATTTTCTGTGGAGCGCAGGGGTGCTGGCGGCCACGCCTTTGCTCTCCGCTCAACAGGCGCCCCCGAGCCCCGGGAGCCCGTCGAAAAATCCCGATTTCCGCTCAATTGTAGGCGTTGTATACGGCGAGGATCGACGGCGCAACGCGTATGAGTCTCTGCTCGCGATCGAAGACCAGATTCTGCCCGTGCTGAAGACAAAAAAGTCGGTGGTGATCAAGCCGAACAATGTCTCCACCGTGAATCAGTTGGCGGCAACCCATGCCGACGGGCTTCGCGGTATGCTCGATTTCTTCGCCCCCAGGTTCAAAGGCCCGATTTACATCGCCGAGTCTTCGGCGGGGCGGACTTTTGAGGGCTTCGACAATTTCAAGTACACAGCGCTGCCGGCCGAGTTCAAATCGACCGACCTGAAGCTGATTGATCTCAACGAAGAAGCGAAGTACCAGGTACTCCCGATACTTGACGCTAACCTGCACGCGGTGCCGGTCCGGCTGGCCGCCCGGCTGCTTGATCCCGAAGCTTTTATCCTGTGCGCCGCCTGCATGAAGACCCACAATGTCACCGTGGCGACGCTTTCCGTCAAGAACATGACACTCGGAGCGCCGCTTCACAGCATTCGGGGAGAGACGCCGCGCTGGAACGACAAGCGCCACTACCATGGCGGCGTGCGGCAGACGCACTTCGACATCTTTCTGACCGCGCAGAAAATGAAGCCCTTCTGGAGCGCGACGGTGATCGATGCATTCGAGGGGATGGAGGGTAACGGACCTTCCAACGGACAGCCGGTCCCTTCGCGGGTGGCGATTGCGTCAACGGACCTGATTGCTGCTGACCGCGTCGGTGTCGAGCTTATGGGAATCAACCCGGATTGGCTTGGTTACTTGAGCTTCTGCTCGCAGGCCGGCATTGGGCAATACGACATGTCCAAAATCGACATTCGCGGGCCTAAGCTTGATGGCCTGATCAAGAAGTACGCGCTTCACGGGGATATTGAGCGCGAGCTCCAGTGGATGGGCCCGCTAAACGAGATCCCGCCAAGGCTGGGGTAGGGATAGTTGGCACTCGAATAAAGGCCTTTGCCCCCGGAGGTGGCGGATGTTTGTAGTCTCCAGGGTGCAAGAGGAGTGGCGCCCTAGCA
>Ga0105092_10002003_pt1 | contig 10849 bp, 8 predicted proteins | sample PPLLak2March2015_FD_87021 | JGI IMG/M metagenome (GOLD analysis project Ga0105092, IMG submission 87021) | Freshwater sediment microbial communities from Prairie Pothole Lake near Jamestown, North Dakota, USA - PPLs Lake P7 Core (1) Depth... | ecosystem: Environmental > Aquatic > Freshwater >...
CACGCGCCTGGCTTTCGATCAGACGGGCCTGCTCACTGGCTCCTTTTAAAATATTATCGGCTTTCTCGTGTTGATTCTTGCGTGCGATCTCAGCCTGATAACGATGGAAAAAATAACCAGCAGCAGCACCCACAATCAGCGAAAAAATTACACTTATTATGATCCAAACGATCGGGTTCATGTCAAGTCCTCTTCTTCGTAGTGTTGTTCATCTCTGCGCGCCTCATTCCAGATACGTGTGACGACAGGCGCGATCACGGAGTAGGAAAATCCACGGCGACCAAGAAAATCACTCAGTTTTTTACGGAACTCGTTCCATTCCAGGTTTTTCAATCTGGGAACTCTCTTTTGGGCGGCTTCGTAGGCGAGAGCTTCGTCATCCACACTTTCGGTGGCGGATGAGATCGCTTCAGCGTCGAGGCCCTTCTGGCGCAGTTCCATAGCCATCATCCGACGGCTGCGCGGGCGCAGGGCGCTTCGGTTTTCCACCCACGCACGAGCAAATTTGTCATCGTTTGCAAGCCCGTCCTGTTTCAGCCGTTCGAGCGTCTGCTCGATCACCGGCTCCGGGACTTCGTGCTTGCGGAGGTTCTGCCGGATCTCGGATTCGGAGCGGGCGCGATAGCTCAGGAAAAGCATCGCCTGTTGGAACGCACGTTCACGCGCCTCCTCAGCCTGCAACTGCTCGATTTTCTCTTCGCTTAACTCCTGCCCGACTCTCAGCCACGCGGCGACGATCCGTGCCAGCCCAAAGGCAAATTCCCCATCCAGGTGAATGTTCACCCGATTTGGAGTCCTCTTTTGCACTTCTATCGCTGTAATCTTCTTCATTAAACACACACAACCGAGGGCCATCCGAAGCGGCCTCGGCTGTCGAAGATCCCGCCCAAGCGGGGCGGAAATGTCTGGGTAGGTTGAGCAGGACCAGGTCCCGCGAGAAGCGTGCGGGACGGCAATCAACCCGTATGACCGGGTCTTAAAGTCACGTTCGGCACAAGGGTTGCAGGGGCGAAGTCATGTTCTTATTCAATTTAATCCTAAATTGACTTCACAAGGTAACTCCCGAAACTGGGGGAGGTTCGTGCTCGAATATCCAGAGTTCGTTACAGCCAGGCCGCAGGGGCGGCAGAAAGTTTTTTATCCGTTTCTTTCAGATTACCTTAATTATACATGAAAATTACGACTTGTTAGCACCAGTCAAACGGTATTGCAACGGTTGATCCCCAACGGGCAGAAAACAGTGGTAACCTGATTTTTCATGGTAACCGTGACCCTACTATGTCTAGCCAGCACTGCTGACCTTCAAATACAACCAGCCGCGATGATTTCACGAAATAGAAGTAGATTATCTCCAGTGCCATCTGGCGCGCGGTCAATGCCTTAGCTTGCCTGTCTACTTCATCAGCTCGCCGTTTCAAAATTTGCGGTAATAATTCCTTTGGGTTTTTGCTTAGTGTATACTTATTTTCTATCATAGGTCTTCAGCCTCATGCTTAGGGAGACACGGAATGACACGCAGAAAATTAGCACTATTTTCTAGTATCGCTGCAATAATCGCCTTGCTGGTCATGGCTGTGATTGTGTTCCGTAACCAGTCCATTATGAATGCGCAACTTGCACAGCGAAATGCGGAGATTGCAGGCACCGCACAGGCCAATGCGGCAGACGCTATCCATGCTCAGGCGACCGCTCAAGTAGAGGCTGAGGAAGCCCTTGCCCGTCAACTTGTCGCACAGGCCCGATTCATTAATGTTACCCAGAGTTCAAAGCAGATGATCGCTGTTCTGTTGGCCACTCAATCCATGAAATTATTTCCTTCTACAGAAGCTGCTCAAGTTTTAATGAACAACAATTTTGCTGCACGCCCGGTTGCTGACATGATCCATGATCAGAAAGTATCTTCAGTTGCTTTCAGCCCGGATGGAAAGTATGTTGTCTCGGGAGGTTGGGATAGCACTGCCCGTGTTTGGGAAGCGCTGGCAGGCAAGGAAGTCACCCGCATGACCCATAAGGGTCTTGTGAGTGCGGTGGCCTTTAGTCCGGATGGGAAGTATATCGTTTCAGGAAGTTTGGACCAAACCGTCCGCGTCTGGGAAGCACTGACAGGTACGGAAGTTGCCCACATGACCCATGATGATTATGTGTACTCGGTCAGCTTCAGTCCGGATGGAAATTATGTTGTCTCTGGGAGTGGTGTTTCGGCGCGTGTCTGGGAAATTTCCGCGGGCAAGGAAGTTGCCCGCATGACTCATGAGGGTCTTGTGAACGCGGTTGCCTTCAGCCCGGATGGAAAGTATGTGGTCTCGGGCGGTGACAGTACTGCGCGTGTTTGGGAAGCAACCACAGGCAAGGAAGTCGCCCGCATGATCCATAATGATTATGTGAACGCGGTCGCTTTCAGCCCGGATGGAAAGTATGTGGTCTCGGGCGGTGATAATACCGTTCGTGTCTGGGAAGCAACCACTGGCAAGGAAGTTGCCCGCATGACCCATGATGATCACGTGCCCCCGGATACTTTCAGCATTGCCTTCAGTCCAGATGGCCAGTATGTGGTCTCTGGGGGTGATAATACAGCGCGCGTCTGGGAAGCTCTCACTGGTAAGGAAATCGCCCGCATGACCTATGATCATCTTGTGAGTTCGGTTGCCTTTAGTCCGGATGGAAAGTATATCGTTTCAGGAAGCTATGACAATACTGCTCGTGTCTGGGAAGCAACCACTGGTAGGGAAGTCGCCCACATGACCTGTGATTATGTTGTGAGCGCAGTTGCTTTCAGTCCGGATGGAAGATATGTGGTCGCAGGAAGCTGGGACCACACTGTCCGCGTTTGGGAGGCTACCACCGGACAGGTAGTTCCTCAGATAACCCATGATGGCCCGGTGCTCGCGGTCGTTTTCAGCCCGGATGGAAAGTATATCGTTTCAGGAAGTTCGGACTACACCGCCCGTGTCTGGGAAGCCCTCACAGGCAGGGAAGTTGCCCACACGATCCATGATGGTGCTGTGAACTCCATTGCCTTCAGCCCGGATGGAAAGTTTATTGTCTCTGGCGGTGATACCACCGCCTGTGTGTGGGAGGCGCTGACTGGCAAGGAGGTCGCTCGTATGACCCACAATGGTTCTGTGAGTGCGGTTGCCTTCAGCCCGGATGGAAAGTATGTGGTTTCGGGAAGTTATGACAATACTGCGCGGGTCTGGGAGGCAATCACCGGCAAAGAAGTTGCCCGCATAACCCATAATGGTGAGGTGACCACAGTTGCTTTCAGCCCGGCTGGAAAATATGTTGTTTCAGGAAGTTGGGACGGCGCGGTGCTGGTCTGGGAAGCCCTCACCGGCAGAGAAGTTGCTCGCATGAATTATGATCTCCCTGTGTACGCGGTCGCCTTCAGCCCGGATGGAAAATATGTCGTCTCAGGCGGTGATATCACCGCGCGCGTCTGGGAAACCCTGACAGGCAAGGAAGTCGCCCGCATGACCTATGATTATGTTGTGCTGGCGGTGGCCTTCAGCCCGGACGGAAAGTATGTGGTTTCAGGAAGTCATGACAACAGTGTCCGCGTCTGGGAAGCCCTGACAGGCAAGGAAGTCGCCCGCATGACTCATGATGGTTCTGTAAGCGCAGTTGCCTTCAGCCCGGATGGAAAATATGTCATCTCCGGAAGCGATGAGTCGACCGCGCGCGTCTGGGAAACCCTAACAGGCAAAGAAATTGCCCGTCTCACCAGTGATTATGCTGCGAGCTATCATTATGCTGTGAGTTCGGTTGCTTTCAGCCCCAATGGAAAGTATGTCGTCGTGGGAAGTTTTGATGGCACGGCCCGAATATCATTTTGGCAAGCCGCAGATTTAGTTGCGAATACTTGCTCATTTTTAACCCGCAATCTAACCCGCGCAGAGTGGAAGCAATATATTGGAGATGCCTTGACTTATCAAGCAGTTTGTCCAAATTTGCCGATTGATCCAGAAAATGCGCTAACGCCCAGCCCAACGCCATAATTACTTCCTTGCGCACAGGTACTCCCTCTCAGGAAAGTCATGACAAACGGAACTAGGACAAACACTGGAGTCTGTGCCATAATTAAAAAGTCTGAACTTCAACAGGAGGCTGTATGGCTAAAATTACGCGTGAAGATGCACTTGAGTACCATCGTCTGAAAGGCAAGCCCGGCAAGATTGCGGTTGTCCCGACCAAGCCTATGGATACCCAGCGCGACCTAAGCTTGGCGTACACACCTGGTGTGGCGGTGCCGGTGTTGGAGATCGAGAAAGATCCCGAACTGGCATATGAATATACTTCGAAAGGTAACCTGGTCGCTGTGGTCTCGAATGACACAGCGATTTTAGGTCTTGGAGATCGGGGTGCGCTGGCGGGCAAACCCGTGATGGAAGGGAAGGGGGTGCTCTTCAAAAAATTTGCCGATGTGGACGTTTTCGACATCGAAGTGAACAGCCATGACCCTGACGAGATTATCAAGGTGGTGGCAGCCATCTCTCCGACCTTTGGCGGCATCAACCTGGAAGATATCAAAGCGCCGGAGTGCTTCTATATTGAAGAGACATTGAAGGAAATGCTGGACATCCCTGTCTTCCATGATGACCAGCATGGCACAGCCATCATCTCCTCGGCCGGGCTGGCGAACGCGCTCGAGATCGTGGGCAAGAAGCATGGCGAAGTGCGGATCGTCATCTCGGGTGCAGGCGCCTCAGCCATTTCCTGTGCGGAACTTGCCATCCGGTGGGGCGTGAAGCGCGAGAACATCATGCTGTGTGACAGCAAGGGTGTGGTGTACAAGGGCCGCACCGTGGGCATGAATAAATATAAAGAGCGCTTCATAGTGGAAACCGATTGCCGCACGCTTGCCGAGGCGGTGCGCGGCGCCGACGTGTTCTACGGCCTCTCGGTCGCCAATGTCATGACCCCTGAGATGGTCAAGTCCATGGCGTCAGATCCAATCATCTTTGCGATGGCGAACCCTGACCCGGAGATCAATCCGGACCTGGCAAAAGAGGCTCGCAAGGACTTGATCATCGCCACCGGACGTTCGGACTACACAAACCAGATCAATAATGTGTTGGGCTTTCCGTTCATCTTCCGCGGCGCGCTGGATGTGCGGGCAAAAGCCATCAACGACGATATGAAGTTTGCGGCCTCGAAGGCGCTGGCTGCGCTTGCCAAGGAGGATGTGCCTGATTCAGTGATCCGTGCCTACGGCGGCGACAGCATCAAATTCGGGCGCGACTATATCATCCCGAAAGCGCTCGATCCGCGGGTCCTGCTCTGGGAAGCACCCGCCGTCGCCGGGATGGCAATGGAGACAGGCGTGGCGCGCAAGCCGATCGATATCACTGAATACCGTGAGCAGCTTGCCTATCGTCAGGGGAAAGGTGAGCAGGTGCGCTACTTCTTCCAGAACAAGGCGCGCTCCTCCGGCGGGACGAAACGCATCGCCTTCGCGGAAGGGGAAGCCCAAAAGGTCATCCGCGCCGCCTATCAGATCCAGGAAGAGGGGATTGCTACACCCGTTCTGATCGGACATAAAAATGTCATCGATGAGGAGATAAAGAATCTTGGCCTGGAATATACTCCTCAGGTTGTAGACCCCAATGGATTTGACAAACTCGAGTCGTATACCCAGGCTTATTATGAATTGCGGCAGCGTAAGGGTGTCAACGTCGCAGATGTATCCAAGTTTGTGCGTGATCCCAATATCTTTGGCTTATTGATGGTCAAGCTCGGCGATGCGGACGCGTTCGTCTCCGGCCTCACCTATGATTATCCCGAAGTGATCCGCCCCTCGCTCCAGATCCATCACACTGCCAGGGGCGCCACGCGCGCCGCGGGTGTGTATATCATGATCGTCGAAGACCAGGTCTATCTCTTTACGGATGCGACGGTCAACATCGAGCCGACCGCGGAGGACCTGGTGGAGATCGCCTGCCTGGCGGCCGACTTTGCAAAGCGTTTGGAGATCGACCCGCGGGTGGCGTTCCTCTCCTTCTCGAACTTTGGTTCCACTCCGCACCCTCTCTCCGACAAGGTCCGGCGTGCCGTCGAACTGACAAAATCGCGCCGCCCGGACCTCCAGGTGGATGGAGAGATGCAGGCGGATACGGCCGTGGTGGCTGACCTGATCGAGAAGCGCTATCCATTCAGCGCAGTGAAGGATGCCAATGTGCTGGTCTTTCCATCGCTGGAATCGGCCAACATCGCTTACAAGCTGCTGGCCCGGCTGGGAAAAGCAAAAGCGATCGGTCCGATCCTGCTTGGCATGGGCGCACCGGTCCATGTGTTACAGACAGGCGACGACGTCAATTCGATCGTCCAGATCGCCTCTGTCGCGGTGATGGACGTGATGGGCCGCGAAGAGAAGGCACTGAGTTAAGCCTTCAGATCGAAACATAAAACAAACAGACCGCGGATCTGCTTCCGAGGTCTGTTTGTTTATCAGCCTTGAGAGATTTTAGCCTTGTTGACCGATGTCATTATTCGATGGCTGGGATACCGTGTCACCTTCAAAATAAAAATTATCGAAAACCACTCCCAAACTGTGCAAGCCAACCACCAGACCAACCCGTCCGGCCACGGCCGGCATTTCAGCAGTATTGACCGATTGACCGTTAATGAGGATCGATAATTTACTTTTTCCCCCCTGTGAAGTAACTTCCACTTCGAGACGGTTGGTGCCATAGCTGGGATAGAGACTCCCACTGAGTTTCCATGTGTCGCCTAATAAGTTTCCCCATAAGTTCGTGGTCTTGTCGAACGTCCAGGCACCGTATACCTGCCAGGTTGTAATCTCAACGTCGACATAATTTCCATCGACCTCTCTTAGAACCAATCCAAAGCCGCGGTCGGTATAGCCGTCTTTGAAGGTGGCATCCACACCCATCTTGAAATCCTGGACCATGCCGCAATCGGAACAAATTGCCAGATAGCCGCCTCCATCGCTTGCGATCGGGTAGGGTCCCATTTGAAGGGTACCGTTTTCGATCTTACACACGCCACATTCGATCCAGCGGCCTGTATCACTGCTGAAATCATCCCGGATCACCAGGGGCCCAGGTGTGACAGTTGGCGTGGGACTCAGGGTTGCTGTGGGCGGCGGGGTGGCTGTGGCCTTTGCCGCTTCCGTTTGAGCGGCGGACTGTGCCCGGACAGTTGCATCCAGAGCAACGATAGTTTGCTGCAGGCTAAGGGATGTGGCTGCGGCTTGCAGATCGGGCGTTGGAGTGGCTTTTGCTCCGCAGGAGACGAGAAACAGACTCAGAACAAAAAACAAAATGTACTTTTTCAACATGAACATAATTAGCGTCCTTTCCATGACCCTCCCAGGATGGTGTGGCTGGATTATATCAGGCAAATTGAAGGTATAGCCTGGCTGGAAAAGCAAAAGCCTTCAAGACCCTATATCCCAGGGATTTGTTCCTTCCTGTTTCCAATACTCCTTAATCTTCTCAGCCCCAGCCATATGCCAATGCCAAGGATCACGAGCCCCAGCGTTAGCCCGCTGACACTGTTCAACAGGCTGCCTATCGCTTCCCACTGGGTGCCAAAGAGATAACCCAAACCTCCATAGCCAAATACCCAGATCGTCTCGCCGAACAGATCATAGAGGAAGAATTTTCGGAAGGGGAAAGCGCTGGTCCCCGCGATCAAGTTGACCGGTACGGCCAGGCCCGTGATCAAAAAACGCGTCAAGAGGACGGACATTCCACCCCAGCGATCAAAGCTTGATCCGGCCCGTGCCCAGCGCTCTGAGCTGCCAAAGCGGCGGAGAATGCGTTCACGGGCGTAGTAGCCCATGGCATAGCTGAGACTGTCCCCGGCGACCACACACGCCAGGGCGACCAGCCCGGTGGTATACCAGGGAAGAAACCCCTGTCGGCAAAACGCGCCGACCGCGATCACAATTAAGGTCCCGGGAAAGGGCGCGCCCATTGCACCAATGAACACGATTGCGCCCAGGATCGGTGCACCATAATTGATGATTTGCGTCAGCAGAAAATCGGACATGTATTTGTATGTCTAAGGGCCAGCGGTCGTGTTGGGAACTGTCGGCATCTGTGGCGGCTGATTTGCCAGGATGGTGGCTTTCACTTTCTCGAGCACAAATCCCTCCACCTCAGGATAGTATTCTTCATTCAACTGTTTGAGACTCTTTTCCTTGTTCTTATGTTCGGGAATGTCCAGCGCTTTAAAAAGGATGCGCGCTGGGACATGATACATTTTTGAAATAAAGGGAATGGTCATCCAGTCACGGATCATGGTGACATCTGTTTCCATCGGTTCCGCGGCAAGCGGCGGCGGAGGGCGCTGCCCGCGAAATTCCCTGAAGGCACGGGCAGTCCGCCAGCCAAAAATACCGACAATGAGCAATCCGATGAGAATCAAACCCGCGACTAATGCGCGCTGTTTGGGGTTACTGGATGCATTCATCGTATTTCCATTTCAGGGTTTCGAGTCTGTCAGTTCGTCCAGAGGAACCATGATCTGATGGCTGTTGCGGTCTGTTGTCACCTGATCCGATTCGAAGGTCCCCACTTCAATAGGAGTCGCGCCTGCATAGGTATATATCGTTACTTGCGTCTTGCCAATGTTCCCACGGTCGATTTGCAGGAGAAGGTCCTGATCGGGCGCCAGATCTGTCAACAAAACATCCCAGACCATTTCCACTTGCATGCCAGCCTCGGCATCTGCCAGGGATTGCGAGAGCAGAAAACGGTCCCCGTACTCCATACCTGCTGCAGTAGCCAGGTTGCTCGCGGAAACGCGCGCCGGTTGGATCCATGCTCCGCCACTGAGGACATCCAATGTTGTCCAATCCGAGGTGGTCGTGATCTTAATCCGGGCGGGATAGGTGTTAGTTTTGGGCCAGCTCATACGCAGATATTTACCCATCCAGTCGCGCGTCAGGTCCAGATATCCTTCAGGCGGCAGCGCGCCAAAATCAGCATAGGTATTTCCATTACCATCCGTCGCGCCGACTTGCGCGGGTTCGATCACGCTGCCTTCATGCCACTCATTGAAAGATGTGATCGTGACCATTTCCGGTTGTACGCCCGTTCCCAATGCGGCTGTCCATTGTTCGTTATAGGTGTTTCCGTCCAGCCGCGGCACATAGGTATCGGGGGGGTATTCAATCCGCTTGGCTGAAAATCCGGGGATAACGCTGGGTACGTACAGAGTCCCTGCCGGCAGGGAACGCGCCCAGCCAAAGCTATTGTAGTCAAGATGGAGCGTTGCATAATTGTACAAACCGTCGAAGTGACTACCTTCGACCCAGCCGGCATCGAGGGTGTTCGCAATCACCAGTCCGCCTTCGGGGAGGGCATGGATCTGGTCCAGGGCTTCCTGCCAGTAGGAATATCTGGCTTCGCCCTTCGCCTCGATGCTCCACAGGAAAAACATGCCTTTGGGCTGGCTATCCGGGCTGTAACGGCTGGTCGCAGTGGAACGGAAGAATGCAGGGCTGCTGCCGTACTGCGCGTACAGGTACTGGATGTCGCTGACCAGGCTGGCGGCGGTGCGCTTGTTATAAGGTTCGATGTGAAAAGCGACTTTGATCCCATATCGCTCCGCCATCTCCAAAAGCAATGGAACGGGCCGATCTTCTCGCGTGCCTTGCCCCCACCAGGAGGTGATGATCACGCCAACGCCGGCCTGCTTGAGCCATTCCATATGTTGCGCCACGACGGCCGGATCATTGGAGGAATAAGCGCCCAGCACCGGATAATAATCGCTGCCGATGTCTTCGGGCGGCCGGTGGTTGTTCTGGGGCCAGTGGGTCCATTTTCCGTCGGTCTCAAGATTCGCATACCAGGGATAGTAGAACGCAGCCACCTTATCGGAGAGTTCGGGTATTTCGATGGCAGTGGATGTCGCTTCAGGCGTTGCCGGTTCGGGCGTCACCGTGGGGATGGAGGTTTGTGTCGGGTCAGGGCCCGGAACTTGTGCAGGTTGAGTAGACGTACAACCTGTAAAGAGTGCGATCAGGTAAAGAACCAGTAAAACACGAGTCTGCATAGCTTCCTGCCTTTGTAAGTGTATTGTTACGACAACGACCTAACTCGCTTCGTACAGCGGGATTTATTCCTGCCATTCCAATTCAAATTCGCCGATGGCAACCGTATCCCCTTCCTGGACGCCGGCCTTGCGCAAGGCTTCGTCCAGGCCAAGTGTTTCCATGATCTTCTGGAAGCGGCGCACGGAGCCATCATGCTGCCAGTAGGTCATCGAAGCGGCGCGCTCGATCGCTACGCCTGAGATGCGCCACTCGTTCGCGCCTTCCCGTTTGATGAGGAACTCGCGCGGGTCTTCCTTTGGTTTATAGAGAGGCAGAGGCATCTCGATTTCTTCGGGCGGGGGAGCCTCCTGGAGCGTTCGATATGCCTCGACCAGCAGCTCGCGTGTGTTCGTGCGCGCCAGGGCGGAAATGGTCATCAATTCGACCTTTAACTCTTTGAACGTCTTCTGGATATCTGCCAGTCTTTCCTGGACCTCAGGCTGGTCGATCTTGTTGAGCGCTACGAGCTGGGGTTTCCGGGCGAGATTCGGGTCGAAGAGCGAAAGCTCCGAGTTGATCTGGCTGTAATCCGCGACCGGATCTTCAGACAAACCGTCCAGCAAGTGGACCAGGACGCGCGTCCGCTGGACGTGGCGCAGAAAGTCGTGACCGAGCCCCGCGCCCTGTGCAGCGCCTTCGATCAGGCCCGGGATGTCTGCCAGCACGACGGTCGTATTGTCGTCGATGTTCGCGACGCCGAGGTTTGGCTCGAGCGTGGTAAATGGATAGGAGGCGATCTTCGGTTTGGCGTTCGTCAGGGCAGAGAGCAGCGTGGATTTGCCCGCG
>Ga0105092_10002004_pt1 | contig 10848 bp, 18 predicted proteins | sample PPLLak2March2015_FD_87021 | JGI IMG/M metagenome (GOLD analysis project Ga0105092, IMG submission 87021) | Freshwater sediment microbial communities from Prairie Pothole Lake near Jamestown, North Dakota, USA - PPLs Lake P7 Core (1) Depth... | ecosystem: Environmental > Aquatic > Freshwater >...
AATTTATGCTTTAGGTGAATGGGGAGGAATTACCGAAGGGCGAATATTCCCGATTTGGGAGCAAATAGATTCATTTCCTGAAATAGACGGTTATTGGTTTGGTTTAGACTTCGGGTATAGTAATGATCCTACGGCAATAGTTAAGACTGTAAAATGGAGGGATAGAACATATTTAGATGAGTTCTGTTATCGTACCGGAATGACAAACGGAGATATAGCCGAACTGTTCAAATCGGAAGGATATAAAGGCGAATTGGTTATTTGTGATAGTGCAGAACCTAAAAGTATAGAAGAGTTAAGGCGGTTGGGTATTAATGCTATTCCGGCATCAAAAGGGCAAGGCTCAATTATGGCAGGGATTGACTATCTGAAACGGCAAAAGATATTAGTAAGCCGAAGATCGTTAAACATTATAAAAGAGAATCGTTACTATCAATGGTCGCAAGATAAGAATGGCAAATGGTTGCCTAAACCAAAGGACTTTATGAATCATCAGATTGACTGCATACGCTATGCTTACAGTTTAGGTGACTTCGCCAATTCAAATGAATCGTTAATTGTTGGATATGACGAATTATAATACTTTAATCAACCAGCCATTTAATCCGGTTACTAAATCAATCTTTTTATTTTTTCTAAGTTCTTTTATTTCGTCTTTAACCTGATCTTTGGTAAGCTCATTGCGTAAATCGTAGATTAATTCATTAACTCCGATATAAGGCCATTTAGTTAAGTTGTACTTAGTGAATATGTATTGTTCTGATTTAGTCATGTAATTACCATATGAATAAATCCATCTACAAAATCAGTTCCTAAATAACCAAAATGGATTGAGTGTTTAGTTGTATCTGGAATACCTTTTAATTTTCTATTAAAGTATTTATCAAGTGACTTTGTTAACTTATCAATGTCTGATAATTTACTTTGTTTTATTTTAATAGAAATTGCTATCATAGTTTTAGTTTTTAATTCAATGCAATTTACCATTTTATAATCTCATTATAAACTATATTTTGATGTTATAAAACATTTTCGTAAATTTCGACAAAATTTATAACTATGGCACTATTTGACAACTTCATCAAGAATAAGTTAAAGAACTTATTAAGTCAATCAGTTTATGAATATTGGATTCACTCAGGAGTTGTAAATAATATACCAGACAATCCAGAAGCGTACATAGAGCAAGGTTATTCAGGCAATACGACTGTTTATTCTATCATAAGCCGGATAGATGCCATGCGTAAACAGGCTACTTTAAAACTGTACGATAAAGACGGCAAAGAAATCACAGATCACGAATTGATTAAATACCTTGACAAAGTTAACAGCCAACTATCAACCAATGATTTTATCACTCAGTTAATAGTCTATTGGCTAACTATCGGTGAATTCTTTGTTTATAAACTTGCACCTGACGTCGGACTAAACAAGGGCAAGGTTCAAGAACTACACGTATTACCTAGTGCTGATGTTGAAATAATCGAAGGAACAATACTTGAACCAATTAGAGGTTATAAAATTGAAGGAAATTACAATATTGAACTACCATATCCGGCAGTTTATCAAGGCAAAAAGTTTAACCCGAATTGGAATGAAGAACGAACGTTGCATGGTCAATCTCCATTAAGGGCAGCAGCCAAAACACTATCTAAACTTAACCAGATAGAAATAACTGAAACAAAACAGTTTGAGAATCAAGGTCCATCTTACATACTTTTTAAAGATTCAAACGGAAGTACATCTATTCAAGATCAAACGCTAACAATACAACAAAAAGATGACATTGAAAAAATGAATCGCAACGCTTCTAAGGGAAATAATAGAGGTCTACCAGCAGTTTCAAGGGTTAAACTAGGAAAACTAGACTTAGGGCAAAAGTTAGCTGACATGACTGTTATTGAGTCCTCAAATTCTGGCATTATCGCTTTATGTGCTGTTTATGGATTTCCACCTGAATTACTAGGGTACGGTCAAAAGACTTATAACAACATGGCTACGGCTCGCAAAGCCGCTTGGACTGACTGTATTATTCCAAACTTGATAACTGTATCAGAAACTTTAAACGAATGCCTAATCAATAATATACCTGAATACAAAGGAATGTATTTTGGTTTTGATACGTCTGAAGTAGAAGAACTTCAAGAAGGCATGGAATTAAAAGTAGGATGGATGAACGCAGCTGGATGGTCAGGTAATCAAGTATTACAGGCAACAGGAAAACCAACAGTTAATAATCCGTTGATGGATGAACCACGCATACCTATGGGAGTTACTTTCCTTTCTGATTATGGCGCACCGTTAGATGAAGGCGCAAAAGACTTCGGAGATTATCTGAATAAGAAATGAAACAGTTATTCGACTTCACTGAAAGTAAGCCGAAATACATAAATACATATATCATGTTTATACTAAGAATTATTGAAGAAATCCGAAGGGATGTAGATCAACCTTTCGAGCAAGTGATTACAAATTACGAGGTTGGGAAAGCGTATTCAGTAATCAAAAAGGGAATTTCAAAAGAGTTTGATGCAATTCTTGAAAGTTATCCAGAGGCCATAAAGCAGGACATATCCGCGATGCTTTGTGTTGATAAAAAGTACGATGAAAACAACGTGTTTTTTATCATGAATCCAACTGAGATAAAAAAGTATTCCTATTTCATAATGACTGAAAGCGGAAAAACATTTGAACGATTGTAAAACTAATTTATGGCACGGTTTTATCCCTGCCTAATAATCTGACCCATGAAACAGCAAACCAGACAATTTGAAGCTAAATTTATCCGGTCAAGAAACCAAATTGAACGCAAAGGATTAAGACTAATAACTCAGGCTTTGAGAAGTCAATATAAAACCTTTTTAGATGCTGCTTTGCAATCTTCGCCTTCATTCTGGAAAGACTACGCTAATCGAATCAGTAAACAACCTATTCAGCAATTCTTTGAACAGTTCTATCCATTATCAGCTCAGTTAGGTGTAATTACATATCAAAACATGACTCAAAAGAAATCAATTGAATCAGACGTTTTATTGTCAGCCTATCAAATGAGAATGAAAAAGATATTAGAGGAACGTGAATACGCTGAAAGAATTGTAACGATCACAAATACCACTCAGGAACGGATAACGTCAGTTATTGAAGAAGTGTTGTCCGAATCTGAATTAAACGGCTATGGAATTGACAAAATCAAGACTGCATTAAAAGATCAGATAGGTGCTAATTTTAGAGGTAATGCAATGGCAAGAGCAAAGGCAATAGCACAAACCGAAATGATCAGCGCAAGTAATCAGGCTAGTACTTATGCGGCCGATAGTACCGGAATGGAGTATAGAAAGTATTGGAGTACTTCGCATTTGCAAGGAATCAGACCGACTCATATAATGGCAGAACAAGACTCTATTCAACGTGGAGGGTTAAGAAAGGATGAATTATTTGCCAATGGATTGAAGTATCCGGGCGATCCTTCTGCACCGGCTGACGAAGTAATTAATTGCCGGTGCGCTGCTCTTTTTGAGATAGTTTAAATAAAAAAGCCTGATTGTTAGTCAGGCTTAATGTTTAGATTATTTCTTTATATTTTACTTTTGGTATATTACCTGATAAAATAGCATTTCCGCAAGTTATAAGGCCTAAATCTTCATCATAACTAGGAACAAATACAATAACATCAAATCCGGCAGCTTTTAGATATGTTTCGGCTTGTTTGTATGGTGTAAATGCTTCATATCCTCCGGTTGTTATTATTCCGTTTAATTCGCAACTTTGTGTTTTGTGCAACGGGGTTATTTTACACATGAATTTTTTAGGATCAAATAATTCTAAAAGTTTTTCAGCATCAATAATATAATCATCAGCTAAAGCAAAATTAAGTGCGTATTTTCTACCAATAGGATCAGGTAATAAATATCCTATTTCTGCAATTTCAGACAACGATAAAGAATTTCCAGAGAACATTTCGTTTCTCTGGTCGTCGTCGGTACTATTGATTGAAAATTGCAATCCGGCATCTCCTCTGAATCTTTCATTTTTAATGTCACACCACAAATTAAGATATTCAAAAAGTCTTTTGTTATTTTTAGGCAGCATCGTAGAAATAACCGGATGAATCATACTATTTCCAATATAAGGCTTTACAATTTTGTGCAAATCAAAAGCATGATCAATCACGCTAAAATTAAAAGTAGGTTCGCCCATTCTAGCATAATGCAAATTCAATCTTTTTGTTCCGGTAATTTCAGGATGCAATTTAAGCCCTTCTATTAATTGGTTTTTAAGATCGTTATATGTTGCGTTTATTCCTTTACCAACTTTCGGAACATCGCAGAATTTACAATTCATAGAACAGCCATATTGAGTACTTAGTGTAATAACCCATTTTTCAGTTAATGGCATTATTTCGCCGTTTGGCACTCCATTTATTTCTCTTGTTATTCCTAAAAAATCAGCTTTTATATTGGTGTTTTTGCCATAATCTCCAATTGAAAGAAATTCTAATAATCCTTTTTCGCCCTGTATAATACAGATATTTCCTGTTGGCACTTCAATGTTTTTAGTTATCATTTGTTTTTTTTAGTTTTTAAATGTCATGCAAGCTACAAAATTTATCTAAATCAATAAAAAATATATAGATGTTGTAAAACACAAAAAATAGTTTTACATTTATACAAAATTTACAGGTATGAAAGGTTTAGAATTTAAGTCGTTTAAAATACTTGAAACAAAAGCAGATGATTCAGGTAATTTGATGATAACCGGATACGGTGCTGTGTTCAACAATGTAGATGCTGGCAATGATGTAATTCAGAAAGGCGCATTTGCAGAAACGCTAACCGAAAGACTTGGACGTATTGCCTTCTGTTATCAGCATGACATCTGGAATCCTATCGGTAAGATTCAATCTATATACGAAGATGAAAAAGGGTTGAAACTTGAAGTGATGATAAGTGCCGCAGAAGATGATATTCAGACTAAGATCAAAGAAGAGATTTTAAAAGAAATGTCAATCGGTTATCGGGTAATTGACGCTAAAGACGAAATCAGAAACGGCGTTAATTGTCGGGTGTTGACTAAAATATCTTTATATGAAGTTAGTCTGGTTACTATTGCAATGAATCCGCTTGCAATGATCGAAGGTATGAAAAGCGAAGATCGTGAAAACTTTATTGAAAAGGAATTTAACCGATTAATCGCTATTGTAAAGAATGAAAATTTAAACTTTGAATTGATGAAGCTAAAAGGATTGACGCTTTCCGTTCTCGCTCAGGAAAAGACAGAACCGCCGAAAGAAGAAACTACTTTGAAAGCTGATGAGATATTGAAATTATTAAACTCTTAATTTTTATAAAAGTGGACGAAAAAGAATTAAAATTAGCATTAGAAACTCATGGTAAAGAGATTCAGGCTAAACAAGTAGAACTGCAAAGCGCAGTTGAAGGTAAACTCGAAGCTAAGGCTATTGAGTTAAAAAATTTGATTGATCAAATGGAACTTGATCGCAAGGAAATGCAAAAGCAACTTGACGAGCAGAATTTGGCTATCCAAAAAGGACAATTTAAACCTAGCGAAGATCAAAAATCATTTGCTCAGGATTTGCGTGAAAAACTGACCGCTGAAATTACTGCTTTAAAAGGCATGAATAGCAGAGATGCTAAAACGCTTATTATGCAGGTTAAATCATTCTTAGAAGGTGCAAACGCTTCTATTACTACCGGATCATTGCTTCCGACTCCTCAGTTTGAAGTAGGTGTAAGCAAAGCACCAGACCGGATGCCGTTCATGTTGGACTTAGTTGCCAAAGGTGTAGCTAATAGCCTGACTATTTATTGGACTCAACGTAAAACACGTACCGATGCAACCGAATGGACTGCTGAGGGTGTTGCTGCTGCTGCTCAAACCGTACTTGGTTACGAAACCAAATCTGCTTCAATGCAGAACCTTTCCGAGTTCATCAAAGTTAGCAATAACTCATTTGATGATATTGATTGGTTGATGTCAGAAGTTCAGGGCGAACTTGTAACCTTGATGACTTTGAAACTTGATGCTGATATCCTGAACGGAACTATTGCATTGAATGGATTTGATGGCGTTTATACTTTGGCTACTGCTTTCAATGCAGGTGGTAAAACTTTGGAAGTAGGTGTTACTCCGAATAACTTCGATGTATTGAAGTTTGCTGCTACTCAGATTAAAAAGGCTCATTTCAAACCGAATTACGTTGTTTTGAATCCTGATGATATTCTAGCAATGGAATTATCAAGGGATAAAGACGGAAATTATCTATGGCCTCCTTATCTGAATGTGAATCCTTCTTTCTCAGGCATTCAGATTGTTGAAAATACTGGCGTAACTTCCGGTACTTATCTGATTGGTGATTTCACTAAGGCTAAATTCTGGACTCGCAAGGGAATGGAATTGAAAGTTTGGGAACAGAATGAAAACGATGTTCTTACTCAGATGAAAACTATCACTTTGTATCTTCGTGGTACTTTGGTTGTGAAAGATGCTGATGTATTGGCATTTGTAAAAGACACTTTTGCAGATTCAATTACTGAAATTACTGCCGTTTAATCCTTAAAAATAGAGATATGAAAAAGTTAATTTTTATCGCTTTATTTGGGTTACTGGCAATGTTCAGTCAAGCTCAATCTGTTGGAGGTGTTACTTCTTTGGTAGGTGTAACTGTTACCGATACTGAAACCGATTATCTGGTTATTGCTACTCCGGTTGCAATTAGAGGTAATTATACTATTGGACTTGAAATGTCAGGTACTGCAACTGGAACGTCTACTGTAACAGGTGCAATTCAGGTGTCAGATGATAACGCTACTTGGTATAATTATGGTACTGCTATCACTTTGAATAATGCCGGAACTGTTGCTAATTATGGGTGGACATTACAAGAAGCCGCCTTTAGATACTATCGAATAAAGCTGTTATCTTCTGGTACTGGCTCGACTGTTTGCGCTGGTAAAATTCTATTAAAGAATAAATAACCGTATTTGGAATAATAGAGGGGATCGTTTCCCCTCTACGGTTCAAACAAAATTTAGTAGGTGCAATATTCTTGGACAAAAACATTCAGGAATCGTAAACTCAGAGCAACGCTAAATTTTTAAATTACAAGTTATGAAAATTAAACTATTGAGACCACTCTGGAATAAGAAACGAAACGATATTATTGAAGTGCCAGAACATAACGGAATGTGGGCAGTTAAGAAAGGATTCGCTGAGTTTATTCCAGAACCAATTAAGCCAATAGAAGCTAAAGTAGTTACTGAATACGAAAATAAAGTAATTGTACCAGAATATAAAGTAACAATTGAAGGCAGTAAATTAAAATCTGTATTAGAAAAGTCAAATAAAAAGGCCGGAAGGCCACGTAAATAATAACCATGCAAATTAAGCAAACCATAACAGGCACAGAGCCGATCACTAGCGCAGAAGTTAAAACTTACTGCAAGATTGACTATGCAGACGAAGATGCGTTGATCACTTCGCTTATTAAAGGCGTTCGGGAACAAGTTGAATTATTTACCGGACTTGCACTAATCGCAAAGACAATCGAATATTTTGATGAAGAAATTAACGAAGAAATCAAGTTGCCTTATCCTGAACATTCGAGTATTGAAGAAGTAAAGATTGACGGGGTTGTTTCAACTGCATATACTAAGACCGGACTAAGTCAGTTTATCATCATGCCTAATCAAATAGTTTCAAGTGGTGGAACTGACAGAGGTATTTACATCAAATATAAAACGTCTGGTGTTTGTCCTGATGGGATTAAGGAAGAAATGAAAAAGATAATTGATGAAAAGTACCGGAATAGAGGGAACACTTTTGAAGGTTCAATTTCTGAACTGAATGAAAATGCTTATGCAAATTTGGCTAAATACTGTTTAATGTAATGGAGTATATATTTATAATATTAATCATAGCTGTATTATTCGATTTAGCTATTATGCGTTGGGGCACAATAAAAAAGACTAAATGAATACTGGAAAGTTAAATAGACGTATTACAATAGTCACTAAAGGCGCAATGACACCCACAACAATCGGAGGTTTTACCGAAGGTGTTGGAAGTACGAAAACGACTTGGTGTTCAGCCCGTCAATTGTCAATGGCTGAAAGTCTATCTTACGGACTTGAAACCGCAATAGCAACGTTTAGGTTTAGTTTTCTATATTATGCAGTTGATGAAGTAACCCGAATAAAAGAATTGACTTTTGAGGGTCGCACGTTTAGAATCGTTTCAGTCGAAAATGTTGATGAGGTAAAGAATGTAATTACATTAATCGCAAATGAGCGGAAATAGCGTAAATATCGGGATTGATCCACGTACTTTAAAGCATTTGCAAAGTCAAATGGATTTACTGCAAAAGAATGCAGGTAAGTCTTTTTATGAGGCATTGGTTAAGGTTGCATTTAAGATCAAATCCGAAGCTCAATTAAGATTAACTGGTAGAGGTCATATTGTTTCATCAAGACTTAAAAATTCAATCTTTGTTAAGGCAAATAAGCCACTAAACAGGCTGGATAACGCACAAACATACTCAGACAATAAAGGTAAGTCTTATAAGTCTGATTTATCAACCGTTCAGCTTAAACCTGATGAATTGGCAGTAGGAACAAATGTTGAATATGCAGCCGCAATTGAGTTTGGAAGCAGACCGCACGTTATTGAAGCAAAGAATAAAAAAGTACTAAGTAATGGTAAAAACTTCTTTGGTAAACGTGTTAATCATCCGGGCTGGTCAGGTGATTCATTCCTATATTGGGCGATGAAAAACGTAGATATTGAAAAGTCAGTAGGCGATGACATGGCAAACGATTTAAAGTTCGGTAAGTTCTTAAAACAGACTAATGTAAAATGAAATTTAGAATAAAATAATATCCGAAAGGTTGGACAGTTGAAGCACAGAAAAGAAAATGGTACGGTAAAAAGTATTGGACTCATTGGGTTTCAGTTGCCGGAATACTTACAGAACCATGGTATCATGGCACATTTGAATTAGCAATGGATAGCTTTATTTATAAGATCAGACGTGAAGTAATAATAAATAGTCGATGAAAGACGTTCGCAACATATTATTGACAGCTTTAGTGCCAGCTTTAAAGACAGCAACCGGAAAGAATGTTTATACTCGCATTCCAAAGGCTGCAAATGTCGTTTATCCGTATATTTACATATCTGACATTTATCAAAGTGAATCAGGGCCAAAAACGAACTATCAATATGAATTAGATGTATTGGTTCAGGTCGTTTATCAGGATGTTGAGGACTTAGGCGCAATGTTTACCGATATTGATAATGTTCTTTCAGTAGTTAATAACGGTTCTAATTTATTGGCATTAACAAATCCTTATAAAGTGATGTCTTGCGAACTTGGCAGTTCAACTACAACCGAATTTCAAACCGAAACAGGAACGCAAAATGTAGGATTAATTCGTATGCTTTACAACATAGAATAAAATTTGTATATTTGAATAGTTTAAACTATTAAAAAATATTATCATGTCGACAAAAAAAGGCACTTTAGTACTTATCAAATTTGCCACAGACGTATTAGTCGGGCAGAATTCGCTATCTTATAACAAGACAGCAACCATGATCGAAGTTAGCTCAAAGACTTCAGGTAATCACTCAGAATTTGTGTCGGGACGCATTACGGAAACGATGTCCGTATCTGGCATTGCTTCAACTTCAAAAGAGGCTACTTTAGCCGGATATTGGGAATTGAACGATGCAATCGAAGCAGGCGCAGCCGTTGAAGTAACATTTACTGAGTACACTACAGAAGCCGGAACTACTCCTGTTGTAGGTGCTGAAACTTTGACTTGTTCAGCGTTTGTATCGAACCTGACATGGGAAGCACCTGACAATGCAGCTAATACTTTTAGTTGTGATTTGCAGTTGACAGGCGCACCAAGTAGGGCAACAAACGTAGCTCCTTAATTTATTTTAGTATGTTATTAAACAGCTTGCGAACATCGTAGGCTGTTTTTGTTTATATTTGTGTGAACTAAAAACAAAACAATGGACTGCCAAAAATGCAAAACAGATTTAACAGAAGATTTTGAACAATATCAAGAATGGAAATATGTAGGCGAAATTATAATATGTCCTAATTGTGGCAAACAATATGAAGTTTGTGGCGATGAAGGATATGTAGATGGACAATGTTATGAAACATTTTGGTTTGAACCAATAAACTAAACAAAATGAAAAACTACCAGAAAGAATATTTAGATGCCAAAGAATTTATTGATATTAAGGATCGAGAAATAAACCGACTAACGGCAAAGTGCGAACTATACAGACAGGTTAAAAACTGGACTATTATTTTATCCATTGTAATTATCACTTTAATCATTATACTATGAAAAAGCATAAATCAGAAATATTGATTATTATATTTATACTTGTTTTATGGGTTGCAATTACAACAAGTATTCAAAGATTTAAAAATCATAACTTAAGCGAAACTGAATTATTTTTAGCAATACCACAATCATTTATTTTAAACTTTAAATAATATGAATCAACAAGAATTAAGATTAGGTAATTTAGTTTGGTTCAGATATAAAAAGATAGTCGAAGTATCAAATTTAGGTGACTATTTCCAGACTATTGAATTAGTGAATGGACTATCGTATGGAAGTGATGATATTAACGAGTACAATCCAATTAAAACAACGAAAGAAATATTGACAGATTCAGGATTTGATTGTTCTGGTAATGATTGTCATATTTATTTAAATGGAGAATGTTTCGATTTAAATGAAAACTTTCAATTTGTATCTGACGATGGGTATACATATCCAACAAAATATGATGAAATTCATA
>Ga0105092_10002005_pt1 | contig 10847 bp, 13 predicted proteins | sample PPLLak2March2015_FD_87021 | JGI IMG/M metagenome (GOLD analysis project Ga0105092, IMG submission 87021) | Freshwater sediment microbial communities from Prairie Pothole Lake near Jamestown, North Dakota, USA - PPLs Lake P7 Core (1) Depth... | ecosystem: Environmental > Aquatic > Freshwater >...
CTCACTTCGCGGATGTCGCGGGCTTTCACTGGCCGTCCAACTCAAGCCGCGAAACGGCCGATTTGCGATAGTGATTTCCGTAAGAGCATGATAGCCTGCAGCACAAAGGAGTAAGAAAAATGCTTGAGGTGGGTCACCGATTGTTCGTGGGAATAAAAATTTCGACAAAATTGCAAAACGATTTGGACCGGCCGGCTCCCGGAACGGAGCATTATTTCAATGCCGAGAGTGCAGACTATCTTCACGTCGTTACCGTGGGAGAGCAAAAGCTGATCGGAAGGTACGTGAAGGACGGCTTTCCGGCCTCGGATATGGATAATGTCAGCCGCAACGTCTGCAGCATCGTGAAGCTGATCACAGGCGGCCACCGCATAGAAGAAGGTTCCGTCCATATCTACGCTGCTTGAGTTTTCAACGCTGGTGACCTGACCATAGCGGTTTTTTCCCTCGTAAAAAGCTCGCGACGCATACCTTCCCCATAGAGTCTCTTGTTGTCAGCCGTTTGTTCCCTGAGTTCGAATGCAAGGCGGTGAGCATCGATTCTGGGCAAATGATTGATGGGCTTTCTTTATCGTCGGCATCTGGTATACTCAAAAATATAAGGACTGAAAACCCAACGTCCAAATAAAACACACTCGGTCTAGTTTTTCCGAGTATTGGAGAGGCGGTTAGCCTGGGAACCGCCTCTTTGCGTTTATGGGGCGGAAAACGACTGGAAATCGCGAGGCGCGACTGCCAGCAAGGAGACTTACCCGTGGAACCGAGCCTTAGCCATTCCCAGATCAAACGGATTGCTTTTATCGGCAACTACTTGCCACGACAGTGCGGTATCGCCACGTTCACCACCGACTTATGTGAGGCCATCGCGGCAGAACACCCTGATACAACTTGCATCGCAGTGCCGGTTAACGACGTCGAAGAGGGTTACGCCTATCCGACCCGTGTGCGCTTCGAACTGACCGAAAAGGACCTTCAATCCTACCGGCGGGCGGCGGACTTTTTGAATATCAATAGCGTGGACCTCGTATGCCTGCAGTTCGAATACGGCATCTTCGGGGGACGGGCGGGCAGCCACATCTTGGCCCTTCTCCGCGATCTGCGCGTGCCCATTGTTTCGACCCTGCACACCATTTTGCGCGAACCCGACGCGCATCAACGTCGAGTTTTGGAAGAAGTCGCGGCTCTATCGGACCGCTTGGTTGTTATGAGCAAGCGCGGTGCGGAATTTCTCGAGCAAGTCTATCATGTAGCGCCGGAGAAAATTGATTTAATTCCCCACGGCATACCGGATATGCCTTTCGTCGACCCGAGTTTCCATAAAGACTTGTTTGGCGTCGAAGGCAAAGTCGTGTTGCTTAGTTTTGGCTTATTGTCGGCGAACAAGGGAATCGAGAATGTCATCGCTGCTCTCCCCGCCATCTTGGCCAAGCATCCCAACGTGGTGTACTTCATCGTTGGCGCGACCCATCCGCATGTTTTGAAACAGGATGGCGAAACTTATCGGTTGTCACTGCAGTGGCTGGCTCAAGAGAAAGGCGTCGACGGCCAGGTGATCTTGTACAACCGATTTGTCAGCGCAGAGGAGCTCGTTGAGTTTATTGGCGCCGCGGATATTTACATCACGCCTTATCTTAATCCGGCGCAGATCGTTTCGGGTACGCTCGCTTATACCGTAGGGGCGGGTAAGGCGGTGATTTCGACACCCTATTGGCATGCCGAAGAAATGCTGGACGACGGGCGAGGGGTGCTGGTGCCCTTCCGTGATCCGGCGTCGTTAGCTGATCAGGTGACCCGATTGCTGGATGACGAAGCGACTCGCCACGGGATGCGCAAGCGCGCATATCTCTATGGGCGCGATATGATCTGGCCGCAAGTAGCGCGACGCTACATGGCGACCTTTCGGCGCGCGCGATCCGAACGGCGCCATTTTACTCCTCCCGATTTTGTCGTGAAACCGCTCGACAAACGTCCGGCCGAACTGCCCCCTCTGAAACTCGATCACTTGCGGCGCATGACGGATGGTACCGGTATGTTTCAACATGCCATTTTCACCGTGCCCAACTATCATGAGGGGTACACCATCGACGACAACGCCCGCGCCCTGACGGTCGGCACCCTCTTGGAAGAGCTCGGCAGCGAAGAGAGCGCGGATCTAACGTCACGCTATTTCGCCTTCGTCTGGTACGCCTTCAATGCGAAGACCGGACGCTTCCGAAATTTCATGAGCTATCAGCGCAACTGGCTGGAGGAGAACGGCTCCGACGACAGTCATGGCCGCACATTGTGGTCGCTGGGCACGGTATTGGGCCACTCCAACACGCCGGCGCTCCAGAGTATGGCCGGCTGGGTATTCGAGAAGGCGTTGCCTGCCATTCTAGACACGACCAGCCCGCGGGCGTGGGCATTCGCGCTTATGGGTATCGACGAATACCTGCAGCGTTTTGCCGGTGACCGAAGAATCACTCTGGTCCGTGAGGTGTTGGCCGGACGGTTACTCGACTTGTATGGCCAAAATCGGACAGACGAATGGCGTTGGTATGAAGAATCACTAACCTATTGTAACGGCGCGCTGCCGCACGCGTTACTCATATGCGGCCAACGCATACCCGACAATGAAATGACCGACGCCGGCCTGGAATCGCTTCAATGGCTCGCAGATTTGCAGCGAGCCGAAACGAACGGAGGTTATTTTGTACCGATCGGCTCCAATGGATTTTATCGGCGCGGCGGTCAGCGTGCCCGCTTTGACCAGCAGCCGGTAGAGGCACAAGCCATGGTCTCGTCCTGCCTCGCGGCGCATCGCCTTACCGGTGATCAACGGTGGCACAAGGAAGCGCGGCGCGCCTTTGACTGGTTCCTCGGCCACAACGACCTCAACCTGCCGATCTACGATCCGACAACGGGCGGTTGTCGAGACGGCTTGCATCCCGACCGCCCCAACGAAAACCAGGGCGCAGAGTCTTCCCTGGCATTTCTCCAGGCAGCCCTGGAACTGCGCTTGGCCGAAATTACCCTACTAACAGTAGAGACAGGATCTTAATGAACAATCATTTTGCCGAACTCTTTCTCCGCCATGAGCTGAACCCCATTTTGACCGCCGCCGATTGGCCCTATCCTGTCCATAGTGTGTTCAATCCTGGCGCCACATTGCTGCCCGATGGAACCACGTTGCTATTGTGCCGCGTGGAAGATCGGAGAGGCCATTCTCATTTATGTGTTGCTCGTTCCGTCAATGGGGTAGACAACTGGCAGGTGGATTCCCCGCCCACACTACTGGCCGATCCCGCGCGATTCCCGGAAGAAGTTTGGGGCATTGAAGACCCACGGATCACCTACCTTCCCGAATTAGGTAAGTATGGTATCGTCTATACTGCCTTTTCCCGTGCCGGACCGGGGGTAGCTCTGGCGCTCACGGAAGATTTCCACGACTTCGAGCGCTACGGGATGATCATGCCGCCGGAAGATAAGGATGCCGCGCTGTTTCCTCGTCGTATCGGCGGTAAATGGACTTTGATCCATCGCCCGGTCAGCGCTCCAGGCGCGCACATGTGGATGTCCTACTCGCCCGACCTGCGCCATTGGGGCAGCCACAGGCTGATGCTGGAAGCCCGGCTCGGCGGGTGGTGGGATGCTAACAAAATCGGCCTCTCGCCCCCACCCATTGAGACGCCGCGGGGCTGGCTGGTGATCTATCACGGCGTGCGCGCGACTGCGGGTGGTTCGATTTACCGGCTCGGATTGGCTCTGTTTGATTTGCAGACTCCCGAGCGTTGCTTGAAACGCTGCGACGAGTGGATTTTTGGCCCGGAAGAATCCTATGAGTTGCGTGGAGATGTGGACAACGTCGTTTTTCCCTGCGGTAGCACGCTAGCTTCGGACGGCGATACGCTTCACCTGTACTACGGCGCGGCGGATAAGAGCATCGCGATGGCCACCGGCAGTATTCGCGCCATTCTCGAGTGGCTTGACCGAGACGGATAGAAACCGGCGACAATGATCGACGAGACAAAGGAGCGTTTATGGCAAGCGAGACATTTAAAAAACGGCAGAAGGAGACGGCACGAAGGGAAAAGCAACAGAAGAAATTGGCCCGACGGTTAGAACGTAAGAACGACAAGGGTAGGACCGAGACCGAGACGGAGTCTGGCGGGGAAAATCCTGAGATATCCGCGCAGATGCTAAAAAACGGTCCAACGATTTTATAGATTTCAAACCACGCAGCGAACTATGCCGCTCCCGCGATAGACCCGGTCGTATGGCATATTCTCATCGATACGCTGGTCAACGGGCGACGCTAATCAGCAAAACGAGAGAGTTTGAGCACTGCTGTTCGGGCGCGAACGGAGAAACCCTCAAGTCTCGGATCGTCTGGTGTGAATCAGAAAAGGAGAATCGAATGATACTGGATGTTGGGAAAAAGGTCGTCTATCCAAACCAAGGCCCCTGTCGCGTTGGCCCCATGGTCAAAAAAGATTTCGGCGGCCGGCCAGTGGACTTCTACCCGTTGGCCGTCATGGACGATAGCGGCAACGTGTTATTCATCCCTGTAGACAAAATTAAAACCCTGGGGATCCGCCAGCTAATGGAAAAGTCCGAAATTCCGAGGCTGCTACGCCGACTCAGCCAGGGTGTCGAACCCATAATTGAACCAACCACAGGCATGAGGTGGAAGCAACGCGCCATGGACAACTCGAAGCTGTTGGCCTCCGGGTCGGCACTGGATCTCGCTAAGATCATTGGGACACTCACTGAGTTGAACGGGATAAAAGCGCTATCGCCCCGCGACCGCCAAGTGTTGGACAGGGCAAGGAAGAATCTGATTTGCGAGATTTCCGAAGTAATGGGCAAGACTAAAATCGCGGCGGAGCAACAGGTAGACGATGCTCTCAAGGTGCAAAAACGAGACTAAAAAGACCGGACTGAACCCGGCCGCACCTCGATAATTCGCGTGTCGGCGGCGCCGATGTTACCCTGCGCCTCTCTCGCAAAGAGAGAATTATTTGGTACTAAGCGAAAATACTTTGTTCTCTTTCTTGGCCCTTTTCGCGGCCCTTTTCTCCATCAAGGTCTTGAGGGGTTTCTTTTTATTCTGTTTTTTACTGTCGTGGCCTTTACTCATGTAAGTCGCTCCTTATACCTGGGATTGATAGGCTGAGCGGAAAAAAAGCGTTGCCCGTCGATCATTGCCGCCTCAAACGCCTGCCTCAACGCATCCGCGTCTCCGCCTCCAAGCGCACCGCGCTTTTCAACGCGCCCTGGAACGCCGGCGCTTCGAGCACAGGTCGTCGAAAGAAGAAAGAGCAAGAAAATGCGCGTGGGCCGGACCGCCCATTGCTTCCAAACCAGTTGTCGTCAACCGGCGATTGACAGGCAACCGCCGCCGCGGTTAATTACGCTTTCGCCGCAAGCTGCTTGGCGCACGCATCGGCAACCCTGCTGTCGGGTTTTTCCTCACCCGGCATGATCGCCCAGCTCTGCTTTTCTATATAGCGGCCTGTGTCCCAAGAATCTTTCGCCTTCATTTCTTTGAGCGCCTGTCCCTTGTCGGAGTCCCGGTTAAACTGGGCGACACAAATCGATCCCAAACGCTCGGCGACGGCATCCGCAGCGGTGTCCTTAGCCATTGCCGCCGCCGCACCGCCGGTAACCCATCCACCCCAGTTGAATCCGACGACGGCCAATAGGACCGCGCCTCCGATGGCACTCCACGAACCTAGCTTGATTTTCTCCCAATCCATAAAACACCTCCCTTAATGCAAGTTTGGAACACGCAGGTTTAATTTTCCGCAGCAGTGACAAATCCAGTAGTCCGAGAATTGTTTCGCCACGGAGCATTCTTCACAATCGCTGCAATGGTGGTGGCGGCAGCAATCGCATTCGGCGCTGCCGGTCGCTGCCGATGAGCGGCTCGCCTTGGCCCACGCTTGTTTAGCGGAACCGGCTTCGATCAGAAATACACGCTGGTTGTCCACCCCGTGGTATTCCCGCGCTACTCGCTGGATCACTCGGTCTCGCACATCCACCGCATAGAAAGCCATGTTACCTTCCTGTTTCTAGGCGAGCTTGACGCTCACGTTGGGATATTCATTTATTTTTCGATCCCATGCTGCGCCGATCCAACAGGAGTTGCTGTCTAATATTGAACAATAATGAAAAGAATTATCGCCGGGTTGGCGGGCCGGTTACGCCGGGGATGGTCCGGCTCCGATTTATGGTTACAGGGTCGAGATAGGGACTTCAGGGGCTCGGGGTCGCTCTGACCCCCTCTTTCTCTCTTAGCAAACTTTGTAGGGAACGGTCGCGACCGTTTGTTACAGTGGGGGTTCTGGATTGCCGGTGCAGGTTGTCCTGAGCCCAGGTGAAGGGCGGGAATGACGACTGGGAGGCATTGTATTAGTCCTCTAAATTCTGAGCCGCTCGGCTAGCGATTATGTTTCATCGTATTTCGAATCCGCAGTTGGACCTTCATCACCGGTGCCAGGGCTACCGCTCTGCGTTTCAGATTCAAAGCGAAATACCGTAATGCCTGCGGCAATCAGTTCGTCGGTATCAAATCCCGGGCATTTGTGAAATGCAGTCGTTTTATCCGCAAAATTGCCGCCACTTATTCTGTTTACCAGCGCTTGAACCTGCTCGACTGATGGTTGTTCGTTGTATTCGGCAAAGAAACTTTTTCTCGTTTTCGAACTGGCATGTTTCTTTCTGTAGCTGACGACAAAAAGCATGCGGATAACCTCCTCGTGGTAGCGGTAGAAGCAATGGTCATGGGTTTGTCTATGCGGACGTTTTCGGAGCAAAGGCAATGCCAGAGTGCGACGCTATGACAAATTAGGAAATCGAGATTTGATCGATGACAGCGTTACCAACTAAAACCTCGAGGCGGGTTTGATATTGTCCACCGGAATGTTCAACAGCAGGAAAATGTTCTGGCCGGGTCGGAGCGTGCGCGGAAGGTTGAATCTCTCTGACGGCGAAGGTCCTGCGCTTTCGGAGCGGCCATCCTTGACTACAAGATCCAATCCGAAGTAGTCTCGCATCGGCTCAATTCGAGTGGAGTGACACGGACGATTTATTCCGGAGAGAAGAATGGCGTTGCTATTGGTTGATTATCTGAAAGCTTTTGGCTGGGGATTGGTGGGTGCCATTACGATGGCTATTTCCCTCTGGATCTTGTTGAAGGTTTTCACTTGGCTTACCCCTGTGGACGAGTGGGAGGAGCTAAAAAAAGGAAACCTCGGGATTGCCATCGTCATGGCTGCTGTGATTATCGGGTTTGCGATTGTTGTCGGGTCGATGGTCGCCCCTCCGCCTATCGCTCCCTAGCCTGGATTATTCTCCGTAAAACGTTATCCGAGCATTTACCTTGGCGTGCTTTGCGCCTTGGCGCGAGATTTCCGCTATCCGATTCGGAATATTTATCGCGCCAAGCCGCAAAGAGCGCAAAGTAAGATTCAATATCCTTTCAGCCCGCTGCTAGTGTAGTGTCTCTTAAATCGGGAGACTTATTCACACGTCATTCCGGCCAAGCTGGCGTGATCCCCGCTTTCGCGAGGAAGCGCGAGCCGGAATCCAGGGAATCTAGGGAGGTCTGGATTCCCGCTTCCGCGGGAATGACAACATAGGGCCTTCCGGTTAGGTGACCGAAATTTTGCCACACTACACTAGACAGCTAACCCATTTCGAGGCAGCCTGTTATTCTCCTTCGCCTAATCCCTGCTGCGAGGATGAAGGTGAGGAGAACCCTCCGTAGCCTTGGCGAAGGAGGGTGGAAGGGCTTCGGAGAATTTCGCAAAGATACCTCGGAGCTTTGCTCCGAGGAGCTTCATTAGCTGATCGGACACGGAGGGGGAGCATTGTTTCTCAATTACACGCCTGTTTCGTTGGCCTTTGGCACCAGCGGTTTGCGCGGCTTGGTCAAAGACATCACCGACCTGGAGGCTTATATCAATGTCAAAGCGGCGCTTCGTTATTTTTTGAGCATCGGCGATATGCGCGCGAGCAGCGGAGTAGTCCTTGCCGGCGACCTCCGGCCGAGCACCGACCGCATCATGCGCGCGTGCGCCCAGGCGATTGTTGACTCGGGCTATCAGGTGGAGAACTCGGGCAAGATCCCCACGCCGGCATTGATCTCTCACGCGATATCCACGGGACGCGCCGGCGTGATGGTGAGCGGCAGTCATATTCCTTTCGATCGTAACGGCATCAAGCTCAACAAGAGCGTCGGTGAGGTCTTGAAGTCGGACGAACCCGGCATCACGCGCGAAGTCGAGCGGGTACGCGCGGAGGAGTGCAGCCGGACTGCCGCTGACTCGCCCTTCTATGCCTCCGGAATGCTCAAGCGGCCGCCCGACCTGCCGCCGCTCGATCGCGCCGCCGAAGAAGGCTACGTTCATCGCTACCTGCGGAGCTTCACCGGCGGCGGCCTCTCCGGCCTGCGCGTCCTTGTGTACCAGCATTCGGCGGTGGGCCGGGACATCTTGCCGCGCATTCTGGGCGAGCTCGGCGCCGAGGTGATCACCGCCGGGCGCAGCGACACGTTCGTTTCCATCGATACGGAAAACATTACCGAGGAGCAGCTGGACCGTCTGGAGGAATTCGCCGGCGCTGCCGAAGCACGCGGCGAGCCACTACACGCAATCGTGTCCACCGATGGCGACTCCGATCGGCCGCTGGTGACGGCGGTGCTGCCCGCCGCCGAGGTCCAACCAGGCGGCCGGCGCGTGCGTTTTTTGCCCGGCGATTTACTCGGCATCGTGGTCGCCGAATATTTGCGGGCGGACGCCGCCGCGGTTCCCATCAGCGCCAATGACGCCGTCGAGCAGCGCATGGCCGAGCGCGGCGTTCTGCTCGCGAAGACCAAGATCGGGTCGCCCTATGTTGTATCTGCCCTCGACGAGTTGCGCCGGGACGGCACACGCGCGCGCATCGTCGGCTGGGAAGCGAACGGCGGATTTCTAACCGGCAGCGATATCGCATTGACCTGCGGGACACTGGCGGCTTTGCCGACGCGGGATGCGACGCTGCCCATCTTGGCAAACTTGTTCGCCGCGGCCGAACAGCGCAGCGGATTGGCAGCACTGTGGAGCCGGCTGCCGGCGCGCTTCGGTCGGGCCGGTTTGATCGACAACGTACCGGTTGCGGCTAGCCAGGCCATCATGGCTCGACTGATTCCACCGGGCGAGGTGATCGAGGTGGAGTTTGATGACGCCGGACGCACGCTCCACCGCAGTCGCCCAAACGCGAAGCCCGCGCCGCTCGCGGAACCGGCGACCGCAGAGTGGCAGCAGGAGAGGGCGACGTTGACTCGCTTCTTCACTGCCGCGCTCGGATTCGACGATATCGTGCGCATCAACGTGCTCGATGGCATGCGCGTCTATTTCCGCAATGGCGACGTCGCGCACCTGCGGCCGTCGGGGAACGCGCCTCAGCTGCGCATCTATGCCAACAGCGATTCCCAAGCGCGCGCCGATCAAATCGTCGAGTTTGGATTGCGCGAACCCGACGGGATCTTGCGGCAGCTGGAACGAGCCTTCACTTAAGGTACGGTCGCGACTTTGTGAGAGAGATCCAGAGATCCCGCATAAGGTTTAGGCGCGGGTTTCGAGATATTTCTTTGCAAAATCGTCCAATATTAGACATTAATTCCCGCCCAATGAGGTCATTTTCAATGCAGTTTAGGGCATGGAGTTTCACGTCGGCTTACCCTGCTTTGAGAATACGGGGCGTGAAGATGGGCTTTAGATTGTAGCCTGGATGGAGCGAAGCGGAATCCAGGAAGGTGGCGTGGGGCGTGGCAGAGGCAACGGTGTACGTGAATGAAGAAACCCGGATTACGCTTTGCTCCATCCGGGCTACGAAGGGGAATCCTCCATTTTCATTCTCTGTGGGCGAGCGTAAGATCATGAAACACTTCGTGGTACGCCTACGAGACTAACCGGTCCAACCCAGGAGGTTTAAATGTATACGCGCAACGTCAGTTTGAAGCTCAAGGCCAATCCTTTTAGCGCCTCCGAGTTTACCGATATTTTTGATCGGGAGATCATTCCTTTGCTGCGTAAACAAAAGGGCTTTCACGAAGAGATCAGCTTCATCGCCGCCGAACGTAACGAAGCCGTAGCCATTAGTTTCTGGGATAAGAAAGACAGCGCGGATGCCTACCATCGCAAGACCTATCCTCAAGTCTTGAAGGCCCTGTCGAGAGTGGTTGAAGGCACTCCTAGAGTAGAGACTTTCGAGGTCGCGAACTCCACCGCCCACCAGATCGCTGCCAGCGCGGTTTGACCAAACAGGTTTTTAAGGACGTACAATTTCTATCGGCATATTCGGCGCACTGTTCGGCGCAGAGAAGTGTATCAAATTTGCTACTCACTGTAGTTGATTTGATTCATCTTCCCTTCGTCGGCGCCATCGCCGAGCCTTGAATGCAAGAAATTCCTCCATGAATTCAACGCTCTTGATTTTTTCCAATGGAGAACGTGTGGTGGCATCATTAGTGCACTTAGAGTTTGATGGCTGGGCAGTGGCAAACCGAATTCTGGTAAACGCAACTTTCTAATTGATTGTCCGTCTTGGATTGTGAATTGGGATTCGTATTCCCTCGCCCTCTGGGTGTAGAGAGTAGACTATGAGCAGCAAAATCATACTGACCATGCTTGCGACCGTAATGCTCGCTTTTATGACTCCTTCCGCGGCGCAGAAGCCGAAGGAAGTTCCGCGGATAGGTTATCTAACTGCCGACTCCCGTTCTGCCCGCTCAGACGTTCGTGCGGAAGCATTTGGGCAGGGATTGCGCGAGCTTGGGTACGTTCGAGGGAAAAAGCATTATCATTGAGTGGCGACAGGCAGAG
>Ga0105092_10002006_pt1 | contig 10844 bp, 7 predicted proteins | sample PPLLak2March2015_FD_87021 | JGI IMG/M metagenome (GOLD analysis project Ga0105092, IMG submission 87021) | Freshwater sediment microbial communities from Prairie Pothole Lake near Jamestown, North Dakota, USA - PPLs Lake P7 Core (1) Depth... | ecosystem: Environmental > Aquatic > Freshwater >...
CCGTCATAATCGCCGAACGCGACGGCGTGCATTGGGCCTCGACGGTGTAGTTGTTGAACCGGATGCCCTCGCTGGCGAGCTGGTCGATGCGAGGGGTCGGTGTGCCCCCTCCGTAGACACCGAAATCACCCCAGCCAACGTTGTCGCACAGGACGAACACGATATTGGGCTTCTTGGTCACGACGGCGGCCACCCTTCTTCTCGACTTGCATCTGGTTCACACCGCGGGCATGCGCTGTGTCAGTTGTCAATCGAACACCGACGCCCCCGACTAGGTATCACTCAAAGCGCATGAAAGCCACGCCCCGATCGCCGCCTTGGTCGTCTGGCGCAGGTCGGCGGCCGACCATCACACAATCTCCATGACAACGGCTTCCGTGGTTGTGGCGCACCGTTCAGTCTTTAGGCGGATGTGGGATAGGCGTTACCCGCCGAGCAGGCCGAGCATCGTCGCCTGGTTCACTGCTTCGCTGCGTGACGAGGCGCCGAGTTTCCTATAGATCGAAGCGACCTCCGAACTGACTGTGTTCCGGGAGACGAACAGTCGCTCCCCGATCTCGCCAATGGTGAGGTGGGTTTGCAGGTACGGCAGCAGACGAAGCTCCGCCGGGCTGAGGGGGGACCCTCCGGTCGCTCCCATCTGGGCGGTGGATGTGAGAATCCGGCGAAATTCCGAGACCTGATCGACGAGAACGCCGAGAGCCGGCCGTCGTAGCAGGATGTCGTCGATCTCACGCAGCAGATGACGAGCGGTGGTGCGCTCGGCCAGGGAGAGGTAGACCTGGGCAAGGTGCAGTCGTACCCGCACGGCCAGGTATGGCAGCGCAAACGTGCAGAATGGCCGTGCGCGCATTGCCTGGGTGAGTCGGCGGTTTGCCTCCTTCAAATCGCCTCGATGCACGGACAGTCGTGCCGCGCCGGCGAAAGCGAGAAGGCTCGGGGGATAGTCGTGCATCCGATGCTCGTCGACTGTGTCGAGGGCAAGCTCCACATGCTCGGTAGCCGCCGACCATCGTCCCTCATCCATCGCCAACAACGCGAGCTCGGACTCGCTGAGGATAAGAACGTCGCCATTGTCATTTCTGGCTGCGACGGCGGTTGACTCGGCGAACAAGGCGCTTGCCTGGCCGACGTCTCCGCTGAGCAAATGCGCCTCGGCCAACAAGCAGAGCGCCTGATCCCGCCACCGACTCCACGGTCGCTCTTGGGCAACCGCCAGGCCGGCGTCGGTCATTGCCTGCTCTGGACCCGCTGGACACATGATCGCCCGCAACATTGCCCTAGCCGAGTCGAACGATGCTGTGCCGTCCGAAGGCGTCCGGTCGAACGAAGCGGTCTCGATGACCTCCGCCCATCGCTGCGCTTCGGCGGTATGCCCGCTCAACGCCGTGATCCAGCCGGCCAACACTGCCAGCGGGGGGTAGCTCTCTATCGCGGAGTCGCCGAGCGCCGAGATCCAACGCTGCACGGTGGACATCTGGCCGGCCTGGTAAATCGGCAGGGCCAACGCCGCCACCAGTTGAACACATCGGTCGCGCTCCGTGGTGTTCAACAAGTGCTCGACAGCCATCTCCGGGTATCCATTGGACTCGTACCAGTCGGCGGCCCTCAAGTGCAGCTTCGTCATGACCTCGGGCTCGACTCGACGAAGCTCACCGGCCAGGAATTCTCGAAACAGGGAGTGGTAGCGAAACCACTCCCTCCGACGATCGAGGGGAATCAGGAACACGTTCGAGGCTTCGAGAGTGCGCAGCTGCTCCTGCGCCCCAGGCTCCTCGAGGAGGGCACCGCAGAGCGAAGCGGAGAAATGATCGGGCACAGCCGTCCACCGAAGGAAGCGCTGAGTGGCCTCGGGGAGCCGACCAAAAGACTCTCGGTACAAGTAGTCGGCCACGTACCTGTCCTCGCCCGAGATCGCTAACGCCTCGCCGTTGCTGTCGCGCGCGATCAATGCGGCCAGATAGAGGCCAACCGGCCAACCTTCAGTGCGATCGGTTACCTCCCCTGCCTGCTCGTTGGTCAGGCTCACTTGTGCCTGCGAGAAGATCTGCCGTGCGCCGGCCACATCGAGCGCCAAATCACTCGCCACGAACTCCAGTGCGTCACCCGAAGACCGCAACCTTGGTAGGTGAGGCTGCTCGAAACGACTCGTCGCCACCAGTTGCGACCCTTCAGGAATCCCCGAGATCACCACGCTCAACAGATCCTGACAGACCGCCGACTGCAACTCGTGGAGATCGTCCAGCATCAGGACGAAGGGAATCGGGCTTGTCCTCAACATACCGGCAAGACGCGGCGCCGCCCGGCCCAACACCGACACACCAACACCGCCTACATCGGCGATCAGGTCGGGATTGCCCGAGACGGCCTTGACATACGCCGACGCCAACAGCGTGAGCAGTACTCCGGGGTCGTCGTCGAGGCGGTCGAGAGAGACCCAGGCAACGCGACGATCTTCTGCGTGTGCCCACTGGACCAAGAGAGTCGATTTGCCATAACCCGCGGGGGCTGTGACGCCGACGACGCGGCATTCGCTCGCTCGGGCTGTCTCGATCAGTTCGGTGCGACTCACGGCACCAGGGCGTGGTTGCGGGACCGAAACCTTGGCGTCGAGCAGCAACTCATCGAGCTCGACAACCTGGGACGCCATGGCGGACGGGTCGGTTCTCACCGGTTGATGCTAGATCAGGGTTGCGGGGCAGTGTCCGAAGGTCATCGCGGTCATCGCAGATGAGCACAAAACCGTGCACGCATATGGTGATTTCGTCCAACGAATCATCCAAAGTGAATTGACGCAGCCAGCCAGGAGGCCGAGCGAAACTCGATACACACAGGCGGCCGCTCCGGTGATTCGCCTGTCGGTTGTGATGTCCGCGGGGTCAGGTGTCGTCGGTGCTGCCGAACGCGTTGCGGAGACTCAGCTCGCCTGCGGGTGGCGGCAGCGGCTGGGGGGCGCCGACGGTCAAGGTCTGTGACTGGCCGCCGCGGATGAAGGTGCCGATCCGTCCCGGATCCTCGGCAAGGACGGCTCCGGCGCATGCCCCTACAAGGACGCAGATCGCGGCACCGGAGAACCAGGTGATCAAGGCGAGGGCGAAACCGAAGACTCCGAACTGGGCTTCGTTGCCAATCACCAGCTCGGGCATCCAGATTGTCGCCGACGCCCCGTACACCGCCGTGGTGACGGCGCTAACCACACCTGTGGGCACCAAGACTCGTGCCCGCACGTCTCCCAGCAGTAGGAACCATGCGCTGAACCACCACAGCCCCGATGTCACCGCCAGCGCCACGATGGCAAAGACGCCGATTCCAAGCCCACCGTCGACCGCGCCACCCACCCTGCCGAGGATGGCCATGCCTGCCAGCACCGCGAACAGGCACACCGCCCCACGCCAGTACTTACTGACACCCCCATGGCGCGGCCGCCGCCACGCATGGAAGTAGACGCGCTGCAACGCCGTCGTGAACGAGCTGGCGAAAAAGATCGTCAGCACGAGACCGAGCAGACCGGTCGCCCGCCGAATATCGTCGGACGACACGAAGGCTTCTCTGGCGATCGACAACGCGTCCCCGCTGAGTCCGAGGCGCAGCGTGACATTGTCGATGATCGACGATCGCATGCCCTCGGGCAGAAACGCGGCGACCACGATCACCAGCGGGAAGAACGAGACAAACGCCTTCCCGGCAAGCGCAACGCTGCGATCGATGAACTCGATCTCCAGCATGCGCTCCCACACATGCCACACGAGCGTGCGTTCCAACCGAGTTCGCAAGGCAGTCATGTATTACCTGCTCAAGGACCGCATGAGCCTCATGGTGCTCGCTCCTTAAGTCGCTCAACGCCATGAATGTGGCTATCGCCGTCGATCGTCACTAACACGGCTGTTTCGGTCATCACACAGGTTGTGTGATGACGGCATCTCAGAGTTTGCGTAGGTTCCCGACGTCTAACGAAGCGAAGAAGGAGAAGCCGGCACATGGCCGCCAAGCCCGATCAGCAGAGACGTCACAACCTGCCCATCCCCGATCCGCAGTGGGTCGGCGTCACCACCTACGACGCCAAGGATCCTGATACCAAGTTCCCGCCGATCGAGCCGGTGCGCCCCCCGGCCGACGCTCCCAACGTGCTGATCGTCCTCATCGACGATGTCGGCTTCGGTGCCAGCTCGGCATTTGGTGGGCCGTGTAACACCCCGAATTTCGAGCGGCTTGCCGCTGAAGGTCTCAAGTACACCCGGTTTCATACCACTGCTCTCTGCTCCCCGAGCCGGGCCGCTCTCTTGGGTGGTCGGAACCATCACTCGGTGGGGATGGGCGGGGTCACCGAGATCGCCACTTCGGCTCCCGGATACAGCTCGATGCGGCCCCGAGACAAGGCGCCGATCGCCGAAATGCTCAAGTTGAATGGGTTCTCGACTGCTCATTTCGGGAAGTGTCATGAGGTCCCGGTGTGGGAGACCAGCCCGATGGGCCCCTTCGATCGTTGGCCGAGCCCGGGCAACGGCTTCGAGCACTTCTACGGGTTCATCGGCGGGGAGACCAATCAATACGCCCCTGCGATTTACCAGGACACGGTGCCGGTCGAACAAGATCGCACTCCGGAAGAGGGCTATCACTTCACCGAGGACATGACCGACCGGTCGATCGAATGGGTCCGTCAACAGAAGGCTTTGATGCCGGACAAGCCCTTCTTCATTTACTACGCCCCGGGGGCCACCCATGCCCCACATCACGTGCCGATCGAGTGGAGCGACAAGTACAAAGGCAAGTTCGACGACGGCTGGGATGCGCAACGGGAGCGGACCTTCGCCAAGCAGAAGGAGTTGGGCGTGATCCCCGCCGATGCCGAGCTCACCGCCCGCCCGGCCGAAATTCCGAGCTGGGATGAGATGGCGGACGATTTGAAGCCGGTGCTCGCCCGCCAGATGGAGGTCTATGCCGGGTTCTTGGAGCACACCGACCATCACGTCGGCCGGCTCCTCGATGCTCTCGCCGATCTCGAGATCCTCGAAGACACCTTGATCTATGTGATCATCGGCGACAACGGCGCCTCCGCCGAAGGGACACTACAGGGCTGCTTCAACGAGCTGATAACGCTCAACGGTGCCGGCGGACTGGAGACCACCGATTTCATGGCCTCCCGGATCGACGATTTCGGCACTCCGCGGGCCTACAACCACTACGCGGTGGGATGGGCCCACGCTATGGACACTCCATACCAATACACCAAGCAAGTCGCTTCGCACTGGGGTGGGACCCGGAATGGGACCATCGTCCACTGGCCCGAGGGGATCAAAGCCAAGGGTGAGATCAGAAACCAATTCCACCATGTTATCGACGTGGTCCCGACCATCCTCGAGGCGGCCGGGATCCCGGCGCCCATGTTTGTCAACGGGATCCAGCAAGCACCGCTGGAAGGGTTCGCGATGAACTACTCCTTCGACGACGCCGAGGCTGCCGACACCCACACCACCCAGTACTTCGAGATGTTCGTCAACCGAGGGATCTATCACAACGGCTGGACTGCGGTGACCAAGCACAGTCTCCCGTGGATAAACGCCGAGCTACCTGCTCTCGATGACGACGTTTGGGAGCTCTACGGGCCCGACGACTGGACCCAAGCCCACGACCTGGCATTGGAGAACCCCGAGATGCTGCACAATTTGCAACGCTTGTTCATCATCGAGGCCGGCAAATACAACGTGCTGCCCCTCGATGACCGTCGCTACGAACGGTTCAACGCCGACCTTGCCGGCCGTCCCCAACTGATCAAAGGCAACACCCAGATCCTGTTCGGGGGAATGGGACGTCTCAGCGAGAACTCCGTCGTGGTGACGAAGAACAAGTCGCACTCCTTAACCGCCGAGATCGTCGTCCCCGAAGGGGGAGCATCGGGCGTGATCGTCGCCCAAGGCGGGGCCTTCGGCGGCTTCAGCCTCTACGCCCATGAAGGAAAGCCGGCCTACTGCTACAACATGTTCGGGGTGCAGCGGTTCAAGGTATATGGAAAGGAGCCGATGTCAGCCGGTGAACATCAGGTGCGCATGGAGTTCACCTACGACGGTGGCGGGCTAGGCAAGGGGGGCTCTGTCAGCCTGTTCGTGGACGGGAACAAGGTTGGTGAAGGCCGTGTCGACGGCACCGTGCCCATGGTCTTCTCCGCCGACGAAACCACAGATGTCGGCACCGACGGCGGCACCCCGGTCAGTGACGACCACGGTTCAAACGAAACCACGTTCAACGGTCGCATCAGCTGGGTCCAAGTCGACATCGACGAGGCAGCCGAAGACCTCGACCACCTGATCTCGGCCGACGAGCGGTACCGGATTGCGATGGCCCGTCAATAGACAACGACGGATCTAGACGAGATCGACAAGTGTCCTACTTGCACAGCGGGAACCGCCCATGATTGCGCTGGCAATCGTGGGCGCGGTGTTCATCTGCTACTCCCTCGTCGCCGCCCGTCTCGACAAGTGGTCGATCACCGCGCCAATGGTCTTCGTCCTCATCGGAGCCCTCATCGGGCTTGCGGCTCCCGACTGGCTCGGACCGTTGGGCGAACCGGAAACGGTGAAGCACATTGCAGAACTGACCCTGGCTCTCTTGCTTTTCGCGGACGCCTCGACGCTCCGGTGGCGGGAATTACGCGAAGATGGTGGTCTTCCGATCCGGTTGCTCCTGATCGGATTCCCCCTCACGGTGCTCGCCGGATTCGGAGTCGGCATTTGGCTGTTCCCCGCCGCCGGTTGGGCGGCGGCCGCCCTGGCGGCCAGCATCCTCGCCCCCACGGACGCGGCCCTCGGGCTGGGTGTGTTCACCAACCGGTCGGTGCCCGGGCGAATCCGCCGCGCCCTCAACGTCGAGAGCGGGCTGAACGATGGGATGGCCACGCCGTTGGTGACCCTTTTTCTGGCCGTCCTCGTAGCCCAAGAGGAAACCGGCCCTGAAAACTGGGTCACCGAGTCCCTCCGTGAACTCGGGATTGGTGTCCTGGTCGCCCTTGTCGTGGGTTGGGTCTCCGGACGGCTCATTCACGCCGCCCATGATCGCGGTTGGACGTCCACGCTTTCTGAGCGCCTAGCTGTGCTGGCGACGGCGCTGCTCGCCTACGGCGGCGCGGTTGCGGCGGGCGGGAACGGCTTCGTGGCCGCATTCGTCGGCGGCATTGTCTTTGCCGTGGCGTCGAGGGGGAAGCTCCACGAACCTGTCGAGTTCACCGAGGACCTCGGTCTGTTCGCCTCGTTCCTGGTGTGGGCCATCTTCGGAGCCTTGCTCCTCGCCCCTCAACTGCGCGGCGGGGTGACGCCTGCGGCGATTTTCTATGCGATGTTGAGCCTCACTCTGGTGCGGATGGTGCCCGTTGCCCTGGCGATGATCGGGACCGGCTTGCGACCGGCGAGCCTCTTGTTCATGGGGTGGTTCGGTCCCCGCGGATTGGCCTCCGTCGTGTTCACCCTGATCGCGTTCGAATCACTCCACGAGGGTGGGATCGCCCCAGACGTTCTGATCGAAATCGCTACGTGGACCGTCTTCTTCTCGGTTATCGCCCACGGGGTGACCGCCGGGCCGCTGGCCACCAGGTATGGGAGTAGTGTCGCCGACGAGCCGGTCGAGCAACTCGAAGCCGGAGCCCATCTCGGCGACCCGGTCCCCCGCGCCCTCACCGAAAGACCGGCATCGCAATCCGGAAGCCGCTGACCGGGCAGGACCCAAACTCCGCGCCGCGAAGTAGTCACAAACACTGGCTCCGGCGCCGGCGACCACATCCATCCAGACGGCTTCTAACCCCCCGAGGCTGACCGCCACCGGTGCGGTTGCCTCGAGGGTCAGGGTCGCAGACGATGCTCTCGGCCAGCGCCTCGGCGTCGGCTGCTCCCGGGCTGCCTCACAGCCCGTTCCCACCGGCATCGGGTCGGCCACCAGGTGGATGCGATTATGGGAGGTTCCTTGGTCAGTCATCAGGCCGTGGTAGTTGGCTGCTGTCGCTTCCAAAAAATGTCCGACAGATACTCGAGCCTGAGGCCACCGAGGCGGCTTGACCGATCGACCCGGGGCCACGCCGCCGCAATGCTCGATTGTCCAATGGAGGCCACCGCAGTCGAGTCGCTCGACCTCCTCGACCAGATCGACGCCCTTGACCGTCGCGACTGACTCTCAGGAGATCAGGTCATGGATCGCGGTGACCACCAGATCCGGTCGGTCGTGGTGAATCAGGTGCCCAGCCCCATCTGCCACCCTCACCTCTCCCCGATTCGACCTTGCGGCGAGCTCGGTCTGAAGCAGTTGCCACGTTTGCTCGTAACGCTGGTTGACTTCGTCGGCGATCCCTACCACCGGCTGTGCCACACCATGACGCAGAGCGATGAGCGGGATCTGTCGGATCGGGGAGGCGACCAGGGCTCGCACCTGGTCCTGGCTCGCCTCCAACGCCTCGTACTCGCTGGCGGCGGCCTCGAGACGCCCGGAGGTCGGGGCGGTGGCGTCCCGGTAGTGCCGGGCCAAGGGTTCGGGGAACGACTTAGGGACAGGGGCTAGAGGTGCGACCGTCTCCCCACCGCGGATGGATCCGGCCAGCCCCCGCAGATTGGCGGTCAGAGCAGCGAGCATCGGACGGGGGTCGAACTCATGCGGGAATCGGTCGATCTGATCCTCGTGGGCCCCGTCGACCAGAACCAGACCGGCCACCTCCTCGGGATGCAGGTGGGCGAAGGCGCGCACGGTGAGGGAGGCAGAGGAATGCCCGACCAGCAAGTAGGGCGGGCTCAGCGATACCGCGGCAAGGGCCTTCCTCAGCTCGGCGGCCATCGTCCCGACGTCTCGGAGACCGGGAACCGTACTGCTTTGACCCAGACCGGGCCGATCATGGGTGATCACAGTGGCGAACTCCCCCACCTCGGGCTGGACGAGCCCCCAGGTAAACCCCACGTCTCCGATCGACGGTTCCAGCACGACAACAGGGCCGGATCCCTCCATCCGGACCCAATGATCCCGGCCGTCGATCTGGAGCATGGTCCCGGTCATTCCTGCCTTCTGGGCGGGGGCGGTAGGGTAACTCCTACCATCGCGCAGTGTCCCGCAGCCTCACCTTGGAACAATTGGCAGCCGAGACCGGCACCGACTCACCGCTTCTCGAGAGCCTGACCGAGATCGGGGTACTGAAACCAGCGACGGGCCGATTGTACGTAACTGGCGACATCATCAGGGTGGAGGCGGCTCGTTCGTTCCTCGACGCCGGGTTGACTCTCGACGACATCACCACCGCACTAGAGAGCGGCCTCTTCACGTTTGATTTCCTGGACCGTTTTCATCCCGAACCCGCTCCCCGAACCGACCGCACTCTGGCATCGCTGGCGGCGGATCTAACCGTCGACGTCGACCTCCTGTCCTCGATCTATCTCGCCATGGGCCTCCCCGAGCCCACGGCAGACCACCTCTTACGTGAAGACGAAGAGGCGCTACTCAGGGAGTTCGTGCCCGTCTGGGGAGTCGACGATGATGCCCTGCTCCGAGCGGCGCGGCTCGTAGGGGAACCGGCTCGGATCGTGTCCGACGGATGGACCCGTCTCTTCATCGAGAAGATCTCGGAGCCTCTGACGACCCAGGAGGTGCCGATCGATGAGCGGATTGCCACTATCGCCGGAACCACCGAGAGGGCGGCGCTCCTGGCCCCCCGGATGCTGCTCTGGCTCCTACAGCGTCACATGCGCCAGGCCATAGACAAGGTCAACATCGAGGGCTTCGAGCAGACGATGGCCGAGCACGGGCTCGCCCTGCCCGTCCCCGACCGATTGCCGGCAATCGCCTTCGTCGACGTATCCGGCTACACCAGCCTCACCGAGACCGAAGGCGACGAGCTGGCGGTGCGGGCCTCGGACACCATCCGGGACCGGGCGCAGAGGGCGAGCCGAGCCCATAACGGATGGGTGGTGAAGATCCTCGGGGACGGGGCCATGCTGCATTTCCCGGACGTTGCCAACGCCCTCCCTGCCATCGTCGGCCTGGTCGACGAGCTCACCGAAAGCAGGCTGCCAGTCCACGCTGGGGTCCACGCTGGCTCGCTGATCGAGCATGACGGCGACTATTTCGGGCGCACCGTCAACATCGCCTCACGGGTGGCCAACGTCGCCGGCCCTGGAGAGGTGGTGGTGACCGAAGAAGTAGTAGAGGCCGCACGCGGCGGATTCGACTTCACCCCGTTACCTCCGGCCGACCTAAAAGGGATCTCCGGGCCGGTTCGCCTCTACCGGGCTTCCAAGACTTCCGGGCCTGCCTGAGCAGTACGGGTCCCTTCGCCACCGCCGAGCACTCCCCCTCCGTCAAGGTAGTCGGGCTGGCTACGCCTCCGGGCTGGCTCGGTTGTGCGCAGGCGGGGTGGAGTTCGCAGAGGGATAGAGCCGGGCGCAACCAAAATTGAGCACCGGAATGTGCCAGACCTAAGAGACGCCTCAGGTGTCTTCGAAGGCGAGGTTGGTGGACAGTCCACGGTGTGCGTCGACCTGGGCTAGGAGGGTCTTGGCCTTTTGCTCGACGGTTTGGACTGCGTCGGCGCCGGCCACAAAGCGCGCCGGCGGCTCGTCCTGACCGGCGAGTTGAACCAGGGCGTTGGCGAGCTTGGCGGGGTCGCCTCCCTGCTGGCCGTTCATGCTCTTCCAGGCGGCGACGGTCTGCTCGGTGCGCTCGGCGTAGTCGTCGATCGAGTGCTCGGCGTACTTGGTCGACTCCGGCGTGAGCAGCTCGGTGCGGAAGAACCCGGGCTCGACGACCATGGTGTGGATCCCGAACGGCGCCACCTCGGGGGTCAGCGACTCGATCCAGCCCTCCACCCCGAACTTGGAGGCGGCATA
>Ga0105092_10002007_pt1 | contig 10840 bp, 10 predicted proteins | sample PPLLak2March2015_FD_87021 | JGI IMG/M metagenome (GOLD analysis project Ga0105092, IMG submission 87021) | Freshwater sediment microbial communities from Prairie Pothole Lake near Jamestown, North Dakota, USA - PPLs Lake P7 Core (1) Depth... | ecosystem: Environmental > Aquatic > Freshwater >...
CATTTAATACCGATGTCTGCTCCTAACCGGACTACCTTCCATTCATTTCCCTCACATGGGGGAGGCTTACTCAGCATCAGGATATCTTGTAAGCGTAAATCAGGTAACACGTTAACTATTATACCACCCCCATGTTATAATCAGAAAAATCACGTGCGCGGCAGAAAGCAGCATGGTCGGCCTAAACCTCGATTTCTCGACAATCCTTACCTATGTAATAACGCTCGTGATCGGTATTACCCTTCACGAGTTTGCTCACGCCAAAGTTGCCGACATGCTGGGTGACACGACCCCAAGAATGAACGGCCGCGTCACCTTAAATCCCCTCTCACACCTTGATCCGCTGGGTTCATTAATGATGATTTTTGCCCATTTTGGCTGGGGCCGCCCGGTGCCGGTGAACCCGTATGCCCTGAGCCGCGCTACGCCCGCCGGGTTGATGTGGGTATCCCTGGCCGGGCCTGCCACAAACTTTCTCCTGGCGGTGTTTGGCGCCATTCCGGTGCGTATGGGCCTGGTTTCGTTCGATGCCCCGCAGCCATATCTGCCCTCATCCGGTGCGTTTTTTCAGGCGTTTATTTTTACCAACCTGTTCCTGGCGCTGTTCAACCTGATCCCCCTGGCTCCCCTCGATGGCGATAAGATTGCCGACTATCTTCTGCCGCCATCTGCCGCGCGGATACTGGATGGTATCCGCCCTGCTGGACCGATCATATTAATCGTGTTGATGTTTGTTGCCCCATCGTTAGGTTTTGACTTTGTTGGCCGGTATGTCGTTCCACCGGTAACAAGGCTGATGTTCCTGCTGATCGGATAACGTTTTTATTTTGTTTCGCAGGAGCGCATTTTGCTTCTGCGCAGCTTCTATAGCAATTTGTTGGAGGGATTCCAATGCCTGTTCAAATTACGATTATTGGGCTTAACCGCGTTGGCGCGTCGATCGGTCTTGCGCTGGCCAAGATAAAAGATCAGGCCGTCCGCATCGGAAACGACCGCGACCCCGCTGTGGCACGCGCGGCGGAAAAGATGGGCGCGGTCGATAAAACGATTATCAACCTGCCCTCCGCTGTTCGCGACGCCGATGTGGTTGTTCTGGCCCTACCGGTGGATGAAATCCGCGCGACTATGGAGGTAATTGTCCAGGATCTCAAGCCCGGTTCTGTGGTGATCGATACCTCGCCGGTGAAGGGCAAAGTGATGGAGTGGGTGACCGAATTGTTCACCGACAATGACCGCTATTTTGTCTCGCTGACCCCCAGCTTGAACCCTGCCTACCTGCTTGAGACGCGTGATGATGCAGAGGGAGCACACGCGGACCTTTTTAAGAATGGTCTGGTATTCATTACCAGCCAGCCCGGTATTGATGAAAGCGCGATCACCCTGGCTACCAATCTGGTTCAGATTCTGGGGGGCGTAGCACTTTTTGCTGACTCGTATGAGACGGATGGCCTGATCGCTTACAGCCACCTGCTGCCCGGGCTCGTCTCGGCGGCGCTGGTAAACGCGACCATTGATCAGCCCGGCTGGCGTGAAGCGCGGAAAATCGCCGGACCTAGCTACGCTCAAACAACCGAATCGGTGATGCATTACGAAGAGAATAAAGAGCTTGGCCAGTCCGCCATGTATAACGCGGATAACATTGTGCGCATGCTCGATTTTGTTCTGGCAGAACTGCGCCAGATGCGCGATGCCGTGGCCGAGGGAGATGACGAAGTTTTAAAGGAGCGCCTGGAACATGCGCAGGATGGTCGCTCGCTCTGGCTTCAGCAGCGCCGCACCGCGGATTGGGAACCGAAAGTGCAGCAGCATATTCCCACCGGCAGCGAGATGATCGGGCGGTTGTTTGGTGTTCGCCCACGCAAGGACAAAGATAAACAGTAGTTTCCTTCAGCCATGCCGCACGCCGAAATTGCGCGGCGGATCTTGTTGTAATCATGAAATTTTTTGAGGTAATGGTAATGTCTGCCAATCAACTGCCGTCCGCTCATTATCTTGTCACCGCTCCCGGGCGAGTCAACTTACTCGGTGAACATGTAGACTACAATGATGGTTTTGTTCTCCCCGCTGCGATTGACCGCGTCGTGAAGATTGCCGCCAACCCGCGCGGCGACCACATCGTGCGCCTTTCTGCGCTGGATCTAACCTCGACAACAGCCTTTAGCCTCGATCATCTGGACGAGAAGAAAGATCTAACCGGAAGCCCTCTGCCTGGCTGGGCCATGTATCCTGCTGGTGTTGCCTGGACGCTGCAAAGGCATGGTTATGCAGTGAATGGGGTGGATGCCTGGTTTACCTCGAATGTGCCCATCGGCTCGGGCCTGAGCTCATCCGCGGCGGTTGAAGTGGCATTTGCCACGCTGTGGCGCGCAGTGGGTGGCTGGCAGACTGACCAGATGACGATTGCGCGGCTCTGCCAGGAGGCCGAGAACCAGTACGTGGGAGTCAACTGCGGTTTGATGGACCAATTTGCGAGCGCGCACGGTATGGAAGGCCACGCTCTGTATCTCGATACGCGCAGCCTGGATTGGCGGCCTGTGCCCATGCCGGCCGGGATGGCAATTGTCATAGCTGACTCGCGGGTGCGCCGTTCGCTGGCCAATTCTGCCTACAACGAACGCCGCGCTTCGTGTGAAGAAGCTGTGCGCCTGCTCCAGCAGGATCTGCCCGAGATCAAAGCGCTGCGGGATGTGCGCCCTGAAGAATTCCACCGGTTGGCGCATAAACTTCCGGAGATTGTGCGCATGCGCGCGCAGCATGTTGTTGAGGAATGCGCACGTGTCGAGCAGGCGATTGTTAAAATGGAAGCCGGCGATGCGGTTGGTTTTGGCAGGCTGATGTTTGAAGGGCATGCCAGCCTGCGCGATCTTTACCAGGTCAGCGTTCCCGAACTGGATGCGCTGGTTCGCATTGCCGCGACGCTCCCAGGCTGCCTTGGCGCGCGCCTTACCGGGGCCGGTTTTGGCGGCTGCACGGTCAACCTGGTGGAAGAGGATAAAGCTGAGGCGTTTGTCCAGCAGCTAAAAAGCCTGTATCGTGCCGAGACTGGTAAGCAGGGCGACGTATACCTGTGCCGTGCCAGCCAGGGACCCTCGATTGTAGAAAAATAATAGGAGAATCAAATGACTCAAACCCGCCCAACTTATCCTGTCGACATCGCGGGTGTGCATCGCGAGCTGCGCTTGTTTGAGGTAAAACCCGGCTTGAAGATAGCCATCCTGAATATCCTTGGCGATACAGAATTGGTCGAAGCCTGCGCGAAAGCGCTGAGTGAAAAGCTCTCGGTCGTTGATTATGATATCCTGGTCACTGCCGAAGCCAAGAGCATTCCACTGGCACACGCGCTTTCCGTGGTTTCGGGCAAACCGTACGTCATCTTGCGCAAGTCATATAAACCCTATATGGGCGACGCGCTGCAGGCCGAAACGCTTTCGATTACCACCGGGCAGCCGCAGACCCTTTATCTGGATGAGAAAGACCGTGAATTGATGAAGGGCAAACGCGTGGTGATCCTGGATGATGTGATCAGCACCGGTTCCACTCTACAGGGAATGCGCTTGCTGCTGCAAAAGTCCGGCTCGAACGTGGTCGCTGAAGCGGCGATATTTACCGAGGGTGAGCGAGCAAAGTGGTCGAATATCTATTCGTTGGGTCACCTGCCAGTATTTACCGACTGATCCTTTTCGCACTCTATTCTCTCAAACATGATTATCAGGGAAAGAAAACGGTCATCGGCCGTTTTCTTTCCCTTTAATGAGCCATACAACGAGCTTTTCTTGTTTATAGGGAAAATCCCCTATAAAATCGTGAGAAATCCTACATTTATTGTGTGGGCTTATTTCCTATGATGAAGTTATCGTTGCGGGTCGCTGCCGACTAGGAATAAGCGATTCGCATTCCAAAAGGTACCTTCACTCGAAAGGATTTTGTCATGACTGATTCATTTCAAGCTCTATGGTTGACACTGGCAGCATTTCTGCCCAACCTGCTGGCTGGCATTTTGGTGCTGGTGATTGGCTGGCTGGTTGCCTATGGGGTTTCGAAACTGATCGGAAACCTGCTGCACCGCACCACCCTGGATTATCGCATTGCTGGAATGATGCGCGGTGGCAATCCGGACCGCATCCCTGTAGAACGGTGGATTTCAACAGCAGTATTCTGGTTGATCATGATCTTTGTGCTGTTGATCTTCCTGCAAACGCTGAACCTGGGCGCGGTTGCGACCCCAATCAGCGTGCTGCTCACTGATGTGCTCACATACCTGCCAAAAATCCTTGCAGCGGGCGCCCTGCTGCTGGTTGCTATCGTTATCGCGACGATCCTGCGCCTGGTCATTACCCGCGTTTTGAGCGCTTCGGGCATCTCGCAGCGCCTTTCGGATAATGCCCAGGTGGATCCGCGCAACCGCATTACCATCGGCCAGACCATTGGGAACGTGGTCTTCTGGCTGGTGATCTTAATGTTCTTGCCAGCCATTCTCGATGCGCTGGAACTGCAGGGAATCCTCGTCCCCGTTCAGGGCATGGTAAACAGCATCCTGTCTGCGCTGCCCAATATCCTTGGCGCGCTGCTTACGTTGGCCGTCGGTTATCTGGTGGCACGCATCATCCGCCAGATCGTTTCGAACCTGCTGATGGGAGCCGGCGTTGACCGGCTGGGTGAGCGTGTTGGCATGCGGGGCGCGGTGGGCGAAGGGCGTCTTTCAGATGTGATTGCCACGATTGTCTTCGTGTTAATCATGATCCCGGTAGCGATTGCCGCGCTCAACGTGCTCAATATCCCGGCTGTTGCACAGCCCGCGGCGAATATGCTGAATGACCTGCTCAATGCGCTGCCGGCGCTCTTTGGCGCCTTCCTGATCCTGGCGATTTCGTACTTTGTTGCCCGGCTGGTTGGCAGGCTTGTATCTGGCCTTCTGGCAGGCATTGGGTTCAACCGCATATTCTCACCAGATGGCCCGATCCCGGTTTCAGGAATAAACACATCTGATATGGGCGAGATCCCCCCTGCACGCGGGCCATCTGATATCCCGGTCACGGGTACTGAGGCAATGGCGGCCGGCGGCGCGCTTCAGCGCACGCGACCATCCGATATTGTCGGTTGGGTGGTGATGATTTCGATACTGCTCTTCGCGGTGCTACAAGCCTCGCAAATGCTTGGGTTTGCCGCGCTGACGGTGCTGATTGGCGAGTTCATTGTTGCCGCCTGGAATATCCTCTTTGGGCTGATCATCTTTGGCATTGGTTTGTGGCTGGCGACTGTGGCCTACCGGATGATTCGCGGCGCGGGAACGACCAACGCTGATATCCTGGCGACGGCAGCGCGCGTGGCGATTATCATTTTCTCGGCGGCGCTGGCGCTGCGCCAGATGGGAATCGCCGAATCGATCGTAAATCTGGCTTTTGGCCTGATGCTTGGCGCGGTGGCAGTTGCCGCGGCCATTGCCTTCGGCATCGGCGGTCGTGATGTGGCCCGTGACCTGCTTGAGCGCTGGCGCGGGCAGGTGCGCGAGCAGACAAACCGGCCCAATCGCCCAACCCCGCCGATCCCTCAGACGGGTGGTGGACCGGCCGGACCTGTTCCCCGGACAGGAATGCCGCCTAGCAGCAGCTCGAGCGTGCCGCCTTTCACGGATGAGACGCGCCCCAACCCGCCCGGTGACCGTCCTGCTCCTCGCGGCACGATGGATGATGACCCGGGCGAAGACCCGATGCTGCCTCGCAACAGCCTATGAGATATATAGAAATACCCGGGCTTTCGGAAGCCCGGGTATTTTTGTTGGGTACATTTCTTGTGCTAGAATCAGTGATCGCCGGGGACGCCGACCCCGGCGATCATTTAAGGAGGAGAAGAAGAGAAGTCGCCCTTGTCAACAATAATACCAGGATCATACCGGTATTACTTGACGGTAAACCTACGCGAATCCTACGATTGCCCTACGATTGTTTGAATGTAGTAAGGAAAAAGTGGTGTGTGGAAAATTTTTCAATGAAAGAACTGGTTTTAACCATTCTCCAAATCCGGCTGGCAGTTTGCAGATTGGAGCCAGATGCACCCGTTCCCGCCTGGCCGGTATGTGGGGGATTCTACAGCATCACTCGCACCGCTGATGAGCTGTCAGTAGTATGCGACGAGGCAAATATCCCGCCTGGTGCGAGGGTAGAGGATGGCTGGCGGGCGTTGAAGGTAGAAGGCCCGCTTGATTTCTCGCTTACCGGCATCCTTGCCCGGCTGGCAGGCGTGCTTGCTTCGGTGAAGATCAGCCTGTTTGCCCTTTCCACCTTCGACACCGATTATATTCTGGTGCGTGAAACCCACCTGCGCGCAGCTGCCGCAGCTCTACGAGAAGCAGGATATATCGTGCGAGAATAAGCGGCATTCGAGTTCGGTCGCATTTCCAATTCGTCTGTATTTCCAATGCGCCCGCATTGGAAATGCGTCTTTGCCTGACCGGCTTATAATAAACGTATGAATAAACCTATCCCGTACAAAGCCGGGTTCGTAGCGGTAATTGGCCGCCCGAATGTTGGCAAATCTACATTAATCAATGCTTTACTCCGGCAGAAAATTGCCGCGGTATCTCCGAAACCACAAACAACCCGCCGCCTCCAGTTCGGCATTCTTACCAGTGAACATTCGCAGATCGTCTTCATGGATACTCCAGGCATTCACAAACCGGTGCACAAATTGGGCGAATATATGAACGAAGTGGCCATCGAAACGCTTGAGGATGCCGATATCCTGCTCTGGCTGGTGGATGCCGCGGACAAACCAACCAACGAAGATGAGATTGTTGCATCTCGCCTGAAGGCGTTGAAGGCCAATTCGCCCATCCTGCTGGCATTGAATAAGGTAGATCTGGTTTCGGGCCAGGCATTGGATGCTGCGCAGGCAGCCTATTCAGCGCTGGTGCCCAGGGCTGAGCCGCTGCGCATATCGGCAGCCAGCCGTTATGGAGTGCAGGCGCTGGTCGAGCGCATGGAAACGATGCTTCCAGAAGGCGAGCCTTTCTACGGTGAAGATGAAATTACGGATCTTTACGAGCGCGATATCGCCGCGGAACTGATCCGAGAAGCAGCGCTGGTGCACCTGCGGGATGAAGTGCCGCACGCGCTGGCTGTGCGCGTTGATGAGTTTAAAGAACGCAGCGAGACGCAGGCGTATCTGGGCGCGACGCTGCTGGTAGAACGTGATTCGCAAAAGGGGATTGTCATCGGTAAGGGTGGTGAGATGCTCAAAGCCATCGGAACGACGGCGCGAAAATCGATCGAAGAAATGAGTGGGCGGAAGATCTTTCTCGAGCTGCGGGTAAAAGTGAACAAGAACTGGCGCGATGACCCCTTTGTGCTCAAGTTGTTAGGATATGCCGCTGAGAAGAATAAAAAGAAGAAATAACCGCTCTGCCGTTTCACCAATAATTTGCCTGCCTGCAGCCTGATTCTCATACTGGGAGGGGAAAAGTATGTTTTCGGCGATATTCTGGGCAACAATGGCCTCCGCTGCCGCGGATTGGGCCGGTTCATGGCGGGGTTGGCACAGCGTTCGGTACCTGACGAAACCGCTCACGCTGGTGCTGTTAATTGCCTGGTTTACCCAGGCTGGCAGATGGAACGGATATCTGCTCTGGTTTGGACTGGGGCTGGTCTTTTCTTTTGTGGGAGATGTGCTGCTGCTCTTGCCCGCGCGCTTTTTTCTGGCCGGGGTGGGCGCGTTCTTCCTGGCGCATGTAGCATATATTGTTGGCTTTCTCCAGCCAGCACCGCTGCTGGATGTGCGCCTGCTGTTGTTTGCCCTGCCGGTCGGCGCGATTTTTGAGCTGTTGAGCCGGCGCATCCGCAAGGGGCTGCGCGGCAGCGGAGAAACGGAGATGATCACCCCGGTGACGCTCTATGCTTTGACGCTCAGCCTGATGTTTTTACTGGCGCTATCGACCCTGCTGCATCCCGCCTGGGCCAGGCTTCCTGCGGTGATCGTCAGCCTGGGCGGCGGATTGTTTTTTCTTTCCGATTCTGTTCTCGCCAACTGTCGTTTTGTGCATGATCTGCCGCACAGTGATTTCATCGTGATGGTAACCTATCATCTTGGACAGATCCTGATCGCTGCCGGCGTGCTGATCCAATACGCGGGGATGCGTTGAGACGGTTAAATCATCCAGGCCCGTGGACTATATGCAGTTCGCCGGGCCTGGTAACTGTAGATCGCTGGTATCGTTCATTTCAATGGACGGAACCCTTCTCCTAATGCTTCGTGGGCCATTCCAATGACCATAAAGGCCTTCGGGTCTGCCTGCTTGACGATATCCTTGATGCGGCTCACCTCGGAACGTGTGATCACACAGTAGAGCGCCGGGCGGGGCTGGCCGGTATACGCGCCTGTACCATCGAGAATAGTCACGCCGCGTTCCAGCACGGTCATAATCTCTTTTGCCACAATTTCAGGGCAGCCGGTGACGATCATCGCCGTGCGGAAAACTCCCGAGCCTTCCAGCACCATTTCGGCCGCCAGGCCGCTGACGTAGGTGGTCACCAGCGCGTAGAGCGCGTTTTCCCAGCCAAAGACAAAGCCTGCCGCGAGGATCACCACGGTGTCAGTGACCAGGTAAGACTGTGACACTGAAATGCCGGCGCGGTGGTTCAGGATGCGGCCAAGGATGTCCGAACCGCCGCTGGTGCCTTTGCCGCGATAAACCAGCCCGAGGCCGATGCCCAGCAGCACTCCGCCATACAGGCAGTTGAGAAACAGGTCGTGAACGATGCCGTTGGGTACGAAATACAGCAGTATGTCGGTGAAGACTGAAAACGCTACGATCGAGAGGGCAGTGCGCAGCGCGAAGCGCGGGCCACCCAGATACTGCCAACCCACAAAGAAGAGCGGGATGTTGCCAATTAACACCATCAAGCCAATTGGCCAGGCCGTGTAGAAGTTGACCAGTTGGGCCAGGCCGCTGATGCCGCCGCTGACCAGCTGGGCGGGAACCAGGAACAGGCGCATGGCCAGCGCCTGCACCAGCGCTCCGAGTAGAATGAGTAGATAATCGCGAACTGATTCCCAGGAAAAATCCAGGTTTTTCAGCAGCAATGCTAAAATCTGGCGCACACCCGGCTGCCGGGTGGCCGCGCCGTTTGAAAACATTCGCACGCGCATGATTGCCTCCTTGACCTTTTGAATGGATGGCGGCAGCCTTATGAGGCTGCTCCACCAGACAGGCCATTATAAGCAAACCGTCTGGCGCCCGGTAGGGCTATTCATCTCACACTTAGACGCTGAAGATCACGGCGTGAAGATCACGGCGTGAGTTCGCGACCCTTGCCTACACGGGCAGTTACGGTATAATTGAAACGCCAACTTGAATGCGGGAGTCGCCAAGTGGTAAGGCATCAGCCTTCCAAGCTGACATTCGCGGGTTCGAATCCCGTCTCCCGCTCTTTTCTTAAATGCCCTCGCAGATTGTGGGTTCCAGCATAAAATGAGACGAGAATAATTTTTTGTTATTAAACGAAAAAAGTTACGACAAAGGCTTTTTCAAGTCCATGATAAAACTGGAAAAATCAGAGCGAAGACCGAAAGGTTTTCACTCTGATTTTCTGTTCATTGAAAGTCGATCGTTTATAGCACCAGCACCTAACGGCCTGCGTTACTGGTGGCTGGGGAGATAAAGCTCAGAGACGGATACTGCTAAAGCTCAGAACCAACCCCAAAAAACGCGCAGAGTCCCAGCCGTCCGGCGCACGCTTTGTTGGGCAGCCTCAAACTCTAGACTCAACTGCCTGCCAGAAAGTATTGATCGCCCTTCCGATCAATGTTGAGCAAGCGGCAAAGATGTGCAGCGTGTTCCTCAAAATTCTCGGCCGGCCGATGAGTCATTTGTTCAACGGTACGATATTGCCGAGGATAGGCGGCTCCTTTATGCCATGCTTCTTCAGACAATTCCTGATTAGCGCGTAAACCGTTTCCAATGACCTTCGGAGACAACTTCGACGGTGTCGTCGACCACTTCGATGGCGGTCTCGTCGTCAATCGCGTAGGTCGGCACTGGAACCTCGGCAGCCATTCTTTCCACGTTGGCCGTGGAACTTTCCGGGTGGTCCTCGTGATCCAGGTGCGGAAGCAACGCAAAGTCAACCAGTCCCAGCCCCTTGTCAATGACGAAGGGCGTATTCGGGTCGTCGTACGTCTCTCCGAAAATAGGGGCCGTCACCATACTGCCGGCGCTCACCCCCACATAGACTGTCTCGCGCAGCGACGGCAGGAGGTCTGCCAGTCCGGACTCCCGCATCCAGCGGCACAGATACAGGACATCACCGCCATACACCAGCAGGGCGTCAGCCCCCTGGACAGCAGCGGTCCAAACCTCTTTTTTGATGCTGGGTAGGGCCGTGAGTTCCAGCACGCCCAACGACTTCCAACCCAATTCGCACATGGGGTTGGCGGTTGATCCGCTGATGAACCGGTAAGCCATTGAAGGCCCGCCGGGGAAGGGGTAGATCGCAGTGGGAATGCAGAGGGCGCTGGACTCGGCGATCGGTTTGCCCAGCAGGTGGACCAAGGCGTTACGAATGCTGCTGTTTTTGATGCCAGCAGAAGTGAGCAGAAATTTCATGATACCTCTCCTTACCTATTTCATGAGAGCCGAAAGGCTCCCCCAGTCTCTACGATTATGATGCGGTTATACAACGTGCCGCACAACGATGTTTTATGCGGACATTTTCTGTATAAGACGCCCGAATGGGATACAATACGGAAGATGTCCGCAGTAGCAAATTTGGATAATTATAATTACATTTCAATTAATTGCGTTAGAGAAAGCAGTACGCCACGGTAAAAGCGAAGGGCATATCATGAG
>Ga0105092_10002008_pt1 | contig 10838 bp, 9 predicted proteins | sample PPLLak2March2015_FD_87021 | JGI IMG/M metagenome (GOLD analysis project Ga0105092, IMG submission 87021) | Freshwater sediment microbial communities from Prairie Pothole Lake near Jamestown, North Dakota, USA - PPLs Lake P7 Core (1) Depth... | ecosystem: Environmental > Aquatic > Freshwater >...
ATTCTTCAGAGCATTCGCCAGCCTCAAGGCTCCGAGCTTGTCCGACTGGCGCAGCACCACGGGAATCTCGTTTGCGGCCCCCTGACATCTCTGCAGCCGGATGGAGCCGAGGTTGCATCGGAAGGCACTCGAAGGGCAGACTGTGGCGCAAAGGCCGCAATGGAAGCATCGCCCCTCATCGATCTTTGCAGCCGTTCCATCAAAATGGACGGCACCCAAGGGACAGGCCGCCTCGACGGAACACCGGGCACAGCCACGGCACTTTTTCGGATCAAATTCGATATCCAGGTCCACTCCGTCCCAAACCTGGCCGTAGTCCGCCTGTCCGATAGGCTGGCGTGAATTTACATCCATGACGGGGAGCGCGATCCGGTCATCCGGTCTGGCAATCTCCTTGAGGACGGTCTTGCTTGTTACCGGGATGGGCACCGCCCAGGAGCAGATGCACTCCGGCCCCGCTGATGTGACAAATCCTCCCATGTACTCCGGCTTCATGAAATGCATATCTGCAAACCCTGCCAGATTTGGCCGATCAGCACAGGAGCGGGTTCCCGTTCCGGTCACAAACCCTTCGGAATCGTTCATGAGAATGCGAGTGCCGACGCCGATCGTTTCCAGCAGCGGATCGTTCTTGACTGGATTGATCTGGCCGCAGCCTGAAAAGGTTGCCCCTCCGAGGTTAGGCTCAAATGGGCGGGCATGAAATATGGTGGATACCGGCTCTTTGCCTGGGTTTACAAAAGCGGAATAGTTCTTGAAGGCATGGCGCGATCCGCAAAGCCGGGCAAAAGGCATTTCGTCCAATCCCACCTCGGCCTGAATGCTCCTTCCGTCATCCGTTTCTACCTCGACCAGGGCAGGCTTTCTCTCCACCAGGTCGCGGAAGAGATGGCCACCGCCGTAATTCGGTCGGTCGCGGCTGTGGGCGGTCCCGAAGACCATCAAATCCAGGACGCCCAAATTCTCATTGGGGCAGGGCCCGAGATGAGCGGCAATGCCGTTGATGCAAGCCCTTCTTGCTCTGAGAAATGTTCCGGGTTTTGCTACAGGAAACGATAAAACTGCATAGGTTCCGCTCATCACCGCACGAGTTGCAGTGGTGACGACATCCACATCTGCAAGCTTTGCTTCTTCGCCTGATTCGACAAGCTCCAAGACCTCCTGGGAGGTCAGGACCAATGCCTTACCATGCTTGATTCGGCTCAAAATTTCAGAGAATGATTTCATAATGAACCTGCGATCTTTTGTCTGTCTCGAATTCGGCTATCTGTTTTGTCTGCCTCTAATTCATCTGTCCATTTCATCTCTACTTCTTCAGCTTCCAATTCATCTATCTCTAATTTTGCTCATAATTGCATCTGCACCTATCTCTTGCGCCTATCTGATGATCTATCGTTAATAATTTGGCATTATTGTGCCGGATTTTATGATGATTTATACTATTGGATTCATAAGATTAATTTGATCCGACCACTGCTTGCGGCCTTCAAAGGCGAGCATCATGCACAATAACCAACACATCAGCTAGAAACGTCTTTCGCCAATCGCTTTTACTTTTGTAATGGGATTTGAAATAATTATCCCTTTTGGGTGAATACTTCGCAGTGGTGGGAAACTGCTTTATACCGATCATTTCCCACCATAACGGTAAATCGGCACAGGTGATCGTATTTGAAGAATTTCGCATTTTTCGCGATACTGGCAGCAGTGGTCATAATGTCGCTGGGCTGCATCTCCACTCCCGAGAATAAGGGAAATGCTACGGGCGAGGAGAAAGCACCAGTGAACATTACAACACTACGCATCGGGTACCAGCCCAGTACCCACCAGGTCGCTGAGATGGTAGCATCGGCCAAGGGTTGGTGGGCAGAGGATCTCAAGCCCTTTGGCATAGTCAAGGTCGAAGAGAAGGAATTCCAGTCCGGACCGCCCGAGATGCAGGCCATGCTCGCCGGTGCTCTGGATATCGCCTACGTGGGAACGGCTCCACCAATCACTGCCATATCCCAAGGGCTCGATGCCAAGATCGTAGCTGCCGTCAACATCAACGGCTCCGACCTGGTCCTGAAGCCGGATTTGGCATACAGCGAACCTAAGTCTCTCGAGGGCCTCTCCATCGGCACATTCCCGCCGGGATCAATCCAGGATATCGTCATGAAGAAGTGGCTGGGTGATAATGGCGTAGATATCTCCAAGATCAAAATCCATGCACTGGGACCCGGCGAAGCTGTAACGGCAATTGAAGCCGGAAAGGTTGACGGTGTCTTCCTGCCTCATCCATCTCCTGCCAAGATTGAGCTGGATGGAAAGGGCAAGACTGTGGTTCAGTCGGGCGAGATGTGGCCAAATCATGCCTGCTGCAGCCTGCTCGTCAGCGGCGAGCTCCTGAAAGAGCAGCCGGCTCTGGTGGAGCAGATCATCAAGACTCACATCAAGGCCACAGAATATGCAAATGCCAACCCTGAGGAAACTGCGAAGATTTACTCCGAGAAGACCAAGCAGAATCTGACCGTTGTCGAGAACTCCATGAAGGAATGGGACGGCAAGTGGGTGAGCGACCCCTCGATCCAGATCCCGTCAACCGTGGAATACGCCAAGATCGACAAGGAGCTTGGTTACATCAACAGCACCCTCACCAAAGAGGATCTGTTCGACACCAGCTTCTTTGAGAAGGCAAAGGCTTAGGGTCTGAGTGGCCAGGATTCGATATGGTCAAAGGCATTAGCAATAAAATCATAGGCAATCTGATCGCCGGGCGCGGAATCGAAGCGCTCTCGATCCTGGGCCTGATCGTAGTCTGGCAGCTTGCAGCATCAGCGGTGAACGATACGCTGCTGCTGCCAAGCTTTCTTCAGGTCGTGGATGCTTTTTCCCATGAATGGCAGACGATACTGACCGAGGACCTGCCTACCAGCCTCCTGCATTTTTTCATCGGCATGGCGGGCGGGCTGCTAGTGGCTCTGCCTCTGGGCATGAGCATGGGCTGGTTTAGGGCAGCGGACAGAATCCTTGACCCGATAGTGGAGATCGTGCGGCCCATACCGCCGCTGGCCTGGATTCCCTTTGCCATCGTCTGGTTCGGCCTGACCGATGAGGCGGCGGGCTTCATCATCTTCGTGGGTGCTGTCTTTCCCATACTCATCAATACCTACACGGGCTTTCGCAGCCTGCCGCGGGTCTACGTCGAGTCGGCCAAGGTACTGGGAGCCACGAAGGACATCGATCTAGTGAGGTATGTGGCCTTTCCCTATGCCCTGCCCTCCATCGCTGGCGGCATCAGGATTGCTATGGGAATTGCCTGGATGTGCCTGGTGGCCGCCGAGCAGTTCGGCGTCTCGACATCCGGTTTGGGCTACAAGATCTGGTCCTACTACTATTTGCACCAGATGGACTATGTGCTGCTATACATCGTCATGCTGGGCCTCCTGGGTTTGGTAATCGACCGCACGTTCCGCTATGTTGTGGAAGAGAGATTGCTCAAATGGCAGGTGGGCTTGACGCAGTGATGTTTGCGTCGAATTTCACCTAACAATTTAATTTTTAAAATTTTATTTGGAAGCAGATTATGCTGCCACAAGTGCAAAGCATTAATATGTCAATTGATTTCTTCTAGGATCAGAACTTCTGGAATCCATAACGCCGTATGATATCACATTCGAGGAAAGGTCATGAAGAGAAATATCAAGGTTGAACGCCTCAATCAAAGACCGTTGGAGCAGCAGGAGATCGAGCTGGTAGAGCGCAAGGGCATCGGCCACCCGGACAGCGTCGCGGACGGCCTGGCGGAGTCCATCAGCCGCGCCCTTTGTAAGGAGTACCTTGATAGATTCGGAGCCGTGCTGCATCACAACACCGATAAGACGCAGATCGTTGCGGGAAGGTCCCATCCGGCTTTTGGCGGCGGCGAGGTCATCTGCCCGCTTTACATCCTCTTGACCGGGCGTGCCACCAGGGTCTTCAAGGAAGAGGAGATTCCTGTGGACACCATCGCCATCAAGGCGGCCCGCAAGCTTCTGGGGGAATCCCTCTCCAGCCTTGATGTCAACAACCACGTCATTCTCGATGCCAAGATCGGCATGGGCTCCTCGGACCTGCGGGATGTCTTTGGCCGAAAGATCCCAAGCGCCAACGACACGTCTTTCGGCGTGGGCTATGCACCGCTGTCCGAGACCGAGACCATCGTTTACAACACCGAGCGCGAGCTGATGAGGCTCAAGAAGAGCATCCCGGCCATCGGTGAGGACATCAAGGTCATGGGCATGCGCCAGGGCGACACCATCAACCTCACCATCGCCTGCGCTATGATCGACAGGCACGTGGCCAACCTCAAGGAATATTCGGACACGAAGAACGATATCGTAGAGCATGTAATCCAATACGCCCGCCAGTTCACGCCGCGAAAAGTGAACGCGCAGTTGAACGTGGCCGACAACCTGGAACAGGGATCGGTTTACATCACCGTCACAGGCACATCTGCCGAGATGGGAGACGACGGCGCTGTAGGCCGCGGCAATCGCGCCAACGGTATGATCACACCCAACCGGCCCATGAGCCTGGAAGCCACCTGCGGCAAGAATCCCATCAATCACGTGGGCAAGATCTACAATCTGCTCTCCACGGAAGCCGCCAAGCAGATCGCTGCCGAGGTCACGGGCATCAATGAAGTTTACATCAAGATGCTCTCCCAGATCGGCAAGCCCATCGACGAGCCGCACATCGCCAGCGTGCAGATTGTGCCTAATGAGGGCGTGGATATAAAGACGGTAGAGGCAGGAGCCATAGAAATCCTGGACGAGTGGCTGGCCAATATTCCCAAGCTGCAGCAGATGCTCTTCCGGGGAGAACTCAGCACGTACTAAAGCTTGCAGGATTCATGGATTGAGGCCGAATGGGCTTCAATTCATCTATTAGTCATTGCAAAGCTATTTTTATAGATTCGAGTTACAATAGTTATGATTTATTATGATTAGAACAATTATGATTATAAGGGAAAACAGCCGATAATGTCTAATTAATAATAATTTATGATTGAAGATCCCAATTGGTCCTTATTGCGCGCCAAACTGCGTTCAAGGTGTTTTGCATCAGATGCCGTGGTCGATGACCGGCATATTCAGCCGCGCCGCCTGGCAGAAATGCTCAAGGATGGTCGCTTTTATCGCGTCTCAGCAAGGTCTATTTCCGGAGAGCCGCACGAGTGCTACTCCAATGCTATCCGCTATGTTCAGTCACATCCGGAGTATCGTATTTGCACCGGATTTGGGCTGTTTGTCGATAATAGGTGGTATCAGCACAGCTGGGTTATGGAGCCGCGTCGATTCCATGCGATTGATGTCACTAGCAACTGGTTTAAGCTGCTTTATGGAATAATGACCTGATCGCTGGAACGGCTCGATCCTGCCGACCGGACGGCATTGGAAAGTGATTAGGAAGTAGGCAAAAGTCTTTGGATGTAGGAGGGAAGAAATAGGTGTCGGACCTTTGCCCTATTATATATAGTCAATTGTCGATATTTAAACGTTTCGCCACTCGTTAAAAAAGGTCGAAGGATGGCCGAGAGCTAAATGCAAGATAGCGCAAAATAGCGCCAAAAATGCAAGATAACAAAATAACAAAACACAAGATTCAAGCATAAATGCCAAAACAGTTTGATCGGGCTTCGGGCAGGCCAACGCTAAATCCATAGCGTCCTCCTCGGAGGGACCCCAATATCACCGAAGTGATGGCCTGACCCTGCCCAAAACCGCGACCTTTTGCTTTGCATCAGGCGGCATTTGCACCGGAATACACGCGGTGCCCAAACCTTATTTCTTGGGACCCCAACACCATTACAGTGCGGGCCTTGTGCTCGCCCTTTGCTTTTCGGTTTTGCGCCGCTTCATGCCCCGGCCGTGTATTAGCGCGAGATCGCCCGGCAGATTACTGCACCTGTTATGGTGCGCAACTTTCAATAGCGCCGAGTTTTTTTGCCTCACAGGCTCCATAGTCCGAATGCACGCCACGATGACATGCATCTCCTGTACCAAGGAACATTGGTCGGCCAGCCCTAGGAGCTGGAACGCGCGCTCTCCAACGGAAATGGAGCAACCGCCGCCAATCACCCTTGTCATCAGAGCATGATCGGTATGTTAAGCCCACGGCACGCCCGCCACCCTATCATGGCGTGAAGCGGCAAACTACCTATTTAGTCGTTATGGATACAAATAGTTTGCGGTGTTATGGTTGATGGTTCATTGCTGAGGAAATAGCCGCTTAAGCCGGGCTAAGATTTCGTCATGCTTTTCCTTGCTTATGACCCAAACGATCTTGTCGTGGATATCAGTGGCATCTCCATACGACATCCGATTCCTGCTCGGATCATAATACTGCCCGGATCATAATACTGCCCGGCCACGTCTTCTCCCATTTCAAGCACCCTTCCTCAGCATTAATTCGCAATCCAGTCTGCTTGAAGCCGTTCTTTTCCAGTACTCTTCGCGAGGGTATCCTCATCTGCGGTCTCAGCAGTCACGGCACCTATTTCGCCATCGCTTTCCTTCGCAGCTCCGGCGGCATCTTCTCCAGAGCGTACCGCAGCGCGGTTCTGGGCATCCTGTCCTTTCTCGCCATGATGTACTCGAAGGTCTCCGTTTGATGTGCCTTGCTCGCTTCCTTGAGCATCCAGCCGTAACCCTTCTGTACCAGGTCGTCTTTATCAAGGAGCAGGATCTCCGAGATCTCAATGACATCTTCCAGGAACATCCCATTTCTCGCGGGAAGAATAAGCGTCACTACCGAAGCCCGCCGCATCCAGCGATTGTCGGAGCGCGCCCAGCCTTTCAAATTCTTCAGAAATTCCGGGTACATCTCCACGAATGCGCCGATGGTGTGATTGCAGAGAGTATCGCATTTGGCCCAGTTGTCGACATACTGCAAAATCCATCTCTCGAATACTATGAAGTCGGAAGGCTCGTATTTTTTTCGGAGCAAGTAAGACCATTCAAAGGCAATGAACGCTTCCTCGCCAAAGCCTGCCTCCAGGAGATTCTCGCAGAGGGCGAAGATCTCCATTTTATCTTTGCTCTTGATCTCCCGAAAGTATTTGGTGGCGATTTTTCGAACCTGGGCCGACTTCACCCCATGAAATTTGACTTCCTCCTTGAAGAAGCGCTGAGCGCTGTCCCTGGTCTTTTCATCGGCACTCTGAACCAGCTCATCTTTCATCTCTTCCAGGATATCCGCAGCTATTGTTGCCATTAGTACCACTTCGAAACAGCAAAATAAATATATTCTCTGCCCAAGTGCGGATTTGCTCAATTGGGCCGAGGCGTGCCTGCCAACGCCTAGTTATCATGCGTCCGTTCAATTATCAATTGCCAGATAGCGGAATTTCCACATACATCCACAAGACCTCTTCCTCGCCCTCGCTTCCCCAAAAGTACATTGAGATTTCCAGGCCAAGATCGAGCAGATGCTTTTCCCTTAGATACCTCTCTTTTTGCGTTTCACCTTTTGCTTCATAATGCTTTTGCGTGTCTTTGAGGATCTCTGGAAAAGCGGCATTGGGGAGTAATTTTCCTGATAGCAGCCGCTCATGGCGGTCGCTCTTGAGATAGATGCATTCGATCCAGGGTGTCCCTAAAAACCGCTGGATCTCTCTCGCCAGCTCAAATCCCTGTAAAGATGGAACAACCAAAATATAATCCGCGAAATTGCTTTGTAGAATCTGCAGTAGCTCAGTGAAAAGATGAAAGTCCATAATGCAGTATTTGTACAGCTTGTCGAGGACAACTTCACCTTTTTCCATATCGACTTTAAACGAGACATCCGCCGCGACACCGCACAGGCCGCACCCGGCTTTTGCTTCTTCGGACAATCTGCCGTATGCCTCGCTAAACCTGTCGAAGAGGCAAGAGATCTCCTCCTGAAAATTGTCCCGTCTCTTGAGGTCGTCGAGATTTTTCTCCCCGATAAACTCGACGGATGCGCGGATGCAGGGCCGTTTATCTAGGATCAATCTTATCGAGTCCGATATCCGATTTTGATCTTTTGCTTCCACTGCGATCCTTAAAATATGCTATCCATGAAAGCTGCATTCCGCCATGAAAGCCGCCGTCCTTGCAAGCCGCATTTCATGAATGCAACCTATTCGACCACCTTCTGCATCCAGATCACATCAAAATTTTTGCCGCTCTTTTTTCCTATCCCGGCAAAGTGCCCGCATTCCACAAAACCATTTTTTTTGTGAAAGGCCAGGCTTCCGGGATTAAGGGATGAGATGCTGGCCAGAATGGACGTGATCCCCTTTTGCCGGGCGGCATCCAGGAGGCGGGCCAGCATCGCTTTTCCAATTCCCTTTCCTGTGTATTCCGGCGCTATGAAATAGGTGATCTCAGCCGTTTGCGAAAAGGCCGGCATGGGATTATGCGAATGCAAGAGGCAAAATCCGATTATCTTGCCAAATTCATCCTTGGCTGCAAGGAACGGATAGCCTTGGGTCATGTTCAAAAAGAACTGGAAGAATTCATATGGGACCTTCCGATCCGGGTAGGCGGCAAAGCTCGATTCGATGTAATGGTTGAAGATGTCGATTATCTCTCGACCGTCTTTCTCGGATACCTGATCTAGCCTGCAATCCATTTTATCTCCTCAAAGTTATCAGATGCTCTGGCAATGTATTGTGAGTCTCCTGATTTATGCTGCTTGCGGCATTGAATAATGCCATGATCTCGCTTGAATCCTATCATCTATTGTCATCTATTATTTGTATTTGAGGAAGGATTATCCGTTTGGCAGATGAGTATGCTGTCGGGAGGCAAGGGTTGCCTCCGGGATATCCGGCCCACTCTCTGGTCGGCGGAGGATCTCCGGCATCCTCCAAGAGTTGCATAATCGGATAGCTTCGGTGTCTCATACGGAGCTGTCAAAACAGGAGCTGGCAGTTTTGCCACCGAGCCAAAAGCACTAGCCGAATTTGCGGCTCTCTCTTCTCGGGGCCCTGCCAGCCGTCCGGGTTATCTGGAATTGCTTTCTTTTTGTATGTTGGCCCGGACTATTTAAATTTAAAATTAATGTTGCAAGGATTTACTTCACTTCCAGGTTAGCATTGCACAGGTTTATGGTCAGCTCGCAGATATTGATGATATAATCCAAGATGCGTTCGATGCTGCCTGCCAATATAAGCCCGATGCGCATCTTCTGCGTATCGCCGCCCTGAAAGGTGCCGGCGACAATCTGCACCCGTCGCTTCAGATCCGCCATATTGTCGATCAGCTCATTCGCTCTCTTGGAATCGGCATGGACAAGCACTGATATGCAATCATCGATGAGACTTGCGAGGTTCGGCCCCATCTTGGACAGCTCCTCCTCGACATCTGCGGCAATGGTGCAATGGTTCTCTAAAGATACGGTCGCAATCTTGGCGGCATGGTCGGCGATCCGCTCCAGATTGGATGCAGCTTGCATATAATTGAAGGCGGCAATGGCGCTGAAGGTCTCTTGCTTGACCGAACCAGACCTCAAGATCTCAGTAAACTGCCGGGCGATGAGCAGATTCAAGCGATCTACATCGTTGTCCCTTTGCATGACATCTCGCGCCAGGTCCTCATTATTCTTGACCAGCGATGCAACGGCGTCCTGGATCATCAATTTGGTCATGTTCTTGATCCGCTTCAAAGCTCTCTCCGCTTGCAATTCCTCAGAGCTGAGGAGATCCTGGATAACCACCTTGTTGACCGTCTCCTCCAAGATTTCAGGGCCAATGAGCTTGTTTACGATGCCGTGCAAATCCCTCTTTTGCTGAGCGGACATCTGCGAAGACACGACCTCAATCGTTCGATAACCTGCCACGTAGCAGGCGATGATATCACGGATCAGGGGCTCCCCGGATTTGTTTGCGATATCAAGCTTCACGGTCAGATCCGGCTCGGATCGCTCCGCAGACAGGATGAGAGCACCATTCTGGTTTTGCGAGAGGAATAGAATCGATCCGTTGCTAATGGTATTCTTCGTCGCCCAATTCTTGGGAAGGGAAACGATCAAGGTCGATTTGCCCGTCCTTTGCACCTTTCGGGTTTCCAGGGACATCATAAATGCATTTCCTGTCCGGTTTTTCGCGCGGACGGCTTGAACAACTCATCGATATTTTCAACAACATTTTTACAGAACGAGTCGCAAAAGTGATTTAAAAAAATTGATGGATCAGTCAAATGGAATAAGTCAGTCAAATGCGATTCCTGTAGCGTTTCCGGCAGCGTTTCCGGTAGCCATTCCTGTTCGCAGTTTCTTGTCTGTGCGATCGCAGCGTGTATCATAAATTGATGCGTCCCTCCCGATAAAAATGGTAAACTATTAAAAAAGAAAATACTAGTAGGACAGAAAAATAGGTGATTATTGCGACCTTTGTCTCATTGCTCATTTCGATCGAGTAATGCCGGGGTGGTCATATATTTTTTCACAATAAAGTATATAGCTGAAAGATCAATCTTGCATCTATATATACGCCTTCCTTTGATCTCGCGAAAGCATTCTCATCGAGGAAGTGAGCCCAGTGTTCGCTCTATCTCGGGAAGAAGCGAATTTTCCAGTCTCATATAAAGCGAGGCCGGCAGACCGGAGTTTGAGACACGCAGCGCTGCATGAAATGCTGCTTTGTAGATTCTGGGAAAATCCTTGAGCCGGTCGCTGGAGAGGGCATTTATCAGCCTGTCCAGATGGCGGACTCCGGTTGAGTAGTCTTGGTTCCTGCAAAGCAGATCTTGGCTGAAGATCTGATCGATCAGAGCGTTCGTCTCCTGCACAAGATCCTCTTTGGTGAGGTCCTTTACTACTAGATACGAATTGCCGCTCCGAATATTTTG
>Ga0105092_10002009_pt1 | contig 10838 bp, 17 predicted proteins | sample PPLLak2March2015_FD_87021 | JGI IMG/M metagenome (GOLD analysis project Ga0105092, IMG submission 87021) | Freshwater sediment microbial communities from Prairie Pothole Lake near Jamestown, North Dakota, USA - PPLs Lake P7 Core (1) Depth... | ecosystem: Environmental > Aquatic > Freshwater >...
CCGAGCTGAATCACGCCACGGAGCACCTGGCGGAGCGGCTGATGGACGCTGCGCTCAAGAGGGCACTCGGCACCAGCCGTGCGGATCAGATCCTGGGGCGGGGGACACCGGGCGGGGAGTATCCCCCCTCGGTCGGAGAGCAGTGATGGCTGTACACAAGGTGACGTTCCTGCCACTGAACAAGACGGTGGAAGTCGACGACGAGAAGTACCCGCTGGCCGATCACGGCAGGCCGGGCTCGCTCCTCGACATCGCCCTCGCCAACGACATCCACCTCGAGCACAACTGCGGCGGATCGTGCGCGTGCACGACCTGCCACGTGATCGTCAAGGACGGCGCCGACAACCTCAGTGAGATGGAGGCCGACGAGGAAGACCGGCTCGACATGGCCGAGGGGCTGACGATCCGGTCGCGTCTCGGCTGCCAGGCCGTGGTCCGCGGCGACGTGACGGTGGAGATTCCGAAGTGAGCCCCCGGACCGCCCAAGCAGGCCACCCCGGCGCTGAGGTAGGCTCGCGGAGACCGCGTCCATGACCCTGCAGTGGCGAGACGCCGAGGACATCGGGATCGCGCTCAGCGAGAAGTACCCCGACGTGGACCCGCTGACCGTCCGCTTCACCGATTTGCACCGCTGGGTCACCGAGCTCGTCGACTTCGGCGACGACCCCAAGGCCTCCAGCGAATCCGCCCTGGAAAAGATCCAGATGGCCTGGCTCGATGAGTATCGCAACCGCTGAGACGCCGCCTCCGGCGGCAACGCCCTCCTCCGCGGCTCTACCAGGCGATCACCTGGTCGGCCGCGAAGATACGCTCGAGGAGCGCGTCCCACGGGAGCTGCTCGGGCACCCGCTGGAGATGGACGCCGGCCGGCAGCGAGGGGGGCGGCGCGCCGGGCAACAGGGCCACGGTGACCTCGTCACCGGCGGCCTGCTGCTGGGCGATGACCGTCAGGGCCAGGGTGGGGTCGTCGCCCTTGAGCAGGTGGAGAACGCGGGGCATCAGAACACGATGAACCGGCGCCCGTGCCGGAGCAGCTCGGCCATCTGCTCGCGCGAGACCCGCACGATCGGATGCTCGCCCTCGTTCCAGTCGGTGTCGGTCGGCACCGCGTCGTCCTCGACGTGGAACGGCACGCCGAGCCGCTGGAGGCTCTCGCGGAACCTCGCGATCTCGTCGCCGTCCACCAGATCGTCGGTGTCGGCGTCGAGCAGGTGGACGGCGGGGCCGCGCAGAACGAACGTGACGTCGTTTTCGCCGGCGACGATGCCGATACCGATCCGCATCGCCTCGAACGCGCGGTGCGAGGACCGAGGATCGGCCGCAATCACCACCAGGACCGGCTGCTCGTCGACCACGGCGCGTGGGTCAGTTCAGCGCGACGAAGCGGTCGGTCCCGTTGATCAGGTCGGTCAGCACGACGAGGCCGCAGTAGGTCACGCGCTCGGGATCGCGCAGGGGCAGGTGGCGCTTCTGACAGCCGTAGGCGCACACGAACACCTTGGCGCCCCGGTCGGGCAGGACGCGGACGCGGGGATCGTCGAGGGCGCGCACGCCGTCGTCGATCAGGTAGAGATAGAGCTGGACGCCGCGCGCCAGCGCCGCGTCGGCCAGGCCCACGGCAGTCTCGAGATTGGCGTGATCGGGACCGGTGGACAGGAGCAACCCGAATTTCTTCCGGGCGAGATCCATCGGGAGCCGAGCGTAACATCGGCACAGAGGGAGAGCAAGGCATGAGCCGTCGCGTCTATCTCGATCACAACGCATCGACGCCGGTGCACCCCGAGGTGCTCGCGGAGATGCTGCCGTTCTTCTCCGAGCAGTTCGGCAATCCGTCCAGCGTGCACGGCTTCGGCCGCGAGGCGCGGGCCGGACTCGACCTCGCGCGGGAGCGGGTGGCCCGCTTCCTCGCTGTGGCGCCGGAGGAGATCGTCTTCACCTCGGGCGGCACCGAGTCCGACAACCTCGGCGTCAAGGGCCTGGCGTGGGCGCGGGGCCGCGGCCACCTGATCACCTCCAAGGTCGAGCACCACGCCGTGCTGCGCGCCTGCCAGTGGCTGGAGGGCCAGGGCTTCGCGGTGACCTACGTCGGGGTGGACGGTCACGGCATGGTCGATCCCGACGACGTCAAGCGGGCGATCCGTCCCGACACGATCGGCATCTCGATCATGCACGCCAACAGCGAGGTGGGCACGGTCCAGCCGGTGGGCGCGATCGGGGCGATCGCGCGCGTTGCCGGCGTGCCGTTCCACGTCGACGCCGTGCAGACCTTCGGCAAGATCGACCTTGACCTGGCCGACATCGACGCGCTGTCGTTCTCGGGCCACAAGATCTACGGCCCGAAGGGCGTGGCCGGGCTCTGGATCCGCAAGGGCACGAAGATGGTGTCCGTGCAGCACGGCGGCGAGCACGAGCGCCGGCGGCGGGCCGGCACCGAGAACGTGCCCGGCATCGTCGGCCTCGGCAAGGCGGTCGAGGTCCGTGCGCGCGACATGCACGAGGAGCGCCGCCGGGTGACCGCGCTGCGCGACCGTCTCTGGGAGGGCATCCGAGCTCGCGTGCCCGACGCGCGACTGAATGGCCACCCGACCGAGCGCTTGCCGGGGACCGCCAACATCTCTTACCGGGGGGTGGAGTCGGAATCCGTCGTGCTCGGTCTGGATCTGAAGGGCATCGGCGTATCGGCGGGCTCGGCCTGCACCTCCGGTAACGTGGAGCCGTCCTACGTGCTGGTGGCGATGGGCGCGCCACTGGACTGGGCTGTCGGCGCCGTCCGGCACTCCCTGGGGCGGTCGACGACGGCCGAGGACATCGATTACGTCGTGGAGTCGGTCGAGCCGATCGTCCGGAAGCTGCGGGCGACGATGCCCGTGGGGGTGGCGTGAGATACAGCCCGGCGCTGCTCGACCACTTCCTCAACCCGCGCAACGCCGGCTTGATGCAGGAACCGGACGGCGTAGGGGTGGACGAGTACGAGGGCTGCGGGGACCTGGCGCGCTTCTTCCTGCGCGTTCGCGAGGGGCGGGTGAGCGCGGTCCGGTTTCAGACGTACGGTTGCGGCCCCACCATTGCGGCTTCCAGCGCCGCCAGTGAGCGGGTGACGGGCCGGGGCGTCGAGGAGCTGCTGAGCCTCGAGTCCCAGGAGGTCGAGGACGCCGTGGACGGGCTGCCGGACGACCGCAAGCACGCCGCCGAGGTGGTGGCCGGCGCGCTGAGAGCCGCAGCTCTCGACGCGCTCCGGCGGCCCCGCGGAGGAGGGCACTGATGTTCGAGGCCATCCGGAGTGACGTGCGCACGGTCATGGAGCGCGATCCGGCTGCCCGCTCCGCGACCGAGGTCCTGCTGTGCTACCCCGGCGTCCATGCCCTCGCCTTTCACCGCCTCGGCAATCGTCTGTGGCGGCACGGCTGGCTGGGTACGGCGCGCCTCGTATCGCACGTGGCCCGGTTCCTGACGGGAATCGAGATCCACCCGGCTGCCCGGCTCGGTCCGGGGCTGTTCATCGATCATGGCATGGGCATCGTCATCGGCGAGACGGCCGAGCTCGGCCGCAACGTCAGTCTGCTGCAGGGTGTCACCCTGGGCGGCACCAGCACGCGGCGCGAGAAGCGCCACCCCACGCTGGGCGACAACGTCACGGTAGGGGCCGGGGCCAAGATCATCGGTGCCATTACCATCGGCGAGAACAGCCGCGTCGGTGCGGGTTCGGTCGTCGTGCGCGACGTGCCGCCCAACGCCGTCGTGGTCGGCGTGCCCGGCCGCGTGACCTACAAGGACGGTCAGCGGGTGACCGGGATCGACCTGGACATGACCGACCTGCCCGACCCGGTCAGCCGCGCGATCGAGCAGCTGGTGGACCGGATCCGAGGGTTGGAGGCCGACCTCGCCATCCTGCGCAAGACCGTCGATCGCGACGAGCTCCACGAGGGGGAGGAGGCACCCTGACCCGGGCCGAGGGCTGGGCGCTGCTGAGCGAGTTCACCAAGGGCGATAGCCTTCGCAAGCACGCCCGGGCGGTGGAGGCCTCCATGCGCGCCTACGCCGGTCGCTTCGACGAGGACGCCGAGCGGTGGGGCCTGGCCGGCATGCTGCACGACTTCGACTACGAAATGCACCCCCGCGCCCCGCACCATCCGGTGAAGGGCGCCGAGATCCTTCTGGCCCGTGGCGTGGAGCACGCCATCGTCTACGCGATCCTGGCGCACGCGGACTATTCGGGGATGCCGCGCCTGTCCCGTCTCGACAGGGGGCTCTACGCCTGCGACGAGCTGACGGGCTTCGTGCACGCCTGCGCGCTCGTCCGGCCCGGGAAAGTGATCACCGGGCTCGAGCCGGCCTCGGTCCGAAAGAAGCTCAAGGACAAGGGCTTCGCCCGCACGGTGAACCGCCACGACGTCTATCGCGGCGCCGAGGAGCTGGGCGTCGAGCTCGACACCCACATCGCCTTCGTCGTCGACGCGCTCACGATGGTTGCCCCCGAGATCGGCCTGGCCCGGGCCTGAGGCGCACCACGCGCGTCTATCCCGTCGAGGTCGGCGGTGGTCGGTCCACCGAGGCGCTGGTGGAGGCGGGGCAGTACGGGTACGCGCAGGCTGCCGTCACCTCCGAGAACTTTCCGAGCGATCGCGCGGCGCCCCTGCACGTGCGGGGGATCGTGCTCCTGGAGTTCGACCGGATGGTGACGTGCGAAGATGCCGTCGCCGCCGCGGCCCGGCTCGGGCTCGAGCGACCGACGTACGAGGATGCGCTCTGTTTCGGCATCGCCCATCCCGAGGTTCAGCGCGAGCGGCCGATCATCTTCCTGCACGAGCCCTGGCTGGGCGCCTTTGGCCGGCGCGACGTTCTGTGCCTGTGGCACAACGCGGGGCGGCGCGAGCTGGGCCTGGAGGGCTTCGACGACGCCTGGGGCCCCGAGTATCGGTTCGCGTTCGTCGTCAAGGGGGTCGCGTGAGCCGCGCTATCAGCCACGTGGACATGGACGCGTTCTACGCCTCGGTCGAGCAGCGCGACCGACCCGAGCTGCGCGGCCGGCCTGTCATCGTCGGGGCCAACCCGCAGGGTCGGGGCGTCGTCTCGGCATGCTCGTACGAGGCACGCGTCTACGGGGTGCGCTCGGCGATGCCGATCTCGCGCGCCTATCGCCTGTGCCCGCACGGAGTCTACTTGCCGGTCGACATGGACAAATATGCGCGCGTGTCTGCCGAGATCATGGCGATCCTCGGGGACTTCTCGCCACTGGTGGAGCCGGTGTCGGTGGACGAGGCGTTTCTCGACCTGACCGGGACCGAGACGCTGTGGGGCCCTGCCGCCGAAGCTGTGCGCCGGATCAAGTCCCGGATCCGTGCCGAGACGGGCCTGACCGCGTCAGCCGGACTGGCCGCCAACAAGTTCGTCGCGAAGGTCGCCTCGGATCTGCAGAAGCCAGACGGGCTGGTCGTCGTACCGGCCGGGGGCGAGGCGATGTTCCTGGCGCCGCTGCCCATCGAGCGGCTGTGGGGCGTGGGCAAGGCCACCGCGAAGGAGCTGCAGGCGCTCGGCGTCACGACGATCGGCCAGCTCCAGTCCCTGAGCCCGGCGGTCCTCGCCGCCCGCCTGGGCCCGCATGGCCCCGACCTCTTGGACCTCGCCTTTGGCCGCGACGCGCGGCCGGTCGAGTCGTTCTCGCCGCCGAAGTCGATGGGCGCCGAGACGACGTTCGGCCGGGACTGCCGCGACCTCGCGCGGCTGGAGGAGACGCTGCGAGGTCAGGCCGAGCGGGTCGCGCGCGAGCTGCGGGCCGGGGGCCTGGCGGCGTGTCGGGTGACGCTCAAGCTGCGCTGGGCCGACTTCCACACGCTCACGCGCAGCCATACCGGGGATCCCACCCAGGACGGGCTCGAGATCTATCGCCGGGCGGCCACGCTGCTCGCTCGCGAGCGGCTGATCCAGCCGGTCCGGCTCATCGGCGTGTCGGCGTCGACGTTCCGGCCCGAGGCGCGCGGGCAGCTGCCGCTCCTCGACCCCGCCGCCGTCCGCCGCGAGCGGCTGGCCCGGGCGGTCGACCGCATCACCGGGCGCTTCGGCCGTGCCGCGATCGTCCCCGCCCGCCTGGTCGACCGGCCCGACGCCCTGGAGTAGGCCGGCGGGCGGCGGCCGCCGGGACGCTCTATAATGGATCTCGCCATGAATCGCCCGATCGCCTACGACAAGCTCGCGCGCGAAGACCGATTCGTCCGGATGCGCACCCGCGACGTCGGCACCCTCAAGATCGACCAGGGGCTGCCGCCGTTCCCGGACTTGACCAGTCGCGAGTCGATGCGCGATCGCGTGCACGGCATCCTGGTGGGTGAGCTGCAGGCGATGGAGGGTGCGGGCCGCACGGTGTTCGACTTCCCCGACGCGCCGTGGGAGTTCACGATGGACATGGCGCGGCAGGTGTGGGACGAGTCGCGCCACGTCGAGACCTATCTGGGTTTGCTCGACCACCTCGGCGGTTACGTGGGCGAGTTCCCCGAGACGACGCTGCTCTGGCGCTGCGCCTGCGCCGAGGACGCCGCCGCCCGCGTGGCCGGCGTGAACCGCGGGCTCGAGGGACTGGCCTGCGACGTCTTCAACCAGCTCATCCACATCGCCCGGAAGATCGACGACCCGATCCTGGAGCGCTCGGTCGACTACGTGCTGGCCGACGAGATCACCCACGTCCGTATGGGCTCGCGGTGGCTCAACGAGCTGACCCGGGGTGACCCCGAGCGGCGCCGGCGCGCCATCGAGTTCCAGGACTCGATCGACGACCGGTTCAACCTCGGCGGCCAGCGACAGGACGGCCACCACGACGTGGTGCCGATCTCGATCGCCAAGGACGCGCGGCGGCTGGCGGGCTTCACCGACGAGGAGATCGAGCGGCTCGTCAAGAGCACGCAGCGCTCCCAGGTGTACTAGCTGACCGCTCACCCGCTCGCCGGCCACTTCTCCGTCGACGCCGCCGCCCGGCGCATCCGTCACTATCGCTACTTCGAGGAGCGGATGATGCGCCTGCTGGGCGGGTGGATTGCTCTGACGCCCGAGCTCGACGCCAAGCTCTTGTTCGGGCGCCACGTCTGGGACTGCGCACAGCACGCCGACCTTTGGGGCCGGCGACTGCCCGAGCTGCGCGCGGCGCCCCAGCAATCGGAGCCGGCCAACGACGGCATCGTCGCCCTGCTCGACCTCGTGCAGGCCACCGAGGCTCCCACCCAGACCGTCGAGCGGGTCACCGCCGTCTATCGCGTCCTCAAGCCGCACCTGGCGACGGTCTACGAGCGCCACCTGGCCGTGGCCAACCCCGTGTACGAGCCGCCGACGCGTCGCATCCTGAGACGCTGCATCGAAGAGGAGCGGCGTCATGTCGCCGCCGCCGCCCGGGTGCTCGACCGGCTGGTGGCGTTCGATCCCACGCTCACCGCGCGGGCGCGGGCGTGGGAGCAGCGCCTGGTCGACGCGCTCGCCGCTGCCGGTGGCGCGACCGGCGATGTCGACACGCCGATGATCGTCCCGCCGGCGCTGGCACCCGATCCCGCCGTCGTCGCCCAGGACCTGGTGCCGCCGCCGCCGTCCTTCGATCCGCGCACCGCGCTCGGCGAGCTTGCCGCGCCGCTCGCCGCGCACTGCCGGGCGCTGGCGGACGGAGACACCGTCGTGCTGCGCGCCGACCTGGCGGCGGAGGCCGACCCCGAGGCGGTGGCCGTGTATGCGGCGCTGGGCGGGCCGTTCGAGCGGATCGACGTCGTCGGGTGCGCTCGGCTCGGCCGCCATCGCGTCGTCAAGCTGGGCTTGCAGGGCGTGCGCGGCCGGGTCGTGCTGCAGGAGCGCTGGATCCCCTCGGCAGCCGGCTGGCGCATCGCCGCCGTCGAGGCCACGCACTCCGGGACCGGCTAGTGCGCGCCGTTCTCGTTGCCAACCGCGGAGAGATCGCCCGCCGGGTGCTGCGCGCCTGCCGAAGGACCGGCCTCGCCACCGTTGCCGTGTACTCGGAGGCCGACCGCGACGCCCCGCACGTGCGCGAGGCGGACCAGAGCGTGCTCCTGGGGCCGGCCCCGGCGCGCGAGAGCTACCTCGACGTCGAGCGCATTCTCACCGCCGCCCACCGCAGCGGCGCCGATGCCGTCCATCCCGGCTACGGCTTCCTCTCGGAGAACTGGCGTTTCGCCGAGTCCTGCGCCCGGGCCGGGCTCACCTTCGTCGGGCCGCCTGTCGAGGCGATCCGGGCCATGGGCGACAAGGCCGGGGCGCGCCGCCTCATGGCCGCCACCGGGGTCCCGACCGTGCCCGGCAGTCCCGGCCCTGTCGCCGACGCCGCGGCCGCCGAGGCGGCGGCGGGCAGCGTCGGCTTCCCGCTCATCCTCAAGGCGGCGGGGGGCGGCGGCGGGATCGGCATGGCCCGGGTCGACCAGCCCGCCGATCTGCCGGTCGCGTTCGCCACCGCGACGCGCCGCGCGCAGGCGGCGTTCGGCAACGGCGCGCTCTATCTCGAGCGCTACCTCGACCGCCCCCGCCATGTCGAGGTCCAGGTGTTCGCCGACTCCCAGGGCACCGTCCTCCACCTGCACGAGCGCGAGTGCTCGGTCCAGCGGCGCCACCAGAAGCTGATCGAGGAGTCGCCGGCGCCCGGGCTCGACCCGGACACCAAGCGGGGGCTCACCGAGGCCGCGATAGCCGGTGCCCGTGCCATCGGGTACGTCAACGCAGGGACGATCGAGTTCCTGGTCGATGGCGCCGGGCGCTTCTACTTCATCGAGATGAACACCCGGATCCAGGTCGAGCACCCGGTGACCGAGGAGGTGACCGGTCTCGACCTGGTCGTCGAGCAGCTCCGCGTCGCCGGCGGCGAGCGCCTGGCCTGGCGGCAGGACGACATCGTGCAGCGTGGCGCCGCCGTCGAGACTCGGGTGTACGCCGAGGATCCCGAAAAGAATTTCCTGCCGTCGCCAGGGACGATCGCCCGGCTCGATCTGCCGCACGGGGAGGGGATCCGGGTCGAATCCGGCGTCGAGGCCGGCAGCGTCGTGTCGGTCCACTACGATCCGCTGCTGTTCAAGCTGGTCGCGCGCGGCAACGGCCGGGACGAGGCACTGGCTCGCATGCGCGCGGCCCTGGACGCGACCGCGGTGGAGGGCGTGCGGACGACGATCCCGTTCCTGAAGCGGGCACTGGACCATCCCGACGTCCGGCGTGGCGCGCTCCACACGCAGATGGTGGATCAGGGCGCCTTCCGCTAAACTTCCGGTCCGACAATCCCACAAAGGAGCGTTTCATGCCGGAGCCGATCAAGGCGCACATCACAGGCGTCGTCTTCCAGATCCCCGCCAAGACGGGCGACCGGGTGGGCGCTGGGGATCCCGTCATCGTGCTCGAGTCCATGAAGATGGAGATTCCGGTCGAGGCACCGCGGGCGGGCGTAGTGAAGGAGATCAATGTCCAGGAAGGGCAGACCGTGCAGGAGGGCGACACCGTCGCCGTCCTGGAGTGAGGTGACGTCATGAGCGTGGCGGTGGTGCGCGATCTCTACGACTATCACCGCTGGGCCAATCGCAAGCTCTACGACTTCGCGGCCGGCCTCGGCGAGGGCACGTGCGCGCGCGAGATGGGCCAGCAGTTCAGCTACCCCCGGGTCACGCGGATGTTCGCGCACCTCTATGGCGCCGACTGGATCTGGCTCAGCCGGTGGAAGGGGACCTCGCCCACGGCGGTGCCCGGCGACGAGCTCACGACCATGGCGATGGTGCGGGAGAAGTGGGACGCGCTGGAGGCCGAGCAGAAGGCGTTCGTGGACGGGCTGACGGAGGCCGAGCTCTCCCGGGTGGTGCGCTTCAAGAACACCGAGGGCAAGGCGTACGACGCGCCGCTCGGCCAGCTCCTGCAGCATGTCGCCAACCACGCGACCCACCACCGAAGCGAGATTGCCACGATGGTGACGATGCTCAGCGGCTCGCCGCCCGACACCGGCATCAACACCTGGATCCTGGTCCGCTCGGGGCAGATGCGCTGACGATGAGCATGAAGGAGCACGCCGAGGACCTCGTCCGGCGGCGCGCCCGCGCGAGCCGGATGGGTGGGGACGAGGCGGTGGCCCGCCAGCACGCGGCAGGCAAGCTCACGGTCCGCGAGCGCATCGACCGGCTCTTCGACAAGGACACCTTCACCGAGATCGGCCTCCACGCCACCCACGCCGGCATCGCCCCCGACCTGGTCGGCCGCGAGACGCCGGCCGACGGCGTCGTGACCGGCTTTGGCAAGGTGGACGGGCGGCTGGCTTCGGTGATCGCCTACGACTTCACGGTGATGGCGGGCTCGATGGGCCGCAACGCCGAGACGAAGTGCAACCGCGCCCGGGAGATCGCCTACACCAAGCGAATGCCGATGATCTGGCTGATCGACTCGGCCGGCGCCCGCATCCAGGAGGCGATCGGCTCGCGCTGGTTCACCGCCTCCGGGCAGCTCTTCCGGGAGGAGTCGATCTGGTCGGGCGTGGTTCCGCAGGTGGCGGCCATGATGGGTCCGGGGGCCGCGGGCACCGCCTACATCCCGGCGCTGGCCGACTTCGTCCCGATGGTGAAGGGGACCAGCAACATGGCGCTCGGCGGGCCGCCGCTGGTCAAGGCCGTGGTCGGCGAGGACGTCACCGCCGAGGAGCTCGGTGGTTCCAGGGTCCACTGCGAGGTCTCCGGCGTCGGCGACCTCGAGGTCGAGAGCGACGAGGCCTGCATCGCGGTCGTCAAGGAGTACCTGGGCTATTTCCCCTCGCACAACCAGGAGCCCGCCGGCCGGTCATCGCCTGCGACGATCCGTTCGACCGGCGTGAAGACGCGCTCTTGACGATCATGCCC
>Ga0105092_10002010_pt1 | contig 10837 bp, 7 predicted proteins | sample PPLLak2March2015_FD_87021 | JGI IMG/M metagenome (GOLD analysis project Ga0105092, IMG submission 87021) | Freshwater sediment microbial communities from Prairie Pothole Lake near Jamestown, North Dakota, USA - PPLs Lake P7 Core (1) Depth... | ecosystem: Environmental > Aquatic > Freshwater >...
AGGACTGGCTCGTCATGGCCCGCGCCATACGGCGCGAGGCCCTCGAGCTCCGCGAGGAGAGGCCAGCCAACGTAGCGTGCGGGCAGTACGAGATCGACCGTAACCTCGTCCGGTCGCGTCGGCACGACCGCCTGGTCGGGCGGATACGGCCGCGGGAGGGCGGCGAACGCGGCCGCGAACGCGTCCCATTGGTCTGCCGCGGCGCTGAATCCGCCGGCCGCCGCATGCCCCCCGCGTTTGGAGAGATGCTCCTCGACGGCCTCGAGCCCAAGGGTCACGTCGAAGTCGGCAGGGGCGCGCACCGAGCCCCGGACCTCCGGCTCGACCAGGGTCGCAGCCGCCACCGGGCGGGCCAGCTCGTCCGACAGGCGACCGGCGACCAGGCCGAGCAGGCCCGCCGGCCAGGCGTCGTCACGGAGGGCCAGCGGACCACTGCCCGGCAGGTCGGCGACCATGCGCCGCGCGCTCTCGATCGCGATGGTGGTCAGCGCTCGTCGCCGCAGGTGGACCTCCTCCAACTCGGTCAGCAGCGCCTCCGCTCGTACGGGGTCGGTGGCGACGAGCACGTCGAGTGCCAGCTCGGCGTCGGCGATGCGGCCGGCAGCGTTCAGCCGCGGAACGATGCCGAATCCCACGTCTCGCGCCGTCGGCCGCGCGGGCTCCTCTGCGCCCCGCTGGAGCAGACCGCGCAGGCCGGGATGGGTCGTGGTCGCCAGCTCGGCGAGGCCCATGCGGATAATGGCCCGGCTCTCCCCGATCAGTGGGGCCATGTCGGCAATGGCACCGATTGCGGCAAGGGCGACCAGGTCCGCCGCTTCCTGTCCCCGGCGGGCGAGGAGCGCGCTCGCCAGGCGGTACGCGATTCCTGCCCCGGTGAGATCCCGGTTTGGGTACGTGCAGTCCGGCCGATGCGGATCGACGACGGCGATCGCGTCCGGCAGAACGGCCGGCGGCACGTGGTGGTCGGTCACGACCACGTCCATGCCGAGCTCGCGCGCCACGGCCACCTCGGCCGCGTTGCCGACCCCACAGTCGCACGTGACGACGAGCCGAACGCCCTGGGCGGCCAGCGCGCGGAGGCCCTCGACCGAGAGCCCGTAGCCCTCCGCCAGACGCGAAGGCACGTACCGGATGGGCTCAACTCCCAGGCGGCGCAGGGCGAGGACCCAGATCGCGACCGCCGTCATGCCATCGGCGTCGTAATCGCCCCAGATGGCAATCGTCTCGCCTCGGTCGACGGCCGCTTCGATGCGCTCGAGCGCAGCTCGGGCATCGGTCATCAGGTCCAGCGCGGGGAGGTCGGTGGAGCCGGCGTGGAGGAAGGCCGCGGCTGCGGCATCAGTCTGAATCCCGCGGCGGAACAGCAGCGTGGCGACCGGGGCGCCGAACCCGGTCAGGGCGGGGGGAGGGTCAACCGGGGGCGGGAGCAGCCAGTCGAACCGGGGCCGGATCATGCCCGGCCATGGTAGAGGGGCCCGCTGCGGCCCGGCTTACCGCAGCGGCAATACGCTCGGAGGCTCGCGCCGTCAGCGGGTGGCGGACCGCCGCGCCTTGCGCTTGGCGGACCACTCCTCCCAGGTGACGAGGATCTGGCTCGCGTTGAAAATCGACGAGTACGTCCCGCTCACGATCCCGATGAGCAGGGCCAGGGTGAACGTCTGGATGGTCACCGGGCCCAGGAGCAGCAGGGCGGCGGTCGTCGCGACCACGGTCAGCGAGGTGTTGATCGACCGGCCCATGGTCTGAAGGATCGAGTGGTTGACGATCGCGCCGAACGACTCGCCGGCGTGCCGGAGGCGGTTCTCCCGGATCCGGTCGAATACCACGATCGAGTCGTGGACGGAGAAGCCGATGACCGTGAGCAGCGCGGTGACGAACAGGGCGTCGAACTCGACGCCGAAGAAGTAGCCCAGGATGGCGAATGCACCCACGACCACGATCACGTCGTGCACGAGGGCGACGATCGCCGCCGCTCCGAACCGGATGCTTCGGAATCGATACCACAGGTACAGGAGGATGAACGCCTCGCCGACGGCGAGGATGATGATCGAGCTCCGGATGAGCTCCGAACCGATGATCGCGCCGACCGTGTCCAGGGAGCGGGTCTCCGAGAAGCCGAACTGGGCCTCGAGCTCCTGGACCAGCTCCTCGATCGGGGTCCCCTCGACCGTCGGCGGAGGAGGTGGCGAGGCCTCCGGGGCGGGCGTGGGTGTCGGGCTCGGGGTCGCGGTGGGGCTTGGCGTCACGCTGGGAGACTCGGAAACGCTGCCGCTCGGCGCCGGGGTGGCGCTGGGGCTTGGCATCGCGCTGGGCGCCAGTGACGGTGACGACGTGGGTGCGGGCGTCGGGATGCCGCCGACGATCGGAAATTCGATCGGCTCCAGGTGCACCTCCAGGAAGCCGCCGTCCACCTCCTCGACGATCGCCTCCGGATGGTCGAGCGCGACCAGCGCCGCCTGGACATCGGCCGCCGACGGGTCGTCGAGGAACCTGACCTGCCAGACCGTGCCGCCGGTGAAGTCGATCGACGGCTTCAGGCCGCCGAGGGCGATGAAGATGAGCCCCGGGATCGTGATCAGGGCGCTGAAGAGGTAGTACCAGCGTCGCTTGCCGACGATGTCGTACATCGGTCAGCGCTCCACGTGATAGAGCTCGATCCGGCGGCCCCACTCGCGGTGGATGACCATCCGGAGCAGGGTCCGGGTCACGACCACGGCACTGAACATCGAGACGAGGACACCGATGGCAAGCACGAGGGCGAAGCCCCGGATCACACTCGAGCCCTGCCAGAACAGCCAGCCGGCGACGAGCAGGGAGCTCACGTTCGAGTCGAGGATGCTCGACCAGGCGCGGTTGAAGCCAGCCTCGATGGCCGGCCCAAGCGTCTTCCCGGCGCGGATCTCTTCCTTCATCCGCTCGAAGATGAGGATGTTGGCGTCCACCGCCATCCCGATGCTGAGGATGAACGCTGCTACGCCGGCGAGAGTCAGGGTGACCGGGACGAGCCTGAAGACGGCGTACACCACCAGGGTGTAGAAGAGGAGGGCCAGGGAGGCCAGCACGCCGGGCAGGCGATAGTTCGCAATCATGAAGAACAGGACGAGGGCCAGGCCCACGATCCCGGCGATGAGCGCCTGGTTGAGGAAGTCGCGACCCAGCGTCGGCTGGATGGCGGTGACCTCCTGGACCTGGAGGGAGACGGGAAGGGCGCCGAACCGGAGCTGGTTGTAGAGCGTCGTCTGCGATACCGATGTCTCGGTCCCCGGCGCCCCCACCGTGATGATGGTGCGGCCGCCGCAGATGGGCTGCTGGATGAGCGGGCTGGTAATGATCTCGCCGTCGAGGGCGATCGGACCGTAGGCGTTCTGGTGGGCGGTCGTGTAGTCGCACCAGATCGCCTCTGCCTCCGGCGAGATCGTGAAGCTCACGCCCAGCTGCCCGGTCTGGCTCGTGTCCGGGACGACGGAGCCCTCCTGGATCTCCCCCCCGTCGAACAGGATCCGGACGGTCCCGTCCGCCACCAGGTCGATGATGCTCTGCCCGCGCTGGAGCTCAGCACCAGCCGAGTCGACGAAGAACAGCTGCCCCGTCGAGCCGACGAGATCGAGGACCTGATTCCGATCGCTGACGCCGGGGACCTCGACCACGATCCGCGCCTGTCCGTTGGCGCCGACCTCGGTCCGGACCTGGGGCTCGGTGACCCCGATCCCCGAGACTCGGCGCTCGATGATCGTGCGCGCCAGCTCGACCCGCTCGGGTGTCGGTTCCTCGCCGCTGACCGCCTGGACCTCGAGCGTGACGCTGATCCCGCCCTGCAGGTCGAGGCCGAGCACCGTGCGCACGCTGTCGGGCAGCGGGAGGAAGGTCGCCCCGGTGGACTTTCGCGGAATGTCGATGTAGAGGGCCAACAGGGTGATCGCGAGGATCACCCATGGGGCGATGCGGCGCCAGGTCATGCTCGGTGGAGTGTCCCTCCGGCCCTCGGACAACAAACACGCCGCCATTCGGCGGCCGTCGGGGAAGTATAGGGGTGGCCCGGACGAGCGGGCAAGGACGCCCTAGGCCAGCCGGCCCTCCCGTGCCAAGGCGCTCTTCACCCGCTCGGCCAGCTGGACGCTCATCAGCGGCGCGGCGGCGATCTCCTCGACCGAGGCGTCGCGCAGGGCACGAACGCTGCCAAAACGCCGGAGCAGGGCCGCCCTTCGCGCCGGACCGATGCCGGGCACGTCGTCGAACAGGCTGCCCAGCGCGCTCCGACTGCGGACCTGGCGGTGGTAGGTGATCGCGAACCGATGCGCCTCGTCGCGAATGCGCTGGACGAGGTACAGCTCCGGCGCCTTGGACGGCAGGATGATCGGATCCGAGCGGCCGGGCACGAACAGCTCCTCGAACCGCTTGGCGAGCCCCGTGACCGGAAGGTGCTCGAGGCCGAGGTCTTTCAGCACGCGGGTGGCTGCCGAGAGCTGACCCTTGCCGCCGTCGACGATCACGAGGTCGGGCAGAGCCCATTCCTCGCCGTCGACCGCGTCCTCGTCTACGCCGACCGATGACGGCTCCACCGCGCCCGTCTCCCGGCGGAGGCGGGCGGCCCGGCCGAACCGGCGGCGAAGGACCTCGGCCATCATTCGGAAGTCGTCAGGCGTGTCCCCGCTGCGGATTCTGAACCGGCGGTACTGGCGGTTGTCCGGCGCACCGTCGGTGAAGTCCACCATGCTCCCGTCCGCGCTGGTTCCCTGGATGTTGCTCATGTCGTAGCACTCGATGCGGTGCGGCGGCTCCCCGAGTTCGAGTGCGCGGGCGAGCCCGACGAGCGCCTGCCCACGCGCCCCGCGATCGGCCAACCATTCCGCGCGATCCTTGGCCAGCGACTCCGCTGCGTTCTCCGATGCGAGCGCCACGAGGCGCCGCTTCGCGCCCCGGCTCGGGACATGGAGCCGGACGCCGCTCCCCCGCTGCGCGCCGAGAACCGATGCCAGGGTTTCGGCGTCCGCCGGTGCGAACGGGAGGAGAACAGAACGGGGCGGGCGCTCGGTGGCGGCGTAGTACTGCTGCAGGAAGGAGGCGAGGACGTCGTCGTCGGCCTGGTCGCCGGCACCCTCCGCGATGAAGTGCTCACGCCCGATCATCTTGCCGTTGCGGATGACGAAGACCTGCATGCAGGCTTCCGTCCCGTCACGGGCGAGGCCGATGACGTCGTGCTCCTCCCGGCTGAAGGCGGCCACCTTTTGCTGCTCGATCGTCCACTCCACCGCCTTGAGCTTGTCGCGGGCGACTGCCGCAGCCTCGTAGCGAAGGGAGCTGGAGTGAGCCTCCATCTCGCCACGGAGCTCGTCGGCGATGCCTTCCTGGCGACCCTCGAGGAAGTCGACCACCTGGTCGATGGTGGCCCGATAGGCATCGGTCTCGATCGCGCCGATGCACGGGCCCTGGCAGCGCTTGATGTGATACAGGAGGCATGGCCGCTCGAGGACTTTCACGCCGGCCGGGATGTCGAGGTCGCAGGTCCGGAACGGGAAGATCTTGCTCAGCAGGCGGAGGGTCTCGTCGACCGATGACGCCGAGGCATACGGGCCGAAGTAGCGGCTCCCATCTCGGACCAGCTTGCGGGTCCGGACGATCCTCGGGTAGTCCTCGGCCAGCGTGATTCGAACGAAGGGGTAGCTCTTGTCGTCCTTGAGCCGGATGTTGAAGCGGGGCCGATGCTCTTTGATGAGGTTGCCCTCGAGGATGTAGGCCTCGCCGATCGTGTCGGTGACGATGTACTCGATGTCCGCCGTGTCGGACACGAGCTTCGCGTGCCGGGCTTCGAGCTGGCCGCCCGCCCCGAAATGGTTGCGCACCCGGCTGCGGAGGGAGTTGGCCTTGCCCACGTACAGCACGCGCCGGTCTGCGGCACGAAACAGGTAAACGCCGGGCGCGATGGGGAGATGCCGCAGGATGGCTCGGATGTGAGCCGACGGCGTCGGTGTGGCGACCACCGGCTAATGGTAGGGCGACCGATCGCCGGGGTCAGGGACTCCCGCTGGTCGCGGTGGGGCTGGGCACTGGTGGCGGAATCGGCTCAGCCAGCGTGGCGGCCAGGTACGCGTGCAGTGGCGAGTAGTCGGCGCCGGTGGCGCGACCGATGACCACCAGGACGTAGCGGCCATCGGTCGTCGTCGTGGCCTGGAGGATCACACCCTCCGTGAGCTCGATCCGGCGGTCGGCCGATAGGTGCCCGCTCAAGAGCGCGAGGTCGATGGCCGACAGGTCGGTGGCCAGGTGGGTGGAAAGAACATCCATGAGCGCGAGTCCGGGACCGATCGACCCCGGCAGGCCGTCCCCAAGCTTCGCCCGCAGGCCGGCCAAAACGCGCTGCTGACGCACCGACCGCGCGAAATCGCCTACCTCCGCGGGATCGGAGGTGTACCTGGCGCGTGCGTAGGCAAGCGCCGTCGCGCCATCCAGCTCGAGGCGACCGGCGGGGAACTCCCCACCGTCGAAGAACCGGTTGAGATAGTCGACCTCGTTCAGGGTGTAGGCGAAGGCCCGCGGGTTATCGACCGTGATGCCGCCGACCGCGTCGACAACCCCGGCCAGCCCGTCGAAATCGAGTGCGATCCAATGGTCGATCGTGAGCCCGGTCACGTGCTCGAGGACATCAGCCTGGGCGCGGCCGGCCTCGTGAATCCCACCCACATCCCAGCCGACGGCGAAGGCCTCGTTGACCTTCGCGTTCTCCGGGAACAGCGCGTGACCCTCGACCCACAGGTCCCGCGGAATGGCAATCATCGTCGTCGCATTCGTCGACGGGTCGATGGACAGGATGTTCAGTGAGTCGGCGAGGTACCTCCCCCCGTGTCCCTCGCGGCCCGCATACCCGATGAAGGCGATGTTGACCGGCGGTCCGCTGCCAAGGGGACCGAGCAATGCCGTCGACAGACTGGGGGCCGTGCTGACCGCGCGGTTGAAGGCGTCGGCACGCTGCCACAGGAGGACGGCCCCGATGAGGAGACCGCCGACGACCAGCAGCACGCCAACGCCCAGCACTCGTCGAATCGGGACGGCTCCCCCGGCGGGTTCGGAATGGCGCCGCTCGTCGGCGAGGAGAGACGCATCCCGCGCAGCGGCGAGGTCCTCGCGCCAGGTGCCGGTGTCGATGCCCTTCCGCCGAAGACGCTCCTCGCGGGCGACCGCTGCCTGTAGTCGGCGCGTGCGCGCCGACGGCCGCGCCTGGGCGCGACTCCCCGTCAGTCGGAACATCAGCGGCCGATCAAGGCGCGGCACACCCTCCAGCGAACAAGCGGCGGAAGGATAGCCGCTGCACACGGCAGGCGCCGCGATGCCCCGGTCATCGGCTGGTAAGACCCCCGGGCCAGGCTTGGGCCATGGAGTCGTCGATCGGCGCGATCCTGGCGGGCCTCGACGAACGCCAACGCCGGGCGGCAACCCTCGGGCCAGGGCCGGCCCAGCTCATCGCCCCGGCTGGCAGCGGCAAGACCGCGACCCTGGTCGCCCGCATCGGTGTCCTCATCAGCTCGGGGGTACCGGCGGCTCGCATCCTGGTCGTGACCTTCAACCGCGACGCAGCGGCCGAGCTGACGCACCGGATCACTGCCCGCCTGGGGCTCCATCCCGGCAGCGGCGGGCCAGAGGTGCGGACACTCCACGCGCTCGCCCGCCAGATCGTGCTCGACGGGCCGCGACCACCGCGGCTCGTCGCCGACCGCCTGCCGCTCCTTCGCCAGGCGCGCCGGCGGGTGCTGGCACGGATCGCAACCGGCGAGGATCTTCCGTCGGCGGAAGAGCTACCGTCGGCCGAGGAGCTCGACGCCGTGGTGTCCGCAGCCATCCTCGAGGGAAGGATGCCGGACGGGCGGATCGCCGAGGTTGTCGCCGCATACCGGGACCTGCTTAGCGTTCGGGGCCTGACCGACTTCGATGGGATGCTGGCCGGCGCGCTCGCCGGCCTCCGGACCGACGCCGACCGCCGCCGGCAGTGGCAGGAGCGGTTCAGTCATGTCCTCGTCGACGAGTACCAGGACGTCGACGGCACCCAGGTCGACCTCGTGGCCCTGCTCGCCGAGCCGGAACGCAACCTGTTCGTGGTCGGAGACGATGACCAGACGATCTATGCGTGGCGCCTCGCGGACGTTCGGCGAATCCTCCAGTTTCCGGAGCGGTATCCCGACGCCGTCCGAATCGTCCTGGAAACCAACTACCGATGTCCGCCGGGCGTGGTGGCGGCCGCCGATCGCCTGATCGCGACGAACCGCGAACGCGTCCCGAAGCGACTGCGCGCTGCTGGGCATTCTGCGTCGCCCACGGGAGAGGCTGCCACCTCGATCATGACCTGGGCGCTGCGCGGCCCCGAGGCAACCGAGCGGCTGGCGACCGCCCTTCCCGGCTGGGCTGCAGTCCATGGGCGGGTGGCAGTCCTGGCCCGCACGCGCGCAGAGCTCGGGCCGCTCCTCCTGGCGCTCCTCCGTGCCGGCGTCGCACACGCCACTCCGGTGAAGGCGCCCCTCCAGGCCGAGGAGGTGGCGACCTTGCTGGGCGACCTCCAGGGGATCGATCTTGCTCAGCCTCCCCTACCAGTCCTGCTCCGGGCACGATCGGACCGTGGTTGGCGACGAGGAGACCCATCGGACGCTATGGGCGAGGAGGCACACGCAGCGCTCGATGCCGCCATCGGGTGGGCGGTCGGTCACCGCCGGATTGACGGCTACCTCGCCGCGTTCACCGAGGCGAAGCATCGGCTGGAGTCACTGCGCGACCCGGATGCTCCGATCGAGGTCACCACCGTCCATGGGGCGAAGGGGCGGGAGTGGCCGGTCGTGGTGGTGCTCGGGATCGAGGTCGACCGATTCCCGAACAAGCGGGCCCTGGACGATGCGCTCGACCCGGGCCGTGCCCTCGAGGAGGAGCGGCGCCTTGCCTACGTGGCGGTCACCCGCGCCAGGGAACGCCTCGTCCTCGCCTTCGACCCGGAGCGTCCCTCGCCGTTCGTGGAGGAGCTGATGGGTCGCCGCCCTCCGAACCGGGATGCGGCCTATAGTCCGACCTCGGCGGCGACCGTGTCGAGGTAGCGGACCATGTTCGCGACATGTGCGTCGAACTCGAGTCCGATCTCGTCCGCGCCGGCAAGCAGCATCTCCCTCGGCACCGCCCGGGCGAAGGCTTTGTCCTTCATGCGCTTCCGCACGTTGACCGGCTCCACGTCGGCGAGCTTGCGGCTCGGCCGCATGAGCGCGACCGCGACGAGGAAGCCGGCAAGCTCGTCGCAGGCGTAGACGAGATGGTCCAGCCGACTGGTGCGCGGAATGCCGAGGGCGTCATTGTGGGTGCGGACGGCGTGGATGACGTCCTCCGGGTACCCGCGCCGGACGAGCTCGTCGGCGCCGATCGCTCCGTGGGTCGCGGCATCAGGGAATCGCTCGTAATCCAGGTCGTGCAGCAGCCCAGCGATCCCCCACTGCTCCACCATGTCCGGGTCAAGGCCGTCATCGGTCGCGTAGCCACGTACCCCGGCTTCGACCAGGATCCCGTGCTTGCGCAGCGACGGGCTCTCGTTCCACTCGTGGAAGAGCGCCAGCGCCTCGTCGCGAGTCGGCATCGGTCAGGGGCGCCCGCGCCGGACCCAAGCTTCGGGCAAGGCTCCGAATGCGATCGCGGCGACCCCCAGTGCGGCGAGGGGCAGCGGCTGCCCGGAGAGGATGGAGATCACGACGATGATGATGCCGATGATCACCAGCGCGGCGGTGCCGGCCCCCGCTCCAGACATCTCAGACTCCCTCGGTGTGAAGCGTACGGAGCGATCTTATCGAGGCGTCAAGCCGAGACGGCGGCCGGGCGACGCGGGCTCCGCGCGCGGCGGGGGCGGAGGGCCTCTGGCAGGCCGAGGACGCGGCGCAGGTACTGACCGGTGAACGAGTCCGGGTCGTCCGCCACCGCCTCTGGCGTTCCGGTGGCGACGAGGCCGCCGCCGGCGTCGCCGCCCTCCGGGCCGAGGTCGACGACCCAGTCCGCGGTCTTGATGACGTCGAGGTTGTGCTCGATGACGATGACCGTGTTCCCGGCGTCCGCCAGCCGGCCGAGGACCTTGAGCAGACGCGCCACATCGTCGAAGTGGAGCCCGGTTGTCGGCTCGTCGAGGATGTACACGGTCCGACCGGTCGCCCGACGCGCGAGCTCCGTGGCGAGCTTCACCCGCTGCGCCTCCCCACCGGAGAGGGTCGTCGCCGGCTGGCCGAGGTGGACATAGCCCATCCCGACGTCCTGGAGCGTCTGGAGCCGCGTCCGGATGGCCGGGATCGGGCCGAAGAATTCGAGCGCCTCGTCCACGGTCATCTCGAGGATCTCCGCCACGTTCTTTCCCTTGTAGTGGATCTCGAGCGTCTCGCGGTTGTAGCGCTGGCCCTTGCACACCTCGCACGCGACGTACACGTCCGGCAGGAAGTGCATTTCGATCTGGACGATGCCCGCTCCCTCGCACGCCTCGCAGCGGCCGCCCTTCACGTTGAAACTGAAGCGTCCCGGCTTGTACCCCCGGAGCCGGGCCTCGGGGACGGCGGCCAGCAGCTCCCGGAGCGGCGTCCACAAGCCGGTGTAGGTGGCGGGGTTCGAGCGTGGGGTACGGCCAATCGGGCTCTGGTCGATCTCGATCACCTTGTCGACCTGGTCCGCCCCGTCCAGCCCCGCGTGCCGTCCCGGGCGCTCCCGGGCCCCGTGCAATCGCTGGGCGAGGGCCGGGTAGAGGATCTGGGTCACGAGGCTCGACTTGCCCGAGCCACTGACCCCGGTCACCGCCACCATCCGGCCGAGCGGGAACCCGACCTCGATCTCGCGCAGGTTGTTC
>Ga0105092_10002011_pt1 | contig 10834 bp, 9 predicted proteins | sample PPLLak2March2015_FD_87021 | JGI IMG/M metagenome (GOLD analysis project Ga0105092, IMG submission 87021) | Freshwater sediment microbial communities from Prairie Pothole Lake near Jamestown, North Dakota, USA - PPLs Lake P7 Core (1) Depth... | ecosystem: Environmental > Aquatic > Freshwater >...
CCTCCAGGTTTTCAAAGCCGATGGCGTTGCAGTCATTGCTCAGAGCGGAACGTCTGCATTCGTCTATCTCAACCACACCAAGGGTGTCGATTCCCAGGGCCCCGAGATTTTGCAGATGGCGAGCGCCTATGGAGCCACCTCCAACCACGAGGGCCTTCATACCTCGGCCTCCATTCTTTGGCTTCGCCGGAGAAATTCATGCGAGGCCGATATGCGAATATTATCCGCTTCCCATCCCATCATACGAAATGCCCCTTGCCATAATTCCCGACATCACTTTGCTGCCAATCCATTTTATCTGTTCGCCTGCAAGGCAGCACACAAAATAAGTCTTTCTCTCCTGCTTGCGTCCCGCATCTATCCAATCCCGTCGAATCATCTATGGGCTCCAATCCCCATCAATCCCTTGAGGAACCTTAGCTCATCCCTATTAAATCCTTTCAAAAGTATGAGGGCAATGCAGTAAAATATTGCACACGCCCCGGTCACTGCCAGCACCTGCATCAATCCGGAAGGCTGGAAGTAGACGATTATAAGAGACATCAGGATTGAGGATAATATGCTCTTGGCTACAAAGAATAGATCAACATTTACGGGAATATATCTCCTGGAATAGTATATCCCGAAAGCAAGGGCAAAGGCGTAGGTGATCAATATCGAAGCCGCTCCGCCTATGATGCCGAATCTCGGAATGAGGATGAGGTTTAACCCCAGACTCAATATCGCTGCTGCGACCCATATCCTGCCCATGATCGCCGTCTTCTTCTTCACCGCGATTATCTCGGCAAAGAAGACATACATGCCGTAGAACAGAGCGCTCAGGGCCACGAACGGAGTAATGAGATATCCGTTGAGCGCTATTTGCGGCGGAGACAGTATCATCAAAAGCGACTTGGAGAGAAGCGCCAGGCCAAAGGTTGACGGTATAGCTATCGCCAGAAAATATTTTGTGGAATAATTAAGGATTGTCTTTATCGAATCCAGATCATTTTCTTCATAATACCGGGCCATCACGGCGGAAAGCATAACGGAAAACGGCCCCATAAACATGAGGTTGATATTTCCGAGAGAGTACCCGGGCGAGTAATAGCCCACATAAGCGATTCCAAGCAGGATGCTTATTACATAGCAGGAGCTGGAGTTTATGATCCAGCTGGATAGATTTCCAGGGATGGTAGGCAGACCGAAGGCCAGATACTCCCGCATTCTCTCAAAACGGGGAACCGCGATCCCAATATCTTTTATGATGAGATACAACATTAACAGAAAAATTACTGCCGATGTGATCAAGAGTGCGGTTAGAGCACCCATTACGCCCTGGCCGGAAAGAACAAAGAAGCTAACCAGCAATACATTGAGATAGGTTTTCACTACGAGAACCGTCGAATAGACCTTCATGCGCAGAAAGGTCCTAAAGAAACTGATGCACGGATTATTGAGGCACTCTATAAAAATAACCAATGAAATAGCTCTCGTCGCCTCAATATTATTGTTAAATAATTTTGAAGCAATCGGCTCAGCCAGAAGAAACAATAAGAGCGATGCAATCACGCTCATTAGTATGACGACTATGAATATGGAATAGAAGCCTTCCTGTTTTTTTTCTCTGCGTTTTTCCGCCGCCAGGAACCGCACCATAGTGTAGGACAATCCAAGCGGGATGATTGCAGGCAATAAGGTTATGGTAACGTTTGCCTGCACCCAAATTCCATAGTCTTCAATCGAGAGGTTCTTGGTCAGAATCGGCAGCAAAAGGATTACGCTCAGACTCACCAGGGCATTGGTTATGCCGACCAGACCAATCCTGCGGGCATAAAGCTTGAGATCGCTCATAATCGCTATAGACTCTTGTTGCTCAATAGCCAGGCTCTTGCCTGGCTCTTTCGTCTCCGGCGATGCAATGCAGCGCTTGACGGCGATTCACTCCATCCTGATTCAATCCAAGGTTCAGTCTATCAAGGTTCTCACTTTTAATATCCTGCCGATCCCCCTTTTTGCGAGATGTTCCCGCCGTCACGAGGATTTGCTCGCCTCCTCGCAAAAAGCTCGGCGCGCTCTTTGCACGAAGTCTGCCACTCTACGACTGGAGTTGCCGTCAATTTTATAAAGATAGCCCTTGATATATTTGGCTCGATTCCACCTCAGCATTGAGTCGTCTTCCAACAGCCTCGTTACTGCGGGGACCAGGTCTTCCAGGTGATATACTCCCAGAGCGATTCCCTCATCGACATAGTCCACGATATCTGGTTCTCGGCTCAAGTTGAGAACTATGACAGACTTATCCAATGCAGCCGCTTCCATGGCCGTTGTGGAATTTTTGGTGATCATTATGTCGCACACATTAAGCAATTTATAGAGATCTATCTCACGGGAAAGAACCACGTTTTGGTGTCTGGTCAGCGGCTCATATATGGATAAATCCGTTTCGTTGGGGTGCGGTTTTATAAAGAGATTCATCTGCGGAATACTCTCCAAGAGGCACAAAAAGCACTCAATGTTTTCCCTTGCCTCAAATTCCGACATATCTCCTTGACTGGTCCAGACAATTAATGGGGACTTTAATTTATGTTCATCCATAAATAATTTCTTGTTCATTGATCCTGCAATTCTATAAAGGTGATCGTATCGGGGTTGTCCAGTGACGATCAACGATTCCTCCGGGTAATTGCCGGAGCGATTCAATAGTTCCTTATAATTTTTGCCATAAAGCAACGTATATTTCGGAATTGGTCTGGAATTAAGGGCATCAGTAGAAGATGTCTTTTCAGATTTGCAGAAAATATATCCCCAGTGAACCGGAGTGATTATTCCATGCTGCAATGCAATGGTCGGAATCTTTGATTGGTTTCCGGCGATTGTTGCCGCCCTGCCCATCTTGCAGTACTCGCATGAGGTGAGTATTGCACCCGGCCTGATTGAAGTGAGCGCATTTTTCATTGATAGTATTTCCGAAATCAAGAAAAAGGAGGTCTTGATATGGTTCTTCAGCAGTTTTAAAATGAACTTATCTTTGTTGCGGTCAAAGGAGAGATGCTCGATACTGCTGCAAATGTTTTTATAAATTGCGATTGCATCCGCCAAAGTCCTTCGGGTAGCGAAGGTATTCAACGGTTTCCATTTTCCTTTGGCATATTTATTTTTATAAAAGCGCGTCTTGATATAACCAATAAAGGTTTCATCGTTATATTCAATGCCGATATATTTTATACCGGAATCGTCAAGTTTTTTCTGAATATCCTCAAACATGCCGTCCTTGGAAACGTCTTTTGTGATATTGAATCGGGTCCAGTATTTGGTGTAGGATGCTATCAATATATCTGCATTTATTCTTTTATTATAAAATCGGGAGACGATCAAATCTGAGACGAAATTAAGCCCATAGCACATATATTCAAAGTACGACTTAATTGACCTTATCCGCATATTTTTTGAAGGCAGGGCTTCATAAGCGATCCCCCTTTCGGTACAGCAATCCGCTATCGCATCCAATAGAACCGAATCAATAATATTACATAAAACATAAGTTATATCATTGCATTCAAACAGCTTATTTAGTCCTTCTTTGTATTTTAAATATTTATTATAATTTATTCTAATTGGTATTTCATAAAACCACCACAAAGAAATATCTTGGAAAGAAATTAGCTCTTTCACAGACTTATTGTAACAGATCTTATTGGAAAAATTACATAAATCTTGGGTTGCTTGGAGGAAGATTTCCGTCGTTCCTGGAAACTCATTGATGGATATGTATTTTCTCCCATTTTTTCTCTGATCTTTTCTTTCTTCCAACCTACAATCATTATCCTGATAACTCACTGAAACATAGCATTCCAGGCTTGGACGGTTTGATAATTTGTGGTCATAGATGATCGCTCTCATGATACTCCAATTCCTCTAAAATTATTAAATCAATTAGAGTCCATTCTCAAGTCTAGATGATTCGGATTAAGCAAATCTAGCTGATCCAAATTGAGCACATTCAAGTCGAGTTCATAATGGTTTTTTTCTCTGGTTATTTGCATTCGACTCTCTTTCATATTCATTTTTCTAACCGATTATCTTCTTGCAGATCTCTCAAGTACACCTTTGTAGCTCTGTGAGAGATTCTTCCAATCATATCTTTCGGCCAACGATCTATATTTTTCATTTGGCTGCTTTGTTCCAAAAATTCTTTTTGCCTGGACTATGAAGCTCCCTACATCATCGTAGTAGTATATCTCGTCGCCAAGCAGCCTCTCCAGCGAGATCATGCGGCTGGAGAGAACCGGCCTGCCACAGGAGAGGTAGTTGAATACTTTTCCGCCGGCTGCATACTCATTCTTCTTCATCATCTTCAGGGGATTGAGCCCGATGTCCATGGCAGAGATGTACCGGGAAAGCTCGGAGTACTTCACAGCCCCTGTGAATACGACCCTGTTCGCCACACCCAGATCCTCGGCCAGCTTCTTGATCATGCTCCCATAATCAGTGAACAGCCCAGGCCCCACCACGAGCAGCGTTGCGTCAAGCCCCGGCAGCGCCTGCACGACGGTCTCAAGATCCACCCAATGCTCGAGAGACCCTACATAGCCAATGACAGGCCCCTTCAGGTTCAACGAACGCTTGGCCTCATCCATCGGCATGGGCAACAGCACGCTCGTATCGACACCATTGGGAACCACTGCAATATCCCTCACGCCAAGGTCGCAAAGGAAATTAGACAGCTCGTTGGTCACGGTTATGACCGAGCGAGCGTGCCTGAGATTGTACCTGGTGATGAAACTGACCACCCGTTTGACTATTTTTCCAAAGAACGATCCGGGATAGTAAATAGATGCCGATTCTTCCAGGTGATCGAGATAATCAAAGACCACCGGCACTCCTACGAAGTTGGCGGCAAAGGAGGGCAGAATGTTGGTAGAAAGTATGACGTCTATCTTCTTGCTCTTCACCAATCCCCAAATCGTTCTGAAGTGGCAGGGAAAGTTCAGCAGATAGTAGAGCGATGGGTCTTCCGATTCTATGCAGCCCGTTTTCACAAGCTCGCACTTCGTCTCCCTGGGCACCATGTTCTTGAACCTGCATAGGCCGAAGTGCAGCACATAGACTTCGTGCTCCCCGGCTAGATTGTCGAATATGAAGTTGAGCCGGTTGGGAACCGGGTGCCTGATCCAATCCGTGGTGGGTATTACCAGTATTTTCATCTTGCCTTTTGCCTTTTCATTTTCTTCATTAGGCTTCACATTATCTCGCGCTCAATTCCTGTTGTCTTCTCCTATAAAAGCCTGGGCATTTTTTTTTAGGTGCTTCAATGAAAACTCCAGCAGGAACTCAGATCTGAGTATTCAGATTTAAAGTTCTTACCAATTGTTTCGATATTTAGCACCGTACCATAGATTAGATAACCTTATATTTGGCATTTTCGTTACATCGTCAACTCATAATGCTAAACATAATGTTAAAATATTTGGCGACCAACATATCAAAGAAGTGTGTGAAAGTTGAGCACTTGATGCGGTCCCACAGGGAAAAAATAGGAGCATATAGATGAAGCAAGCGCATCTAGCATTATTCTTTATCATATTGGCAATTATCCCGAGCACGAGCGCAGATTACTGGAAAGCCAGCATAGGCACTAATTCGTCCCATTGGAGTATAGATCGCGTTAGCCAAAACATCACGTTCACTCAATCGAGCTTGGTCGAAGGCAAGATAGCGCCAATAGAGTATCGCGGCACCCTCCTGAAGCCGTATGCCTCCTACTATTCAGAGATAAAAGCCAATGACATCCAGCTCAGAGAAAGAACGAGTGCACTAGAAGGAGATTACAGGTCTGAGGATGAGATGAGACTATGGTCGATTGTGGATGATGATATTACCATTGAATACGTTAAGCCGGCTGAGTCCAACGTCTATACATTCACCTTCCATGAGAAGTGGCCGGTGTCGCTGACATCAAGAAGAACTCTGAAATACTCAGGCAGTCAGATAAATGACCGCGATTTTGAGGGGAATAACCTGGACTTCGTGGGTTCAAACCTCCTTTACAACCGCGAGCTATTCAAAGACAGGTCGGTTGTGGCGTGGCTTGAGAGCATGAACGCCACTGTGCAGGCGACCGACGATTCGATCATCGCGGCGGAACTCAAGCCCACAAAGTATTTGGGATACCAGATTCAGACCAATACAACGGGTATTGCTGATTTTAGGTATAAGCAAGCCGGATCAGATTACAACGTCAAAAGATATGACTATCCGCCACTTAGCGAAGGCGATGAGAGATACTATGGAACATATTCTCTGGCCCGCAAGATCGAAATGAGATCTCAATACCCACTCCATAATGATACGGATGAATGGTTGCCTTGCTGTGAGAGGTATGGCCAGAGCCCGAAAGGTCAGTATGGACGCAGCATTGACATGGACATGGTTTTCAATTGTTCTTGCGCCCCCTGAGAAGTGGCGGATGTGGTCGGGAATCAAAAAACGGAAGACTTAGGACGAAATCAGGGCTAATCCCCGCCAATTCATTGGCGTGAGTGGTCACAAAGAGCGAAAAACAAGGATCATTTGGTCTTGATCCCGGCCAAGTCATTTTTCTCCGGGTCATTTATGATCAAACACCAAAGGCCATGATTTCATCCCCGTATCTTCCGTATTCAAATTAGGGATAGATTCTCCAGAATATAGGAACTTGAGTCTTTATTATGTCCTAGTTAGGTAACAATTTGGTATAACTTTAGATCATATTGAAGATTTTTAAAAGACTCAAGACGGGAGGGTTCTCAATGAAAGGAAAAGGGCAATCAGTTATATGCATTTTGATGGCAGTAATCTTCTTAGTGCCATGCGCCTACTCCATTACAGTATCTGTTAGTAGCGACAAAGGCAGCTACTCAGAGCAACTTGGGGCAGGAGTGCAAGACACAGTTAGCGGCTTTACCACCATCAGTAAATGGGGCCTCACGCATTCCATATCATCCACCGCAAGAGGAAGAGGAACGGTGAACCTGAAGGAAAGCCATAGTGTCGGCAACAAACTCGGTTCGTATGTTGAAGTTGGTGTGGATATAAAGAAGGCGAAGGGATATAAATACACATATAGCCTGTCTCCAGGGGAAGGTACTTCCTTCGCAAAGACCTATGATCCGGTTGCTGCAGGTGAAGCTCTAAATGTCAACGGTGCGCAATCCGCCTTAGCGTATGCAAAGGCCTGCAACGGAGCAGGATACGATGTTGGAGTGAGCACACTTGTAACTAACGGTGACATCATCGGATATAGTAATTTAGCCGAAGCTTCTGCCAGCGGTGTGTGCGCATTCCAGTCGTTTGCCCTAGCCACGGGTACTATCCAGCTCGATTCAACTGCCCGCCAACTGCCAGCTGCTACATCGAGGAGCAAAGCGAAACTAAATAGTTTAGAGCTGACTTACCTACCTATTGCATCAATAAGCACCAAGGTTACAGGCACTGTAACAAACGTTATCGAAGGTGCTGCGATGAAGCAAGCGGATACTCAGCTTCAGCAAGATGCCACTATCCGAGGAAAATATAGCAGCATATCGAAGGCATCAGGTGCCACCCCGGTAACTCTTGCTTCGACGGTTTGTAGCCCGACAACGCTTGTCAGGAAGGCAGGCATAGTGGACGGTGTAGGATCTGTGGACCTGGCAAATTACGTACCCCCAACTACGACCACACCCACTACTAGCGCCAAGAAGATTCTGATCAGGGCAGACGATGTCTGGTGGAGCACTCCGGGATTTGATTGGATAAAGAACATCGTCGCCTCGCCGACTGCATCGACGAAGCTCGCAGCTACGCTTGCCGTTGTGCCAATTAGCGTACCCGATGTGGCCAATTACGGGAGCCTCGCGGGATGGGAGCAATACTACATTAATTGGCTGCAGAATTTAGATCCAAAATACATCGAGGTTGCTCAGCATGGGTATGAACATACGTCATTCAAGGGCGAAACCCTAACAAAACAAGAAGGCGACATGCAAACCGGTATGAATTTATTGAAGACCGCTATCGGCACATCAGTTACCGGGTCAACGGCCAATGCAGCGTGGAGGCCTTATACTTTCGTTCCCCCATATGACGAGGCCGATACCAATACGGTTCTGGCAGCCAAAGACCTGGGTTACCATTCGATATCTGGACAAGCGGTCACAGGGGCAGACACCGCCATCGAGCAATTCGTTCCCAGCTACTATTGGGAAGACTGGACAGAGGATGGACAATTTAAGGGTTTTAAAAATGTCGAAACCGAATTTAAACCAGCATTCAATACATTCCTCACATCCAGTAACGACTATTTCCTGATTGAGATCCATCCCAATCTGTTCTATACAGATGCTGGGAACGGTATTTTCACTCAGACAGAACAACAAAAGGCAGATGCGGCCGCATTCGAAGCCACAATTAAATGGATGTTAAGCACCGGAGGAGACAAGATACAGTTCACAACCGTCGAACAGGCCTACCAATTAGACCATGCAACGATATGAATAATCGCATCTTCGTGAATGAGAGCGGTTGGAGACATTGTGCATCCAGGATGGACGTTCCATCCTGGATATGATTTTATTTCGAGCCTGTCTGAGATTCCTATTGATTCGGGTGGGCAACCGAAAAGATCTAAATCAAGTTCTGATTAATACCAATTTGATTTATCCTGGCAGTGATGAATTTGAAGGCAGTTATATTGGCGGCGGGAGAAGGCCGCAGGTGCAGGCCGCTCACTCAGACAAGGTCCAAGGTCATGCTGCCCGTGGGCAACCGACCCTTTATGGAGCATGTGATACGGGCCCTGGCCGCAAATGGGGTCAAGGACCTCATTGTTGTGGTGGGCTACCAGAAGGAGCGGGTCATGGACCACTTCGAGGACGGCATCGATTTCGGCGTCCAGATCACCTATATTGAACAAAGCGAGCTACTGGGGACCGCTCATGCCCTGAGAAGAGCCGAGCCATACTTAAAGGACGAATTTCTGGTGGTCAACGGGGACAATCTCGTGGATGCCAGGGCGATCAAGGAGCTGATCTCGGCAAAGGGCGACAACGTAATCCTGGCCGCTCTTCGACCGCACACCGGCGACTACGGCGTCTTGAAAGTGGAAGAGCAGCGTGTCACGGCCATCATCGAGAAGCCGGGAAGACCTTGCGCCGGAATTCTGAACACTGGAGCCTACAAATTCAGTCCCGCCATATTTGAAGAACTCTCTCGAACGCCCATATCCCTTCGCGGCTCATACGAACTAACTCAAACCATATCGCAGATGATCAATGAAGGAAATGAGATCATATGCCAGACAAGCAAAGGAATCTGGTCGGATGCCATCTTCGCCTGGGATCTGCTCAACGCCAACAGCCTGGCTCTGGGCATGAATGATTCCAAAGTCCGCGGAGAGGTCGAAGACGGAGCAAAGATCAGAGGGCCGGTTCAGATCGGAGAGGGAAGCATCATCCGCTCCGGATCTTATCTGGTAGGGCCCGTATCCATCGGCAAAGATTGCGACATCGGCCCTAATGCCACCATCCTGCCGTCCACATCCGTAGGCGATTCGACGAGAATTGCATCTCATAGCGAGATTCGAAACAGCATCATCATGAGCGGTGTTCGCATCGGCTCCGGGACCATCATCTCCGATTCGGTGGTGGGCGAGTCCTGTACTTTGGGCGATCATCTGGTGATCGAGAGCGGGGCATCGGCGGTTGAGGTAGAAGAGGCGTTTTATAGAGCTGATTTCGGTGCCATCCTGGCCGACGACGTGGCTGCCGGGAGCAGAGTTCTCGTCAGCCCGGGCACGATTGTCGGAACTGGTGTACGCATCGGCTCCGGGACGACGATTCGCGGCTCGATTGAGAGAGACAGCAGGGTGATTTAGAGATGTGCGGAATTGTCGCATACATCGGCGATCAATCGGCTGGGCCGATTCTATTTGACACTTTGAAGAGGCTGGAATATCGTGGATACGATTCAGCGGGAGTGGCCGTCAAATCCTGCGGTGAGATCGAGGTCATCAAATCAGCCGGACGAATCGCGGATCTGGAGAAAATTTATGTAAATTTGGGAAGTCCGGGCGAGTGCATGGGCATAGGCCACACCCGCTGGGCGACGCATGGAAAGCCGAGCGATAGGAATGCCCATCCACACACCTCAGGCGAAGTTGCCATCGTGCATAACGGCATCATTGAGAATTACCTGGATTTGCGAGAGCTTTTGACCGAGATTGGATACGAGTTTACTTCGGAGACGGATAGCGAAGTCCTCGCCCACCTCATTCACTTCTATTACAAAGGCGATCTTTTCACAGCGGTCTGCAAAGCTCTGGAACGGGTGGAGGGCTCTTATGCCGTGGCCGTTCTGGCGGCAAGCTCGCCGTATCTCATCTGCGCCCGAAAAGACAGCCCGCTGGTACTGGGCAAAGGCGAGAATGCCGTCTATGTTGCCTCTGATGTGCCGGCCCTTTTGCCATACACCAAAGATGTAATCCGCATGAGGGACGGCGAGATAGCGCGCATTTTTGCAGATCGGGTTGAATTGATGGATATGACCGGCCAAGCGCGGGCAGTGGAGATCGAGCGCATCACCTGGGACGCCGATGCTGCAGAGAAGGGCGGATATCCGCACTTCATGCTAAAGGAGATTCATGAGCAGCCGCGGGCCATTCGCGAGACGATTGCCGGGCGCATCTCCGAGATCGACGGCGATGTGCGGCTCAATCTCGGCATGAGCGATGAGCAGCTAGCGGCTTTGGAGCGGGTGACCATCATCGCCTGCGGAACGTCTTACCATGCCGGGCTGCTTGCCCGCTATCTCTTCGCCCGGGCGGCGGGGCTGCCCG
>Ga0105092_10002012_pt1 | contig 10832 bp, 6 predicted proteins | sample PPLLak2March2015_FD_87021 | JGI IMG/M metagenome (GOLD analysis project Ga0105092, IMG submission 87021) | Freshwater sediment microbial communities from Prairie Pothole Lake near Jamestown, North Dakota, USA - PPLs Lake P7 Core (1) Depth... | ecosystem: Environmental > Aquatic > Freshwater >...
GTCCTTCCAATACGCCAACCCCAACATTCACCAAGACGAAGCCGGTGGAACCAACCAACACACCCGTTACACCAACCGCTACAGAAGAAGTTGAACCAACGGAAATTCCCACACCGGTAGTCGTGCCTACCTATGCTCCCGTAATCCCCCTGGCTGAAAACGAGGGCGCATCTGAAGTGGTCGAAGGCGGCTGCCGGGCTTATTTTGGCTACCGCAATGAGAACCCGCAGGAAGTAGATATTCCGTTGGGGCCGCGCAATGTATTGAGTGTTGATACCATCGATATCAGCCCATCACAAACCACGCACTTTGTGGTTGGGCGCATCAATGGCTCTTTCGGCGTCACCTGGGACGTGGAAGGACCGATTATCTGGACTCTAGACGGCCGCACGGCTGTCGCGAACTGGTGCAACCCGCCCGCGCCGTAAGAAATAATGGTTTGCCTGGATCTTTAGAGCTGCACGCCTTCTTGCAAATATTGATCCACGGCATCCCATAGAGTGCGCGCAGAGGCTGCCTGCATGCCCTGTTCAAGCTCAACGGCAGATGTGATCGTGCGGGCATTTGCCATCAACTGGTTTGCCCGGCTCGACGTAATCTGATCGCCAACCGGGCGGGCAAGCACCAGGCACACCAGCTCAACCGCGCGCGTTTTTTGCGTGCCTTGCAGCAGCACCGCCGCGATCCCCAACAGAATATCCTGCGCCAGAGCCTCGCTGCGCAGGCGGGAAGCAATTTCAAGCGCATGCCCGAATTGTTCAACCGCTTCTTTCTGCCTGCCAAAGGCATGTGCTGCTTCGCCCAGTTCTCGCATGGTATATGCCGACCGCCGCTGATCGCCCATGCGCTGGAACATCAGCAGGCTGCGATGGTAGAGACGCCAGGCCTGGCCAGGTTCTCCGTTGGCCATCGCCAACATCCCCAGCTTGCTGTAGCTGCCAGCCGCCCCCCAAACATCGCCAACTTTTTCTGCCATTGCCAACATACGTTCAAAAAATACGCGCGCTGGGGCATACTGCCCCCGCGTCACAGAAATATTTCCCAGGTAATTCAGCGCGCGGCTGCTGCCACGCATATCACCGATCTTCTCAAACAATGACAGAGTCTTCAAGAAGGGCTCATCATTGTTTCCCGACTGCCCGCTTTCAAATGCAATTTCGGCCAGCAATTCGCGCGCCCAGGCGGCACCCCACAGGTCATTTACAGCTTCAGACTGCGAAAGGCTGGTCGTCAGGTGCAGCTGCGCCTCTTGAAAACGGGTCATCCACACATAGAGGAACCCCAGCGCGAAATGAGCAAACGCACGCTCGCGCTCCACGCCTGCGCCGTTGAGAAGTGATAACCCTTTCAGCAACAGCGTTTCAGCCTCATCGAAATTCGACAGACGGCAGCAGAACCAGCCCTGGCAAGCCAGGACAAACCCAAATATATGGGCTCTTGCGGGGCCATCGGCAGCTTCCTGCAAGCGATCAGCAGCCCGCCGGAAATGTGATACACCTTCATTCCAGCGCGAACGAGCCTCAAGGAAATACATCATGCCAAAAGCAGCCTTTTCCAACAACTCATACGCGTTATGTTCCGCCGCCCAATCCCAGGCAGCAAAGATATTCTCCAGGTCGGCCTGCACCTCTTCAAGTGCAGCAACCTGGCCCTGACCGGTAAACGCTGCGCGGCGGCTGCTAAGGAAGTTACAGAAGTAGGTCGCGTGCTGCATCTGTGCCTGGTCCTCGATGCGGCGTGAGAACTGGTGCAGCTTCTGCAAGGCATACTCGCGGATCAATGGGTGCAGGTCGTAGCGTCCCTGCGCTACACGGCGGGCGAGCGAACGGTCTTCAAGACGCATGAGCCAGGGCATGGCTGCGCCGGCAATCGCTTGAGCAGCGGTCCCGGTAAAGCTGGACGGGAATACCGCCAGGCGAGTGAACACTTCGCGCTCATCATCGGGTAGCAAATCCCAGGAATGTTCAAACGAAACACGCAGGCTGCGGTGCCGTGGAGGCAAATCTTGAAGGGAAGATTGAAGAAAGTCGAGGCTGCGCTGCACTTCTTCCGCGATCTGCTCAAAAGAGTAGTCACGCGTCAGGCTGGCAGCCAGCTCAATCCCCAGGGGAAGGCCATCCACCAGCCGGCAAATACGAACCACAGCATCGAGTTCCTCAGGTTCAAGATAGGCCAGCGGGCGGGCAAGTTTATTCGGGGCACCGGAATTTTGCATCTGCGGGAGAACGCGCGCCACTCGCTCAAAAAACAACCGAACCGCGGCATAGGTTTCGGGTAGAAGGCGTGTTTCCTGCCCATCCGGCTCTGCTGCGGTTGGAGATGGGAAGGGCAAACCATTCAAGCTGATCAGCGTTTCAGCCTGCACGTTCAGCAGCTCACGCGTAGTGAGCAAGATCTTCACAAATGGCGCAGCCTGCAAAATTTCGAGCAGCACGCCCTTCGCATCCAACAGGTGTTCAAAGTTATCCAGAACAATGAGAATATGCTTCAGGCGCAGATAACCGAGAAGGGCAGAACGCATTTCTTGCTGCGGGCCCGGCACCAGCCCGATTGTGCGGCCGATGGTATCAATCAATAAATCAGAGGTCGGGATGGTTTCTAAGGCAACAAAAAACACACCGTCTTGAAAGGAACGTAGCGCGAGCCGCGCTGCCTGCACAGCCAGGAGTGTCTTGCCCGCGCCGCCCAGCCCGGCGATTGTAACCAGGCGGCAGCCTGAGCTTTCAAGAGCATTTGAAATCCGCGTTAGCTCGCTCTCGCGACCAACAAATGGGGTGAGGTATTCGGGCAGGTTGTGAAAGGTGGGGTAGATATCCGAAATACCAGGATCAAAACGCCCCTGGAGTACCTGTTCCGCCAGCTCTGCCATTTCTGGAGAGACCACTTGCCCAGGAAGCTCGGCGAGCTTGCGGCGGTATGTTTCATACCATTCCAAAGCAGTACCCCTGCGCCCGGCCCTGGCCAGTAAAGTGATCAACCGCCGGTAGCCGGCCTCGCGCAATACATCCAGGCGCGCCTGCATAATGGCATAAACCGCCGCCTGAGAAAAATCGCCCATGCGCTCATATTCATACGTCAGGTATTCTAATGAGTGGATCTGCAGCAGACGGTATGTTTCGCGCTTTTCTGTCACCCATTCTTGAAACGGTTCGTTATTTTCAAGATCCACATCTTCCAGAAAACTGCCGCGGTAGATTTCTACCGCATCGCGCAGGTGCTGCATACAGTATGGGCAGGGGCCGGTCAGATCATGGTTGTGGATTTGAGAAGCTTTGCGGTGAATATCATAAGCCGCCAGGTCCAACCAGAGCTGCTCGTTGATATTCACCAGAATATCATCGCTCGTGACGGTAAAAATTGCGTCAAATTCAGTCCCTCCGATGGCCTGGCGGATGCCATATAGTGCCTGGCGAAGATTATTGCGCGCAACCCCTTCCGGGCGGTCAGGCCAGAAGAGAGCCGCGAGCGAATCGCGCCGCTGTGCCCGGCTGTTTTCGACCACCAGGTACGAGAGTAGAGCGCGCTCTTTCAGCGTGCGAAAAAGTTGCAATGAGCCATTGGACGTCCAGGCCTGGAACGGGCCCAACAAAGAAAGCGAAAGGTATGCCATAGGTCTTTCTTGCCCCCAGGGAGAGCAGCGAGGTTTTAAATGAGGTAGGGCTTATAACAGGTTATTAACACCAGCCTGTCCTTATGATAACGGGTAACGGGCAAGAATGCAAGGTTCGCAGTGTTAAGGCATATAGCGGACCAGCGCGCCGCCACCTTCACCGGTTGTGGTAATCATCCAAACCTCCCCCAGGCGGTCGGTAAGCAGCCTGCGCACCTGGTTGGTAGGCAGCCCATTCGAGGTGTTGAATTGCTCCCATTTTTTTCCATCAAACTTAAACAACCCATTTCCGGCGGTTCCCACCCATAGTCCGCCATCTCCATCCCAGGTGATGGATGTGACCGGCGAATTCGCGACCACTTCACGGCCGAGATTGATTATCCACAAATAACTCTGACCGCCATCAAAACGGACCAGCCCCTGGTCGGTTCCCAACAGCAGCCCGCCGTCTGGATGACCAGCGATGGTATAGATCGGCATTTCTGGCAAAACCAGCTGCCACTGGAAACGCTCGTAGCGCAGCAGCCCGCGCTCCGTGCCAACCCACATACCGTCATCATCCGCATAAAGCGCGTGAAACACGTTGCCTGGGAGATCTTCGAGTGGCGTATAGAAGCGCAGCAGCGCACCATCCCACACCTTTATGCCTTCGTCGGTGGCAAACCAGATGTATCCTCTTTGGTCTACCTGTGCATCGAGGATCGTGCCCGACATACCTTGAGAGTCATCCAACTGGAACCAGGTCTCGCCATCAAAGAAAGTTGCCTGCGGCTCCTGATCGTATGTAAACCACATCCCATTTGCCGCCGGCAGCAGCCCGGTGACCCGCGAAAATAGCAGCTGGTTCCCACGCGGCTCGATCAACTGCCAGGGATCATCCGTCTGATAAGGATCAAAAACATTCACCCCATGATCCGTCGCCACCCACAACTTTCCTTGCGCATCCTGAGCCACATCCAAAACCTCGTTGCTTACCAGCTGCTTGCGTTGGAATGCCAACCGCTGCACCTGGTCTGAACCCAGAACCAGGATACCTGCGCCACTGGTGGCGGCGTAGGCCGTGCCATCCGCGTCGACCACCAGATCGGTGATCGGTGATCCGCGAACGCCAGGGTAAACAGTGGAACAAAACAGCCGCACCACATCAAACGGGCAGACGCCTTCCTCAGCACTGGCGATCCAGATGCGTTTATCCTGGCCCACTTCAACATGATCAACGGACAAAAATGGAATGCCGGAAGGAGTTTGCCCTCCATAAGAGTTCCATTTCTTTTCTCGATAATGCACCAGGCCCGTGGAATAACCAAACCAGATCGAAGCATCAGGCGCAACAGAGAGATCGTTAACAGCTCCAGATGGGAACCCCGAAGCGCTGTTAAAGGGAAAAACTGTGCTGCCCATGATCATAAAGGCACTCTTATTTTCCGCGGCCACCCAAATCGACTGACCCACCACGGCAATTGCGCTGATGGTATTGATGGTTAAGCCATCCTCGGGTCCAATTTTTCGCCAAACGCCCGTCTTTTCATCGAGAATCCCCAGGCCATCCGATCCACCAACCAACAACCGCCGGTTGGGCGAATCGCACAGCAGCGTGCGCACTCCGCTCAAAGTACTGCCATCACTAAAGGTAATGGACATGCGGCTCCATTTCTTCAACGTCAGATCGTAAACGCTGAGAACGCCGGATGGGTGAGCCACGATCATCCGTTCCTGGGGCATAGAGCAAAAAACGATGTCACTACCATGGATTTCGGCCAGCCCATCGCGTGTGGTGTAGAGTTTGGGTTTGCTTGTTTTTAGATCCCAGGCAACCACCCCTCCACCAGTTGCTGCCCAAACCTGGCCGCCGTAGACGGCGATTCCACGCACGAAATCAGGATTGCTGAAGATCGTCCATCCTGAGGGCGGGCGCAGCAAACCGGCGCGAGTTGGCTCAGCAGATGGAATGGGGGTCTGCCAGGGTAGCGGTGTTTCCTCAAGTTCCGGGGCTTTACCAGCCGGGGCGGTGGTCGAGGCGGCGGTAGCTGTGGCGGCCGTGTCAGCGGTCGCCGATGCGGCTGGTGCAGCGGATGGCTCGCCCGTCAGGGAAGCGAGCTTGTTTGGACTGCATCCAGACAGGGCGCCGGAAATCACGAAGATTGCCAGACCGAGCGCGACCGCAAGGTGCAGCCTTTGCAATGGCAAGCGCATACAAAATAATCGGCCTACCAGCATTCGTTTTGACCGCATTATTTTCGGTGAATGGGCGCCTCGTTGTAACGGTTTTCCCATAGGTACAGGCCCTGACCTGTTCACTCCGTATCAGAACGCAGCAGCATGGGCATACCAGACCGCGGGCGAAGAGTCACCAGCGCATCTACCTGCACGTCTGCTTCTGGAGCAAGTTCCAGCTGATAGCGCTGCGTGACCATTGCCATAATCAGGTGCGCCTCTACTGCTGCAAAATGAGAGCCAATGCACAGGCGCGGGCCGCCGCCAAATGGAATGTAAGAAAAGCGGTGCCTGCCAGTCTCATTTTCCGGTGAAAACCGTTCCGGCCGGAAGGCTTGTGGATCGGTCCAGAAGTCAGGCCGGCGGTGGATCGCATAAGGGCTCATAATCACCAGCGCTCCAGCAGGGATGGGGTATCCCATCAACTCGTCGGCTTCAACCGCCCGGCGGGTGATTGCCCAGGCGGGCGGGTACAGGCGCAGCGCCTCCGAGAAAACCTGGGCCGTGTAAGGAAGCGCTGAAAGGTCAGCAGACGTTGGCTGCCGTTCTCCCACGACAGCGAGCACCTCTTCCCGCAGGCGCGCGCGGGCGGCGGGATGCTGGGCAAGCAGATACCAGGTCCAGGTAAGCGCGCTGGCCACCGTCTCATGCCCGGCGATCAGCATGGTCGAAATTTCATCGCGGACCTGCAAATCGGTCATCGGCTGGCCTGTTTCCTCATCGCAAGCCTGTAGCAGCATGCCAAGCAGGTCTTCACCCAGCCGGCTTGACTGACGGCGGTCGGCAATCAGCTGGTACACTGCCTGGTCGAGGGTGCGCAGCGCGTGTTTGAACCGCAAATTGCGCGGGGTTGGGAGGAAATCGGGTGGAACGATGACATTGCGAGCGCGGTAGATGATGTGATCGAGCGCGGTCAGCACGGCAGCGGTCAACCGCTCAGCTTCCCGGCTCAGGTCAATGCTGAAAAGCGCCTTACCTACAACCTCAAGTGCAAGCCGCATCATTTCACCATCAACATCGATGGGCGCCGCGCTGCGCGCCGGTCCAGCCCAGCGGTCAAGCATGCTCTCGGCAGCGGGAACGACGATTTGATCGAGCGCCAGCATGCGCGGGCGGGAAAAAGCCGGTTGTGCCAGGCGGCGCTGGCGAAGCCAGAAGGCGCCATCGCTGGTCAGAAGGCCTCGCCCGGTTATCGTTGCCAGGGCATTGTACTGGATGGTATCTTTGGAATACCGCCGGTTCTGATCTTGCAAGATGTGCTTTACGCAATCAGGGTGGCTGACGATATAAACAGGGAGGGAGCCTACAGCAAGATAAGTCAGATCGCCATACGTAGCGGATAAATCTACCAGGAATCCCAGCGCATCCTGTTGAATTTTTTGAATGCGTGGCAAAAGCTCACGCAGTGAAGGGCCAGGCGGACGCCGAACCGTGACGGGTTTCAAATGAGCCTCTTCCTAATTACCTTACGAAACCTTTACGAACATGGTTTGAATTTTAACATAAGAAAAATTTCGAGTACAATTAATCATACTATGGATCGTGACACGATCTCAAAACAGCTTGCCGGGCTGCCAATCCCGCAAATCCGGTTCTTTGAAAGTATCGGTTCAACCAACGATGAAGCACTGCGCTGGGCGGCTTCAGGCGCCGCGGACGGCTGTCTTGTGGCTGCCGAGATGCAAACCCGGGGGCGCGGCCGGTTCGGGCGGAAATGGATCACCCGACCAGGCGTATCACTGGCTTTTAGCCTGATCCTGCACCCCACGCCTGTGGAGCAGGAGAGCCTGGGTTTCTTCTCACCTCTGGGGGCGCTGGCAATCAGCCAGGCACTCGAAGAATCTCTGGATCTCAGGCCACTGATCAAATGGCCAAACGATGTGCTGCTGGACAACCGAAAAGCAGCCGGCATCCTGGTTGAAGCCGAATGGTCAGGCGAAACGCTTGAGGCGGTGGTGATTGGCATCGGCCTTAATATCACGCCCGAAGCCGTTCCACCAGCAGAGGAGCTGCTCTACCCGGCCATCAGTGTTGAAGAAGCAGCCGGACGGCCTGTGAACCGGCTCGCGCTGCTGGGCGAAATTTTGCGGGCGCTGTTTGAGTGGCGCACCCACCTTGGCAGCCCATTATTCCGGCAAGAATGGGAAAAGCGATTGGCATTTATCGATGCCTGGGTAGAAATTAGCGAATTGGTGCCCGGGAGCAAGCCCGTGATTGGACAGGTAAAAGGGCTGGCCGGCGATGGTGGGCTGGTACTGCGTGACGAAGCCGGGCAGCTGGTCACTGTCGCCGTGGGCGACATGCATTTGCGCCCGAGAGAATAAGCTCGAGAAGTTCAGGAGAATCGTATTATGTTAGATGATCTTCGCAATTCATCCGCGTTTATTGAAGAAGAAGAACCAGTTGTAGAACAGGAACAAGCTGTCCGGCGCCGTCCTTCACGCCGCCGCAAATCCTCATTCCTCGGTATGACTGCACCTCAGCGGTTTTTTCTTTCGCTGCTGCTGTTCTTTATGGTGCTGATGCTGGGCGTGGTTGCACTGGTCGCCACGGGAAGTCTCTATATTTCCTTCTAGCCGTGCCCTTCGTGAACATGCGTGCTGGAACTGTATGGGCTCATCCGTTTGATGTGCCGCGCATCACCCTGCGCAATTCCACAAAAGCCGCCACAACTATTGGGTCAAATAAATGGCCCGCTTCGCGCTGTAAATATTCAAGTACTTCTTCTTCTGGAAACGCTTCGCGGTAAACGCGGTTAAAGCACATAGCATCCCATACATCCACCACGGCAAACAACCGCGCGGCCAGGGGGATTTGTTCGCCACCCAGCTTCTGTGGATAGCCCGACCCATCCCACCGCTCGTGATGGCTGTACGGAATGATGGTTGCCTGGTCAAGGAACGGGATCGACGAAAGCATCTGCAGCGAATATTCAGGATGTTTTTTCATGATCATCCATTCCTCATCCGTGAGGCTGGCAGGCTTATTGAGAATACTGTCTGGAATTCCAATTTTCCCGATATCGTGCAGCAGCGCGCCGTAACGGATATGTTTTAATTCATCGCCGCGGATGCCAAGCGACTGCGCTAACCGTACCGCAAGATCGGTAACCCTGCGGGTATGATCTTCTGTTTGATGATCGCGCAGCTCCAACGCCAGGGCCCAGCCTTCGAGGGTAGCATCGTAAGCCCGTGCCATATCGGTGTTACTGCGCTGCAGTTGTTCCATCATCTCAGCGTTGCTAATCGCGATCGTGGTTTCGGCAGCCAGCGCTTCGAGAAACTGCGGCCACTCTGGATCCGGTTCGTAAGGGGCGCGGTGAAAAGTCTCCAGCACACCTTTCACTTCGCCTTTCAACACCAGCGGAACTGCTTCGTAAGCCACAAAGCCATCATCATGAAGATTGCGGTCAGGCAGGAAGAGGTGGGCAATTCCTTGAGGATCGTACAACTGCATGCTCTTGCGCTCCAGGGCTACCTGCCCGGCCCGGCCTTGCCCCAACCACAGACGCGTTTTCGAAAGGTCCTGCGAGCGAAAACCATGCTCGGAAACGTATGAAAGATCTCTCGTTATGGGATCCACAAGGAAAAAATCAGCCGCGTCAACACCCAATTGGGTGGTAATCTGGTTGACCAGAACATTGATCGTGACGTGGATATCGAGACTGGCGCCGACGGAAATATTGATCGTGTAGAGCGCTGATAACCGGTGCAGGCGGCGCTGGGTCTCCTCCATCAAATTGCTGCGGTGAATGGCACTGGCGGCAATGTTCGCAACAGCATTGATCTCATGCAAATCTGATTCCGATATTTCACTGCGGCTGGCAGCCAGCAGGATCCCCACCGGTTCTCCATCCATTACCATCGGTATCCACACCATCGAACACATGCTGTCGACCAGCGCGGGGCGGGTGAGCGGTAGATCAGCCGAAGAAGCAGTACGCAGCATTGGCTGGCGGCTCTCGAACGCAGAGCGTATCACACCCGCATTTGCCGGGATACTCCACCCAACCAGCGCTTGCGAGCCATCCCCGCCGGCCTTTTCGACATGATAACTGGCGCTTGCGGGGTGGAAAATACCCACCCCAGCAACATCAGCCTGCAAAAATCGCTTCACCTGCTCCAGTATGATCTGAAGCGTTTGTTCGCGTGAAAGAAATCCCCGCAGTTCAGCAGCCAGAACAACCAGTGCTTCCTGCTGCCGCTCGTACTGCTTGCGTTCGGTGATATCCATCCCGACGCCAACCACCCACTTTATTTCGCCCTTTTCATCCAATAAAAAGGAGTTCGACCATTCGAACCAGCGCAAGCCGGCCTTTACCGTATGAAACATACTCTCGCGGCGCATCACCTGACGCCCGTCCACCAGCTCTTGAAACCGGGCTTTTATCTGCGGCGCTTCATCTGGCTGCACGAAGAGATCCCAAAAATACTGTTCTCTCGCTGTAGGACTGTTACGATCAAAGATACGCTCGCAAGCCGGACTGGAGCGCATTACCCGGCCATTGCGGTCGATCAACAAGACCAATGCCCCGGTCGTATCCAGAACGGCCTGGATGACATTATTTTCTTCTCGCAGTGCCTTTTCGGCGGCTTTCTGGCGGGCATCCCGGCTCGCGACTCGGAAAAGCGAAAAGGCACCCCAAACGAACAGCGTAAACAGGCCGAGCAGCCCCGTCAGCAGCAGCATCGCCTGGGTTGGGAGATCAGCCCAAAAGCAGGTCACCTCAAACTCAAGGGCCAGTACCAGCAGCATCAGGCGTACCCCTTGCGCCAAACCAACCGCCTGAGCAGCCTGGAAACACCAACAGAAGCAGCTTTTGGAGAACAATGTGGTTTCAACAAAGTGAAGACTCTTCTTTGCCAGATGTGCATTCAATCCTCAATACGGTGGTTGTGCAAGCACCAGACGGGCGTTGAATATGCTAAGGGAATCGGCGTGCTGAAAGCAAAAAAATTACACAACGAACAAATCCTTGTGTAAAAAATTATACAAGGAGATTGAAGAA
>Ga0105092_10002013_pt1 | contig 10829 bp, 10 predicted proteins | sample PPLLak2March2015_FD_87021 | JGI IMG/M metagenome (GOLD analysis project Ga0105092, IMG submission 87021) | Freshwater sediment microbial communities from Prairie Pothole Lake near Jamestown, North Dakota, USA - PPLs Lake P7 Core (1) Depth... | ecosystem: Environmental > Aquatic > Freshwater >...
TCAGTTTTGTCAGTTTGTCAGTTTGTCAGTTTGTCAGTCTGTCAGTTTGTCAGTTTGTCAGTTTGTCAGTTTGTCAGTTTGTCAGTCTGTCAGTCTGTCAGTCTGTCAGTCTGTCAGTCTGTCAGTCTGTCAGTTTGTCAGTTTGTTCTGGCTTCACTTCCACAAAACCGACCGTGAAACGATTTCGATCTGAGAATACGCGAGAGGAACGTAGTAAGGTTCAACCTGGCTGGCTTCAGCCTCGTACTCGGTGAGAACCTCATTGTGCTTGTTGAGGAATTCCCGGCAGAGCGCTTGGAACCTCGCTTTCCCGTCTGCCCCGATCTCGTCGATGAGACGGAGAGGCGGAAATTGGGAGATAGGCTGACTGGCATTGAGCAACAATCGGCTCATGTGCTCTCGCAACTCATTGAAAACATCCTGAATCCGAATGGTCCGCCGGGCGCGCCAGGTTTCCGTCGGCTCTTCACGATCGGCCTGCGCAATGAGCCTTTGTTCCAGCTCCAGGAAGCGGTGGTAGAAAACCTCGCGGATCTTCTTCAAATCCCTTTCCCGGCGCTCGCGACACTCGTCGCGGCAACGGTTCACGAAGTCCGCCCGACTCTCTCGGGCCAGCGAGAAAAGTCCAAGCGAAGAGTTCTTCCAGGCCTGCGGCTGGTAGTACCTCGTCAGGTAGCGAACAACCTTCTGATCCGCGAGCTCCGGCCAGGCAGGGGCTCCCCTCGCCGGCACCTCCTCCAATTCACCTCGGTCGAGCCATTTGACCATGTCGGCCGTCCACTCCAAGTCAACGTCGTCGATCCAAGGCGCCTCCAGGAACAGACCCCAGTCAGAATACCGGTACCCGGAGCGCATGTCCTGCAGATCGATCTTGATTTCGAATAACAGCGAAGGCAGATCGACCGCCTCACTCCTTCTCAACCTAAAGTGCTTCACGGGGAACTCCTCGTCCGAGGGGAAAATTATACCAAAGGAGAACCGTTTGATACCCGTCAGAACGCGGGCGAACGGCGAATGGTCCAGACGGTCCTGAGGAGGGAGGGCGGCGGGGGAGACGCCGCCCTCGGGGAGAAGGATGGACGGAGGGGATTTCAATTGGTGAGGTATCTTTTCAATTCTTCTCGGCCGTAGAAAAGGCGCGATTTGACCGTGCCTTCCGCGACGCCCAACTGCTCGGCGATCTCCCGGATCGTAAAGCCTTCAAGGTCATGCATTCGCACCACGATCCGGTGCTTCCGGCCAAGGCGGGAAAGGGCCTTTCGGACTCTCGAACGGATCTCGGTTTGCTCGATGGTCTCAAAGGGCGTCATGCCGTTTTCGTCCGGCAAACTCACATGCTCGGAAATGTCCTCGTCGGTGCGGTTGTCGTGGCGGCGATTTTTCCGAATCATCTCCAGACAGACATTAATCGCTATCCGGTTGATCCAGGTGCCCACCTTCGAATCACCTCGGAAATACCGGGCAGCGCGGTAAACATTCAGGAACGTCTCTTGCAGGGCATCATAGGCCGACTGCTCTTCCTTCAACATACGCAGCGCCGTGCGGTAGATCTTGTTTTCAAAGCGCTGGAACAGCTCGTTGAAGGCTCCATCTTCTCGTGCTTGTATCCGGGTCATCAGGTCTGCTTCAAAGGGCGAAACGCTCGCTATGTATGTTCCCATTCTTGTCTCCGTACGGTAACTATTAGAGGCAAGAGGCGTGCCAATTCGAAGAATCAGGAAATACGCGGGTTTGCGGGACCTGCCGGGCGGCCGGGTGTCAAGAAATTTGACAGGCGACGGGGGCGAACCAGTGCAGAACCCTGTCATCTAAGGTCCGCGGCCACTGTCAAAAAATTTAACAGTGGTGTATGGAGAATACAGAGGAGCGGGCAGCGGAGTTCAATCCTCCCCCGCCTCTCCCTCCAGTTCGTACTGTTTCAGTTTGGCGATGATGGTCTGACGGCTTATTCCCAAGTCGTCCGCCGCGTGGCTTCGGTTGTACCCGTGCCGGCGCAAGGCATCGAGGATCAGCCCTCGTTCAAACTCGGCCACCTTCTCCTTTAATCCTTCGGAGTTGCCGCCCCCAACCGTCAAGGCCAGCCTGATTCGCTCGGAGACCATCGAATCAGGAATCGGCTGTTCGGGCTCGCACAGGATCACCATCCGTTCGACTTCATTCTCGAGCTCGCGGACGTTGCCCGGCCAATCATAGGCACGGAGCAGAGCCAGGGTTTTTGGTTCAAAGGAGGGTACCGGCTTGTTCACCCGCTGCCGGCACCGCTCCAGGAAGTACTCGCTCAGCGCTACGATGTCATCGCGCCGGCTGCGCAGAGGCGGGACGAATACGGCGAACACGTTCAGGCGAAAGAAGAGATCCTGCCTGAATCGCCCCGCTTCCACCTCTCGGCTCAAAACGCGGTTCGTGGAGGCAATGATGCGCACGTCGACTCGCCGGGAAACCTGTGCGCCGACCGGCATGATTTCCGGGTCCTGCAACACTCGCAACAACTTCACTTGGAGCTCGAGGGGAGCTTCTCCAATCTCGTCGAGGTACAAGGTCCCCTGGTGCGCCAGCTCGAAATGTCCCTTGCGGTTGTCGATAGCGCCGGTGAACGAACCCTTCTTATGACCAAAGAAGGCGCTTTCGATCAGGTCGGACGGAATAGCACCGCAGTTCACCGGGACAAACGGCTGCTCGGCCCGGGGACTCTGATCATGGATGTATCGGGCCAACAGCTCTTTGCCGGTGCCGGTTTCCCCCTGGATAAGAACCGTGGAATTGGTGGGAACCACACGGTCGATAAGACGCATCAATTCCCGCATCTCCTGGCTCTTGAATACCAGCTGCTTGCCGGAAGGCTCAAGCGACTCGATTTCCTGGCGGAGTCGAAAGTTCTCCTTTTCGAGCCTCTCGTTGGCCCGCTGGAGTTGCTCGCTCAATCGCTCGTTTTCTTTCTTGAGCTCCCACCGTTCGATCTCCTGACGCAGGGCTTCCTTTAGCGCGACCGGTTCCCAGGGCTTGGTAATGTACCGGTGCACCTGGCCCTGGTTGATCGCGTCCATCAGGTACTCCACATCCGTGTAGCCGGTCAGGATGACGCGTATGCTGTCGGGGCGAACCTGGCGAGCCTGGCGCAACAGGTTTACGCCGCTGATCCCAGGCATCCGCTGGTCGGTAACGATGGCAACGATTGGCCGGTCGCGAAGGATGACCAGCGCCTCGTCGCCTGTCTTTGCCTCACGGACGGTATAGTCGGCCTGAAAAGTTCGTTTCAACTTCTGCAGATTCGCCGGTTCGTCATCGACAATGAGTATTTCGTACTTATTCATCCTTCATCCTTCATCCTTCATCCTTCATCTTTCATCCTTCATCCTTCATCCCTTCTTCCTTGCCTGCCGGCGCCACCGGCAATTGGATGCGAAAGACCGTCCCTTCCCCCTTCTGGCTCCTCGCTTCGATAGTCCCGTTGTGCTGCTGAATAATCCCGTAGGTGATGCTCAGGCCCAGGCCGGTCCCTTGTCCCGCAGGCTTGGTCGTGAAGAATGGCTCGAAGATTTTGCCGAGGTCCTGCTTATCGATTCCGACTCCGTTGTCCTCGACCTCGATCACCACCTTCCCGTTTCGGCAGGAGCTGCGGATCCAGATATCTCCCTCCGCGACTATCGCCTGGCAGGCGTTGGCCACGAGATTCAGGAACACCTGGCTCATCTTGCCGGGGTGACATTCCACTTGCGGAACCTGCCCGAATTCCTTGTGAATCCTGATTCTGTCCCGGTACTCGTTATGAAGGAGATTCAGCGCCAGGTTGATCGGTTCGTGGATGTCGACCGCACGAAACTCGTCGCGTTCCAACCTGGAAAACGTTTTCAGATCGCCGATGATCGCGTGAATCCTCCCGGCGCCTTCCTCGAAGTTATTCACCAGGGTATCGAGATCCTCGAGCATGAACTCGTAGTTAGCCTGCTCCTTGAGCGACCGGATCTGCTCGGTATCAGCAGGCGAGAGCGAGGCCTTGCTCTCATAGAGAGCGATCACACGTTTAAGGTTTTGGATATACTGCTTCAGGAAATCCGTGTTTCCGTAAATGAAGTTGAGCGGGTTTTTGATTTCGTGGGCGATACCTGAAACCAGCTGTCCCAGGGAGGCCATCTTCTCGCTCTGAATCAGCTGGACCTGCGTTTCCTTCAGCTCCTCGTAAGCCTTTTGAAGCTCAACGTTGCTCTGTTCGAGCTCCCGAGTCCGTTCGCGGACCTTTTCTTCAAGCCGCTTGTTGAGTTCCAGGAATGCCTGACTTCTGTCCTCCAGCGACCTCGCCATCCGGTTGAAAGTCTTCGCCAATTCTCCGATCTCATCGCTGCCGCTGACAACCACCCGTTGGCTGAAGTCTCCGGCCGCAATAACACTGGCTCCTTGAGTCAGCCTCTTAACGGGGATCGTGATCCCTCGCGCTACGGAGTAAGTCAGGACAATAACCAGGAGAATCGAAATCGACACCGCCCCGATCACGATGTTCTTCAGTTCCATCACCGGGGCGAAGATCTGCTGTTCATTGATTCCGACGGCGCAGACCCAGCGGAAAAATTCATGGTTGACCGGAGCAATTCCGCTGATCCGGCGCGTCCCGGCCGGGTACTCGTATTGGGCGTTCTTCTGCCCTCTGACGATCGCCGTGTGCAGGTCGTCCAGCCCCAGTTCCTGGCGCAGGGTTCTCCCGTAGTTGTTCATCTGATCAGAAAGCTGAACCGGCGTGGAGAGCCCGAACCGGTTTGTCCTGAATTTATGCCCGATGATGGTGTTCCGGTCCTCGGCCAGCAGAAAGGCATAACCGGAAGTCAGTGATTGTTGCTCGAGATCTTCTTCGACCTTGTCCAGGATCTCCTGTACAAATTCCCAGTTCATGAGGCCGAGCACGCCACCCATCACGTCGCCGGCTTCGTTCAGAACCGGCGCGGCGAAGCCAATCGAGTATTGCCGTGCCAGATCTTCATTTCGATACTCATACATCTGCTCGACGAGCTTGGAATGGTGCCACTCGATGTAACCGAATCGCCCGCTCTGCACCTGCTTGAGCCACTCGGAATTAGGCGTGTAGGACGTTAGATTCTGCCCCTTGATCCGGTTCGCGCGACCGGCGTCCAAATGGATCCCGACCCGGTTCCGATCGGCTGTGTTGGTCACGAGGATGTTGCCGTTCCGGTCGAACAAAATCAACAGATCGTACACTTCGTGGATTTCTACCAGGACGTCCAGCAGCGCCTTCGCATCTTTGCGCCGATCTCCCGCCAGGTATTCCCGAAAGTCGCGGTAGAGACTGGTCGAAATCATCTCTTCGGTCTTCTCGAGGAGAGTGAGTTGGATGGTGTCGCTGATATCGCGGGCAATCTGCTCAAGGAAGAGCGCCACACGATCCTCGGTGATGCGGTTCTTGGCTTGAAAGTAGGAAAAGATGGAAACACCAATCAGCGGAACGAGGCACAAAGGCAGAATGAGGAGGAGTAGTTTGTATTTAAGGCTCTGCATTCGCGTTCGCCCGGTTCCGGCCCACAGTCAAGAGTCTTGACAGCCAACTGACAAGCAATCTTACACCCGGCGTGAACGGCGCGACAACGCTTATGCACTGATGCCCGCTGCCTGCTGACCGCTGACCGGTGGAGTGGCGGCATACCCAGCAGGCGGTCAGTTGATCAGCGGGCAGCGGGCAGCGCGCAGTCGGTCAGCGCCCGTTATTTTCCTACTTGCTTGATTTAGCTCACTTTCGGGCATTGCCGGGGATTGACTTCAGGGAATCAGCCTCCTATCATTTAACCCCGTTCCCTTACGGAAATTCATGGCTGAAAGAAATTCGTATACGACCCGCGAGCTCGCACAGATGTGGAATGTCAGTGAGTCGACGGTCAAGAGGTGGGCTGACATTGGAGAGCTGAAGTGTTACCGGACACCGGGAAAACATCGCCGGTTCACGCTCGACCATATTACCGAATTCCAGGTGACCAAAGGCTTCGAGGCGACGGGTATTCTCATCGACCAGGATTGGGAGCTCCCGGATCTGGACACCTTTTTGAACCAGAAGAAGTCCGACAAGATTCGGGAAGCGGTCTTGTTCCTGGCGGTCCATAACCAGTGCGGCAGGATTCGGGAACTGCTGGAGCGGCTTCACATCCGCGGCGTCAGCCTGGCTGAAATCTACGATGAAGTTATCTTGCCCGTCATGACCAGTCTCGAGGAGAGCCGCAAGGGGGGAACGGTGTCGTTCGGGCAATACCGGGTCGCTGTCAATAACCTCGAGACCGGGCTCTCATATTTTTTTCCGAAGACCATCCGACGCCGCCGAAATGGGAACACCGCGCTTTGCGCCGCGCCTGACAGCTGCAGCCTGCTGTTGTTGAACGCCAGCGCCCGGGTCCTGGAGATCGAGGGCTGGGAATGCTTGAACCTCGGTCACAACGCGCCTTTTTCAGCTATGGCCGAGATGGTCGAAAAGGAGCCGGTGAACCTGGTCTGCGTGAACGTCAGCTGCCGCAAGAACGCGCAGCTGGCCGAAGAGTTCCCGTGTTTGTGTAAAGCGGCCGACCATTACCGGATCCCCATTGTCCTGCTGGGGCCCGAGCTGGCCGACGCCAAAGACCGCGAGCCATTCGGGCGGGCCGAGTACTTCCCTTCCCTGCGCGCCTTCCGGCAGTACGTGGCAAGATTCAAAGGGTAAACCACGGGACCCAAGGGACAGAAGGGACACAAGGGACACAAGGGACCCGTCAGATCACGCGTCCCGTGTGTCCCTTGTGTCCTTACTTCTTCAGCATGTTCTTGACAATGAAAAGCACGTTCGCCGGACGCTCGGCAAGGCGGCGCATGTAGTACGGCGCCCAGTGCCGGCCGTACGGCACATAGACGCGCATCTTGTCCCCCTGCTTCGCGATTTCGCCCTGATATTCGCGCCGGACTCCATACAACATCTGGAATTCGAACTTCTCGCGCGGAATCTTTTTCTCGGCAACGAACCGGCGAGCATGATTGATCATGCGGCTGTCATGGGTCGCAATCGCGGTGTAAGCCGGAGAAAGGAGAAGGATCTCCATCAGCTTGATGTAGTTGCGATCTACATCTCGCTTCTTAGGGAAGGCGATGTGGGCCGGCTCCATGTACGCGCCTTTGCAAAGGCGGATGTTGCAGCCGTAGGCACTCAATTTGCGCACGTCGGCTTCACTGCGGAAAAGGTAGGACTGAATAACTATTCCCACATGCTCCAGGTAATCCCTGAGCTTCTCCTCAAAGACTTTGATCGTCCCCTCGGTGTAGCGTGAGCTCTCCATGTCGATCCGGACGAAGTTCCCCACCTGCTTCGCCTTCTGAAGGATCAACTCGAGGTTCGAAGAACAGGCTTCCCGGCTGATATCGAGACCGAGTTGCGTGAGCTTGATCGAAATATAGGCATCCAGCCGGTTCGCGGCGATACAGTCGAGTAATTCCATGTAAGCGTGCGCCGCTTTGCGGGCTTCATCTTCATCCCGGACGCCTTCTCCGAGGAGGTCCAGGCAGGCGAGCATCCCCCGTTCCCGGAGGTCTCGCACGACTGCGAGTGCCTCATCCATCGTCTCCCCGGCAATGAAACGCCGGGCAATTCCGTATCGCCTGCCGACTCTGTTAACAGAACCCAGGAGCACTCTGTTCGACGCCATCTTGAGCATCACACTGCGCAGCATATTCCTCCCTTACCCCAGCTGCCTGACTACCCTCTTGTACATATCCAAACCGTCAACCAAATCTCTCTTGGATATCTTCTCGGCCGGTGTATGGGCATCAAAGATCGACCCCGGACCCAGCAGCAGCGGCTGGCCCAAGGGACGCAGCGCCGGTATGTCCGTTCCATAGCCCACCACTTTCCGGGCAAATCCGTCGAGGGCCAGCATCCTCTGCGGTTCGCTGGTCTTGGTAACAGTCACCCGGCACCGACCTGTCGCGAGCGCCTGCACCGTGTCGACGTAAAAGTCACTCGGCTGCACGGTGCGAATCATGATATCGGCGGCGGCGGAATCAGGAATCACGTTGAACGCGACCCCTCCCTCGATCTTCCCGACATTAACCGAGGCCCGGCCGAGCACGGGGTCGGTCGGAAAATCGTGACGGAGAAGGTCCGCCAAGAAGTCAATCAGCTTCGCGATGGCGGAGTCGCCTCTCTCCGGGTAGCCCGAATGGGCCGCGATCCCGCTGGCCTCGACCCGGGCAATCACCATTCCTTTGTGGCCGATCACCAGATCGTTGTCGGTCGGCTCGCCGTCGACGACGAATCGGACCTTGGGAGTGAGTCTGGCAGCGGCGAGAGCGCCATCGCTGTAAGTTTCCTCACCGACCACGAACAACAAACCGACGTCCGATCGATCCTCCGCCGCCAGTTCCTCGGCAGCACAGATCATCGCCGCCGCGATCCCTTTTGCATCGCAGGCCCCCCGGCCGTAGACATACTGCTCGTCCTCTCCGGAAGCAATGAAGGGGGGGACTGTGTCGATGTGAGTGGTCAATAGAACGGAAGGCGTCCGATTCAGGGCCAGCACATTGAAGCGGTCTTCGGAAACCTCCTGCCGTTGGCACTCCCAGCCGTTTTTCGCCAACAGTTGAAACAGAAAATCTCCCACAGCGCCTTCCTGCCCTGTTGTGGAAGGGATATCGACCAGCCGACGGGTGAGAGCTATCAGGTCTTCGCGCCCGATCATGAAGTGATCCCGTTGTAGCGAGGGGGTTCATAGCTGACAGCTGACCGCTGACAGCTGACAAAAACAGAGACTTGGCTAAAATGCGTCAGCTGTCGCCTGTCAGCTTTTCTGGTAGCTCGCACGAACCACCGTTTTCAGGCCGCCTCTGACATTGAAGTCGCCAGTCACCTCGCAACGAAGAGGATCGCAGGCGGCGACGAAGTCGTCAAGGATCTTGTTGGTTACGTGCTCGTGAAATATCCCCTGCTGACGGTAAGAGAACATATAAATCTTCAAAGACTTAAGCTCGACGATCCGGGTATCCGGCACGTACCTGATGCGGATTGTTCCGAAGTCCGGCTGCCCGGTGCGGGGACACACCGCGGTGAACTCCGGGCAGGTGATCTCCACTTCGTATTCGCGGCCCGGATACTGGTTTGGGAAAGTCTCAAGTTGATTGGACACTATTTGTCACCGTACACAGAAATGATATTCAGACCCGTCAGGGCACGCAGCTCGGATTCGATGGCCTGCGCTTCTTCCCGGCTGACGCGCTTCAGCGGACGGGCCGGATAATCGACCCCGTCATGACTCCCGCGGGTCTGAACAACCCACGTCTCGGGGTACGGCCGGGTGGGCGTGTTCAGTTGAACCTCGTCCGGGCGCAGCCGGTTAAGCAGAGCCGCAAATTGGGGAACCTCGTGGAGATTCACTCTGGTAAACATCATCTGAATTCCGAGAAACCCTCGGTAACTCTGCCGAAAGAGAGAAGCCGCCGAGATTATCCCGTCGAGAGTCACTCCCGCGACCGGACGGTTGATACGCCTAAACGTTTCCTCGGTAGCAGCATCCAGCTTGATAAAGACCTTATCGGCGTGATTCAACTCCTCCCGCAGCTCCGGAAGGTGGAGGAGGGTCCCATTCGTCAAGACGAGAATGGGCTTGCCGGTGTGAGCTTTGAGCCCGACCAGAATCTCACCCAGGTTGGCGGCCAGTGTCGGTTCGCCGCTTCCTGAGACCGTGATGATGTCCGCCTCGCGCCACCGACTTTCGCACAGGTCACGCATGACCTTCTCGGTCGGGACGAAAACCTGCCTCTCATTCACGCGAACCTGAATAAATCCGAGCTGGCAGTAGGTGCAATTGAATGAGCAGATGGAGCTCACACAGATCGGATCGACGCCCAACGACATTCCCACCCGCCAACTGCGGACGGGACCATAGACCGAAGAGACGGCGCCGGGTTCATGAGTTTTCCCAACCTGTCCACTGGAACTCCCTGCCATGTCAAGCGTATTATAACAGCCCGCTCGCGTTACCCGACAAACCGCGGCCCAAACTGGGTGGTTCGGATGGTATCATTGGAAAAGCCTTACTGGAAGGAAGGCACCCGACATGGATGAGATTGGCGATGCGCTTTCGCGGATCACCATGGCGCCTTATATCTCGAAGGCCATGGCCCTGATCGGTAAGCGCCGTAAAGCAGGCAGCAACATGTTCCGCCATCAACTTGACACGATGGCGATTCTAATCGACTACAGGATAATCGACCCGATCCTCTTAAAGGCGGCCGTCATCCACGACCTGTTCGAAGAATGCCGGGGCATGCCGGGCGTCTCTCGTGAGGAAATCGCGGCCGTCGATTCCGACGGTTTAGCTGTCTACAACCTCGTCATGGAAGTGACGCTACGGGAAGCGGACGGCAAGCGAGAACCGAAGTCCGAGTTTCTGAAACGGATCATGGAGACAGGCAGCCCCCGAGCCAAGATGCTCAAGCTGGCCGATCGCATCAGCAACTTGATCTCCCTCGGATTTGTTCACGACGACGAATTCGTTCGGGACGTGTTGGCGGAGACCAAGGCGTTCATTCTTCCCTACGCGGAGAGGATCAATCACAACATGTACCGTGAAATGTGCGACCTGGTCGCCGATCGCGAGTACAAGCTGGAGCTCCGCAATCAACCTCGGCCGGCGGCAAAAACGGCGTGAAAAACGGGAAGTCAGAAGTCAGAAGTCAGAAGTCGGAAGTCGGAAGTCGGAAGTCAGGAGTCAGAAGTCAGAAGTCAGAAGACAGAAGTCAGAAGTCAGAAGTCAGAAGTCAGAAGTCAGAAGTCAGAAGTCAGAAGACAGAAGTCAGAAGTCAGAAGTCAGAAGTCAGAA
>Ga0105092_10002014_pt1 | contig 10827 bp, 8 predicted proteins | sample PPLLak2March2015_FD_87021 | JGI IMG/M metagenome (GOLD analysis project Ga0105092, IMG submission 87021) | Freshwater sediment microbial communities from Prairie Pothole Lake near Jamestown, North Dakota, USA - PPLs Lake P7 Core (1) Depth... | ecosystem: Environmental > Aquatic > Freshwater >...
CGGCGTGTGGGCAGTCGCCGAACAAGACGCCAGGGCGCTGGCGGAAGCCATTGATGATGCCTTTGCAAATCTTCCTTCCACGCAAGTGACCGCCGCACAGGATGACTGGGACCGCCTGGTGCGCGCCATTGAGACCATACCGTCAGAAGCCGATGGAGCGGGGGAGCAGGTGAAAAATGAAAATCGGGATTGATGCCCTGGGGATCGTAAAATCTGGCGGGGGACGAACGGCAACGGTGAACCTGCTGAGGCCCTTGTTTGAGATCGATCAGAAAAATGAATACCTGGTGGCGCTCAGCGCTTATGAGCCATCTTTTGAGTCGCCGGCCGGCAACGTTCACCAGTGGGTAATGCCGGTAAACAACCGCTTCCTGAAACGCATCTATGCCCAGGCGGCTTTCCCCTGGAAGATGCGCGATTACCAGGTTGTCCATTTCACCAAAAATCTGAGCCTGTGGGGGCCGATGCCGCCCAAGATCCTCACGGTTTATGATCTTTCGATGCTGCGCCTTCCGGGGATCATGCCGCGATCGGATTATCTTTACTGGCGCACCTTTCAAAAAAAAGCGGTGCAAGAAGCTGCCTGCATCATCACGATTTCCAAAGATGCCGCGAAAGACATTGTCCATTTTTATGAAGTGCCCGAGGAAAAGATCCGCGTAATTTACCCGGGCATCGGCACACACTTTTGCCTGGCTGACGAGCAGAAGATCGCCCAGGTGCGGGAGAAATACGGCCTGCCCGAGCGCTACCTGGTACACGTTGGCCGGATCGATCCCATTAAAAATCTCACCACAGCGGTGAAAGCCTTTGCCCGCCTGCGCGAGCGGGGTTCTTTTGATGGCAAGCTTGTGTTGATTGGCGAAGTTTATAAAAAGACACCCGATTTGAATCTGGTGCCCACTATTGAAAGCCTGGGGCTGCAAAATGAGGTGATCCTGGCCGGGTATGCGGGGAATTATGTCAGTGATGAGGATCTGCCAGGCGTGATTGCGGGAGCGGTGGCAAAAATTTTCCCCTCGCTGAACGAGGGTTTTGGTTTTGCCCCTCTGGAAGCTATGGCATGCGGCACGCCGGTCATTGCCAGCCGTTCTGGCTCTTTACCTGAGGTGCTGGGGGATGCGGCGGTTCTGCTGGAGCAAAATGATGTTGAGACGCTGGCGCGCGAAATGGAGCGGGTTGTGAATGATGCCGAGCTGCGCGCTGCGCTGCGCGCCCGAGGCCTCGCATGGGTGAAACGCTATAATTGGTACGAAAATGCCCGCCAGACATTAACCGTGTACGAAGCATTTGCCAGAAAGTAACCGGCGCAAAGAATGACTCTCCAAACCGCAGGACAATTTTTTCGCGGCGCCTGGCAAAAGGTAAAACCGCTCGGGCGCAATCGCTATATACGCTGGGCTGTAAACCTGGTGGTGCTTGTTTTTTGCAGCGTATATTTGCTCAACCATTTACCGGGCATAGCTGCCGACCTGCGCAGAGTGCAGATAAACGGTTGGCGGCTTGTATTGGCCTGGCTGCTGAATGTCATGGTGAATGGTTTGGGGGCTTACTGTTGGGTGCTGCTGCTGCAAGGCTTCAGCCAGAAGGTTGATTGGCTGGACGGGATGCGCTCGCACCTGAATTCCTCAGTTGCCCGCTACATTCCCGGCTACATCTGGCAGTTTGTGGGCAAGGCCTATCTGACCTCTGAGATGGGCGTGCCTGCGCGCGCGATCAACATTCTGATGGTCTGGGAGCTGGTGCAGCTTTTGGGATGCGGTGCCGCGATTGCCCTGCTTTTCACCCCGGCGGCACTGATAATAGAATGGGGCCTGCCAGCCTGGGCGCACACGGTGCTGGTCGCGACCGGGTGCCTGCTGCTTGGTCTTGTTCTGATTGGCCCGTGGATTGCCGTGAAACTGCTTTCTCGCTCGCTCCTGAATGGGCTCATTTTGCGCAAGCGTTTTTTCTTTTTATCTGGCCTGATTATCGTGATGAACTGGATGTTGAATGGGGTTTGCCTGTGGCTCACAGCAGCCGCTTTTGGTATCGCAGGTACCGAAACGGTTCCATTTCATTTGTTTACCTTTTCGGTTTCGATGGTCACCGGCATTCTTGTCATCCCGGTACCGAACGGTCTTGGGGTTCGCGAGGGGATGATGACCTATCTTTTGAGCCATCTTATGCCGCAATCGCTGGCGCTGTTGATCGCTGCTGTGTCGCGCATGGAGATGGTTACCGGAGAGTTTGCCTTCCTGCTGTTTGCCGGGTTCATGCATCGTATCCGGCTGTTGTTGGCGCGAAACAAGCCCCCTGGGCGCTGAATAATCCGAATGGATTATTGCGCATCTCTGGTTTTCTCTTAGAATCAAGATAAGCAAATTTATTCCAGAGGAGATTCATTATGCAGAAAGCAAAGCATATCCTTGCCTTCGTACTTGCCCTCGCCATGGTAGCGATGTCAATGTCGACAGCCCAGGCGGCTGGACCTAGCGGTGGATGGCGCAGTGGTATTTCCTGCCAGAACCTCGATGCGGGCGCCCAGGCGGCCGTGACGCTGACCTTCTATCGTGAAGGACAGAGCACTGAGGCCATTCACTATGACAGCAGCATTGCGGCCGGTGGAAGCAAGAACTGGCTGACCACCAGCGGTGTTTCGATGGCGAATTTCCCGACCAACTTCATCGGTGCGGCGGTAATCTCATCATCGACGCAGCTGGCATGCAACCTCAACACCGAGTCCACGAATGTTGGCACGCCTTCCAGCCCGTACCGCATGGGTACTGCTTCTGGCTTCAATGATACGCAGACCGGCGCGACGATGTACGTTCCCCAGGTGGTAAAGGGCCCGTCCGGGTACCAATCTTACCTGGCAGTGCAGAATACCTCGACTTCCGATGTAACCGTGAATGTTAGCTATTTCAACAGTAACGGGTCTGAGGTTGCAGCCGCGGCAGAAAGCAGCCTGGTCAAAGGCCAATCGACCAAGGTGTTTTATACCAATGAAAACCCCGATCTGCCTTCGACGTTCAACGGCGGCGCGAAAATTGAATCTGCCAATGGCACCACCAAGCTGGCTGTGCTTGTCGCGCTGTACAAAAATGGCGCAACCTACGGTACCGCCCAGTTCCAGAGCTACAACGGCGTGAGCACCGGTTCGAACAAACTCTATGTGCCACGCTTCCTGCGAAAATATGTAGGCAACAACTCCGGTCTCACCATCCAGAATGTCGGTGATGTCCCCACGCCGGTAACGGTAGATTTCAGCTTCGCTGGCAATACCTATACCGTAAACTCGCCAACCCAGCTTCAGCCGGGTGCTTCCTGGCTAATATACGCACCTAGCCGCAGCCTGGTAGAGCTTCTGCCGGTCGATTCACTGCCTGAAGGTGCTCGCCAGGGCAGCGCGATCGTAACCGCCGGTGTGGATGCTGCCAGACTAACCGCTTCGGTCAATGAAGATAACAACGTGGCGGGTAACATCCGCTATGGTCAGGGCGCAACCTACAATGCCATCTCAGATGGTGTGCAATCTCCAACCGTTTTCTTCCCTCAGTTCACCAAAGCCGTTGGCAACACTTTCTGGAGTGGTTTCCAGGTTAGCAACACAACCTCCACACCGGATACCTGCGATATCGAATACATCGGCCAGCCAGCACTGAATGAAAATAACGTTCCACTGCCGGCCAATGGCTCGATCAGCCGCTGGTCGAAGTCGGCTGCGGATCCGGTCATGCGCGCGATGGCTCCCGGTTACAATGCCGCGGTCAAGGTGACCTGCAGCTCCGTTGATATCACCGGCATCGTAAATATGAGCGCATATGGTAATAAATACGGCGACAGCTACGAGATGACCACGGGCCTGAACCAGTAAATTCCATCTGAAGTATAATAAAGCCGCCTTTACCCCAGGGCGGCTTTATTTTTTTCGTTAGAACGGGAGTTTTTCATGATCAAGTTCTCAAAGATCCTCCTTCTGATCCTGTTGATGGTTCTGCCGGCCTGTTCCGGGGCAATAACGACGCCCACGCTCACCGGGGCGCCCCCTCCCACGGCTGGCGCGCAACCCTCGACTGGGTATCCTGCGGAGGATCCGGGAGTAGAAAACCAGCCCACCCAGGCTTATCCGGGTCCTCCCGTCCCTTCGGATGATCCGTTGGCAGGTTATCCAAAGTCGCTCGAGGTTCCGCAGCCAAAGGCCGGGCTAGGCGTTATCACAGGCCGCATTCTTGAGGTAGCCAACAATGAGGTTTATCTGGCCCCAACCCTCATCCTTGGAGAAATGACCTATCCGAGCGACCCCAACGCTGCTCCTCCGCTGGTTGGCTTTTCAGAGACCACCGACCCGAGAGGCATTCAGGATCAGAGCGGGAAGTTCGTTTTCCAGGATATCAAGCCCGGCACGTATGCGGTCGTTGTCTGGACTCCTGCCTCATCCACCCTTGTGACAGACAAAGAGGGGAATACCGCCGTGGTTGAGGTGACAGCGGATAAAGTGGTGGATATGGGGGATGTTTATACCCCGTGAGACCCGCCTTTTAGCTATCATTCTGCTGGGTAAAATCGAGCTGCCAGCCGCAGGTACTGCTCGATTTTAGCCCATCCAGCGGTTCACTGGCGTCGCCCACTTCCAGGCTGTAGAGAATGCCGGTGGTCATCTGGAAATCAGCAAAACCAGGGCTGATTTCTGGGGCCAACCCGGTATAAAATTCATCCGTGCCGTCCTGCCAGGTGACGAGAATGCGCACGCCGGGAAGCGGGTTGCCATCCTCTCCGCTTACCTCGATGCTCAGCATGCCAGCGGGAATGCTGCCATCGCACACTTCGCGTCTATTTTTTAAGGTGAAGGGCGCATCCAGAATGCGGCGGGGAGTCGCGGTTGCCGGCGGGGTAAAGGTTGGACGTGGCGTGCGCGTCTGGGTGGGGGTGGGCGTGGGCGGTGGGGTGGTGGGTGTTTGGACTGCTGCCAGTGCCAGGGTAGCGCTCGGTTCTGCTTCAGCCGTTTCACCTGCAAGACTCGTGCTTTCAGGCGCCGGCGCCAGGGTAGCGGTGCTCCCGCCGGCAGCGACTGCCTGGGTGGGGTTCTGTTCTGGCGCGCGGCTCAAATCGGCAGCCAGCACGGCCAGCGCGCGGGCTTCTTGAGCGGGCTGATTTTCGGCCAGCATGCGCTGGGCCTGTGAGGCCAGGGCATGTACCGCCTGCTCGCCATCCACAAGGCGGATGCGCTCGCGTGCTCGCGTCAGGTTGCGGTCGGCATTGTAAGCCAGCGCAACCATCCGGCGCTGTTCATCTTTATATACTGCGCTCAGTGAAGACGGGCCAGTATCTACGTACTGCACCGGGCTGATTACCCAGGCAATCAACAGCCCCAACCCCAGGCCGAGCAGAAGACCGGTGAGAAGGTACCAGTTCCCTTGTCCCTCTCGCGAGCGGCGGGCGCGGCGCGTAGGTCGCGTTTGTTCTTCAATCGGAACGATCTCTTCCTCATCTTCTTCACCGTCCCAATAATCGTTCATGGGACTTCTCCATCGGCTTCGGGGGTGGGGCGGTCTTGCAGCGCTTCAACCAGCCGGGTCATGGTGGCAAGATCGGCAGATGAATATTCCAGTGCTCGTGCATTGGCGAGGGCATCCACAACGGATTGTGCTGGTGTCAGATCGTCTAGTGAAACCAGGCGGCGAGCTGCTTGCTCGAGATCGCCATCTGACTGGTAGATTTCAGCCACCATCAACACATAATCGGTTTTGTAATCAGAGCGCAGCCGCTCAGGCGATGCGTTGACATAATCGACCGGGTTGATGATCCAGCCGTATACCAGCCCAAGGACGGTGCCCAGGCCGATCATTACCAGGAACCAGAGAATTCGCTTACTGCGCATGAGTGCAGGTTACCGTTTTAACATAGGAATCTTCACGCCGCGCTGTTGCGCCGCGGCGATCGCTTCAGGATATCCGGCATCGACATGGCGTGCAATTCCCATGCCAGGGTCGGTGGTCAGCACCCGTTCGAGACGGCGGGCCGCTTCAGGGGTGCCATCGGCGACGATCACCATGCCGGCATGCTGGCTGAATCCAATACCTACCCCGCCGCCGTGATGGAAGGAAACCCACGTGGCGCCCCCGGCGGTATTGATCAGTGCATTAAGGATTGGCCAATCGCTGATCGCGTCGCTGCCATCTCGCATACCTTCTGTTTCGCGGTTGGGTGAAGCAACAGAGCCTGCATCCAGGTGATCGCGCCCAATTACAATAGGTGCTTTCAGCGTTCCATCCGCTACCATCTCGTTGAATTTTAACCCGACTTTGGCTCGTTCACCGTATCCCAGCCAGCAGATACGCGATGGCAGGCCCTGGAAAGGAACTTTCTCACGCGCCATGACCATCCAGCGGCGCAGGTGTTCATCTTCAGGGAACAGCTCGAGCACGGCTTCATCGGTGCGGTAGATATCCTGCGGGTCGCCAGAGAGCGCCACCCAGCGGAACGGCCCTTTGCCCTCGCAAAAAAGCGGGCGAATATAGGCCGGGACAAAGCCAGGGAAATCAAAAGCGTCTTTGACTCCGCTGTCATACGCCCGCTGGCGCAAATTGTTGCCGTAATCGAACACCTCAGCCCCAGCGCGGCGGAAGGCAAGCATAGCCTGCACGTGCCTCGCCATCGATTCATTCGAGCGCCTTGCGTATTCCTTCGGGTCCGCGGCGCGCAGTGCATCAGCTTCTTGCACGGAGAGCCCGGCGGGGATGTACATCATCACATCATGCGCAGGGGTCTGGTCGGTAACTACGTCGGGGATCACGCCGCGGGTGGCCAGCTCGGGGTAAATCTCGGCAGCATTGCCGATCCGCCCGATGGAGAGCGGCATGCCATTCTGGCGGGCATCTTCGGCGATGGTCATCGCCTCTTCGAGAGTATTCACCACTACATCCACATAGCCAATCTCCTGCCTGCGGTGGGCGCGCTCCGGGTCGGCTTCAACAACCACCCCGACGCCCTCATTCATCGTCACCGCCAGCGGCTGCGCCCCGCCCATGCCCCCCAGGCCCGCGGTCAGCACCAGTTTCCCTTTTAGCGAATCCCACCCGCGCTGGCGGGCCAGCGAGCCGAGCGTCTCATAGGTTCCCTGCAAGATGCCCTGCGTGCCGATATAAATCCACGACCCGGCGGTCATCTGCCCGTACATGATCAAACCCTTCTTTGCCAGGTCATCGAAATAATCCTGCGTGGCCCAATGCGGTACCAGGTTTGAGTTGGCAATCAGCACCCGCGGAGCGTCTGCGTGGCTCTTGAAGATGGCCACCGGTTTGCCCGACTGCACCAGCAGTGTTTCATCATCTTCCAAACCGCGCAGCGCCTCGAGAATTGCGTCAAATGCCTCCCAACTTCGCGCTGCCTGCCCGCGTCCACCATAGACAACCAGATCCTGCGGGCGTTCGGCCACTTCGGGATCCAGATTGTTCTGGATCATGCGGTAAACTGCTTCGGTCAGCCAGGACTTGCAGGTGAGCTGCGTGCCGCGTGGGGCGCGTACCGTGCGTGGACCAGACATGAAAACCTCCGAATGATAGGTTATTCAAATTATACGCCAGTCGGGTGAAAAGATATTCTATGGCCCGATCACATGCTGTTTCCTGCATCCCTCGTAGGTGCGGTAGAGGTGCGCGCCATATTGATCTGATCCAAACACAGATAGCGTTGAGATCCTACATACCTACATCCTTCTCAAAGGGTCGAAAGATTATACCCGAAGAAAGGATCGGCCATTACCTTCTCCTTTAAAAGCTTGAAATCCCAGGAAAAAACCATCTTTTGGAGTGTACATGTCAGGCAATCATCAGCAGGGGACTGGCTCAGCGTCGCAGTTATTCTTTCAGGGGTGAATTCGCGCCAGGGACTTGATGATATAATCTCGGAACAAATCTCCTGTTCATTCAAAAGGGCCATCATCATGTTTCTGTTTCATACCAGAAGGTGGGACCGTTCTGGAAAAATCGCTGCTGCAGGAATTATTTTTATCCTCATTCTCCGCTTGATATTCCATATTACTTTATACAAAGACGGTTTTATTGCCATTTCAGCAGATGACTTCGGCCGCATTATTCACGCAGCCTTATGGTCTGAAAATCCATTTTGGGAGAATCAAGGGGCCTGGCTGCCAGCGCAAATGTATTTTTTTGGCACGATCTTTCGTATATCGAAGGAATATCTTTGGATACCTCGAATCCTTACAATCATCACCGGGCTGATTGCCACAATCGTTGTTTACAAAATCAGCTGGAAATTTTCAAACTCACATATTGCCAGCCTGGTTAGCGCATTACTTTTCTCCCTGGTCCCAGCAGGAATATGGTTAAGCTCTACGCCCCTGACAGAGTTGTATTATACAGCGCTGATCCTGACCGTTTTCTTGTTTCTTCTAAATTACTATGCGGACAGGCGCGCGCGCTGGTTGGTGTTTTCGGGTATTCTCCTCGGTTTCGCGAATGGCTTGCGGTTTGAATCCTGGATCGTTTCCGCAATTTTTTGCATATTTGTCTTTATTTTTGAAGTAGCCTGTAAAATCAGGGATTTCTGGCGTTTGGGAAAGCATAATTTTTGGAAAACCTTCCACCCGGCTGTTTTTTTGGCGCTCATCATCCCATGGTTTTTTCCAGCAACATGGATCGTCACGGACTTGATGGAGAATGGACAGGTTTTATCGTATATGCAATGGATTGAATCGTACAAAACCATGACCTACGGCGCCGGCGGCTCTCTGCGAAATTTTATTTTACCGGTTCAAAAAGCTGATCCTCTGGGATATATGATTGCCCCTGTCGCTGCATTATTTTGTATCATACGGTTCCGCCGCTTGCGAGCCTTCCAATTTTGGGCAATTGTGATGGTAATTCCATTGCTGCTTTTTCTCTTTATTCACAAGGGCGCCAACGAACCATTCCCGAATTATCTTCGTTATATAACGCCATTCCTCTTGTTTTTTTACCCGTGTGTTGGAATTTTCATTGTCGAATTGCTTGCTTTTCTTTTCCATGCGAGAACAGTCCAATGGGCTGTTTTGATAGCCATTATCGGAGTATTTTGCGTCGTTCAGATTGGTGGCATTTTCGATTATGCAAATGGCGGCGCCGCGAATGGCGTGGCGGTTGGGTTGAAACTTCGTGAGATGCGAAATACCGATCCTGATTTAAAAGGGAAGCCGGCATTAATTCAATTGCATGGCTGGGAATTTCTTGCAATTGAAGTGGGAGCTGGAGATGTAACCACAACATACCTGGACCGCCAGCCCCTCGGCATTCGGGCAAAAAACCCCTCGTGGCTGGTTGAAAAGCCCGAGGAGGTTGATGATTGTATTGCGAATAAACAGTTCCAATTCGTAATTGTGAGGGATCCAAAGTTAAAGCAAATTCTCGAAAAGAATTACGGAATGCTATCAGAGGTTGAAGTAAATCAGTACAGCTTTTATCGAGTTCCACAATTAATGCTGCAAAACACCAGTTTCGAACCCTGTTCCTGGCCATTTCAGTGGAAGTAAATATTTTCATATGAATACTGTGCGTCAAGCCACATCTCGCTGGCCATTCTTTTTCATATCCATCTTCCTGGGTATCGCCGCAGCGCTACCTCGATTTTTTCAGCTAGGCAAAGACAGTTTATGGTGTGATGAGGCAGGTGTAGCGCGGATCATACTCTCCCCGACACCTGGTGAGGTGTTGGCGCGGGTTCATAGTCATATTATGGCCATGCCGTTCGATTATCTTGCTGGCTGGTTCGCTGCCCGGTTCTCATCGAGTGAGTTCATCCTGCGTTTTCCCTCGGTAATTTGGGGGATTTCCGCTGTGATTGCCGGTTATGCGCTTTATCGACTGCTCGCTCCAGAGCAGGTCGCAATCCCTGCTGCCCTGCTGCTGGTGGTATCACCGCTGATCATTTATTTCTCTCAAGAGTTGCGCTTCTATTCCGCGTTGATTTTCTTCTATGTGCTGGCAACTTTGTTCGCGCTTCGAGCAGTCAAGAGTGACCGTACCATTGATTGGGTGTTGTTCGTCTTTATCTCGGCGATTGGGATCTACTTCCACATCTACGTGGTATTGATGTTGGTAAATCTCGTGATCTGGGCGCTGGTCCGCTCGCGCTGGTCAAAGGGTTTCTTTATCAGCGTTCTATTCGTTGTTCTGATAGGGATTTCCGGGTATCTGCTTTACGGTGGGTCACAAAACTACGCGCTGCCACTCACCCAATATAACAGCTTTTGGAACGCATTAGGATGGGGTACAGGCTGGCTACCTGGCCCTTACCCGGTCAAGCATCTCTACGACTTTCTGTTTGGCATATCCATGTTCATCCTGTTCATAGTTGGGGCAATATCGAGCATCCGCCGGCGGGAAAGTCTAATGATCGGCTTAATTGTCAGTATCTTGATCCAGTTGGGCCTCATCATCCTGACGGATTGGCTGCGTGGGTACTGGTTTATCTTCCGGCAGCTAATATTTTTGCATCCACTACTCTTGCTGTTCAGCAGTAAAGGTCTCCATGCGCTGGTAGAAACAGTATCTTTTCTCCCAATACCCGCTGTTATGCGCCGTTTTTTCCTTCCTGTAGGATTATTGTTCCTGCTGTTTTTAAGCATATTCCCCTTAAAAAGTTATTATCGGTATCCCAAGAGTTATGGCCGAGAAATCAGCCAGTATGTGATCTCGCAATGGAAGCCTGGTGATCATTTTTTGACTACCTATCAATGTGATAAAAACATGTATGTTTATTACATTGATGATGTGTATCGCAGCACCGAAATTGCTGAAACTATAAGCTTTGTTTCACGCGAAAGACTTGTTGCGGAAGCGAGGCGATTAG
>Ga0105092_10002016_pt1 | contig 10822 bp, 5 predicted proteins | sample PPLLak2March2015_FD_87021 | JGI IMG/M metagenome (GOLD analysis project Ga0105092, IMG submission 87021) | Freshwater sediment microbial communities from Prairie Pothole Lake near Jamestown, North Dakota, USA - PPLs Lake P7 Core (1) Depth... | ecosystem: Environmental > Aquatic > Freshwater >...
CGTCCGCGCCGGTGCCAGAGTTTACATCGCCAAATGCGCCCCAAGCAGCTAACACGCTGCCATCAGCGGCGATATGCTGGATACGGTGATTGCGTGAATCGGCAATATAGATCGAGCCATCAGCCGCCACTTTGATTCCGCGCGGCGCATTGAACTGCCCTTCCTCGGCGCCCGGAGAGCCGAGCACCTGTACCGGACTGAGCATCACGGCCTTTGCCAGATAGGGATCTGTTTCTTCTGGGCTGGCAACTGCCGGGCTTGCACCGTAGTTCCAGATCTTTGCGACAATATCCTTGCGGATATATACGCGCATGCGGGCGGCAGGGCTCCAGTTTTCGAGGCTCAGCACGTCTTCCTGGTTGGTTGCTTTTGCGTAAGCGCTGTAATCTCGGTTCAGCCAAATCTGGAAGATTGCCTCGCGCATTTGAGGGTTGCTGATTGCACCCGCAATGCGCTCCCAGGTGAAGTTGTAATAATCCTGGTTTGGCCACCAGAGGCGGATGTAATCGAACTGGACGAAGTTGTTGCCCAGCACCGAATCGATCTTGTCATAAACATCTTCACCAGCAATTACGACCGAAAAATCACGCAAATCTCGGGTAGGGTTCGACTGGTACCAGCGGTGATTTGGATAATCGCGCAGGTACCACCAGTAGGGATAAAGCGTATCACTTGAGTAGGCAACCTGGATATCCTTGCCACCGGTGGTGCGCTGCGAAATTTCTTCAACTTGCGCAAGCACATCTTTGGGTCCCGCTGCGGCATGCGCGTAGACAAGATATTCGGTAGCCTGGTCGTAGTTAATGTAAGAGGCACGGTAAGCGGCTCGTGCCGTCAGTATCGCCATGAGCACAAAGAAGATCACCGCTGCCAGGCGTACGATCTGCCGCGATTCCCATCCGCGCAGAAGATAAACGATGCCAGCCAGGCTGCCAACCGCGGCAATAACCGATAGGATAAATCGGTTGGTTGCCTGGAGCTGTGCAAGCGTATTGCCCTGGAAGGGTGGGTTGGCGCCCAATAAAGTGCCCACAGCGCTCGATAGACTGACATAGAGCACGGGGAAGAGCAGCACCGCCAGCAGCCCATCTAACCGTATGAGCCGCCGCCAATCTGTAGTGTCGATCAGGTAGCCAAGCCCCCAGCCCGCAGCCAGCAAGAAGGGTAGGGCGATGTGGACGGTGAGCCAGGGCATGCGTTCGCCTGCCAGCGTGTATGCAGCCAGACTGGTCACTGCCCAAAAAATCAATAAAGCCAGTACGGGTGATGGCTGTGGAATGCTGTAAAACTGCGCCCCAGCTTCTTCCTGGGCGGTCTCGATCTGGCGAAAATCTTGTGTTTCGCCAGGATATTCCGGTTCGGGTTCGACGTATATCCCCGTGGTGGGAATGCCGGCGGCAGCTTCGATCGACTCGTCTTCCACAGCAGTGGGGGTGTCTTCAACAAAACGAGGTGCATATGCAGGGGCAAAGCCGGCCAGCGTGGCAAAGCGGCTATAACGGACGCCAAAATAGACGGCCAGCGCAGTGCCCAGCAGCCCGAGGAACTCGTAGATTGGCATCTGTACCAAAGCATAATAGTATTTTGGCTGGCTGCCGCGTTCTACTCCCTGTTGTGCCAGCCAATAGCCGAGCGAGCCCACAATGCCGGTATAGAAACCATCACCATTGGTGAAGAGCGTGGTGTAGAGGACGGTAAAAATGCTGTAGAAAACCAGCGCATTTTGCAGCCAGAGCACCGGGTTCCACCATAAGCCGACTGCCGCGCCGATGATAAAGAATAGGGCAATGAATATGCCGGTACGCAGCATACTCGCGGTACTGGTGTAATCCAATGGGTTGCCTCCCAGCATCGTGACCGGGAAGGGGCTCAGCATGGGTAAGATCAATGTACCGATCAATATCAGCAGGTTGAAAGATCGCATGCGGCGCAGCTGGTTCCAGCCCAGCCCGCGTCCCAGGGTAAAGATGCCCAGCCCGCCGGCAGCAATCGCCCCGGCCACTGCGATGATCTCACCATACAGGCGCAGGTGCTGCAGATCGAAGAGCGAGCCGCCGGTCGTTTCGGTGGGAGCAGGGGCGCCTTCGGCGGGAGCCGCAGTCGCCGGGGTATTTTCTACCTTCCACATGCCCAATCCCAGGGCAACGAATACCAGTAGCATTGCCAGGCTCATCAACAGCAGAAAACGGTTGAAGCGTTCAGGATTGCGTCTTTCGGCCCGCCGCGCTTCGAGCAGGAACATAAAAAACAGGAAGATGAGCGCCTGCGCAGTGTAGATGAAGGAGGTTTCTTTCACAGTAAAATGCATCACTGTGGAGATTGTGACCAGGAACATACTCACCCGATCACCCTTTTCCAGGTAACGCAAAATACTATACAGCAGCATAACCCCAAGCAGCTCAATAAACCCTTCGTTGCGCGTGTAGCGGCCGTAAAAAAGCATAAACGGTGAGATTAAAAACATCAATCCGGCAATGAGCGCTCCGCTGCGGCCCAGATAGCGGCGGTAAGCCAGCAGTACAAAACCAACCGCGGCAACGCTGAAGAGCGCTGCTGGAACGCGTGAAGAAAAGTCGCTGTCGCCAAATATGAAGTATGAAAGCGCTACAACATGGAATTGGAAAGGGCCATGCGTCACGGGGTCGTGCCGGTAGCCTCTTCCCTGGAACAGGTCATAAGATGGCACAACATGGTTCACCTCATCATGGCTCATTACCCGCTCGCCAAGGATGGCGAACCGGCTGACGATGGCCAGTACCAGTATCAGCACGACCAGCATATTTTCTATGGTGAACAGTTTGGAGGGATCTTTCAGAACGGGGCGTTCAAGCCAGGCAGGGGATGTACTTTGATATGCCATACGTTTTGGTCTTAATGCCTCTCGAGGTTGTTCGAGGAACTAGGTTGACACCGTGACTATACTTGAAACTTCCTTTTCTTGCAAGGAAATGCTGTTGGCGATCAGGACAATTTGCAAAGGCGTTCCGCTATATTGAAATAGGAGGATTTTTGGATTAAAGTTGGTTAGCTGAACCAGTTCGACCGACCCTCTACCTTTTCCTGTCACCGAATCTGGATGCGGCGGGTTCATATTATTTTGTTTATCGATGGGAGCAGGATCTGGGAGGAGGTCCATCACTGCAGGCGCTAGACCTTCGGTGTAAATAACCATCGCCTGGTGGATTGCACCCGGCAGGCCGGTTACTCTCTGGTAAAATTCTGGCGGAGCAAAATGTGAGAAATCGTAGTATTTTCGGTACCCTTCGCTGGATTTCAATTTTCTTGATCTTCCTGGCGGTGGCGCTGACCGTCTTTCAACTGGTCGTATATAGCCGAATCCGTTCCAGCTTTCCCCCTGGGATGGTGATTGCCGGGGTTCCGGTGGGTGGTTTGAACCAGCAGGAGGCATCAGATCGCCTGCTGCAGGCTTACACTGCCATCCCGATTGAAATGCGTTATCGTGATGCAGTGGTGCAAATCCGCCCGGCTGTGATCGGCTTTGAGCTGGATGTGCCGGCCATGATGACTGCCGCTGACATCGAGCGTTTACAACAGCCATTTTGGCCTGGGTTTTGGGATTTTCTGTGGAACCGCCTGCCAAAACCACGTGAGGTTCCATTGCGCGCAACCTATTCGGAAGAACGCCTGCGTGCTTACTTGCAAGAAGAAGTTGCCGCCCGGTATGACCAGGCGCCTTCGGCAGCTTTGCCGCTGCCAGGGAGTACTGGCTTTCAGGCGGGCAAGGCCGGCACTGTGCTGGACGTCAATCGGGCTGTGATCATCATTGATGGCGCTCTGCGCTCTCCAACCTCGCGCGTGGTCAATCTTTCATTCGACAAAATTACTCCACCGCGCCCTTCTATTCAAAACCTGGAGATTCTCCTCCAGCAGATGGTGGAAAGCACAGAATTTGACGGCGCGGTTGAAATATATGTGAGCGATCTGCAAACCGGCGAGGAGGTTCATTTTGCCTATAACGAAAGCCAGCTTGCACCGCCGGATATTGCATTCACTGCCGCCAGCACGATGAAGATTCCGATTATGGTTTCTGTTATGCGGCGCATGCCAGATCCGCTCGAACCCCAAATACAGGAATTGATGGAACTGATGATCGAGCGATCGGAAAACGATCCGGCCGACCGCCTGATGGAAACGGTTATTGATAAAACGTTTGGACCGCTGGAAGTGACCAAAGACATGCAGGCGCTTGGGCTGCCAAGTACATTCCTGGCAGGATACTTCTATCCGGGTGCGCCGCTGCTTCAACGCTATCAAACCCCCGGCAACCAGCGGTCAGATGTTTTAGCCAGCCCCGATCCGTATAACCAGACAACGCCGGCGGAAATGGGGATGCTGTTAGAAGATCTTTACCGGTGCTCTGAAAATGGCGGCGGCTCCTTCGCGGCGGCTTTTCCGGGCCAGATCTCGCAGAGTGAATGCCGCCAGATGGTGTCATACCTGGTGCTCAATAAGATTGCGGTGCTGCTGCAAGCTGGGCTGCCTGAGGGCACGCGTATTGCGCATAAACATGGTTGGATCATCGAGAACGATGGATTGATGCATACCATTGCAGATGCCGGGCTGGTCTATTCACCCGGCGGCGATTATGTGATCACCGTATTTATGTACCATCCCGTGCAGATGCTGTTTGATCCCGCGAACCGCACCATAGCCGAAATTTCACAGGCAGTCTACAATTACTTCAATCTGCCTGGAGAACAGTAATTGGCGATGAAAGCCGGTTCTCAATCAGGCGGATTTATTTTCGTGATTGAGCCATAATGCCTGGCGCAGGCGATCGATCAACTCAGCCGGAGCAATGCCCAATGTACGGCAAATTTCATTCTGCATCTCGTTGAGGATTGGCCAACCCTGCCGCATCTCGCCAGCATAATGGGGATAACGCTGCTGGAGGGCATGCAAGCGTTCTTCGATGGAGACAATTCGGGCGCCTTCGGCCAGCTTGTCAGCGAAGTAGACCAGGCGTTCTTCCCATGTGACAGGCCGGCGTGGGTTTTCGCGATCGGCGTAAATCATGTGGCGGTCGGCGATGAGCGCCAGGGCCGGCTGCCCACGCTGCTGCAGCATATCGCGAGCCAGAGCCGCGTGATCGCCGTGGGCTCCGCGTTCTTTGCCTCTGCGAATAGAGTCAATTTTCCCCAGATCGTGGAGCATGGCGCCGCGATGGGTGATCAGTGGATCTACCTCTTCTCCTTTTGCAGAAAGCCACACGGCCATCTGGTATGCCATCGAGGCAACCAGCTGTATGTGGGCCAGGATGTTGTAAGGCGTTTCTTGCTCTGCCAGCCATGCCATGCAGGTGGCATAATCCGGTAGAGTCAGCTTTGCAAGCGCATCCGGCAGATGGCGCATGTCGGATATTTCTCTGTCATGCAGGGGGATCATGCCTGCCTGGGCCAGGTGGGCCGGGTTGTACCAAAGCGCATGCCATCCGGCTGCTTTTGCGCCCAGGATATCTACCTGGTAATCATCGCCTACCATCACCAGGCGGTGTACCGGACGGTCCAGGACGATTTCGAGCTGGCGAAAAAAGCGCAGCTCGGGTTTTCGGGCGTTATCCATCTCGTGCGTGGTGAAGACCGCTTTGAAGAATGCATCGAGTCCTACACGCTGGAGCGCCTTCCACACCTGCGTGGCGTCAGAATCGACAGCATTGGTTGCAACAACCATTGAGCAGATTCCCTTCAACCTATGCAGTGCCTCGATGATCCCATCTACCGCCGCAACTTCAGGCCACTCAGCCATCGCCCCGCTGTACTGCGGAAAATTCACCATCAAGGTGCTGCCCCAGTCAAAGACCAGGACATTGTTTGTCGGGAAGGTTTCAGACATGGAGCTCCTTTCAATGCTCTTGGCGGACTTGCATGTTTATCAATGCCACGTCAGGACTGCAGTTCGGCGTCTTGGGCTAGTATAGCTGGGAAAAAAACACCCGTCAACGCCGGCAAGTTTGCAAGGCAGATCGTGGAACGGATCTGGCGATGCATCCATGATGCGAAAAGCAGACTTTCAATTTGGTTTGGAAACGAACCGCTTGGAATGGAACTGATTGACAGCCCTCCCTCGCGTTGTTATACTTGCCGTAGTCAGACGTCCCAATTTGACATGACTATTATGCTTGCATGATGCTGCCTGTATTAAGAAGTTCGGGCAGCATCCGTTTCGAAAGACCCAGCTGCGGAGGTTTCCTTGAAAAAGGCTTTGATTACCGGGATCACGGGCCAGGACGGCTCATATCTCGCGGAACTGCTCCTGTCAAAGGGGTACGAGGTCCACGGCCTGATCCGCCGGGCGAGTACGTTTAATACACGCCGAATCGATCATATTTATCACGACCCACATGGCAATGGACAAAAAGTCAATCTCTTCTTGCATTATGGAGATTTGACGGCAATTGATACATTGTTAGAAGTGATATACAACGTGCGCCCCGATGAAATTTTTAACCTGGGCGCGCAAAGCCACGTGCGAGTAAGTTTTGATATGCCCGAGTACACCGGTGAGGTAACCGGGATGGGCACGATCCGTGTGCTCGATGCACTGCGGCGCAGTGGGATCAACGCGCGTTTTTATCAGGCTTCATCCAGTGAAATGTTTGGCGGCGCCAAACCACCCCAGAATGAAGATACTCCATTGGAGCCGCGCAGCCCATATGCAGCCGCTAAAGTTTATGCATATTGGATCACGCGCAATTACCGCGAGGCATATAACATTTTTGCCTGCAATGGGATCCTCTTTAACCATGAAAGTCCGCGCCGGGGTGAGACTTTTGTGACGCGAAAGATCACGCGTGCGCTGGCTTCGATCGTTGCCGGCAAGCAGCAGCATCTTTACCTGGGCAATCTGGACTCGCGCAGGGATTGGGGCTACGCGCCTGAATATGTTGAAGCGATGTGGTTGATGCTGCAGCAGGAAGTCCCGGGCGATTTTGTAATTGGCACCGGTGAAGCCCATACCGTGCGTGAATTTTTGGAAGAAGCATTTGGTTATGTTGGCCTGGATTGGAATCAGTATGTGCGCATTGACCCGCGCTACTTCCGTCCAACAGAGGTGGATTATCTGCTCGGTGATGCCAGCCGCGCCGAGAACTTCTTGGGCTGGAAGCCAAAGGTATGCTTCCCCGATCTTGTGCGTATCATGGTTGACGCAGATCTGGAGAAGATTGGCTTGAAATCACCGGGTGAGGGTCGTGGAATCTTACAGGCCAAATTTGAAGGCTGGCACCGCTGGGACGACCAGGTGGTCAGCATGGAAGAGCATTAGATCTTGCCAGGGAATAATTGATGTCAAACAAAACAGGAGAGAAAACGCACCCATCTGTTTTGTTTGTCTGCACCGGGAATATCTGCCGCTCGCCGATGGCTGAGGCCTTGTTCCGTGGAATGCTGAACGAGCGAGCGCCTGACGGGCAATCCTGGCGGGTAGAATCGGCTGGAACCTGGGCTGATGAAGGCATTCCCGCTTCGCGCTATGCGGTGCAGGTGATGGCGGAGCGGGGGATTAACATTTCCGCGCACACCGCGCGCACGATCCAACGCGATTCGCTGGAGACGTTTGATTTGATCCTTACCATGGAACCAGAACATAAAGAAGTATTGAAAACGAAATTTCCTGATTTAGAACAGCGCATCTTTCTTTTGACCGAAATGATCGGATCCAATGATCCAATTGCCGATCCGTATGGGGGATCGCTTGAGGAGTACCGCGAAACTGCCAGGATCATCGATCAGGTGTTGGCGGGTGGCATGCAGCGTATTTTGGCTCTGGTGAAAATCATTCGATCATAGAACAAGTTATCTAAACATATTGATTTAATAGAACGTAAGTGCTATTATTGATATCAACACAAAGAAATGGTGGATGTCTGTCTGAGAAGACGAACCGTGCTGGCCTGGCATCGTCAGGTGGCAGTGGCAGGATGCGGAACCTTTTTTGGCAGCGATGAAGAGGTTTTCATGAATGTTCAAAAGGCGATCTTTCCTGGGATAATTTTTGGCATTTTAAGCCTGATTTGGATTGCAAATTTGTTGACTGCCACGCCGGCAACTGCCAAAACAGAAGAGACAGCCGCGGGGAAGAACAACCCACCCGAGGCGGCAGCAGCGATGCAAAACATTGCCGCAGAAGATGTTGAATGTACGATCAGTGCAGCCTATCCAGAGTCGATCCGGCAGTGGTGCTCGGTAATTGAACGGTATGCCGGTGAACATGGTCTGGACCCAAATCTCATTTCTGCGGTAATGCTGCAAGAAAGCGCGGGGAAGTCCGATGCATATTCAAAGAGTGGGGCAGTGGGCTTGATGCAGGTAATGCCGCGTGATGGCAAGGCCTCGGGCTTTATGTGTATCAACGGTCCATGCTTTGCAGATAGGCCTTCCATGGATGAGTTGTTTGATCCAGAGTATAATGTGTCGTATGGTACCCGCATGCTGGCCGGGTTGATCCAGCGCAGAGGTGGGGTCCGCGATGCATTGAAGTCCTACGGGCCGAAAGATGTCGGGTATTATTACGCAGACATCGTTCTTGGGATTTTTAACAGCTACCAGTAATATTCCCTGCCTGTCATATGTTAAAGGATATTAAGGTCAAGTAACTTGACCTTAATTAGTTTAAGGTGGTATAATCACAATTTGCGTATACTGCGCTAATTGTCGTCTTGTCGCTAAAGACAACCGAAATTCAAGTTTTCGTTCGTGTTCCAGGAGAAAAGCATGGCTTCTGATATGCCGACAACGAAGTCGTACGCTCGAATCCCTGATGTATTTGAGTTACCCAACCTGATCGAAGTGCAGGCAGAATCGTTCCAGCGTTTAAAGATCGAGGGATTGGCGGATTTGTTCGACGAAGTTTCCCCGATCGAATCGTATAACAAAGGAATGAAGCTGTATTTCCCCGGGCGAACGCCCGAGGCCCAACAGTGGGGCCTGCGGTACTGGTTTGGTGAGCCCAAGCATTTGATTGAAGAGTGTGTCGAGAAAGATTTGACGTTCGCGTCTCCGCTGTACGTCTCCGTTCTGCTGGCTGGGCCTGAAGTGCCTGAGCCGATCAAACAGGAAATTTTCCTGGGTGACTTCCCGGAAATGACCGAGAAGGGCACGTTTATTGTTAACGGTACTGAGCGGGTGGTTGTTTCGCAGCTGATCCGCTCCCCAGGCGTCTACTTTGAAGCACCGGTTGACCGGGCAACGGGCCGCCGCCTGGCGATGGCCAAGTTGATCCCTGACCGGGGCGCCTGGATGGAATTTGAGACTCGTAAGAATGATTACCTGATTCTCAAATTCAATCGCAAACGCACCGTTCCGATTACCATCTTCCTACGCGCTTTGGCGGCTGTAGATGATGGCATGACTGATACACCCATTAAAGAAGGTTCGGATGAGGAACTGCTGGCGCTGTTCCAGGATGTTGATAACAACCCCGACCGACTTTTCATTCCCTCAACCATGCGTCAGGAACCCGTCTGGGATCTTTCTGGCGGGCAGAGCGTGGCTGAAGCAGCGCTGTTGGAATTCTTCAAACGCATGCGCCCCGGCGATCCTGCTACGCTCGACAATGCGCGCCAGTTCCTCGAGGAACAGCTTTTCGACCAGCGCCATTACGATCTCGAGCGGGTAGGCCGCTATAAGTTGAATCAGAAGCTCGACCTCCAGGAGCACATTCCGGTAGTGCACCGCACCATTACCAAATGGGACGTGGTGTATCTCGTGCGCCGCATGATCATGATCAACAATGAGGTCGAGGATAAGGATGACATCGATCACCTTGGCAACCGCCGAGTCAAGACAGTTGGCGAGTTGATTCAGAATAAACTGCGCATTGGCCTGCGCCGCATGGAACGCGTGATTAAAGAGCGCATGTCCATTCGCGATCAGGATCAGGTGACCCCGGTGGGATTGGTAAATATCCGCCCCGTGGTAGCAGCGCTGCGCGAATTCTTTGGCTCCAGCCAGCTTTCGCAGTTCATGGATCAGACAAACCCGCTGGCTGAGCTGCGCCACAAGCGCACGCTCTCAGCCCTTGGCCCGGGTGGCCTGCGCCGCGAGCGCGCTGGTTTTGACGTGCGCGATGTCCATCATTCGCACTACGGCCGTATTTGCCCTATCGAAACCCCTGAAGGCCCAAACATTGGTTTGATTGGGCGCCTGGCATCTTTCGCCCGGGTTAATGAATACGGCTTTATCGAGACGCCATATCGCCGGGTGATCAAAACCCTTTCGGCTGCCGATCCGCGCCTTGAAGGACGCACGCTGCGTGAAACGCTGACCGATGCCGATACTGGCGAAGTAATCGTGCGTGAAGGCGAGCGCGTCACCGCGGATAAACTGCCCGCGATTCGGAAACTAAACCGCGCGACGGTCTTCGTTGTACCGTTTGTTTCAGCAGATGTCGAATATCTCTCGGCGGATGCCGAAGATAAATTCGTGATCGCGCAGGCGAACTCTGTGATCAATGAGTTCTTTGAGTTCGCGCTGGATCGCATCTCCTGCCGCTACCATTCCGATTTCATCATCTCCGCACCTGACAGTGTCAACTATATGGACATTGCTCCAAACCAGGTGGTCGGCATCAGCGCGGCGCTGATCCCATTCCTGGAGCATGATGATGCGAACCGCGCGTTGATGGGTTCGAACATGCAGGCCCAGGCCGTTCCGTTGATCAATCCTGAGGTTCCGACCATATCGACCGGTATGGAAGCTTTTGCCGCGATTGACTCGGGACAGGTGCTTGTGGCTGAAGAAGAAGGCGATGTTGTTTCAGTGACAGGCCGCCAGGTTCTGCTGCGCACCGCGAATGGTTTGAA
>Ga0105092_10002018_pt1 | contig 10818 bp, 4 predicted proteins | sample PPLLak2March2015_FD_87021 | JGI IMG/M metagenome (GOLD analysis project Ga0105092, IMG submission 87021) | Freshwater sediment microbial communities from Prairie Pothole Lake near Jamestown, North Dakota, USA - PPLs Lake P7 Core (1) Depth... | ecosystem: Environmental > Aquatic > Freshwater >...
CGGCGCGTCAGGAACCGTAACGTAGCTGCCGGCGCCGCTGAAGCTGAAAGCGTCTCCGGCCTTGCCCGCACCGAACGTGGTCCCCCCGACCAATGTCCCGTTGTTTCCACTGATGAGGTCCGCAGTGTCACTGTCCCCGGCCCACCATGAAATCAGCCCGGCCGGTCGTGCGGTGCAGACGCATCTGCCCGGTGTCCCGGCGCGGTACAGTCCGGCCACTTCATCCACGCTAAGCAGCCGGTTGAAAAGGATGGCCTCATCGATCTTTCCGCCGAAGGGATAGGTGGCGTCGCCCCGTTGGCCCATGAGAAGCGGAGAAGCGTCGGCCGTGAGATCGGTGCCGCCGGCAATGCCTGTCCGGCTGGCGACGAGCGAGCCGTTGCGGTAGATGTAAGCCGCGCTGCCGTCGTAGGCAACCGCAATGTGGTTCCATCCTGCCTGGATGAAGTCAGGGGCGTCGAGGGAGGTCGCCGGGTGTCCGGCAGGAATAAAACGAATGCCGTTGATCCCGGAGCCGCCGCCCGTGTGGACTTCTAAGTTTCCAACTCCTTTTCCGAGGAGGAAACCAATGTTGTTTGTGCCAATATCGTCCCAGAAAAACCATGCCGCCCACGTAAATGCGGACACGCGGAGGGAGGCATTGTCGGGGATCCTGATGTAGCTTGCGACACCGTCGAAGCTGAAGGCCTGACCGGCCTGCCCGGCGGCGAAGGTCGCGCCGTTCATCGTCGTGCCATGGTTGCCCCCGGCGATATCCTCTGCATTGCCGTTCCCTGGCCAGAGCGACACCAGACCTGCGGGAATGTTGCCAACGCAAGATCCATCAATGACCACTCCGGCGGTCGTGGTGCTGGCCGTTCCCCCAAAGCCGTCATTCCCGGTCAAGACACAGGAAACGGTTTTTCCCGCGTCGGCGGAGGTAGGAACATAGGTAGCGAGCGTTGCTCCGGCGACTCCTGCGCCATCAACTCGCCATTGATAGCTTAACGTCACAGAATCGCCATCCGGGTCGCTGGTACCTGTTCCTACCAGCGAAAGAGTATTGCCGACGAGTGCGTCGCCGCTGACGGCCGGTGCGCCGGTGAAAGCAGGCGATTGGTTGATGTACTTACCCGCCGTGGTAAAGCTGGTCGTCCCGCCGCGTCCGTCGTCCGCCGTAATAGCGCAGGTGATGGTCTTATGCAGCTGGGCGGCGGTGACGACAAAGGTCGATGCGATGGCTCCCCCGATGTCCCCTCCATCAGCTTTCCACTGATAGCTCAGCGTGACCGGGTCGCCGTCCGAGTCGTTCGTCCCGGTGTCACTCAGGCTGAGCGTGCTGCTGACCGCAGCCGCGCCACTAATTGTGGGCGTGCCTGTAAAAACGGGCGGGGTATCGACAGTGACGGTGATCGTGCGGGTAGCGTTCGCGACGCCGTCGCTCACCTGGACGGTAAAGGTCTCCGTCCCGCTGTAACCCGCCGCCGGCTGGTAGGTGATCGTCCCACCCGCCGTGATGTCCGCCCCGCCGGATGATGCCGTTGCGCTCGAAAAAACGAGGGTGCCACCGTGATCGGGCGCAACGTTCTGCGACCAGGTTTCCGTCTGGCTGCTGTCGGGGTCGTTCACATGGAGCAGCGACTTGAGGTCAGTAGCTGCGGCGTTTCTGTTCACCAGCAGCGTGGTGACGGCGCCAACGAAGGCCGGCGGTGTATTGACTGACTGTGTGAGAACCGGAGACGTCGAGGGTGCGTACGTCGCATCCCCGCCGTAGGCGGCTGTAATCGAGTGGCTGCCGGCGGTCAGCGAGGAAATCGTGCACGTCGCCGTTGTCCCGGTCAGGGCCTGAGTCTCGCACCCGGTGATAGCGCTTGCGCCATCGTAGAAGGCGACTGTCCCGGTTGCTCCAAGCGTCACCGTGGCAGTAAAGGTTACGGCTGTGTTCAGGTTTGAAGGGTTTCCGCTCGTGGCGAGCGAGGTAGTCGAAGTCGTGCGGGCTACGACAAAACTCCCACCGCTGGTTGGAGTGCCGGTGATCAGGTTGCCCGCGAGGTCCTGCCCCGTCCAGAGGGTGACATTCGCAGTGCCGTTACCGTTTCCGACGGTGTACGAATAGGTGTAGCGGGTGGCGCTCGCCTTGCTCATGTTCGTTGCTGCCAGCGCACTTCCTCCCGGGATTGCAGTGATCGCGATCTGCATGATGGGGGCGTCAGCTATCGGTTCATTGAAATCGGCGGTAATCGTGACCGTCGTCCCTTTGGTATAAGGGCCGGTGGGGCTGTAGGAGATTGCGGCGGTCGGCGCGACGTTGTCGGTGATCGCAATTGAGAAGGTGCCGGCGGCATTTCCCCCGTCTCCGTCGCTTATTGTGAAAGTAAAACTGTCTGCCCCGCTCTGGGTCCCGGATGGGTCGTAGGTGATGCGATTGTTGTCGATGTCATCCTGTGTGAAGGTTCCTCCCGCCCCGAGAGCGGTTCCGCTCTTCGCGAGAGTCCCCTTGGTGGGTGCTGTTCCGATGGTATACGTCAGCGCCGTTGCGGCCTGTTCGACATCCGTCGCGTTCAGCATTGCGCTGGTGATTGTCGTGGCCCCTGCGGTTTGGGTGACCGTCAGGCCGGTGTTGGTTGCCACGGTGGGCGCCGTGTTCAGGGTCAGGGTTGCCACCTTGTAGAGAAGCTTGCGCGGCCTCACATTCAGCTCATTGGCATAGGCGAGCATGACCTTGCTGTCATCGGAGACCGTCATGGTCTGGTAGCCTTCGTAGACACCCAGAGCGGCGGATGGTTGGGACAGCCGCCACGGATTGCCGGGGTTGCGAACGAGTATCCGAAGGTCACAGGTCGATAATCCAATCTGGTAGTTGGATATCGCAATGATGATGTCGCCGTGCGCATTCTTCGCCAGGCCGCTCGGACGATAAACACTACCGGCCAGCAGGTTCTGGCTCACCCACGAGCCCGATGCGTTCGTCATGTATCTCACCCCGTAATTCGGCGATGTCCCATAAGAAACCGCGAGGTGAATCTTCCCGCCGGCGTCGAAGGTGCCTTTCAATTCGGCCAGGTTTTCTGTGTTGTCCGCGATCACCGTCTCGTCGGTCCAGACTCCTGTTGCGTTGGATCGATGGTGCAGGGTGCGGTGCCCCGCCACTGTTTCCAGGAAGTAGAAGATGTGCATCTTGTTGGCGGCATCCGTCAACAGGAGGTAGTCATGGTGCACTTCGTTGATACTGCTTGCTGATCCGATAGTACTTAAGGTGTCGATTGTCCAGCTGGCACCGTTCTTCGAGGCTATCCTGATGTATTGAGTGGATGTCGAGGAGTCGGTGTAAGTGTAAAGAACGTGAGGAATTCCGGCGCCATCGACTGCTATCACGGGATAGGTGGATTCCTGGCCAGCATGAAATTCGATGTCACTGAATGACCATGAGGTGCCGTTGAAGAACGCGTAAAGCACACCGCGATTGGTGCCCACGCCTGATCCGTAGTCGCCCCTGAGAGCCAGATGCACCTGGTTGTTCCCACTAACGGCGATGGCCAGGGCGTCTGCGAAGGATTGATAGCCGCCCGTGGCAGGCGCGAAGCTCGACAAGGTCGACCAGCCTGTGCCGTTCCACTTCTGGACTTCGGTCACGTAGCCTCCAGCCGCACCCCCGTTGTATGCGCTGTAACGATGGCCTACGTAGGTATTCCCATTCCCGGTGTTGTCTCGGGCGCCGTCTGCCCACGTCCAGAAGTTCTCGGCGTTGAGCGTCTTTACTTCGCCGCCGGACCAGGTGGCGAAAGCGCGCGTCGTAACCTGATTGACAGCATTGCTTCCAATGGTGGTCAGATACTTTTCGCCGCCGCTCGCGCCGTCCATCTCGTAGACCACAAACCGGTAGGCCGTGGAAACGCTGAGCCCGGAGATGATCGCGCCCGGCTGGACGCCTTTGTAAAGACACTTCCAGCCTCCGCCGATATCAGGCGAGGCTCCAAAATCGCTGTTTGGGTTGAAGATCATCCCGTCTGTGACCGGGGGCGTACCGGAATTCCCGGCCTTCGCAAACAGAATGGTCTTGCTGCCGTTGCCCCTGGCCCAGAGCAGGGCTGCGGATTCGGGGCCGATGCTGCCTACCTCCAGGTTGCTGGTCTGACTGGTCGGCGTTACGCCTGCCACCGGGGCGAAGACCTGATTGTCAATCGTGATGTCACAGAAATCGATGTTGTAGATTTGCCCGGTCACCTGCAGGTCGAATGTGAGTTGCGCAACGTTGGTAAAGGTGCTCAGGTCGGCGCCTAGTGCCAAGAGGGTCGTCGTCGCACCGGCGGCGGGCATGACCTTGTTGGTGATTGTTGTTGTGGCCGGCCCTCCCGCAGTACGGGTGCCGGTTATCGTCAGGCTCACTATGGTTTCTACAGGAGCCGCGTCCCAGGAGAGGAGGGTCAGGTTCTTCAAGTCGAATGACTGAAGGTATGTGGGGTCGACTTTGATGACGATTGAGGTGACGTGAGTTCCGCCATCGTTGTAGTACATCTTGGTGCCGTCCTGGTAAAACGAAGCACTGACCAGGAAGCGCTCACCCTGCGGCATGAATCCGCCAGAAGCCGTCCCGAGATTGGAGAAATCAAAGGTTTCAGGTGCGGCAGTGAGCGTGCAGGTAACCAGCCACGCGAGGGCCAGCAATGTAAGAGAGGAACTATAAGGACGAACCGATAGACGACGCGTTTCTTTGGACCACCGCAGCATGAGTAACCTCCCCCCGGAGTACGTAGCCGAGTATTTACCTCGCGTTGCCAATGATACTAGCGGGCAAGGGGGCGGGAAAGACCTGCGCATGTAAAATCATTCAGGAGGCGAGGGGCTTTTATCGTGGCCGGACTCTCCAGAGTCCGGCAGCCCGGCCGTTTTTTGGCCGGGCTAAAAAGCGAGCTCGGCGCCGGACTCTGGAGAGTCCGGCCACGATAAACTGCCCCGTTCAATTAAAGAGACTACTGGCGGATGGCGACGACGGTCGCGCCGCCTTGGACTTGATGCTTGTCGACGTGGGGGTGGCTCTCGAGGAATGATGACAAGGCGGATTTCAAGCGGCCCGTTCCGAAGCCGTGGATGATTCGGACTTCGTGCAGGGACGCTAGAAAAGCACGGTCGAGGAATTTGTCCGCCGCTGCGAGGGCGTCATCAACGGTCTGTCCGATAAGGTTTAGCTCGGACTCCGCTTCCTCGACTGCGTCCAAGGTGACGTTCGGGGGCAACTGGCGTTTGGCGGGCGGCGCTTGGGGCTGATCCCCAGGTATCTCCAATTGGTCGATGGAGGTTGAAACGCGCTTCCCGTCGATCTCAACCACGGCGCCGCCGTCCGACACCTCAACGACTTTGCCTTGTTTACGAAAGAAGGCGTGGTAAACTCGATCGCCCACTTTCAGATTCTCGGGTGTGCCGGTCTCCTGATTTTGGGCACTGCCGCTCGAGGTCCGGGCCTCGGCGGCGATCTTGCGCCGGAAGGCTTCCTTCAGGGCTGCCTGGCGCTGCTTGAGCTCCTTACGAAGACGGGCTGCTTCAAAACGGTCTTTTACGCCTTTGACGAAACGTTCTCCTTCGTGGTGGAACTCTTCGGCCCAACGCCCTAGCGATTCCTCCACAGTTTCCTGGCGTTCGCGTTCTTTGCGCTCGTGCTCCTCCCGCAACCGGACCGCCTCGGCCTTTAAGTTCTCGCGTTCCTCTTTGAGGCCGTCTCGCTCGCGTTCCAGCCGGCCCATCTCGTGCCTGAGCTCAACCAGGTAGCGTTCGGCCTGGACGTCCTGTTCGCTCAAAAGGCTCCTGGCCTGCTGGACGATTTCCAGCGGCAAACCGAGCATCGACGCGATTTCCAGGCCGCTGCTGCCTCCCGCAACCCCGGTTCTCAATTGGTATGTCGGGGTCAACGTCTTTTCGTCCAATTCCACGCTCGCGTTCTGGACGCCGGGTGTGGCGGCGGCGAATTGCTTGATAGCGGAATGGTGAGTGGTGGCGACGACGAGCGCACGGCGGCGGCGGAAGACGTCCACGACAGAGATGCCCAAAACAGCACCGTGAGCGGGATCGGTGCCCGCACCAACCTCGTCTAGCAAGATCAAGGCAGGCGTGCTCAGCAATTCGAGCATCCGCTTCAGCCTAAGGACATGGGCGGAAAAGGTGCTGAGCTGTTGCTCCAGGGACTGGTGATCTCCGATATCGGCCAGGATGGTTTCAAACCGCGGCATTTCTGCATCTTGGGCAGGGATCGGCAATCCGGAGGAGGCCATCAGGGAGAGTAGCCCGATCGTCTTGAGCGCAACCGTTTTGCCGCCGGCATTTGGTCCGCTGATGACCAGCACCCTCTTTTCTTCCGTCAACGTCACCGAGATCGGGACAACCTTGTCAGCGCCGATCCTTTGCATCAGCAACGGATGTCGCGCGGCCTCGAGTCGCAAGCTGTAATCGGCTGCGATGCGGGGTACAACAGCCCGATAGCGGGCTGCGAACAGGGCGCAAGCGAGGACCGCGTCCAACGCACCTAGTGCCGCTGCTGCCTCTTGAAACGCGGGAACCCCCGTCTTGAGCCGGTCAGCCAGCCGGCGCAAGATCCGAAAAATGATCTCCTGCTCGCGCTCTTGATAATACAAATATTGATTGTTGAGCTGGACGACTGGAAAGGGTTCGACAAACAGCGTCGCTCCCGAGGAGCTTGATCCGTGCACGACCCCGGCTACATCCTTCTGATGCTCGAGTTTGACCGGGATCACGTATCGGCCGTTTCGAAGCGTGACGTACGGGTCCTGGGCCAGGTATTTTGCTGTCTGGCCGGTAAAGTAGCGCCGCAGTTGCTCCTGGACCTGTTCCCGGTAGCGGCCTTGTTCCCGCCGCGCCTTAGCCAGCTCCGGATCTGCGCTTTCCCGGATTTCGCCGGACGGGTCAATGACTCGCTCAATTTCGTTGATATCGGAGTCGACCGCAGGAATATTGGCAACCAAAGCGGACAGCCCCGGCCATTCGGCAGGGGAGAGCGATTTCTGAAGCTGGTCGAAGGTCTTGAGAAGGCCAAGCAACTGGAGCAGGTCATTCGGCTCGAGCACCTCGCCGCTGACTCCAAGCCGGCTCAACGACTCGGCCGGATCCTCAATGTGCGTGAAGTCGGGTCGGGTCCCCGCCGAAGTAAAGCGAATCGCTTCAGCGACGCGGGCCAGCCGCGCCTCGAGCTCCTGTTGAGTCAAACCTGGTTGCACGTCCCGAATTTCCGCCTTGCCGAGCGGGCTGTGGGCAAACGTTTCCACGATGCCGAGAAGTTGCGGGAATTCGAGGAGGGTGAGGGTTTCGTGGTCCATGGGGCTACTGACAAACTGAAAAACTGACAAACTGAAAAACTGACAAACTGACAAACTGACACAAACTGACTACGGAGTACAGGGCTGTCGACCGAGTGGCGTTGGGGAACAGACTGATAGCCTGTCAGTTTGTCAAGTCTGTCAGTTTGTCAGTTGTTTGCTTTTCGATTAATCAGGCTCGCGATGTAGCCGGCTCCGAAGCCGTTGTCGATGTTCACGACCGAGACGTTCGCCGAGCAGCTGTTGAGCATGCCGAGCAAAGCGGCAATCCCGTTAAGCGAAGCACCGTAGCCGATCGAAGTCGGGACGGCGATAACCGGCAGGTCTACCAGCCCGCCTACCACGCTTGGCAGGGCCCCTTCCATTCCCGCCACGACAATCACGACGGTGCAGGATCGCAACGTGTCGAGTTGGCTGAGAATGCGGTGCAATCCCGCAACACCCACGTCGTAACAGCTGTGAATCTCGTTGCCCATCGCCTGAGCCGTCACCTGGGCTTCCTCTGCAACAGGAATGTCGGCGGTCCCGGCTGAAAAAATGCCGATCTTCCCCCGGCCGTAGTCGCGAGGCTCACGAAGGACAGTCAATGCGCCGCAGTCCGGATAGTAGGTGCATTCCGGAAAACGTGCCTTGAGACGCGCGTGGGCCTCCGCTGTCGCCCGCGTGATCAGCAGATTCGGGTTCTTTAGGAGCAGCGCAGTCGCAATGGCCTCGATCTGTTCGGGTGTCTTGCCCTTCCCAAAAATGACCTCGGGGAAGCCGTGCCGAAGAGTGCGGTGGTGATCGACCTTCGCAAAATCGAGGTTTTGATAGGGCAGATCCCTGAGAAGGTCAAGGATCTGCTCTTCGCCGATTCGGCCCTCCTTGAACTCCCGGAGGGCTTTTTTCAGGTGATCAGGCATCATTGAGGCTGCTGCTTCTCCTTGGATTCACGCTCCCGCTGTTCTCGGAGGACCGCGCGCCGGCTCAGGCGGATCTTGTTCTGGTCGTCAATATTCAGCACCTTAACCAGGATCTTGTCGCCGTTATGAACTTCTTCGCGGATGTCATTAATCCGGCGCTCGGCGATTTCCGAAATATGAAGAAGCCCTTCGGTCCCCGGCAGGATTTCGACGAACGCGCCAAAGTCCATAACCCGGGTGACTTTGCCGAGGTAGGTCTTTCCGACCTCCGCCACAGCCGCGATTTCCGTAACCATGCGGGTGGCTCGCTCCGCAGCTTCGCTGTCGGCAGAAAAGATCTTTACCGTGCCGTCGTCTTCGATGTCGATTTTCACGCCGGTCTGTTCGATGATCCCCCGGATAATCTTGCCACCCGGGCCGATGACTGCGCCGATCTTCTCGGTCGGAATGCGCATCGTCAGTATTCGGGGTGCAAAGACCGAAATGGCAGCACGCGGCTCGGTCAATGTCTCGTTCATCTTTCCGAGAATGAACAACCGGCCTTCACGCGCCTGCTCGAGTGCTTGTTTTAGAATCGCAGCGTTAACCCCGGTGATCTTGATGTCCATCTGCAGGGCGGTTATTCCCTCGGAGGTCCCTGCGACCTTGAAGTCCATGTCTCCGTAGTGGTCCTCGAACCCGGCAATGTCGGTCAAGACGCAGAACTCGTCGCCTTCCTTGATCAACCCCATCGCTATTCCCGCTACGGGACTCGTAATAGGCACCCCGGCATCCTCGAGCGCGAGAATACCGCCGCACACCGTGGCCATGGATGAGGAGCCATTAGACTCGAGTATGTCGGACACGATGCGCACCGTGTAGGGGAACAGATCTTCGGCGGGAAGTACTGCCGTAATGGCTCGTTCGGCCAGCGCCCCATGCCCGATCTCTCGCCTCCCCGGTCCGCGCAAGGGGCCGGTTTCTCCGACGCTGAACGGCGGAAAATTGTAGTGAAGCATGAAACGCTTGGAGGATTCTCCGGCCAGGCCTTCCATGCGCTGCTCGTCTTCAGATGTGCCGAGAGTGACAGTGACCAGGGCCTGCGTTTCGCCGCGGGTAAAAAGGGCAGAACCGTGAGTCCTCGGCAGAACCCCGACTTCCGTCGTAATCGCCCGGATCTGATCAAAGGCCCGACCATCTGGCCGGCGCTTCTCCTTGAGGACTTGCTCTCTGAAGAGTGATTCCTTCAACCGCTCAAACGAACGGCCTGCCAGCGCCCGCGTTTCAGGCTCTTCCTCGGGAAAGAGGGCCAGGATTTCTTCCTTAACTTCGTCCATGCGACGCTCGCTGGCCAGCTTTCCAATGGCGTTCAGGGCCTCTTTGATCTTGTCGCGTGCACTCTGCACAACTTTCTGATCAATATTGGCGTCGAAGACCGGAGGTTCGACCGTCCGCTTGGTCGCCTTGATCCTGGCACCCAATTCCTTGATCGTGGCCGCAATCTGCTTGATCGCATTGTGGCCGAATTCGAGCGCCTCGATCATCTTCTCCTCGGAGACTGACCGTGCTCCCGCCTCGACCATCACGATGGCCTCTTCGGTTCCGGCGACGACAAGGTTCAACGAGCTGTTTTCGAGTTGCGAGAGGCGCGGATTGATGACGTAGTTCCCGTCGATGAGGCCGACTCTCACTGCGGCAAGCGCGTGGTGAAAAGGAATCGGAGAAATGTAAAGCGCGGCCCCGGCGCCTACGATACCCAGCACGTCGTGATTCGTATCAGGATCAGCCGACAAAACCATTGCCATCACCTGGGTCTCATCCCGGTAGCCTTCAGGGAACATCGGCCGGATCGGCCGGTCCATCAGACGGCTGCTCAGGATTTCTTTCTCCGTGGGCCGGCCCTCTCTTTTGAAGAAACCGCCGGGAATCCTGCCTGCGGCGTAGGTGTATTCCCTGTAATCACAGGTGAGGGGCAGAAAATCTGTCCCTTCTCGCGGAGACGAAGAACAGGCGGTTACCAGCACGACTGAGTCACCATACCGTACCCAGACAGCGCCTTCGGCCTGTCTCGCTACTTTACCTGTCTCAATAATTAATTCACGCTCCCCTAGGGGCAAGCTGACTGTCTCGGTCATCGTCGTCCTTCCTCCAAATGTGACCAACTTAGTGGTGAGGGCTGATTAAGTGGTTTTTCGATAAGGGGATACTGCATGTTAGCACAAACCCCGTAGATCGAGCGAACCGATCTGCGGGGTCGTGAAAAGAGTGGCAAACCTAGGGATGGTAAACGAACTGATTTAGTCAGAGTCCGCCTCTTACTTGCGGATTCCCAAGCGGTCAATCAGGTCTTTGTAGCGGTTGAAATCCGTCTTCTTAAGGTAATCCAAGAGTCGACGACGCTGGCCTACGAGTTTCAAAAGACCACGGCGAGAGTGGTGATCTTTCTTGTGGGTCTTGAAATGCTCGGTCAGATAGCTGATCCGCTCGCTCAGTATGGCCACCTGCACCTCTGGTGAACCCGTGTCTGATTCGTGCAGCCGGTAGTTCGTGATGATTCCGCTCTTGCCTTCCTTCGTCAAAGCCATATCTATTCCGTTCGTCCTAGTTTTTGAAAAAAGATAATCTAACAGAAATAG
>Ga0105092_10002019_pt1 | contig 10817 bp, 9 predicted proteins | sample PPLLak2March2015_FD_87021 | JGI IMG/M metagenome (GOLD analysis project Ga0105092, IMG submission 87021) | Freshwater sediment microbial communities from Prairie Pothole Lake near Jamestown, North Dakota, USA - PPLs Lake P7 Core (1) Depth... | ecosystem: Environmental > Aquatic > Freshwater >...
AGCGCTCGCAGGGTGGCCGCCGCCGATATATGTCGGGCCCGAGTAGCCCCGCCCGTCTAGTGTCCCCCGTTTAAGAATGCACGCCCCCGGGGCGGGACGTGATGAGCCTACCATGAAAGAAAGCAGGCGCCCCCTCTGGGGCGCCTGCCTTATTACCCCGGAGACTATAGACATCCGGCCCCGCTGGGGCCAAAACAAAAACGGGGGCCACTTCCTTGGGAGGGCTAATCCCGCTCGAATTCTGTGACCCAGGGCTACGCGCAAGGCGCTTCGCCCTGGGCAATTATGTGCCGGCCTCTCAGGCCTGAAGACCTACCCTTCCTAAACACTCCTCGCAGCGAGGTCTTGAAAAAGGTCTTCAGCCCGAAGGGCTGACAGGAAAGAGTAGTGGCGGCCCTCCAAGGAGGGTTGTGCGAGCGCTTTTGTGCGAACCTTGGAGTGCGCAAGCCGATGCTCTGCCCTTTAGCCGGAAATCCCTTCTGGACAACAGAAGGGCGTCCTTCCCCTGAGCAATTTTGACCACGGGAGTGAGCGGTACGGAACTGACACATTGAATAGGACGCGTATTATCGGGAGAAGCGGTGGAGATTTCTGGCATTCGATCAGGAAAAACGCAACATGAGAAGGGAGTGCAACATGGCCGGGAAAAGCACGGCACTGTTGGGTATTTACCCGAATTACTCAGGCGTGATGAGCGCTGTCAACGTCTTGAAGGGGGCTGGATTTCGGAAAACAGAAATGCGCATTGGCGCTCTGACGATTCCAGGTTTGGATTCCTTTGCTGTCGCCGGTTCTGTTTGGTCGGTATTTGCGGCCAGTGGGGCACGCGAGGGTGGAGCGGGAGGCGGCATAACGGACCCGCTGATCGGCATGGGAATCTCCGAACACGAGGCCAGGCGCTATGAGCTCCGAGTAGAAGAGGGCGGAATCCTCCTCTCAGTGCATTCGGACAAATCGGGGTGGACGAAGCGCGCCATGGACATTCTGGAGAGGACGGGAGCGGAGGATATCTCGTCAACCGAAGAGGCCGGCCCCGACTGGCGTTCCAAGCGCTAGGCCGCATGCCTCACGACTGCGCCGTGGGGCGTCATCGCCCACTCGCATTAGAAGAAGTCGTTTTTTGTTCCGAGCCGTCAGACTGATCAAACGGCGCCGATGGGATCCGACTGGCATACGCTTTCGAAACCTGTTTCGGGCACGCGGCCACAACGAGCTCACTGATTCGATATTTCACATCCCGCGAAACCAGCGTGTGGGGGCCGAGAATCCGCACCGTGGCTGTGGCCTCTAAATCCGTCTGCAACCACATTCCGCCTACATCGCCGTAGCGAAGCGTGATGCGCACGCCCCGCAGCCACCAGGAGGGGGACTTCGCAGGCTCGCCACGGACACGGTGAACCAGGTAGGTCGTGGCGTCAATCCAGATGTCCCCGCGTAGAAGACTCTTGTCCTTTCGCCTCGGACGCAGCTCGAGCACGTAGCAGCGCTGGTCGCTTAAGTTTTCCTCGCGGATGAAACGGAAATCATAGTTGTCCGCCGAGAAGTCGGTTGAGCCGTGATCCTTTGCGATATCCACTTCGCTTGCCAGCGTCCGGCGCACGATTGTCTTTCCCAGACCGGTCCCGCTAGCCTGCTGGATAGCGAACTTCTTGGCATCCGGAGGAATGAAGGCTATGTCCGCGACGACCAGGGATTTGATCTTCTCTCTGTCCTTGCCAAACAACTTGTAGTCGCGCGTCACGCTGTAAGGACGAAAACAGGCCTGGTTTTCCGCCCGAGCTTGCGCCATTCGGGAAATGATGGTTTCCAAGGTTGGGAGTGTGCTCCCCGTCTGAGCCCATACGTCGCATGTCAGTACGATGACCAGACAGGGAAGCATCCATAACGTTCCTTGCCGCATACCACACTCCTCTCGCATCCTGGCTGGCAGAGCCCGACACGCAATTCCTTATACCTCGGGACAATTACTAGTGTCAGTTCAGTACCGCTCAGACGTCTGGTCAAAGTTGCTCATCCCGGCTTATAGGGCCGATTCGGTGAAGCAAGACTTGTTCAACACCCACTTGAGCCGGAATGTGTCTTTCTTGGAGTGCGGCGGGAGAAGACCCGATCGTAAGCGGACCGTCGGCACGAAATGGTGCCGACGGCTCGTTTGCGACCGAACTTGAAGAGCAACGCCCTGACAACGCTTTGTGTTCGCCGGCGATGCCGGCGGCCTTTTCACACGAACTAGAATTTCAGTATGTCATCCCAGCCCTTGCGGTACTTCGGCCGCTTGATGAAGGGGTCTGATTCCGGCGCATTGGTGGCGCGCATCTTTCGGTAGTCCCACTCGAGCTTCTTTCCGGTGCGGTAGGCCACGTTGCCCAGGTGGTTCGCCTCGGTCGTCCAACCGGAGTACTGGAAATTCGAACCTGGTACCGGGCCGACTCCCTTGGCGCAGTTTACCCACTCGATATAGTGGCCTGGCGAGCGGGGCAGTGTCGCCGGCGGCGTTTTGAAGTCCTTGAACTTCTCTTCGGGCAGCAGTTTTCCGTTGCCCAGCAGCATGCCGTGTTCGCCAATGAATAGCTGTGAGCGTCCACCCCACTCTTCCACCCATCCTGGAGGTCGGCTGTCGCCTTGGTGCCAGACGAGCTTGAGCGCGGGCTGGGAGCCGACCGCCGCGTATTCAAAGGTCGCTCTCAGGGTTGCGGGGGCGAGTTCTTTATGCGGTGCCGGCACGTTGTGTGAAACGGCTTCGACCGTCAACGGGGCCAGCACCTTCCCGCCTTTCCCGTCGGGCCGCCAAAGGTCCAGCACCGTGTAAGGCACGTCGTTGTCGTGACTACCGAGGTCGCTCATCGTGCCGTTACCAAAGTCCCACCACCGATACCATCGCGGACCGGGGAAGTACGTCGCGTGGTACGGTCGCTCGGGCCCGGGCCCGAGCCACAAGTCCCAACTCATATGCTCGGGGACAGGCATCTCCTCCTTGAAGCGATCGACGATCTGAATATCGTTGTAGAAACCGTGAGGTTTGTCGAATTTCTCGGCAGAGGCAGCGTCCTGTAGCCCCCACGCGCGGCTTGCCCAAACGTGGACTTCACGCACGGGTCCGATCACTCCAGTATCCAGGATCTCGCGGATCGTGCGTCGGCTTTCAGAGGCATGCCCCTGGTTGCCCATCTGGGTCGACAGCTTCGGGTATTTGGCGGCAGTCTCGCGGATGAGGCGGGTTTCCCAGATGTTGTAGCAGAGCGGTTTCTCGCAGTAGACGTGCTTGCCGTGCGTGAGCGCCAGGTAGGTTGCAACCGCATGCGTCTGCTCAGCGACCGAGACCACCACTGCATCGAAGTCCTTCGGGTTGTCAAAAACCTGCCGCAGGTCTTTGTAAGTCTTCGCCTTAGGAAACAGGGCGGAGGCAGCGTTGAGGTAGTTTTGGTCAACGTCGCACAGGACGACCGCATTCTCGTCCGGATGCGGCCCTGCTCCTGGATCGGCTGGCCGTCTCCTCTCTTCCTGGCCTGGAATTATCAGGAGCTGACTCATGTTGGCGCGGCCGCGGCCACCGGCGCCGATAAACGCGATATTCAGCTTGCTGTTCAGATTTTGGCCCCTCAGCAGTGCTGGTGCCCCTGCCACCGCGGCACCGGCTGCCAGCGCCCCGGCGACGAACTGACGGCGGGTCACTTGGGACTGATGTTTTCCCTTCGTGGTGCTCTTCATCTGCTTCTCCTCTCCGGGCTCCCCCAGAATCATTTCTACATCGACCCGAAGCTTCCCACAAGGCAAAAGTGAGACGACGGCCCTCGGTAAGGTGCGGCCAATGAGACTCGCTTAGCCCAACGCGACATCGAGAGTCATCATGACTGCAAAACCAAGAATTGTGCCCAGGGTCGCGATGTCGATATTGCCCTCGCTCTGGGAGGCGGGTATCAGTTCTTCAACGACAACAAAGATCATGGCGCCGGCGGCAAAAGCAAGGGCGTAAGGAAGAACGGCGGTGACGCTGACGACCAGTGCTGCGCCGAGAACCCCGGCAAGCGGCTCGACGGTGGCCGAGAGTTGTCCGTACCAGAGTGCCTTGACTGTGCTCATCCCTTCCCGTTTCAGAGGCATCGAGACCGCGGAACCCTCGGGGAAATTCTGCAGACCGATGCCGATAGCGAGGGCGATAGCTGCTCCTAACTGAGTGGAAGCTTCGGCCCCGGACAGGCCGGCGGCGGCACCGAACGCCACCCCGACTGCCAGCCCCTCAGGGAAGTTATGAATGGTTATGGCAAGGATCAGGAGGGTCGTCCGCCGCCAGCGCGTGTGAACACCTTCGGCGCGCTCCGGGTGATCGGCAAGGGAGGCATGCAGGTGGGGGAGAACCAGGTCGATCAATCGCAAAAAGCCCGCGCCTGCGAGAAAGCCGACGACCGCGGGAAGGAAACTGAGGGTCCCATAGTCCCTGCTCATCTCGATCGCCGGTGCCAGCAGGCTCCAGTAACTGGCGGCGATCATGACGCCGGCTGCCATGCCTAGCGCGCCGTCGAGGAACTTTTGGCTCGCGCCTCGAGTAAACAGCACAACCGCCGCACCCAAGGCGGTTACCGACCAGGTGCCGGTCGTGGCTATCAGGGCTTGCTGAACGGGATTCAGGGAATAGAACCAGTCTGCCATGCTTTTTCCCCCCTCTCTAGTCTATTCTCCGCAATATTCGTAGGAACGTCCCTCATCTGCTCGCCGAGGTTTTCCCATGCCTTGCCCGAAGGATGCCGCTTTAACCCCGCGATTCAGTTGCAGTTAAACTCCAGCACGCAGGCGTCGACTCCAGGGCCTCAATTATCAGTGTCTCGCACTCGTTGACTGAAGAGAAAGTGAACACTTCAGGGCAAATCCCAGAATTCCCTGAGGGGTGGTCGAGTAGACTCAGCCGTGCTATAGTCCTGAAATACCACTCGCCAAACGGAGACTCTTCCCGCTCTCTGCTTTCTTTGCGACCCATCGCCTGCAAGGACACTGAACACGGGCGCAGTGGCTCTAGTTCCCTTGATTTCCAGACTAAGGAAAGGAGTATGCGAAGATGAAAAAGCACCATCTTCTGCCAGCCATAGCCGCTCTAGGTTTGCTATCTGTTCTGGTGTCGGTACCAGTTCGCCAGGCGGATGCGCAGGGTGGCACACCAGACGCCGCTCGCCCAACCGTGTTCCAAGCGGCGGGAACGACAGTCAGCTCAATCCTTTGCTCGGTCGATCATTTCCGCGCGGCCTTAGGGCAACCAAACAACGCGAACACACCCGGTCCTCTAACCAGTGGTCGCCGCGAGATCAACTGGGACGGGGGAGGCGCGACAGATACCGCCCCCGCGCCCACCCCGTTCCCCGGTTTCCTGCAAGGTCGGGGGGCTCTTTTCACGACACCGGGTACCGGCTTCGTGCAGGCTCCCCTCTCCGGTCTTGCCACCACGTTCTCGAACCCGACCTACGCGACGATCTTTCAACCATTCAGTCCCCTTCGGCTCTTCACACCGGTTGGGAGCAACATCACCGACGTCGACTTTTTCGTGCCCGGAGGCGGCAATGTCGCGGCGGCGACAACCGGGTTTGGCGTGGTCTTCTCAGACGTCGACAAGCCGGATGGGCTTGATCCTGCGGGTCAGACGCTTATTCAGTATTACGGCGCCGACGAGCAACTGCTGTTCAGCGGCTTCGTCCCAGCGTCACCAAGCGACGCAAGCCTCTCCTTCTTCGGGGTCGTGTATCCCACACCGCTGATTGCGCGTGTCCGAATCACGAGTGGTTACGTTGCGCCCGGACCGGACGATGGTGGGCAACAAGACATCGTCGTAATGGATGATTTTCTCTACGGCGAGCCGCAGCCGCTTCAGTAGCAGCTAAGCACCGATTGTGCTGGACGGTTCATCGTGAGCACACCAGTGGAGAATCCGGCAGGATGAACCGTCCAGCACAATGCTGCCTGGGGGTTTGGCCTCATCGCATAACTGGAGTCCCGAAGGGACGTCGGCCTCGTAGCCCCGGGTGACCGATCGGCTGGCCTTAGCAATACGCGTATATGAGGCCTCCTGGACGACCGATTGATCGCGTCCGAAAAGCGATCACATGTCCGCTCGCAATGTGGCAATCGGATCAGTCCGCGCGGCGCGTTGTGCGGGCACATAGCATGCGACCAGGGCAGCGAAGAAAAGAAGCACCGCGACGCTCACGAATGTCGCCGGATCGTGCGAGCTGACGCCAAATACTAGAGCGTCGAGCACACTTGCCAGCAGCATCGCGCCGGCGAGGCCCGCCGCAAGGCCGAGCGTTGCCAGGCCAAGTCCTTGAACCAGGACGAGCTTCAGCAGGTTGCGAGGGTGCGCACCCAAAGCCAGACGGACTGCAAGTTCGTGCCGGCGAACAGTCACCAGGTATGCGAGCAAGCCGTAAATGCCGACCATGGCGACCGCCAGCGCCACACTGGCCAGGAGCACAAGCACCCATGTTCTGATCTGCGCGGTGGCCGAGCTCTTTTCCACCCAGCCACGCATAGGGCGGAAGCCATGCGCCGGCTGGTTGGGATCGATGTCCCGGAGTCTTTCTCTGATGAGGTTAGCCGCTGCTTCCGGGCGACCGTCCGTTCGCACAAACAAAGAATAAGTCCCAAAGCGACCACCCTGGCCTACAGGAAGGTACACAATCGGTTCCGGCGGGCCGGTGATGTCCTGCATGCGAACATCGCCGACTAACCCGATGGTCTGTCCCACGGAGTCATTGAGCTCGAGTTGTCGGCCGACGGGATCTGCAGCACCGTACAGGCGCCGGGCTGCCTCTTGGCTAAGTACGAAGACAGGGCGCCCGTCAGGTCCGTCCTCCCGGCCGAAGACGCGGCCGCGAAGAACGGGGATGCAAAGTGCCGCAAAGAAGCCAGCATCGGCAACACGCCAGCCACACCGGATAGGTTGTCCTAACGAAGCGTCAGACGGCGCAACCGCCGCGGCTCTTCCCCCGGTATGGGGGCCGAGGCCGAGTGGAATGGCGCTCGAAACCCCGGCGGCGCGCACGCCGGGCGCAGATCGGAGAGCGTCCGTTAAGCGAGACAGCATAGCCGAAATCTCTCTTCCGTCAGGGTATCTCGCATGTGACAGTGGAAGCCGCGCCGTGAGCACGGAGTCCGGATCGATGCCCAGCGAGACCTGTTGTAAGCGTACAAAGCTCTGAATCAACAGCCCTGCTCCTACCAGAAGCAGACTTGCCAGCGACACCTGCGCGACGACCAGCAATGCCTGCAATCGGCCGCGCGCTGCGGGTTGTGAGGTACGGCCGGCCTGGTGAAGCGCGTCCAGACTCCGCATCTTGCCAAGTTGCACCAGCGGAGCCATTCCGAAAAGCAAACCCGTGACCAGGGAGACAGCCAGTGCAAAAGCAAGCACGTTCAGGTCAATCGACACCTTGTCCGCTCGTGGAACGATTTCGACAAGGGCGCCTCGTGCGATACCGACGATAGCGCCACCTAGAGCGATGCCTAGTGCTCCACCGACGAGCGACAGCAGCAGGCTTTCGGTAAGCAACTGCCGCAAGATGCGCGCTCTTGCGGCGCCGAGCGCCGCGCGGATCGCCATCTCCTTGCGTCGAGCCTCCGCCCGCGCTAATTGCAGATTGGCCACGTTTGCGCAGGCGATCAGCATCACCATTCCGACCGCTCCAAGCAGCACGAGCAGCGCGGAGCGAATCTCGGGTGGAATGATCCAGTGCAGCAGTGGTACGACCCTCACACTCGAGCCTTGGTTCGATTCTGGGAAGTGACGCTCGAGCCGGCGAGCGATCGAGAGCATTTCCGCCTGCGCCTGCTGTAATGTGAAGCCAGATCTGACCCGTCCGATCACCTTGTACTGATGATTTCCCCGATTCGCGTTTGGATCGATGACGAGCGGAACCCAGAGATCAGGGCCAGGCATTGATGGGATCGCAAGCTCCGGGCGGGCTACGCCCACAACGGTGTACGACTCGCCATCCAGCAGGAGCTCGCGACCTCTCACGCCGGGATCCTGGCCAAACCGCCGCTTCCACAGCTGCTCGCTCAGGACGGCCACTCGATGCTGGCCGGGGCGCTGCTCCTCTTCCAGGAACCATCGGCCGAGGTGCAGGTCTGTGCCCAGGACGGGCAGAAAAGACGGCGTAGCTGCAACGCTTTCGAGGCGCTCCGGCTCACCGTCCCCGGTCCAGATCGGACTATCCTCCTGGAAGACCGCCAGTTCCAGGCTGCGCACCTCCTCCTTCCAAGAGAGATAGTTTGGGATCGATGCATGCGAGGTCCAGACATTCCGCGTTGGATTGGTTTCGTAAATACGGACCAGGGCGTCCGGCTTGTAATACGGCAGCGGACGGAACATCACCGCGTGGACGATGCTGTAGATGGCGGTACTGCCGCCAATACCGAGGGCCAGCGTCAATAGTGCAACCGCGGTGAAGCCGGGACTCCGGCGCAGTAAGCGTATTGCGTGCCGGACGTCCTTCCACAGGTCTTCGATGAGGTTCATTCGGCGCATATCGCGACACTCCTCCTGAAACCGAGCAACGCCTCCCATTTGCCGTAGCGCCAACCTGCGGGCTTCAGACGGGCCCATTCCTTCCGCGACGTTCTCTTCGATCAGTTGATCCAGATGAAAGCGAAGCTCGTCTTCGAGCTCGCGTTCTACGCTGCCGCGCCGGAAGAGCGAGCGGAGGCGCAAACGTACCTTGTCCAGCACGCGCATATCAGGCCTCCCGGATGACCAGGTTGATCGCGGTAGAGAGGCGGTTCCAGCTTTCCAGTTCCTTCTCCAGTTGCTTACGGCCGGCGGCCGTAAGCGAGTAGAACTTAGCCATGCGGCCCGCCTCTGTTGGCCGCCAGGAGGCCTTGATCCAGGCCTGCTGCTCCAGACGATGCAGCGCTGGGTAAAGGGACCCCTGTTGGACCTGGAGCGCCTCTCGCGAAACCTGCTGGATACGCTTGGCAATAGCCCAGCCGTGTTTGGGCTCCAGCGAGATAGTCTTGAGGATTAAGAGGTCGAGCGTTCCTTGGACCAGATCAGTTGGCTTAGCCATACACCTAGATTATCCACAATTGTAGACGATCAACAACTAAGAACCTCCATGTTGGGCCTGGGCGATGGGACAACCCTATCGGCACGGGCGCCCCCCTATCTCGCGAAATCACGGCAGACGCCCAACAGGGCTTAACAGGGCGGGTGTTTCCCGGTAGACTTCGGGAATCGTCCGTGCGGTGACCTCGCGCTGGGCAAGGTCGCATGCGCCAAAGTGGAACCGTAAAGCCCAGCCGTCCGAGCTGACGGGCATGATGATTCCGTTGTGTATCTTTTGAGGAGAAGAAATGTCAATCAAGAAGAAAGCCTGAAACCCTGAAACAGCTTTGAGGTGACCCAGGCTCGTTATGTTCATGCGCGCGCATATAATCGCCCGCAAAATGCAGCAGCCCAGGAGAACTGTACATGAAACCTGATTTCTCGCGTCGCAATTTTCTGACGGCCGGCTTGGTGCTTCCAGCGGCCGGACTTCGCACCAACAACAACCTGCCTCTCGTGCCCGAGGGCAGCCAGGCAGGGCCCGAATCAGTCAAGCTGACCTTTCGGGAGTTGGGCAAGACCGGCCTGAAGGTCACATCGCTCGCATTTGGATGCATGACGACTGCGGACCCGTCCGTGATCAAGCGCGCGGCGGACATTGGAATCAACCATTTCGACACGGCCCGCGGCTATCAGCAAGGCAACAACGAGCGAATGGTCGGCGTGGCCCTCAAGGATGTCCGTCAGAAGGTGATCATCTCGAGCAAGAGCACGGCCAGGACCAAGGAGCAACTTCTTGCCGACCTGGACACGAGCCTGCGGGAACTGGGAACCGATTACCTCGACATCTGGTACCTCCACATGAAAAATGAGCCGGAACAGCTGACCGCGGACCTGCTCGAAGCGCAGCGGATAGCCAAGCAGAACGGGAAAATCCGCTTTGCGGGAGTCAGCACTCATTTCAACATGGACAAAATGCTGGCTCACCTGGCGACGCTCGGCCAGACCGATGTCGCGCTCACCACCTACAACTTCGCCATGCGGTCGGTGGATGCAGCCGCGAACAAGAACCCTGACGCGCGGAAGACCGATATGACGGAAGCGATCCGGTCGGCCCGGAAGGCTGGCTTGGGGATCGTGGCGATGAAGGTCATGGCCGGCGGCGTCAACCGTGTGCAGCGTGGAGACCGGCTCTATGGGGCCAATCCGCTAGAGCTGAGCAAGCGCCTCAACCAGCCGGGGGTTGCCGTGGCCGCGCTCAAATGGGCGCTCAAGAACGAATCGGTCGACACGGCCATCGTATGCATGACCGACCACGAGCAGTTGGACGAGAACCTCCGGGCGATGGCAGAGCCATACACGGAAAAGGACGAGAACCTGCTCACTACACAGCTCGCGAGCATCGGCCCTCACTACTGCCGGATGTGCGGTTCCTGCGGGGGAGTCTGCGATAAGGGCGTTCCGGTTCCCGACGTACTCCGCTTCCTGACCTATGCGGAAGGCTATGGCCAGTTCGCGCTCGCCCGCGAACGGTTCCTGGAGATGCCTCAACCGGCCAGAGGTGTCCGATGCAGCGACTGCACCTCCTGTTCCTTCAGATGCGCATATGGTGTGACGGTCCGAGACAGGCTGACACACGCACAGGAAATACTGGCGTAACAAGCCAGAAGCGAAAAAAGGGGACCGAAAAAAGGGGACAGTCTACTCAATTACCTTTTCGCGGAGTTCCGCGAAAAGGTAATTGAGTAGACTGTCCCCTTTTTTGATGGTCATATTGACTTGCAGATCGCCG
>Ga0105092_10002022_pt1 | contig 10811 bp, 11 predicted proteins | sample PPLLak2March2015_FD_87021 | JGI IMG/M metagenome (GOLD analysis project Ga0105092, IMG submission 87021) | Freshwater sediment microbial communities from Prairie Pothole Lake near Jamestown, North Dakota, USA - PPLs Lake P7 Core (1) Depth... | ecosystem: Environmental > Aquatic > Freshwater >...
AAGGATCTCGTGCGGTCGCGCGCCTGTCGATTTTCGTGGTTTGTTTGGCCTGGCACCGGGGCGGTACGGCAAGCCTAGCGTGGCGGATGGTGCCCAACACATCACTTTATATATATGGCTCCAAAAAGATTATGGACTTGCAAATGCAAAGATTGTAGATTGCTTCTGAAACGGCTTGTGAACTCCCTTATCTTTCTGCCAAAAGAGGGTGCGGCATTCATAACCGCAAAAAGAGACGTACTTGGATTGAAGATTGAAATCGCCTACTCCGCCCTCTTTTACTTGTCTTCCGCACCTGTAGCACCTAATCTCTTTTCGCTCGCTCATTCTCTATCACTCTGTCTATTTTCTTCTGCCTCAGATGTCTTCTGATCTTCTTTGCAGCACGTATAACTTCTGGTTCTCAGCCAGGTAGATACGGAGTAGAAAAGCATTTTGGCAGTCTTGCGTGTTCGCTGCTTGGCACATATGAGCTGGAGTGCATGCCACCATGCAGCTGATGGGGCAGGAAGAAAGCAGCCTGGCAGAGCCGATGGCCGGAATGGGCTGCGTGGAGAATTGCACTCCGGGGGCTCAAGGCCAGGGGGCCGAGGATGGATTACCGGCAATGACACCCAAGTTGCAAGCTGCCAGGTATTGCGTTTAAAAATAATCACAGATCTTATCCAATATATCTATATATACTGAATAGTCCATATATAAGCTCATGATGAATATAACGGCTATCGGCCATTTAATTAATGATATCGAGCCGTTATTTCAGTTTCTTTCTGCCCTCATGTGGCCCCTACTGATATTATTTATAATTTTATTATTTAAATCGAAGATTGATGACCTTATAGATAGCGCCAAATTGCGAAAATTCACGATCAAGGCTGCCAATTTCGAATTGACGATGGAAGATGCGATAAAGCAGCAACAGCAGATCATTAAAGATTTTCAAGATAAAATATTGCAAGGCAAGACAAAGCCGAAAAATTTGACTTCATTACTCTGGGTCGATGATAATCCAAAGAATAATGCCATGCTTATTCAGAATTTTACAGAAAAAGGAATAAGCATAACCACTGCATCATCAACTAAGGAAGCTTTATTGAAAATGGAGACAGAAAAATTCGATGCTATTATTACTGATATGGGTAGAACAGAATCTGGAGAAAGATTAGATACTGCAGGTATCGATCTTTCTAGAAAAATAAGAGAAAATGATAAAAATATACCCATTTTCATATATAGCTGGTCAAAGACTGCTAAGAGTAAGATGGACGAGGCTAAGGATGCTGGCATTACTAAGGTTACGACTTCAAAATCTGATTTAATCGAAGCTTTATGGAGCCTGTAACTCGTTTCGAGAGCAGTGTCTATTTGCTTTTATTCCGCTGCCTTGGTATAGACAGACTCTAACGACCTGGTGACCTGGTACAGCCTCACCTATATCGAACAGGAACTAAGCGGCATCGAGCATGCCCAGAAGCACTTCCAAAAGGTGCTGGATATGGCGGTCTTCTATCCGACTTAGAGTTGCAGCTGTTCCGCGGGAAGTCGCTGGAGGAGATCCAGGAGATCTCTTTCGAGATCGGTATTCTGGGGCGGCACGGGCTGGATATCAACGATCCCCAGGAGACGCATGTCCTGCGGGCGCTGCCGGGGAGGGTGTTTTCGGCGCTGGAGCTGGTGTGCATCATGTATGCGGGGTTCAAGAGGATCGAGCCGGGGATGGATGTCGGGGTGGATCTGGGCGAGGAGTGGGGGATGGCGGAGAGGCTGGCAATAGGATGAGATACCTTCGTCTCGTACCTCAATTGGTATCAAACTTCTACTTATATGTCCACTCGAAGATTTTCAAGGGCATTAGTGGTTAATCGTAATCTTCAATTCTTAAACAACGATTTAATGGTCATGGCTAAAGAAACAAAAAAACATCCGAAGGCGTTTATTGAATACATGAAATTTATTGTCATGCATGATAATTTTAAGGATATGCCTGACGCATATTGTAATAGCGGTGATGTGCAATGGGCTACTCCCTCAAATAGGAGCAGTGGCAAATTCAAGGATAGTCACCGCAAAAGAGAAATTTGGTGGCAGAAAAAGGCAATGCAGCTAGGTATAGAGGTAGATGAAGGTAATGCCTGGAAGAACCGCACTGCAAAAGTAAATCATCCTACTAAGATGAAACCTTGCGTGATTTGTGGGAAAATTATGGATCTAAGATATTCTTATGCAAATAAGAACCTAATACGAAGGATTCAAAATTTGTCATATTTTGATAAATCATTCACAATTGAATATCCAGAGCATATTCTATCTTTAATTAAACGCTTATTTGAGATGTACGGTAACAGGATTTTTGAAGACTTACCTGCTCTCCTAAAGACCAGCTCAATAGAGACACCGCTACTTGAACCAAACCTTGAGACATGGTTAGATTGGATTGGAAAAAAATATATTCCTGCAGAGCCATCAATGTTGAGCCCAGGCGCTATGTCAAACGTACCAGATAGGTTTGACGGATTTCATAATTATAATATTTGCTGCAGAAGCAAGGCTGATAAGGGTAGAAGCAAGGAGAATCTCCAATCATATAATACTGATAGAAGAGCATTTGAATATTGGGTAGATGGAGATTGGGTCGCAGCAGATACGTTAATGGGGCTTATTCGCAATAAGAAATTCCAAGAGGAACCTTGTCTAAATGGACATAGAGGCCCATGTACCGCGGATCATATCGGACCTATCTCTCTTGGTTTTTCTCACAGGCCTGAATTTCAATTCCTTTGCAGAGAATGCAATAGTGCAAAGAACAATCGCATGTTCTTGAGCGATGTTGTGCATTTGAGGAATGCAGAATATATAGGAGATACGGTGGCTTCATGGTACTGCAAAGCACTCTGGGATCTGAGGAAAGATTACGTTGTAGATGAAGAAACCGCACATAGATTAGGCAAACTTTTGCGAGATAATCGACATACAATGATGACCATGTTGAATCTCATTGTGTCGAGAGGTCATTTTACGTTTCTCTCAACTCTCCTCGGGCTGAGTTATGCTGATTATGACGTCTACTTTGACAATTTACGCATTGAAGCACATATCACAAGATTTGATCGTCTGCTCAAGAAGAGAAGAGTAACGAAATATGCAACAGAGCAGAAAGCCCGCAGGGTAAGAGTTGCCTTTCAGGCACTAAGCGATTATACAGATAAAGGAAAGCGTAACGCCCTCGTCATATCCTCAGATGCAGTAATGAGAAAAATCGACAACGCGTTTGAAATACTTGATCAAGTTCCACCCACTCTCTATGGAAATAGTGAACTTGCATTTTTGCTGTCAAAAGGAAACCCCTCAGAAGAAAAACTAAGGTTGGCAGTTAAACTGATTCCAGGACCCACTGACGAGCCTAAAAACTACATTGATGCAAAGTTACAAATAAAAGACGCAGTAGCTATTATAGCTAAAAAGTTCAGTGATATGTGGACGGATGATCGCTATATACGCCCTTCGTTCACGGATGACATTTAACTATCAACATTTTTTGATTTTGCTAACTCCTTTAGATATTTATCGGCGGGAATCATCGAGCGCATAAAGGCCTGATAAGGATGCTCTGGCTCATGAAGGTATTGTTTATTAGATCCATCTTCTTCCGGCTCTAAGGGAGGTAAATCTGATAAGGCCTCCTTTACTGTAATGGCAGGATGGAGATTGCCACAGAGCTTGCTCTGCTTGCTCAGTTGCGTTACTGGTATTGGTGGTTCGTTTTTAATGGTTCCACTTAGATCACCAATTAGTATTACACGAGTCCGCCTTTGTGGAACCCCGTACATCTCGGCTTGAAGTTTCCATGTAATTAGATGTTTTACAGTGGGTCTAAGTTCGTCATAAATCATCTTGAACACCCTGCCTCCATCCATATTCATCAGACCAGGGACGTTCTCAAATACGAATCCATCTGGCATGAGCTCTTCGATCATAGCTTTATATTGGGAAAAAAGCCAGTTTCGATCGTCGCACATAGATCGCCGATTACCGGCTGTCGAAAATCCCTGACACGGTGGCCCGCCAATTACAAAGAGAGGGATGTCAGGTTTAAGGAGGCGAGCTTCCTTACATTTTTCTATTATTATATTAAATACCGATTTATCTCTAATATCTCCGACGATAACGCTTTCATGAATATTTGCCCTATATGTAGCTAGAAATGACTCCTCAATATCATTAGCGATTATAGGGCTCCATCCTGCCCATAAGAAACCCTGAGATAATCCTCCCGCACCGCTAAATAAATCTACAAATTGCCCCTTGAACGGGAATATTCGTGCGATTTGATAGGCAACCAAAGGAGGCACGGCATTTCCTATTTGCTTATTTATATTACTTTTACTCCCATAAAAAACGAATTTGTCAGGAAATGATTGAAGTCTAGCGGCCTCTCTTTGTGAGAGCGTTCTATGCTGCCGCTCGTCGTAATGAATGTGACAACCATTGCCTGGCCTGGTGAAGTATGTATTAATTGTGTAGGCTGGTGCATTCGGATGCAGTCTGCCATAATATGTTGAGCGACTACCTTGACCTGCCGCATAGCTAATGCGAATCTGTTTTAACCTTTGGGATGGGATTGATTCAGGGATAGCTTTCCAATTCCCTCCTGGTGGCACTGATTGAACAATTAGTCTATCTAAACTGGAAAGCCTTGCAGCATAGTGATTTGGTATCAAGGTGTCTCCTCATACGAAAGGATGTTTGCATTAAAATATTTGAAATTATCATCCGTCTCCCATAGCGGACTTGAAAGAAGAGCATCGATCTCATGTCTGTTGAATTTGTCAAAGGATGAGAGTAAAAGGGCAAAATCTTCTTGTGTTAACCCGAACAACTTGGCGACTTGAACTTCTACTGCATCGAGAGCAGATTCGTTCCCTTCGTTGCAGAGATCTACAAGCTCAACAAGATCCTCAATGATTTTCTGATTAGATAGTATAGGTAAATGCACTCTGCGTACAACGCCTAAGGAGATATGGGCCGTAGCTAGATACATACGAGCCTGCGCTTCAAAGACGAATGAATTTACCATGGCAAGTAGTGCCTTCAGGCGCTTAATATTACCATCTCTGTAGTATGCGATGCTTAAGGAATTACCAGTGACCCATCCAGGGGGAATAATCGTTGCATAGATACGTCTCTTCTGATTTGGCCTGGATACGTCCCGCCAAGCAAGTCTATAGTAATTGGCGGATTTCGGAATCTTAGGACCATCCGGCCTCACATATTCTGTCGGCATCTCTGCTATTCCAAAGCGCTTGATCATCCTACCCTTTACGAATAGGTAATCACCATCATTTCCTATAAAGCGCTTATAATCGGTTTCGTCAAGTTCACGGCCTGCCCATAAGCCGCCTATGTTCCTTTGCTCCAAGTCCCCAAAGCAAGGTAAGTTTCTCCATCTATTATTAAGCTTTAGTAGATTTGCGCCAAATTGAAGCGGAAATATGTATTTGTCTGCCTCGATATGGCTCCAATCTAACTCATCTAATTTTAGCTCGATCTTTTGGCGCTGCCTACCAAAGAAACTAAACTTTGGTGGTTTTTCACTTCGATTACCAGGTGATGCAACTATCGTAATGCTTGGTTGATCGACCTTTTCGAAAAGCTTAGCTTCTGCAGCATAATAGGCAATATCATGAACTACATGATCCTCGAAGATCCATCGACGAAGTTTTTCTGACATTTGATCCGCTAACAGAGATGCCGGTGAAACTATCCCGCAGACCCCATCTTGTGTTGTAAGCTTAAGGGCTGCCTCGGCTCCGCATCGAGATAAGTTCGTACCCCAGCCAGAGAACTTCTTAAGGGGAACAGATCTCGTATATGATTGTCTGAGAAAGTCATCTCTTAATCTCAATATCTGGATATAATCATCAAGATCAGACTTATTCAAACCTTTAAGCTCACGGCGATCTGGTTTGAGGACCTCCCAGGGAGGATTAGTGACGCAGATCGGAAATTCGCCAAAATGGTCCCTGGCAATTTGGAAAGAATCACCACAATTTATGCTTATTTTCACATGTCCATTAAGCTCAGCAGCTGTTTGAAGAACGTTCTCTTTCGCCACACCAAGCATGCGGCTGTCACAATCCCATAGGGCGATATCCCAAAATCTATCTTGGAACCAGCTTCTCTGGGAAGCTGCCTCTAGCAGCCAGCATATTAAGCGACCATCCCCACAGAATGGCTCGACAATTTTGATGGATGAGTGGTCTTGAACTCTTGCTGTATGCAAAACCGCATTAATAAGGTGCATTCCTACAATTTTGTGCGTATAGAACCTACCCGTCACTCGTACTAGAAGATCTTTCGGGTTCTCTTCTGGGCAGCGTTGTATACTGCTGCAGATTTCTTCAATACTCTTCATACATGTGCCTGTGAGGCTTATTTGGGCCTCTCTCTTTAAAGAGCCTTTTAGGGCAGTCTCCATAATAGAGTTTCTCCTTATGCTTAGCTAATTGCAATTCGTCAACATCGATCTACGCTTACAGCATCATCTTTATCCCCTATTATATGAACTTTTTCCCATTAAGCACCATTTAATGACATTTAGAGAAAGGACTATATATTGATTTGGTTTTAATAGGAGATTATATGAAAGAATTAACTGCAATAGGTAAGCTTGATAAACAGGGAAGAGTAGTCGTGCCGCTGCCTATTCGCGATATTTTAGGCCTTAACCCAGGTGATTATATCGAATTTGTAGTAAAAAATAAGCATGAGAAGAACTGATATCTCAGCTCCTTTGCTTTCCCCCACCAACGGCTCACTCTCTTGCAGGCGATGCGGGCGATGGTAACAGGGCTTCAGGTCGTAGGAGATCTCCGGGACCTCCACGGCCACCACAGTCCCGCCCTCGATCTCCTCCACAGAGAAGCTGGGGCGCAGGGGCGGCTCCATCTGGGCTGCCAGGCCGCTCAGGTCCTCTTGCAACTTGCGGGGATTGCCCACGCCCACGACCTTGAAGCCGGCGTCCTCGTCCAGGCCGAAGAGCAGGACCCCGCCGCCTGGCCGGTTGGCGAAGGCGGAGAGCGGCTTGAAGAGGTCGGCAGGGGTGCCGGTGTGGGCGGCCTTGGCTTCCACGCCCTCGAGCTCTCCGTGGCGGCGGCGCAGTTCGGCGATGAGGCGGAGGATTGATTCGTGGTCCATCTTAGGCACTTCTTGGCAGCAGCGTATTTATTTGTATTTGTGGCAGACAAAAAGCTGGGTAGTCTACCTTCATTGAGTTGACCGATACTTTCCAGCCAGGATCGCTGGCAAAAGAAGAGTTGATTGCATTCGATTGGCTCATCATAAACGCATATAGGCAGATGAGTTCTTTTGGTAATGTTTTCATGCCCAACAACTCATTATCGGTGGACTATCAAAAGCTGGTGATGAGTTATATCCAAATTTCATAGAATGAAGCACAAACTATGAATTCCAATAAAGCAAAACACATTTGATCAAAATATGTCATGTACCCCTTATTTTGGTATTGCTCTTATTTTCTTAGACCTTGCTAGCATTATTACAGCTTTAGAGACGGCTATTTTTTCCCACATTCAGAACCTAATTTTGTCCTCTCAGATCCTAACCCTTTCAAACTTTCAGATTATAACCGCAAGTATCCAATCTATTTTTACTGTTTTGGCAATTATTATAGGTGGCTATTGGACTTATAATATATATAACGTAAAACGCGAAGGATTACCTCGTGCCAGTGTAGAACATAATGCAGATGTTTTATATATTTCAGAAAATAGACTTATTTTAAATATAGATGTAACTATAAAAAATACCGGTTCTGTGTTACTTAAATCAATTGCTTGGCAAATTATTGTAAGAAAAATACTTCCACCTACTGAAAAGATGCGCCGTTTAATGGAAATGCCATTAAACGATTATGCCATAGAATTACCACCGGGGGATGATTTATTTATTAGGAGAGGCTCAGCTACATCAGAAAGAATCGAAATAGAGCCAGGTGAAATTGATCAGAGTCATTATAACTGTTTGGTCGATTCTGATGTAACAACAATTTCAATTGAGAGCTACTTCAAAAATATCAAGAAAACAGATATTGGCTGGAAATTAACTACAATACATCATTTGGATAAATCAAAAACTGTGGGATGTAATATGCAGAGAACTGAGATGAAAGCGGGCGTTTTCCCGGAAAAAGGTCCCGTTGGAACCGATTTCGAATTCGAGGCATGGAATTTGGACGGAAACAGTTTAGTAAATGTTAAAATTGTTAATGAAGGTACGGCTAAAATTGAATTTGAAAAAAAAGGTATAAAAACCGGCCTAAGCCCGGTCAGCTCTATCCAATTTAAATCTTCAACAGAAGGCTTAAAATTGGAAAAAGGAGCATACAGATTCGAAGCAGAAGGATTTACATTTGGTGGAAAAGATCACGCAGAAGCAAAGTTCTTCATATATGAAAATTAGAATAAGCAAACTTTAGCAACATGCCAGTAAAAATGCGAGGTTCATTTTAGGAGACTTGCCGGAAGCTGCAAGACCCATGACCGAGCAAAACCGCAAGTACATAACGAAAGAGATCGGCAAGCTCCTCTCCGACATCTGGCGGATCAAGGGGCTGGCGGAGCAGGAATACGGGCCGCAGCATCCGATCACGAAGAAGCTCGCCGGTATGCATGGGGATGCGCAGGCGCTGCTACAGGAGATGTCTGAAGCCCGGAATCGATAGCACAAGTGGAATCAAGGCGCTGAAGCTCATTTATCTTCAGGGTCCCTGTATAATCCCCGTCTTCCCCTCGCTCTTCTTCTTCAGCTTCTCCATGAGGCTCGAAGTCCTCTCCTTGGCGTTATCTGTCGCCTGCGCGTCCCTCTCGATGGCGATGCTCAGCACATCGCTTTCCTTGCAGCCTTCAGGAAGCAGAGAGAGAGGAAAGTTGACCCTAATCTCTCCTTTTTCCCCCATCAAAAGGACCGCAAATTCTCCTTCGACCCTGTCAATAACAGCTCTCATTTCAGTTCCTCACGGTGGATGACATATCCCGCATGGCACATATCCTTGTGCCCTGGCATCCGCAGAGCTTGAAAAAGTCACTTGGTTTGCAGGTTTGATCTTCTGAGCCCCGCTGCAGCTTGGGTAGTGGTACTTGTTCGATTTCGCAGATCCCACGAAAGGCCCATCTGAAGATAGGGCTGCGGTCGTGGTCGCGGTGGTGGAGCTGGCCGTCCCGCCGCTGGTCCATGTGGTGGCAGAAGAGGTGCTTTTTGGAGCTGTGCTGGCTGTGTTCCAGAATGGCTGCTTTCCGGTGGTTACAGTGTAGCTCTGGCCATCGGTGGTTACAACGATGTCCCCGTCGAGATCTGTCCTGTAGATCTTCGAGCCGGTGTTTTGCAGAGCGCTCAAAGTTTTCTTGGTCGGGTGGCCGTAATCATTGCCTTTGCCGACTTCGATGATGCTGATAGCGGGCTTTACTTTTGCCAGGAAGGAAGAACTGGATGCAGATGAGCTGCCGTGGTGTCCTACTTTGAGGATATCCGAGTCCAGATTGTAGCTGGATGAGAGGAGGCTATTTTCCGCCTCGATTCCGGCGTCGCCCATCAGCAGGAAGGACACCTTGTTGTAGGTGACTTTGAGGACGACGGAGTTCTGGTTCAGGTCGTCGGAAAATAGCGTCGCGGGCGGGGACAAGACCTCAATCTTGAGATTTGGATCGAGGTTTATCGTCTGTCCCCTCTGAGCGGTCTCGAATGGGATGCCTTTCTGATCGATGAGGTTCAGGTAGGTTTCGAAGGATGGTGCTGTGTGGGTCTGGCCGCTGTCGAGGACCTGCTTGACAGGGATATCCTTCAGGATGGTTATGAGGCCGCCTATGTGGTCCTCGTGCGGGTGAGTGGCGACCAATAGATCCAGGCTCGAAACCCCGTGGTCTCGCAAATAGGATTCAACTCTCGGCCCCATGTCCGACGTGCCAGCGTCGATGAGGACGTTCTTGCCGTCGAACTGCAGGAGTTCGGAGTCGCCTTGGCCTACGTCCAGGAAGTGGACGGTGAGGTTTTCAGTGGCGGATACGGTGGCTGCCGAGATGGCAACAATCAAAACGGATAGAAGGGCTACTTGCAAGAGCCACTTCAGGTTGGATTTTTTCATGATTATAGTCTCCTAAATTTGGGGATTATTTGAAAGTCTATAAATATGTATTCAAGGATATTACCCGAAAAATATTTGCTGTAATGCAGGCTAGTAAATGGAGTGCATCTGCGATCTGAAACAGGATGTTAGATTGAGATTGCAAAAAAAAGAGGAGACGGATTCAAAGGGCCTTTGGCCTATGCAGAGTTTTTACCCACCGTTTCAGTCTTGTAAATGTAATACCTAAGGGTGTCATTGTTCGCAGTTCGGATGTGAATACCAGGCATCAGTTCGATATCACTCTTTTTCGCAAGGACGATTGCGTTGTCCTTGTTGTCCATGGTGATGACGCCATTGGTGGCATCGACAGTTCTTATGGTCATCTTGCCGTATTGGGTGTCAGCCCGGACATCGATTGGCGTGTCGGATATCTGCCAGATTCCATCCACCACGGCCAAAGCCCTCTCTTCGTCTTTATAGGTACTCCTGAAGTGGACAGCTATGGTAACCAATCTCTTTTGCGAGCCGACGTTAGCGCGGTAAAAGTACGTTTTATCGTAAATCGTTGCACCATATGCTGATGGTGCCAAGAATGATTCATCGACTAATTTTCCGTCCTTTTGGAGTTCGAGGTATATTTGTCCATCAGAATTTATTCCTTTAAGGAACAGCT
>Ga0105092_10002023_pt1 | contig 10811 bp, 7 predicted proteins | sample PPLLak2March2015_FD_87021 | JGI IMG/M metagenome (GOLD analysis project Ga0105092, IMG submission 87021) | Freshwater sediment microbial communities from Prairie Pothole Lake near Jamestown, North Dakota, USA - PPLs Lake P7 Core (1) Depth... | ecosystem: Environmental > Aquatic > Freshwater >...
CTTCGGCTTCATGGTCTCGGGGGCCCTGCTGGTGGAGATAGTCTTCTCCTGGGGCGGGATGGGAACTCTGGTTTACGATGCGGTGCTGGCCCGTGACTATCCGCTGTTGCACGGCAGCTTCTTAGTCATAGCTGTATGCGTCCTGGCTGCGAACTTCCTGGCAGATGTGCTCTATGCCGTGCTAGACCCCAGGATACAGGGAGGCAATGCGGCATGAGCGAGTTTAATGACCGGTTTAGGGCAAACTTCGAGCTGGCCAGGCGTAGTGCAAGAAAGCCTAGCTGGCCGGTGCTCATCGGCCTGACTCTTCTCTCGCTCTTCTTCTTACTCGCGGTATTCGCGCCCTTCATCGCTCCTTTCGACCCTTGGGAACCTGGCCGCCCTTTCCTGCTTCCGAGTGCTGAGCATCCTTTGGGCACCAATGACATCGGGCAGGACATTTTAAGCGAACTCGTGTATGGCACGCGCATTTCACTCTTCGTTGGCCTCTTCGCTGCCTTCGTCTCTGTGGCCATCGGCACTCTGGTTGGGCTCTTCTCGGGCTACCTGCGCGGCGCTGCGGACGAGGCTCTTATGGGCTTAACCGACATCGTCCTCATCATACCGGCTCTGCCGCTCATGATCATCCTTGCCGCACACACCAGCCCCAGCATCTGGAATATCATAATCGTAATCGGAGCGCTATGGTGGACATCTACGGCGCGCGTTGTTCGCTCGCGGGTGCTGCAACTGCGCGAGATGCCCTTCGTGGAGGCTGCCCGGGGTTTAGGTGCAGGAGATGTCTACATCGTCTTCAGGCACATCCTGCCCAACACCCTGCAGGTAATCATGGCCAAATTCATCCTGGCTGTTGCCGGGGCGATGCTGACGGAAGCATCATTGAGCTTTCTCGGGCTTGGCGATCCCATGCAGAAGAGCTGGGGCATGATGCTCAACTATGCATTTTCCCGCGGCGGATTCCTCAATGGCTACTGGTGGTGGTATCTGCCGCCGGGAATTTGCATTTCTCTGGCGGTGTTGAGCTTTGTGCTTATCGGATTCGGACTGGAAAAAGAGGATCAGGATATTGTGAGCGCCGGTAGTCTGTAGGCAAATTTGGATAAGCGCTTCCGTCCCCCATTTTGAGATGATAGCCATGAGAGATCCGAGGATATTGGAGGCCGTGGGATTAGAAAAACCAGGCGATGCAATTCCCACGGCTTCGCGACTGAAGGGCGAAGAGATTCTAGATAGAGGGCACGACCTTGCATGCAATTATCTTCGCCATATACATTATGTTCGTGTGATGATTTATGTATTTTTCCATTATATTTAGCACCTATTGCGCAATTCGTATCAAGCCTAAAAAGTATGCTGAGGTGAGAGCGCTCAAAATTTCCGGACTGCAAAGTCCATTGATTGCCGCCCTTCATTCTATGCCGCAGCTTTGCGCTTGCACCAACCGTGCATACTCACCTCGCAAGGCCAACAGCTCTTCATGCCGACCCTGCTCCACCACATGTCCGTTCTTCAGGACTATAATCTGGTCCGCATCCATGACCGTGCTCAGCCGGTGAGCGATCATGAAGGTGGTACGACCGGCCCGCACGCTCTCTAAAGTATCCTTGATAGCCCTCTCGCTTTCTGCATCAAGGCTGGATGTTGCCTCGTCCAGGATCAGGATAGGCGCTCCTTTCAGCAGCGCCCTGGCGATGGCGATCCTCTGGCGCTCTCCTCCGCTCAGACGAATGCCCCGCTCTCCGACAAATGTGTTGTATCCATTGGGCAGAGATACAATAAACTCGTGAATGCGTGCCCTTGCGGCAGCCGTCTCCACTTCCCGGTCGCAGGCGTCGTTCCTTCCAATTCGGATATTCTCGCGGATGGTGTCGTTGAAAAGAAATACATCCTGGGATACGACGGAAAATTGCAGGCGCAGCCGTTCCAGTGGATAGCTGCGGCTGTCGCGTTCTCCCAGCAGAATTCTGCCCGATTTGGGATCCCAAAAACGCAGGAGAAGGCTTATGACGGTGCTCTTTCCCGCCCCACTCATTCCCACCATTGCCACAGTTGAGCCTGCCGGAACCCGGAAGCTTAAATCTGACAGGATCTGCGATTCTGTGGGAGAATAACCAAAGCTCACATTCTCGAATGCAAAAGACAGCTTAGGTGTCTTGCTCTCGTTCTCTTGAAGTGCCTCCGATTCGCCGTGAGAAAATCTGTCGGGCTCATCTCTGACCGTCGGCTGCTCGTCTATGAGTTTGTAAAGCCTCCTGGCCCCTGCAAAGGTCTGGGAGAGCTGTTTGGAGGTCTCAACGACGCTCATCAGGCACGTGAAGACGCTTCCCGCCAGGATCACGGAGACAGGCAGATAGCTCTTGGAGAGTGCGCCCTGGCTTACCTGGATGGATGCACTGAGGAGGACGCAGATTATGCCTGCCGAGACAATGCTTATGCTTATCGCTCCTTGCATGCCCGCATTGCGAGCCTGTCTCGCCTGAAGGCCGAGAAGTGTTTCCGAGTTCCGAGAAAGCTCCGCCAGCCTCTCATCCCTGTAGCCGAAGGCCAAGATCTCCCTCATTCCCTGGAGGCTGTCTAAGACCTGGGCATTGAGCAGGGCAAGTTTTGCTCTCAGGTCCTCTCCGAGAGCCCTGCCTATCCAGAAAGCAAAGCGCGGCATGAGAGCCAGCATTATCAGGAAGACCAGCAGCACTTCTGCTACACGCAGATTTATGGCTGCAAGAGCGGAAAATGCCAGGATGGGAACCACGATCGCCACCATCGTCGGACCTGCGGTATGGGCGAAAAAGAGTTCCAGCATCTCTATATCCGACACTGCCGTGGATACGATATCTCCTGTTCGCATCGTGGAAAGCCTGCCTGGTGCCAGAGGCTCCAAAATCCTGTAGAACCGATCTCGCAAAGAGACGAGAATTCGGTAGGCGGCAACATGGGCCAGATAGGGCCCCAGATAGCCGAACGCTCCTCTGGCAAGGCCCAGAAGGATCATTCCTGCGGCCAGAGGGTAAAGCTCGGGAGTGGGCGTGCCCGCTACTGCCCGGGCAAAGAGAAATGCACCAATAACCGCCACGCCGATGCCTGAGATCTGTCTTAGAACCTCGGAGAGGATGGCGAGGCTCATCAGCCCCAGATGAGGCCGGATCGGGCTGAGCAGGCGGAGCATCATTGAATCATGGCCGAAAATGCCCAGCCTTTCCATCCACTTCATCTTGCTGGACCCCTTTTCCATCATGCTTTCACCTCACCGGCTACAGCCGCCTTCTGCATTGCCGTGTCCGCCCGATCGAATGCGGCCTTTGGCGTTGTCATACTGCCGGGATTCTGGGCCCGGACCAGGCCAAAATAGATGCCTCTCTTGGCCAGCAGCTCCTCATGGGTTCCGGACTCGGCGATCTTTCCCTTGTGCATCACCAGTATTTTGTCGGCATTTCGAACGGTGCTGAGACGGTGGGCAATGATTAGCACAGTGCGATCTTTGCAGAGCCTCTCCAGGGCCATTTGGATTGAGGACTCATTCTCTGCATCCACATTCGATGTGGGCTCATCAAGGAGCAGTATCGGCGCTCCTTTCAGCAGTGCTCTGGCGATGGCGATCCTCTGCCTCTCTCCCCCGCTCAGGCGCACGCCTCTCTCGCCGATGATGGTCTGGTAGCCTTGCGGCAGCGCCATGATGAATTCATGGGCATTGGCAGCCCGGGCGGCTTCGATCAGCTCCTCATTCGTGGCAGACGGCTTTCCCAGGAGCAGATTTTGCTCAACGGTATCGTAGAACAAGTATGCTTCCTGAGCCACCAGGGCCATTCTGGACCGCAGAAAATCCAGAGGAAGGGTGCGAATATCCCGGTAGCCCAGTGAGACGGTTCCCTTCTGCGGATCATGGAAACGATACAGTAGATCGATTACAGTGCTCTTTCCGGCACCGGTTGCTCCAACCAGAGCCACGGTCGATCCGGGAGGAACTTCAAAGGAGATGTCTTTGAGAACGGCTCTCTCTTCTCCGTCCACCTCACGATAGGCAAACGATACCCTTTCGAATTCGATGTTCGACGGCAATGACCGCAGCGCTCCGGTTGCCGTGTTCTTCACTTTCGGCTCCCTGCTCAGGATCTCGAATATGGAGTCTGCGGATCGCTTTCCGAGCAGGCTGTAGTGATGATAAAGCAAGAGGTGGCTGACATGCTCATAAAAGAGCGACCCCAGGAGCAGAATCATTACCAGCTTATCCAGTTGCAGGGTTCCCTGGCTTAGCCGGAAGGAGGCAACGATCATTGAAATCGAATAACCGAGGACGGGGACCACCTCTGAGACAAAGCTCGCCCCGAAGTAGAGACGCAAGCTTTGCACAAGAGCAGACTCCAGGTTCACTGATCTCTCATGCAGCCTCCCGCCTCTCGCCCCCACCTGATGAAAAAGCTTCAAGGTAGTCATGCCTTGCAGGCTCTCAGAGAAATATGCGCTCAATTCCCGGTAAGCCTCCCATGCTTTCCTGCCCACCTTCCATTCTTCAAGATTGGTAAAGAAATAAAGTGAGAGTGGAACCAGCGGAACGAAGGCCATGAGGATGACCGCAGATACAAGGTCCACATAAACGGCAAACCCGATGAACAGCAGCAGGGGCATGACCAGGCATAAGCTGATGTAGGGGATATACAGCCCCACATAGGCATCCAGGGCTTCGATGCCGTCTACCATGGTGGTCGTCAGGGCACCTGTGTTCCGGTTCTCCAGGAATGCCGGTCCGAGGTCGAAGAGATGCGAGCCCATGCGCTTGCGAACGGCAGATTTGACCGATGCTGCAGAGCGCTGGGCGGTCAGATCGCGGGCGGCCTCGGCAGCAGCGCGAATTCCCACAGCAAGAAGCATTCCCAGGAATAGATCCGACATGGCGGTGAGAGCAACTCCTCCATAAATGCCCACAATGATCCGGCCCGCCAGCATGAGCAGAGCGATGTTGGCTGCAGATCCGATGAGACCGGCGAGAAATGTTGCGGCCATCCAGCGCTTTGCGCCCTGGCTGAATTGGATTAGCCTATGGTCAATCAGTTCTTTCAATCTCTATCCCTCGAAACGACACAAACACCTGACATGGAATTTTTTAGTTCGAGCATAAGTATTAATAAATCTGTCGCCAATTATAACATGAATGTAAAAATTTGGATCCCGCCGAAAAGAGATATGACATGATCCATCACAATATTAATTATGAATATTAAAATAATAAATGTTAAATCTTATGACGAATTTCGAAATTAAGAGGATTGATAAAATGAACTTTGAGAAGATTCTGCATATACATAACTTTGAGCGAAAAGTTCATAAATTATAAACCTATATATGAATTTAGTATGAAAAGTGGTTTGTCGGCTTCATGCGGGATCTGCTATGAATCCTATGTGAGGCATTGATCTCTCAACGGGAGGGATATGATGACTGAGAAAAGAAAAAATTTGGTGCCAATGATGCAAGGAGGAAGAAGAGGTGATTTACGATGAATCATCCTGACCGCGCATTCTCTTTCAAGAAGGTCGAGAGCGAAGACGATCTTGTCGGTGCATTGTTTGACCACAAGTGGCCTCTTTGCTACAGCTTTTATCACGAGAAGCTGTTATACTTGAACGATGGCGAAAGCGAGGATTTGCCGGAGTACGCTGTTGTGGCCATCGACAAGACTGTTGGACGATTCGGCATTCATGGGCGCGAGGTAGGAAGGCTCAAGCCCGCGAACATGCCCGCCGCAGATGCGCAAAAATTCATCCGAAAGATGAATGCGGGCAACTACGCCAGCGAGAATCCCGTTCAGTTCATGGCGGAGCCTAAATGGCACCATCGTTGCCGGCTTTGTGGATTGGATGAAGAGTCGTAAGAAAGCGGATCGATGATATAAAAACATCCACGCGGCTAGGAGACGGTTTAATGCTACACTCCGTTTGCTCACCGTCTTCCAGCCATCCTTTCTATGCAAAATGCTGTGCTGTTGCATCCTGTGGTTGTACAACATTTCAGAGGCCGTTTGATGCTGTTTTGCCAGACCATCACCACAAGATTCAATAGAACCTTATAAGCAAGAAGCTATGAAAGAGCTGCTTTTTCTAGGGTCAAATAAGTCACTCAAACCATCGCCCAATAAGGTAAATCCTGTCACGCATGCGATTATCATCAAAGAAGGCACTAACACCAGTTGGGGGTGACTGGGAAAGACCTCGAAGCCGCTCTTTATCATCATTCCTAGCTCTGGGGTTCCGGGCTCCACACCAAGTCCGATGAAGCTCAATCCACTGACGCTGAGGAGCAGGCCCCCCAGGCCGAGGGTCATCACAGGTATTAATGGTGTAATAGAATTGGGCAGGATATGTCGCTGCATTATGTAAGTCTCGCTTACTCCCAGCGCCCGAGCACTTTCAATAAATCCCTTCTCTTTAACCGAGATCACAGTGCTTCGGATGATTCTGGCATACTTCGACCATCCCACAATGGACAATGCCAGCATGAGGTTGGGAAGCCCCGGTCCCAACGTGCCGACCAATACCAGCGCCAGAACCATATCCGGAAATACGAGTTCGAAATCTATGATTCTGGAAATCAACTGGTCGAGGCTGCCGCCAAAATATCCTGCGATAAGCCCCAATGTAGCGCCCAAAATCACTCTGACAAACAGGATCGTCGCTGCTATAACCAGAGAGATCCTCAATCCGAAGACGAGCATGCTCATCTGACATCTGCCCAAATGGTCGGTCCCAAGAGGATATTCCTGCGTTGGGGCTGCAACACGATTAGTTAAGTCTATTGATTCGGGATTGTGCGGGGCGATCAGGGGTGCAAAAAGCGCGATGAACACCATGATCGCAATGATCGTGAATCCCATGATTATTTTCTTATTATCATGGGCTTTTTCTTTTAAGACCTTAAAAATTCGTGAGCGCATATCTACAAAATCCCTTCTGGCTTTATCCTTGGATCGATGTAAGTGTAGAGGATGTCCACAATGATATTTATGCAAATGAAAATCACGCCGATCAATAAAACGCATGCTTGGACCATAGGAACGTCGCCTGACTGCACGGAATCCACCAGGAGCCTGCCTATGCCCGGCCATGCGAAGACATTTTCGATAATGACCGCCCCGCTGAAGAGCCCACCCAGCTCCAGCCCGATATAGGTAATTAAAGGAGGAAGCGAATTTCTGAAGATATGCTTGATGAAGATCCTGGCCTCGCTCAGCCCCTTGGCCTTGGCTGCCAGAACGTAGTCCTGCCTCATCTCCGCAAGCATATCGTACCTGGTCATGCGCATCAACATAGCCAGTCCACCGATCGACAGGGAGACAGCCGGCATGAGCATAGACTGCATACCGCTGCGGCCAGCAACCGGGAGAATATGAAGGCCAACGGCAAATACAAGGATGCTGACGAAGGCGATAACATAGCTGGGTATGGAGACTCCAAGAATGGCCAAGTAGCTGAGCAAATTGTCGATTCTGGAATCCTCTTTCCAGGCGGCAAGCATGCCTAAGGACAGTCCAAAAATGACGACTATGGATATAGAAACGAATACAAGTTCCGCAGTGGCCTGGAGGGATTCGTAGAGAATGGTTGCAGCAGGCCTGCGCGTGATGTAAGAATACCCCAGATCGCCATGCAAGACTCCTTCGGTCCATTTCAAATACAATACGTAGGAAGGAACGTCGAGCCCCATATCATGTTTCAGCACTCCGACTGTCTCCCGGGATGATGGAAGCTCCCCGTTCATTCTTGCCTGCAGTATGCGTTCGGCAGGATCACCCGGAACGAGATAGAGAAAGGAGAATACAAATAATGAAAGGAAGGATATGGTTAAGATCGCTGCAAGGATTCGTCTGGTGATGAGCATCCACATATCTTACCTCTGCCGATCGGGCTGGACTTTCAGTTTGCCTATTTTGAATTCGTTTGTGCTCATGGAGAACCAGCAGTGCTTCATCCTTTGAAATAGGCTTGAAGATAGCATTCCAATCAATCACTCAAAGATTGCATCTGCCCGATCTCAGATATCTCATCCGCCGGATGATGGGTGGGGAATCACCCCACCCGCTCAGCCGGAAGATCTGCTCACTGCATACTACTCTTTGTAGACATTCTCAAGGTGGTGTTCGCCGATCAAGCTCAACTCATAACCATGCACATTGGACCTTGTTGCGGAGATGCCGCTATAGTAGGTCAAATATGCCACCGGAGCATCTTCCAGTATCTTCTCCTGAAGCTGGTCATAAATCTCTTTTCGCTTCTCTGTGTCCATAGTTTCTCTTCCTTTCTGAATCAGACTGACCACATCTTCCGGAGCATAGTTCATGCAGTCGTAATAGTAAGATGCAGGCGTGAAATAACTGGCCCATGTATCGGGATCTCGGTTCAACAGAGCATTTATTGACACCAGATACATATCGACCTTTCCTCCCTTGGCTTGCTCCATCACGGCAGAATTATCCAGAATTGTGATTTTTATCTTTATTCCCACTTTTCCCAGTTGATCTTTCAACGCCTCTGCAATAGAGGGTAGTTCAGGCCTGCTGGTGTAAGTGAACAGAGCAATCTCGAGTTTCTTGCCGTCTTTTTCTCTTATGCCGTCGTTATCTGTATCAGTCCAACTGGCCTCTTCCAGCAGGGCCTTGGCCTTCTCCGGATCGAAGGAAGGCATTTCGAGGTTCTTGTTTGCCCAGTAGAGGTCTGGAGAAAATGGAGCTGCTGCGGTTTCATCTACTCCTTCCAGAAGGGATTTGCATATCAGGTCGCGGTCTACAGCCATGCTTATCGCTTTTCGCACCCTAACGTCGTCCAGAGGCTGCTTGTTAGTATTGAACAATATATGACGTACTCGGCCCATCTCTTTTTGGGTGTAAATTGTGAAGTCGGGGTCTTTGGCCAGCTTCAGAGACAGAGCGGGTGATAAAGTCCCGATAATATCTGCATCACCGGCTCTCAACATGCTCTCCCTTGTTTTTTCTTCAGGAACGCACTGGAATATCACTTTCTCCATCTTGGCCTTGGTTCCCCAATAATCGTCAAACCTGACCGCGGTCATGCTTTCCTTCGGCACCCAGGAATCGAACTTGAAGGGGCCGGTCCCCACAGGCTTGATGACCTCATCCTTATCGTTTAACGACGATGCAGCGAGTATATCGGTTGCATCCTTCGACAGGTAGCCGGCCAAAGGTGCAAATGGCCGCGATGTGGTTATTATGAGAGTGTACTTGTCGGCAGCTTTTACGGATTCTATCGGGAATGTTTTAACGGACGAATATTCTGCTGATTTTCTGAAGGTCCTCTCCAAACTGGCCTTTGCAGCGTCTGCCGTGAATGGAGTTCCGTCGTGGAATTTGACATCGTCTCTGAGGTGAAAAGTCCATGTCAAGCCGTCCTCAGAGACGTCCCAGGACTTGGCAAGCTTAGGCGACAATTTTCCTTCAGAGTCCACGCTAAGTAATGGTTCAGCAATTTCTATATTTAAACTATAAACAACGGGGTCCAGCGATTTTGGCTCCCAAGGCGATGCCATTTTCAATACAGAGTCTTCTCCTGCGCAAACGCCCACAAGGAGACTGCCCAGGAATAGGGCCAGGACAAGTTGAACGAGCATCACATTCCTGCTTGCTATCTTTGACAATTGCGGACTTCCGTCCCAAAGTCCTTTATAATTCATCAGTTTTTCCCTCCTTATTTTCAATTTTTCCTGTGTTTTAAATTATTCAGTCTTCCGAATATATTTTTTCAATTTTGCCGTCTTGTTTTGCACTGCAACTCATGCCGGTATTGTGTATGCCATCCGATCATCCATTCTTTTTAGCTACCTCAGAGTTTGCATCGCAGTTCAACAGTGATAGGACTAATTATTCATAAGGATTGTGGTTAATGTAGCAATAAATATCCTAATTATCAATATTCATAATATTAAAAGATCGGCTTCGAATGGATAAGGAATAAGCGTAATCAACGTTTTCTGAATAAGCCAGCACGGCCCTTTTATATTCCCCTATTCCTACGGGAGCACTTCGCCTTGCATCCACCCGTTTGCGACGAAGCCCTCTGCATCAATTCACTTTTTCCACAATTGTCTCCAATTGAGACATCGCTAAAATTCACGCAAAATATTAAATATTAAGTTCATTTATGCCATTGTAGTTTTTTCAAGCTTATTGAAGCAAATATAATAAAATATAGCAGTTACCGCATAAAATATGCTTGTGATTAAGAACGGCATACTGTTTTTTCCTGCCGCCATCATCAGTCCTCCTGCGTAGGTTCCAATCCCCACAAATGTATAACAGGCCATCCACATTATGCTATTTATTAACGCCCTTTCCTCCTTGCTCACTATTTCCAGCTTGAAACTATTCAATATGGGGTTTGCCATATTCATAAGCATATATCTCATTACAAATCCAATGGTGGCGATAAGCAGGCTGCCGGCAAAAGTGAACATCAATAGGAATGGTATGGATAATATCTGCAATGAGGATGCCAGCTTGATCTTTCCCATCCTTTCTGTGAGAATGGGCACCAAGAAATATCCGAGCATCATGAAGAGTTGCGATATGGAGAAAATAATGCCTATCTGGTTGGCATTAGCGCCCAGCACCACATCGAAATATACATTGAAATAGGGCAAGGATGTGCCCCATCCTATCCCGTAAAGGCAGTAAAAAAGGACCATTGTCCGGACTGTCTTCGATCGGAATATGGATTTATAGACCTGGAGCTGGCTGCCCATACCTGCGGTTTCCGCAGTGCTTTTCTCTCTAACATATGCCAGAGGCAGCAATGAGCTGATTGTTGCAGCCA
>Ga0105092_10002024_pt1 | contig 10809 bp, 10 predicted proteins | sample PPLLak2March2015_FD_87021 | JGI IMG/M metagenome (GOLD analysis project Ga0105092, IMG submission 87021) | Freshwater sediment microbial communities from Prairie Pothole Lake near Jamestown, North Dakota, USA - PPLs Lake P7 Core (1) Depth... | ecosystem: Environmental > Aquatic > Freshwater >...
CCCTATCTGCGGCTCCCGACGGCTAACTTCGCATTCGAGGCAACTTCGACCCATGAGCTCCGACCCTCCCGGCATTCCTTGCATGTTGATGCGCGGCGGCACGTCGAAAGGGGCGTTCTTCCTGGCCGACGATCTCCCGCCCGATGAAGCCGACCGCGACGCGTTGCTGCTCCGGATCATGGGCTCGCCGGACCCGAGGCAGATCGATGGCGTAGGCGGTGGCCATCCGCTCACTACCAAGGTCGCCGTGGTCGGCCCTTCCGAGCGCGACGACATCGACATCGAGTATCTCTTCCTCCAGGTGTCGGTAGACCGGCCCGTGGTCACCGACAAGCAGAACTGCGGGAACATGCTGGCTGCGGTCGGCCCTTTCGCCCTGGAACGGGGATTGTTGACCTTGTCCGATGGCCGGGCACCGGTGCGGATCCTGATGAACAACACCGGGGGAGTGGCGGTGGCCACATTTCCCGTGGCAGGGGGAAGGCCTGTGTATGCGGGCGAGACCGAGATCGCCGGAGTGCCTGGCGCTGCAGCGGAGATAGTCATCGAGTTCGAGGACATCGCCGGCTCCAGCACAGGAGCCCTTCTCCCAACGGGTCGGTCCGTGGACGAGGTGGGTGGTGTCGAGGTCACTCTGATCGACAACGGGATGCCGGTCGTCGTGCTGCGGGGTTTAGATCTCGGGGTCGCCGGTGACGAGACCTGTGAGGAGCTGGAGGGCAATGCCGATCTCCGCCAGAAGCTCGAGGAGATCCGCCTGGTTGCCGGCCCGTTGATGAACCTGGGTGATGTGAGCCAGGCCACAGTGCCCAAGCTGACTCTGGTGTCCCCACCGCGGGCGGGAGGAGCCATCTCCACGAGAACCTTCATCCCGCATCGCTGCCATCAGGCGATAGGCGTGCTCGGGGCGGTCAGCGTTGCCACCGCCTGCCACTTCCCCGGGTCGCCCGCCGCCCTCTCGGCCAGTCTCCAGGCCGGCTCCGATGTCATTCGGATCGAGCATCCGACAGGCACCTTCGATGCCACCGTGCGACTCGACTCCGGGCCTGAGCCCAATGTCCTCGGCGCCGGGATCATCCGGACCGCCCGCAAGTTGATGGACGGTGTGGTGTTTCCCCGGCCCGCGGAATCGTCGGCAGATTAGGGTGCGCCGATGCCACGGGGCCGTGGCAAATGAGGAGGAAGAGCATGAGGAACAAAGGCACGAGAGTGAGATTTCTCGCCCTGGTCGCTGTGATGGCGTTGATCGGAGCCGCCTGCACCGGGGACGACGCCACCGACACCACGGAAGCGGCGACGGACACGACGGAGGCGGCGCCCGATACGACCGAGGCGGCTCCTGACACCACCGAGGCGGCGCCAGACACGACAGCAGCATCCGGTGAGCCGATCATGATCGGGATTCTCACCGATCTCACCGGTTTCACGCCCTGGGCCGTCAACGCCCGGGACGGGATGATGCTGGCCGCGGAGGAGATCAACGCCGCAGGCGGGGTCGATGGACGCACGATCGAACTCGTCGTCGAGGACTCGGCCAACGATGCCGATGCCGGCACGTCAGGTTATGAGCGCCTGGCCGAGCAAGGGGTGGTCGCCATCGGCGGCATCATCTCCAGCACAGTGGGAGGCACCATCAGCCCACTGGCCGAAGAGCTTCAGATACCGACCTTCCTGATCAAGTCGGGCACAGAGGCCGCCCTGACCGCGGACAGCCGATTCATGTTCCGCACCTGTCTCCCCGCAGCGCCGATGACAGCTCCACCCGTTATCCAGTACGTCGAGGAGCAAGGTCTCACCAATGTCGGGGTCATCGTCGCCGACTACCCATGGGGCCAGTCCTTCGCCGCGGCTGTGGCGCCTGCGTTGGATACCGCCGGCATCTCGTATGGCGAGATCCAGGTCGCTCCGGTGCCCCCGGACACCGATTTCACCCCGTTTGTTAGGAACATTGCCGACGCCGGCGCCGAAATGGTCATCGCAACGGGCCATCCGCCAGGGAGCGCGGCCATCGTCACGTTGTCGGCCGACCTCATCGGTGACGTGCCCGTCACCGGCTCCTGGATCCCGCCAGACCTGGCGGTCGGAGGGCTCGCCGACCTGGCCATCGGACGCTACGTCGACTTTGCCTGTGCCGATTACACCGGGGATAGTTATGCCGGACTCGCCGCGCGTTATCTCGAGTTCTCCGACAACGTCTTCATGTCGGACGACGCGGTGGCCGGACACGGGATAGTGACGATGGTGGCCGACGCGGTCGCCAACGCCGGGGACGACCCGGTGGCGATCTCGGAGTACCTCCATGGCCAGACCTATGACGACCTGGAGGGCTACGCCCATCCGGTGAGCTGGACCGAGTGGGGCGAGCTGGCGTCATCGGCGCCCACCGTCAACACGATCAGCGAAGGCCCCGCACCGGAAGGGTTGAACGAGGCCGGGGAATGGTGGGTCGAGCGGCTGACCCAGTCCGAGACGCTGGAGCCATACCAGCCAGGGTCCTGAACTTACGTGCCTCTTCTCGAGCTCGAGGAGGTCGGGAAGCACTTTGGCGGCCTCCCGGCCGTCGACGGAGTGAACGTTGGGGTCGACGATGGCGAGATCCTCGCCATCGTCGGCCCCAACGGCGCTGGCAAGAGCACCCTGCTCAAACTGATCGTTGGCCTGGAGCGCCCGACCAGCGGGAGTATCAGCTTCGACGGTCGGCAGATCTCCGGTCACCCGACCCACACCGTTTCCAGGCTGGGCATCGCCATGGTCCAGCAGACCCCACGGGTCTTCCCAAGCATGAGCGTCCTCGAGAACGCCACCCTGGGGGCGATCTTCGGCTCTGATGCCGGCAGCCGTTCCGAGAGCGAGGCGCTGGCCAGGGGCAGGGACATGCTGGCCATCGTCGGTCTTGGTGATCGCCACTCCGAACAGGTGGGCAACCTGAATCTGCACGAACGGCGATTCCTCGAGCTGGCTCGCGCCCTGGCCGGCCAACCCAGGGTGATCCTCCTCGACGAGGTGATGGCCGGGCTCAACGACGCCGAGCTGAGCGCGTCCATCGAGATGGTTCGGACCATCCGCGAGCGGTTCGGGATCACCGTCGTTTGGGTGGAGCACGTCATGAAGGCAGTGATGCAGCTGGCGGAACGGGTGGTAGTGCTCAATTTCGGGCGTGTCCTTGCCGAGGGCCCCGCCGAGACTGTGATGCGTGACGACGCTGTAGTCGAGGCCTATCTCGGCGCGGGAGACGTGAACAATGCTTGAGGTGCGGGGCCTGACCGCGGGATACCAGGGCGGCGATGTCATCAGGGACATCGGCTTTCACGTCGACGAAGGCGAGGCGGTGATGATCATCGGCTCGAATGGCGCGGGGAAGACCTCGCTGTTCCGCGCTGTGCTTGGGCTGCTCCAGCCATCGTCGGGCAACGTGGTCTTTCAGGGGGAGGGGATAAGCGGGTTGGCAGCACAGCGAATCGCCCGGCTCGGTATCAGCTTCGTGCCTGCCGAGCGGCACCTCTTCCCCCGGATGACTGTCCAGGACAATCTTGCGCTCGGCGCCTACCCCAACCGTCCCGACCCCAAAACCATGAAGGTGGTGCTCGACTTGTTCCCCCGTCTCGCCGAGCGGCGTCGCCAGCATGCCGGCACCATGAGCGGGGGCGAGCAACAGATGCTCGCGGTTGGGCGGGCATTGATGTCCGAGCCCCGTCTCCTCGTGCTGGACGAGCCCACGACAGGATTGGCCCCGAAGCTGGCAGCCGAGGCCTATCAGGCGCTCAGGACGCTCAAGGGAAGTGGCCTGACGGTCCTGGTTGCCGAGCAGCAGGTCCCGCTCGCGATGGCTCTGAGCGACCGGGGCTACGTCCTCGAGAACGGGGTCATCAGCAAGGAAGGAACCTCGGCTGAGCTGGCGAAGGACCCCGACGTCCGACGCTCCTACCTGGGAATCGCGTGATCGCCAACCTCCTCGATGGGATAGTCCTCGGGCTCCAGTTCGGGCTGCTCGCCGGTGGGCTCACCCTGGTCTACGGCCTGGGGGGTGTGCTCAATCTGGCGTACGGACAGATGGCGGTGCTCTCGGCGATGGCGGTCGTGCTTTCCATGGAGGCTGGCCTCGCCCCGATCCCGGCTGTGGCTGTTGGTCTGCTCGCCGGGGGTCTACTGGGGCTGTTGCTCGACTTGACCATCCTGCGACCTGTCTATCGGCTCCAGGGCGAGGCCCGAGTCTTGCTCAGTCTCCTCTTGACCCTGGGCATGGCATTCATGGTCGATGGGTTCCTGACCTGGCGATACCCGACCAAGGCGCTCACACTCCGGATCGGTGGTGGCCCGGTAGAGATACTCGGCGTGCGCATGGTCAGGGGTGGTGTGGTGGCTTCGGTGATCACGATCCTGGTACTGAGTGGCCTGCTCCTCTTCTTCCGCAAGACCACCCTCGGTCGCGCGATCCGATCGGTGATCGAGGACGAGCAGGGAGCGCGCTTGGTCGGCATCGATCCTCAGAGGATGCTCCGCCTCATCCTGGTCCTCACCGGGGTCCTGGCCGCATTGGTGGCGGTGACGCGCTCCCTGGTCACCCCTGTCGCGGTCACGGCAGGCTTCGAACTGACGGTTTCAGCCCTGATAGTCACCGTGGTGGGCGGGTTGGGAAGTGTCGGGGGCGCCATCCTCGCCGGAATCCTCCTGGGGATAATCAGCACTTTCGCCGCCTCCTCCATCGGCACCGTGCTCTCGCTGATCATCCTGCTGGTAGCGGCAGCGGTGACCATTCTCATCCGGCCGTCGGGACTTCTCGGAGTCAAGGAATGATCGAGGACTACACCGAGGGCACCGGGACCGCCGTCGTCGGTGGGACGGAGCAACGGGCGTCACGCTCACTTGTGGCGCTGCTCTGGCCGATCGCACTGGTCGGGGCGCTGCTCTCCCTGATCCCGCTATGGCTGGGCGACTCCCGCGTGATGATGGGCGTGGCCATCCTCGGTCTGACGTTCGCCTGTTACGCCGTCGGCTTCAACTTGATCTTCGGCAGCACGGGACAGTTGTTTCTGTGTGTTGGGGCGTTGGCGGGGATCGGGGGATATGGATCGGCCATCCTCGCCGACAGGGTGGGGCTGCCCCTACTTCTGAGCATCCTGCTGGCCACCCTCGCATCGAGCGTCTTCGGCGGCCTTCTCAGCTGGATCGCGGTCCGCCGATCACTCGGCGTGATCTTCACCGGGATCATCACCCTGATCTTCTCGCTGGTGTTCGGCAATCTCCTGCTCGGAGCCGCGGGCGTGACGGGTGGTGACGGAGGCTTTCACATCCAGAGCGGCGCGGGCACATTCCTCCGGCAGACGATCCCGCCCTATTACCTGATGCTGGCTCTGGTAATCATCTTCCTGTTGACCCACGGCTTGTTGCGGCGGTCCTACATCGGCTGGGCCTTCCGCGCCCTGCGCGATGACGAGATCGCCGCCGAGCTGGCCGGAGTGAACGTGGCGCGATATCGGGTCATCGCCGCCGGGATCGGCGCCGCCATGCTGGGTCTGGCCGGGTCGCTCTTCGCCTTCACCGAAGGCACGATCAGCCCCACCACTTACGGCTTCGCCCAGGTGGACGTGGAGACGATGGTGCTGCTGGCCTTCGGCGGGATAGGGACTCTCTTCGGACCCGTTCTGGGCGCGGTCGTCTTCACTGTCATCAACGAGCTGATCCAAGATCTGGGCCAGCTCCGCTTGCTGGTCTACGGGGCGCTCATCATCGCCCTGTTCCTGTGGGTGCCCCGGGGCATCATCCCGACCCTGGGGGATCTGATACGACGGCGAAAATGAGTGAAACTGGAAGAGAAACGAGCCTGAAGGAGCCGGATGCGGTCGAACCGTGACATCGCCCAGCTCGGATACGTCGAGCTGTTCACGCCGACCTTCGAGGAGAGCGCCCGCTTCTTCACCGATGTTCTCTCCATGACTCCCGTCGAAACGGCCGGTGACACTGTCTGCCTTCGCACCTGGGACGACTACGAGTGGTTCAGCCTCAGGCTCACCGCCAGAGCGGAGGCCGGCATCGGGCGTGTCGGTGTCCGGGTCATCGACGAGGAAGCTCTACACAGGCGGGTGGAGGAGATCGAAGCCTCCGGTCTGGGGAGGGGCTGGGTCGAGGGCCAGCCGGGTCGGGGGACCACCTATGCCTTCGCCGATCCCGATGGGCACGACTGGGAGATCTACTTCGAAGCCGAGCGATACACCCCTCCGGACGGCGCGCTTCCCGCACTCAAGAACCAGGCCCAGCGCCGGCCCAGCCACGGGATCGGGGTGCGCCGCCTCGACCACGTCAACTTCCTCGCGGCGGATGTCGAAGGCACGCGAGACTTCGTGGTGCCGGTCCTGGGGGCGCTCCCCACCGAGCAGATCCAACTCGACAATGGGGCGATCGCAGCCATCTGGATGACCTTCTCCAACAAGGGCTATGACGTGGTGTACACCAATGACTGGACCGGCACCCCGGGCCGTCTGCATCACGTGGCGTTCGCGGTCGACCAGCGTGAGGACATCCTCCGGGCCGCTGACACCTTCCTCGAGCACGGGGTGTTCATCGAGACCGGCCCCCACAAGCACGCCATCCAGCAGACGTTCTTCCTCTATGTATGGGAGCCCGGTGGCAACCGGATCGAGATCGTCAACGCCGGGGCCCGGTTGGTCCTGGCGCCCGACTGGGAGCTGATCACCTGGACCGAAGCCGACCGGGCCAAGGGCCAGGCCTGGGGTTTGAAGACGATCGAATCGTTTCACACCCACGGCACACCACCGGTCTCTGATCCCTCGGATCGATGACCGCTCGCTTCTTCGATTCCCGCGCCGCCTACCTCCTATTCAGCACTGCGACCAACGAGAAGCCGGTCGTGGCCACGCGAATCGGAGCCGAGCTCGATCGCATCGCTCCGGGGAGCAAGGCGCTCCAGGTGCTCGATGCCGGGATGGGGGATGCCACGGTCCTGACCGAGCTGCTGCGCAGGCTGCACCGAGCCTTTCCCCACGTACCTTGGCTGATAGTGGGCAAGGAGATCAGCATCGAGGACGTGAGGATCTCACTCGACAAGCTGGCCGATCGCTTCCTCGAGCACCCGGAGATGGTCTTCGTCGTCACCAACATGTCCTACCGCGAAGCCCCCCACCTAACCCCCCTACGAGACGAGGCGCGAACCGAGATGAGGTGGACGACGGTGCCTCTCGAAGGCACATCGGCCTTCGACTTCTCCCGTCAGATCAGAGATCTCTACGACGCGCTGGCAGAGGACTGGGCGGTTCGCACCAGCCCCAAGACGGGAAATCCGGTATATGTCCATCCGTCGGTGCTCGTCCTCTATCGAAAGGACCGCGAGTTCATCCTCGGCGATGTGATACCGAGACGGGGCATGGGCCCCGGACTGAGCTACCAGCTGGTCATCGCCTCTCAGCCCTATCGGGCTCGCACCAGCGTCGAGCAGAAGTTGAAGACGGTCATAGTCCCGCTGGCTCGGGTGCTTGCCCCAGGTGGCCGGATGGTGGTGGTCCATTCTCATGGAAACGACCCGGGCCTGGAGATCATCAACGGGGTCTGGCCCGAGGAGAACCCATTTCAGACGAACCGGCATGTGCTTGCTGCAGCCGCCGCGGATCATTTCGTCGAGCCGGGTGACGAGGATCTCATTTTCGAGCCGGCGTCAGACGAGGAGGCGGTTTTTCGCTACCACCTGCACGCCATGCCGTCGGAGGTGCAGGAGCACATCGGCACCTCGTTGATCGTCGCTGCATGGAACGCAGCGACTTACGTGGCCCAGATCGACGAGGAGCGGTTGTCCGAGGCGGTAGAAAGCGGCCGCTATGTGCCGGCCACCCGCGCAGTGATCCAGGAGTACGAGGGGGTTTGGTTCAACGACGAGGCCTTTGTGATATCCCGCACCCGGCGCTGACCCCTGGAAAGTCGTCGCTGACAACGAGCGTTACGCTCGGCGAGGATTGCGAATGACCAAGGAGACGACATGAGCGACCGGCCGCCGTTCCGAGCAGACCACGTGGGCAGCTTCCTTCGGCCCAAGACTGTCGTGGACGCCCGGGCGCAACGCGCCGAAGGCGACATCGACCCTGAGGAGCTGAGAGAGGTCGAAGACGAAGCCATTGCCGAAGTGGTGCGACAACAGGAGGACATCGGCCTGCAGGGAATCACTGACGGCGAGTTCCGCCGGTTCATGTTTCATGTCGATTTCCTGGAGCAATTAGATGGAGTGACGGTCACCGAGGGCAATTTTCTCGCCAGGTTCCATCGTCTTGACGGTTCCGAGATCGAGTTCTCCCCGCCGAGCATGGGGGTCGGTGGACCGATCCGCCACACCCGGCCCATCCAAGGCCCGGACTTCGACTATCTCGCGTCCCAGGTCACCAAAACCCCCAAGGTCTCGATCCCTGCCCCCTCGATGCTGCATTTCCGGGGCGGTCGGCAGGGGATCAGTGAGGACGTCTACCCGGATCTCGAGCAGTTCTTCGATGATCTCACCGCCGCTTATCGGGAGGAGATCGCCGATCTGGCGTCACGTGGGGCTCGCTATGTGCAAATGGACGACACCAACCTCGCCTATCTCTGCGACCCGGAGGTCAGGGAGCGCACCGCCGCTCGAGGGGATGACCCCGATGACCTGACCAGGCTCTACAGCCGTCTTGTGAACGACGCCTTCGCTGACCGCCCTGATGACATGGTTGCCACGATCCATCTCTGCCGGGGCAACTTCCAGAGCGCCTGGGTGACCAAAGGCGGGTACGAGCCGGTGGCGGAGATCCTGTTCAACGAGATGGATGTCGACGCGTTCTTCCTCGAATACGACGATGAGCGGTCCGGTGATTTCGCACCCCTCCGTTTCGTCCCGGCGAACAAGATGGTGGTGCTCGGGTTGATGAGCTCGAAACTGGCCGAAGTCGAAGACGCCGACGAGGTGAAGAAGCGGATCGACGAGGCGGCGGAATATGTGCCGCTGGACCAGCTCGCCTTGAGTCATCAATGTGGGTTCTCCTCCACTGTCCACGGCAACAAGCTGAGCCCCGACGACCAATGGCGGAAGCTGGCCCGCACCGTCGAGGTGGCTCACGACGTCTGGGGTTACTGAGGAGACTGACTGACCGGTCGGGTAGGATCGGTTGGTGATCGATTTCCAGACCGATCCAGGCCGGTACCGCCACTGGCGCCTCCGCTTCGACGGTCCGGTGGCCTTCCTCGACATGGATGTCGACCCGGCGGGCGGGCTCCACGCGGGGTACGAGATGAAGCTGAACTCGTACGACCTCGGTGTGGACATCGAACTGGCGGACGCGGTGCAGCGTCTCCGTTTCGAGCACCCCGAAGTGGGGGCGGTAGTGATTGGCTCGCTGAACGACCGCGTCTTCTGCGCCGGGGCCAACATCGGAATGCTCTCCGTGGCGCCGCACCCGCTCAAGGTCAACTTCTGCAAGTTCACCAACGAGACCAGGCACGCCATCGAGGACGCCACCGCCAACTCCGGTCAGCGATACCTCACGGCCCTCAAGGGAAATGCCGCCGGCGGTGGCTATGAGCTCGCCCTGGCCACCGACCACATCATGCTCATCGACGACGGCTCGTCGTCGGTTGCGTTGCCCGAAGTCCCCCTGCTCGGGGTCCTGCCGGGGACTGGTGGCCTGACCCGATTGATCGACAAGCGGCACGTCCGTCGTGATCGCGCCGATGTGTTCTGCACGGTGGAGGAGGGGATCAAGGGCAAGCGCGCCCTCGAGTGGCGTCTGGTCGACGAGCTGGTGGCCTCCTCCGCGTTCGATGAGACGGTCAGGAGCCGGGCGTTGGAGATGGCCACGGCCACCGATCGTCCTACGACCGCCGACGGGGTCGAGCTCGCACCGCTGCAACGCGAACTGGGCGAGGACAGGGTCGCCTACAGCTCCCTCGAGGTCGATATCGATCGGGCCCGTCGCACTGCCACTTTGACCATCCTTGGGCCGGAAGACGACGCTCGAAATCCGGGTCCCGCCTTCTGGCCGTTGCGTTTGGCCCGTGAGCTCGACGACGCCATCCTCCATCTGCGGGTCAACGAGCTCGAGATTGGCACCCTCATTGTGCGCAGCGCCGGCGACCCTGTCCTGGTCGAAGGGTTCGACGGCCTCCTCGGCGAACACCAGGGCGACTGGTTCCTCGAGGAAGTGGTCCTCTACTGGAAGCGCCTCCTGAAACGGGTGGATGCCACCGCCCGCACCATCATCTGTCTGGTCGAGCCGGGGAGCTGTTTCGTCGGCTTCCTGGCCGAGCTGGTCCTTGCCGCCGACCGCAGCTACATGCTCGATGGCACCTGGCCGGGGGAGAACGTGGAGGCCGGGATGATGTTGACGAGCTCCTCGACAGGCCTTCTGCCGATGGCCAACGGTCTCACCCGACTCGAGACCAGATTCTGGGGCGACGACGTCGGTCTCAATACGGCCATGAACGCTTTCGGGCATTCAATCGGGGCGACCGAGGCGTACGAGGCCGGCCTGGTGACCGACGTCATGGACGACATCGATTGGGAAGACGAGTTGCGGGTCATGCTGGAGGAGCGGGCCGGATTCTCCCCCGACAGCCTGACCGGCATGGAGGCCAATCTCCGCTTCCCCGGACCGGAGACCATGGAGACCAAGATCTTCGGTCGTCTGACCGCTTGGCAGAACTGGGTGTTCTCGCGACCCAACGCCTCGGGCGAGACGGGAGCGTTGCGGAGGTACGGGACCGGACTCCGTCCCGACTACGACCAGAGGAGGGTGTGATGACCACCGAGATGGTCGACTACGACCTGTTGATCCCCAACAACGTCGG
>Ga0105092_10002025_pt1 | contig 10806 bp, 12 predicted proteins | sample PPLLak2March2015_FD_87021 | JGI IMG/M metagenome (GOLD analysis project Ga0105092, IMG submission 87021) | Freshwater sediment microbial communities from Prairie Pothole Lake near Jamestown, North Dakota, USA - PPLs Lake P7 Core (1) Depth... | ecosystem: Environmental > Aquatic > Freshwater >...
ATTAATGATCGCCGGGCGCCAACAAGCCAAGCAGAGGCTCGACAATGCTCGGTAGATCCTGCTTCACCGTCTGCCAGAGGATCGCGTCGCTCACTCCGAAGTATTGGTGGACCATCAAGTTTCGCATCGCCCGCATCTCGGACCACGGCAAGGTGCTCGACTTCGCGCAAATCTCGTCCGGGATATGACGTGCGGCTTCGCCAATCAGGATGAGGTTCCGGACAACGGCATCGACTGTGCGACGGTCGCGTGTGAATTGCTCGAAATCCATTTCCGCTGTATAGGCGGATACCGCGGCGATCGCATCGAGGATATCTTGAATCCGAAATCTCCAGTCTCTAGGCGGCACGGACGGCTTCTTTCAGTATCCGGTCCCTCAATGCACGATGGAGACCGTCCCGAGTTACCAGGTCGACCTTCTTTTGCAGGAGCTCGGACAGGCGCCTCTGGAGGCGAGCAAACGCGAACAACCCGATGCGCGACCCCGGTTCAAATTCAACGAGAATGTCGATATCGCTCCCAGGAGAATCTTCTCCCCGCGCCACGGAGCCGAATATATAGAGCGCCCTGATCGAAAACTCCCGCACGAACGAGTCGTCAGCACGCAGTCGCGCGATGGTGGTTTCCACGCTCATTTCAGAGAAGCATACCACACGAGATCAACAGCTTCCGGCTTCTACTGCAGACGAACAACACGCTCGCGGGATGTTTCCGAGTTGTTTCCGGTCGAGATGGTAATTGATGGTAAGGACTGGTAGTCCGACCTGCCTCGAATCCATCAATAACCTGTTTAAATGTAAATACTTGGCAGTTTTTGGCAAGCGAGCCGGGCTGAACTTGAAAACCGCTGTACCCGGAAGGGTACCGTGGGTTCGAATCCTACCTCCTCCGCCAGCAAACCTTCGTTTGATCAGCAGTCTCAGCAGGCGACAACGGAGTTAACTAAGCTCTGAGGGCCAATAGGAAGATCCTCCGCTTCATACCGCGGCGCATATCTCTACAACATTTGACCTCATTCACAGCCCGAACGTATATTACAACTCCCTATGGAAAGAGAAAGACTGGAAAACCAGGTGAAGCTTCTCTCGCTCGCGGAGGGGTTTCTCTACGCGAATGTCTTGTTTGCGCTTCACCGGCTTGGGGTTTTTCGTCTCCTCGACAGCGGGCGGAGGACGCTTCCGGAACTTGCCGGAGAATTGGGCTGTGATGAACACCGGCTCATGCGCGCCTTGAGGGGAGGTTTGGTGACAAGGCTTCTGGAACTCGACGACGAGAATCGGTACCATATAAGCGCCGTCGTCAAAGACACGCTTGGGCCAGCCGCGGACCCATCCCTTGACGCTTGGATGTGGTTTCTTTACAGCGTTCAGCCTGCCGTTTGCAATCTGGACAAGGCCGTGCTTTCAGGCGCGCCGATATTCGAGTTCTTTGCGCAGTTGAGCCCGGCTGAAATCCGGCAATTCAGCCTGGCCATGCATAACTATGCCAAGTCCCGTGGTAGCGAGCTCTCCAGTTTTCTCGACCTCAGCGGATACAGAACGCTCCTGGATGTCGGAACCGGCCCCGGTACCTATGCTTTCCAGCTCGCTGCCAAGTATCGACAACTGGAGATATCCTTGCTCGATCTGCCTTCGGTTCTTGAAGTGGCAAAGGAAATTGAAAAGGATTACAGCCTGGAAAGCGCGCCCCGCTACCTGCCGCTCGATTTTGCCCAGGAAGAAATACCAGGCACCTATGATGTGGTGCTCGTTTCCAATACCCTCCATACGATTGGTCCGGCTGCGAGTCGGAAGTTGCTCAAGAGACTGTACTCGAACGTCAATTCGGGAGGCTGTCTCGTTGTGCAGGCACAATTCATACCTGATCATCAGCCCGGAATCCGTTGCTGGCCAGTGGTGTTCGACCTGATTCTGATGTCGATAACACCCACGGGCGAGAACCACGGTCTGAACGAGACAGTCGAATGGTTGAAGGAGGCAGGCTTTCGGAATGTCGCTAGTTGCAGGATGAGCCTCCTAAACACTAACAGCTATGTAATCGGATACCGCTGATGGAACCGATGAGAAAAGTGACAGACAGGGACCGCGACACTGTCGGGCGACAGATTACCGAGTTCATCCAGACCGAGTTTGGTGCGCCCACGACCATTGATAGTAATACGGCGCTGATTGCCCAGGGTATCGTTGATTCGATCGGCGTGCTTCGTTTGGTTCGATTCTTGGAAGATCGATTCAATGTTAACGTCCAAGCTCAAGACTTGGTCCTTGAGAATTTCCGTTCGGTCAACGCAATGGTGGATTTGGTAATCAATCGTTCCGGCGCCTGATTCATGGGGGCTGGACCGCGACCCGCGCCTTTTCTTTATTTACTTTTTAGGAGGTTTCCGGGCGGACATCGTGGAAAAGAGACTCCAAAGACTCCCCGATCAGGTTTACTTCTTTGGCTTGCTTCCGGCATTCTCCCTCCTGCCTCGAAAGATCGCCTGCAGGTTAATCCGCCGGCAGGGTCGTCAGATTCAGTCGTTTTTGCGCGACCACGATCAGTCGATTCGGAGCAATCTCGCTTCCTGCGGTTTCCAGGCCCCAGAGGAAATGGCCCGTGCCTTTTTCGAAGTCCTGGCAAGCGAGGATTTGGATGCTTACTACTTCAGGCGTTGGAATCGCTCGAATATTGACAGGTACTTCGACTTTGAGGGGCTCGGCATCCTGGAGGAAACGATTGCGGGCGGGCGAGGAGCGATTCTGCTCACAGGTCACGTCGGGTGTGTTTGCTCGGGACTCGTCGCAATGGGGATTAAGGGATTCTCCGTCACTCACGTCGCTCGAGGATATCCTTGGGAACAGTCTCTGCCGCCGGCTTTCCTCAAGTATGCGCTAAAGAAGGTGAGGTGGATGGAGGAGAAGATGCGGAACCGGCTCATCTACGCACCGGCCGGGCCCGATCCTCAGCGTTCGGCGTCTGCCTCACTTGAGGTGTTGACCTCCCTTCGCAGCAACAAGCTCGTCTCCATGGCGATCGACGTCGTGCCTGACATGGCTCCCCAACGCGAAACGGCGACGTTCTTGGGCAGGAGCTGCAGTTTCCCCACCAACTTTCTCAAGATAGCGTATGAGTCCGGGGCACCGATTATTCCGTATTACACGATCAGGGATACCTCCAACTGGGTCCGTCAGCGTCTGACCTTAGAACCGGCTGTAGCACTAACAGGCAACCTAAAAGACGACCTGCAAGCCTGCGTCAGCCAATTCGAGCAAGTCGTGAGGGAATTTCCTGAGCAATGGTTCAGTTGGGATTCCCTCTCGGTGTTCTTGTCCGGGGATCGCACACAAAGTTGAGCCGATGAACAACCAAGCCGAGCGGACGGCCGAGCATTGGGACGAGTTCACCGACACTTCTGCCGGCAAGAAGACCGGGCTGTACTGGGTGGAAGTCCCGGAGGTCTTGCGGAGCATCAACCGCTCGATTTCCGGAGATCCTCACGTCGACTGGACCGAATACACCGTACGGAAGTACTTTTCGAATCGCCTGCCTTTGACTCGGTGCCTGTCACTCGGGTCGGGGACCGGAGAACTGGAACGGAATCTGGCAAGAACGGGAGCTTTCGTTGAGTGTGATGCCTATGACATATCACCGAAAGCCGTTGAGCGGGCCAGGGAATTGGCCAAGAAAGACGGCCTGAACAATATTCAGTATGCCGTGCGTGACATTAACCAACTTAGCTTGCCTCGCGATACTTATGATGCGGTCTGGCTCTATGGGGCGTTGCACCATTTTCACTCACTGGAGACTGTATCTCGGGAAATCGCGCAGTCACTCACACCGGGTGGACTCTTGCTCTTGAATGAGTACGTGGGTCCAGCTCGTTTTCAGTTTCCGCAGCGTCAGAAGGAAATCGCTAATCTCTGCCTTCGGTTGCTGCCCCGTCGCTATCGTCTGATCTGCGCCGAAGCGCTAAAAGAAGAACAGAAAATTGAGGTCAGACAGGGCAGGCGCGCTAATTGGCGTCTGATGATGGAGCGGCTTGGGTTAAGAAAGGCAGGGGAACTGAATCCCAGTCGTGAAACGGGTGCCGTAAAGGAAAGCGAACGGTATCGAGAGTCAGTTGGATTCCCGTCAGCGGATCAAGTGGCTAGTTTGGATCCTTCCGAAGCTGTACGCTCGCACGAAATCTTCGAAGTTCTTGAACGGCATTTTGAAGTTATCGAAAAGGTGGAATGGGGCGGTAACATCGTGCAGTTTCTTCTGGCCGGGATAGCCTGTAACTTCTCGGACGACGATCCGGCGTCGGTGGAACTGGTAAAACTCGTGTTTGAGATCGAACGGGTGCTTCTCCAGTGCGGGGAAATCAAGAGTGATTTTGCCTATCTGGTGGCTCGACCACAGCGAGTGGAAATGAACAAGTTGCACCAGAACTCGAGAGATAACGTAGGCTAGATAGCCCTCAGCGCCTGCCGACCATCGCTTGAGAAATCGTAATCGCTTTTTTTGTTGCACAGCAACCACCCGGCGACGCTGCGATCTCCAACCCCGGGCCCAAGACCTCAACCGAGACCTCCTGCTCCTCGTTGTACGGGTTCATGATCGCCAGGGCTCCTTGAGTCGAAGTAGAGACCGGTGCTGCGAAATAGACTGCGGGCTTCGGAGTAGAGGGCGCTTCGCGCGGCTCTGTAACTACCCGCTCAACCGGTTCGGCGGGTGATGAGCGCAACCACTTCTTCCGCGCTTTCTTCGATCGGCTTGTCGGTCACGTCGACGGTACGGATAGCGTTTCTCTTGTAGAACTTTCTGACCGCTTCGATCTCCTCGTGCAGTTTGAGGGTGTCCGAATAGTTGGACTTCCGGCCCGTACCGAGCCTTCCCTGCCTCAACTCCCGGTATGCGACGAGCTCGGAGGCCTCGACGATCAGGCCCACAACTCGCTCCCTTTGCGCCTTCAAGAGTTCGGGCGGCGGGGGAATTTCCTTGACCAGTGGTATGTTCGCCACACGCCAGCCGAGCACGGAGAGATACATGCTGAGGGGCGTCTTACCCACGCGCGAGGGACCGATCAGGATGATTTCCGCTTGAGGCAAATCTTCAGGTTTCTTCCCGTCATCGTGAGCGACAGTGAATTCAATGGCATCAACGCGTTCGAAATAAGCCTGGTGGATCTCGCGGTAGAGACCCGGCTGTCCGAGCGGTTCCTGCCCGGTCACATGGGCGATCCTCGACAACAGGGGCCCCATCAGGTCCACCGCCGCGACATTCCTGTTCCTCGCCTCTTCGAGCAGGGCGTGCCGCAGCCGGCCGTCCACAAGAGTATGGACAATCGTCCCCTGATCGCCCGCTGCGCGTTCGACCGCGTCTCTGACCTGCTCGGGGCTTTTGACATAGGGAACCACAACGACCGGAATGTGGATGCCCTGGAACTGCGCCAGAACCGTGCGCGCCACTTGTGCGCCGCTCGCACCCGCGCCTCCAGAGACGACGAAAATTGAGCTGAATTTCCTGGGATTACCGTCATCGGCTGTCACGGCAACACCTTCCTTCCAGTAACTATCTTTATCATGCACTCTCTTGATATATAGTCCAGGGGGTGGAGAACTCGGATAGACAATGGCGCAGTTAGTGGGCATCTGGGTGAAACGCGCGCACCGGGGCCCGATGGACTCACGAGAGTCGGGACTACTCGTAGCCGGCGCGGGACTGCAGGGCAGTGCAAATCAGGGCGGACGGCGGCAGATCACCGTGATCGAAATCGAACGCTGGAAACAGTTGATGGCGGAGCTTCACGCGGATGTCGATCCATCTGCCCGACGGGCCAATCTCCTGGTCAAGGGTATCGACCTCGCCGACAGCCGGGGTAAGCTCCTTGTCGTTGGCCCCTGCACGATTCGAATTCTTGGCGAGACCCGACCGTGTGAAAGGATGGACGAAGCGCTGCCGGGTCTGCGCGCGAGCATGTCAGCGCCGTGGAGCGGCGGTGCCTATGGAGAGATCTTAACCGGCGGGCCGATCCACATTGGCGACCAGGTCCAGTGGGCCGAACACCTCTGAACGCAACTGCAGAGCTTCAGAAGTCTATCTGCTAGCGCGGCTGATCCCGGAATGGCCTCTTTGCCTGATAAGCCGCGATGCGGGCGTTCAGGCCGTCAATCAGCTGCTGGTTGTTCTGTTGCCTGGCTAGCGCCAAGGCCCGCCGCGCCGTCTCAACGGCGACCGGAAACCGCCCGACTTCCGCGTAAGCTGCAGCCAGGGAATCAAGGATCGCCGGTTCCTGGCCGCCCGACAGCTGGACGGCTCGCTCGGCCAGCATCACGGCCTCTGTCCCGTTCCGCACGGACCGGTCGGGACACGTTGCCAGCACCCACGCGGTCTGATTCAACACTGGAAGATGGTTGGGCTCCAGGCGCAACACCCGGCGCCAATGCAAGAGCGCTTCTGCCGTCTTTCCCTTTGTAAAAAAGAGAGCCATCCCCAGGTTCTCGTGAGCGTTGACCATGTTGGGCGAAAGCTCGACCGCCTTCTTGAGGTGCAATATCGCTTCGTCAGCGTTTTGCTGGAAAAGCAAGGCAAAGCCCAAGGTATTGTGAAGCTCAGCTGAATCGGGCTTAAGCGCGACCGCCTTCCTGAAATGAGGGATCGCCTCCCTGACGTTGCCTTTCTGCCCTAGCGCCGCTGCGAGGTTCACGTGAGCGCCGAGGTGTTCCGGATCCACCGCGAGCGCCTTCTCAAAATACGAGATGGCCTCGTCGATTCTCCCTTTTTGAGCCAGCGCGGATCCAAGATTGCTCAAAGCCTCTGCGTTTCGCGGATTCCCGGTCAGCGCTTTTTGGTAATGAGGAATGGCATCGTCGATCCTTCCGGTGGCGGCCAGCGCGGCGCCAAAACTGTTGTGAGCCTCCGCGGCATTCGGGTCAAGCGCCAGCGCCTTCTGGAAATGTGGCAAGGCTTCGGCTGCTTTGCCCATTTTTGCCAGGGAGACCGCGAGGTTATTCCTGGCTCTCGCGTCTTCGGGATTCAGCTGGACGGCCTTTCTCCACTGAACGGCCGCCGCATCATGCCTGCCCTTGGCCGCCAATGCCGCCGCCTCGTCGTAGACGCGATAAAAGTCGGCGGCCGGGGTATCGATTTTCAGAAGGCCATCGGGCGGGATGTTCACGAATTCGGGAATGTTGACTGCCCGGTTTGCCGCGGTTGCATTGTCTATGAGGATCGGCGGGCTGTCGTTTCCGTTCTCATCCAGATGCGTCAAGTACATCTGGGTGTAAGGGGACCGGCTCTTCGAACTGAAAACCATCCAGCGCCCATTCGGGGAGAAGCTGTGCCAGGAGTTCATGAGCGACGTGTTACAGCGCATCCGGCGTGCCTGGCCTCCGGCCGCAGGCACGATGTAAAGCTGACTATCCGGGCGCATCAGCAGGCCGTTGCGCGACTGCACGAACACGATCCAGCGGCCGTCCGGGGTGATCTTTGGGAAGGAATTGCTCTTGCCGTTGTTAGAAGCGCCGAGGATCGGTTCGGCCTTTCCACCCTTACCCTGGTTGAATGGAATTCGGTACAGGTCGTACTGGATCGGAGTTTCATTAGGGTCGTTCGCGGACAGCGCCGGCTTGCCGCCTTGCGGATAGGGCTCTTTGGCCTGAGCCCGCACAAAGACCAGGTATTTGCCGTCGGGGCTCCACGTCGAGTTCGCCTGCACGTATCGCGCGTCATCGGCGCCAGGCAAGGGCTGTAAACGCTTCGCGGCGCGGTCGTACCACACCAGGATTCCGCGGGTTGGATAGAACACCTGGAGAAACCGGTACGCCTTGAAGTTGGCGACATAGAAGAGGAGTTGGCTCTTCACGTCGCGTTGCAGGCCTACATTCGAAACTGCAGCATTTTCACCGCCGGCAGTTGCGGCTGATTTAACCGTGGTCACGACGTACTTCCCGTCGGGCGATACCTGTGACATGAAACCGACTCGCAACGGGTCGCGCTGCTTCCCGACGAACGAGCTCCAGGCGACCACATCCTCGTTCCGGATGGACATTTGCGGCTTGATTGGAACGATGGCGTACAGGCCTTTGTCGTTGGCCGGCCCGTCCAGGTCCATCCCGAGCGTTTTGCCGTCCCGTGAAAAGGAATGACAGTTGGCGCAGGTGTGCATGCCGGTAAGCAAAAGCCGGCTTTTAGGCTCCGCTACGTTCCGGAGCCGCCAAGCAATAAGCGGGAGTTTGCTCGGTGCCAGCGGCTTGATGACGCCTTTCTCAACTTCGGAAGGAATCAAGGGAACATCGCGGTAGAAAATCGGCGCACCGACCGGGTCTTTCGAGGTTTGGATACGAATCCGGCCGCGCGACAGCGGCTGAATTAGCTCGTTCTGTCGGAACCCGGTAATCGTCACGGTCGCTGGTCCGGTGACCGAATGTCTCTTGATCACGGCCCAAGTTTGGGCATCCGGCGTCCAAGTCCGCGCGGCCGCCTGCTGCGGTGTCAGCTTCGGCAGCTCGTTCGTGATTCCGATCGCATTCCGGTCAATCTCGCCGATTTGCAGCCGCCCGCCCGGCGCGTTCAATTTAAGAGCCACGAAGCCGTCGGCAAAAGCGATTTCGATGCGCCACGACTTGGCTGCGGGGACCGGATCCCGCCATAAAAACGTCGGTGGAGTGATGTCAGGCGGAAAGATCGACCCATCTTCCGGATAGTCGATCGTGATCTGCGACAGCTGTACTGGGGCGAACGCCGTCACGACGGCGCCCAGAACAAGTAGTACTGCGGCCAATCGAGTCATGAAAACCATCCACGCTGCAGTGCGGTCAGGTGAAGAAGAGCGGGAGCGATTCAAAGCACGCGCAAAGCAGGGGGGATGTTATAGGAAAACCGGAGCTCAGTAAAGTTTTCCCTGGGAACCGGAGCATCGAATACTGCCCGCTGACAAGGAGGTCCGTTAGGACCGACACGTCTATAGAAAGGGCATGACAGCATGGCCAGGTCGGTAGGACCGGCACATGTTCGGCAACCGCGTGCCCGGGCGGTCACGTGTCGGTCCTAACGGACCTCCTTGCCAGTGGGCACGAGCAGGCAGGATGCCTGCGCTCCCAGCCAGATTCCCCTTGTCTTGCGATATACGCTCAATGAAGAATGTGAGCCCTATGAATGACAGGAAGTCGCTTTTGGCCTGTTGTTGTTCGTGCTGCCTTTTCGTGTTGCCGCTCTTAGCGTCCGATCAGCCGAAAAAGATCGAGCCCGATCCGAGAGTCGTGGAAGCAGCAAAGCGAACCGGTTATGCCCCGGTCGTCCCCTTTCCTGCTGAAGACACGGTCGACCCCGCCGGGCGGCCACCTTCCTGGCTGGAAGTACGACCCTTCCCCATCGTGGACGGAAAACCGATCGTGAGCCGGTCCGTATATCACAGCCAAACACTTGGCCTTGATGTCGGTTACAACATCTTCCTCCCGCCCGGCTACGACGCCGATATGTCCAGGCGGTTCCCGGTTGTCTACTGGCTTCATGGCCGGAATAACAACGAATACACGAACATCGCGCAAGCTTCGTTCGCCCACGAAGCGATCCTGAAGGGTCAGCTTGAGCCGCTTATCATTATCTTTGGGAACGGCCTCGGGCAAGCCTTTTACCTGGACTCAGTCGACGGCCGGTATCCCGCTGAGACACTGATAATCAAGGAATTGATTCCCCACATCGACGGGAAGTACCGCACCCAGGCTTCCAGGACAGGGCGCCACATCGCGGGGATGTCGATGGGCGGTTTCGGTTGCCTGAGGCTTGCTTTCAAGTATCCGCAGCTTTTTGCATCGGTCGTCTCGTACGCCGGTGTTTTTTCCCCGGAAGGGGCGGCGGCGAACGAACGCAACGTGGTGAAGGTCACCGGAGGCGACAGAAAGAGATTCGTTTCAGAGAGCCCGCAGGCTCTCCTCGAAAAGAATGCTGACCAGATTCGGGATCGGTTGGCGATCCGTATCATCTGCGGCTCGCGCGATCGCTTCCTACAAGACGCGCGGGAGATGAATCAGCAGCTGGCCAGGCTGAAAATCGACCACGACTATGAGGAACTGTCGCCGTTCGGCCACGACATCGATGGGATGTTCGCCAGGGCCGGTGTGGAAGGACTTCAGTTCGCTCTGACCGCCGGCGTAATGGCGCGCAAGCAGTCGGTTGAGTTCGATGTCAACACGAACGTCCCAATAGGAGCAGTCCGGATAATCGACCCGGTCTACCCCGAGTCCGCGAAGCAGGCCAAGGTCGAAGGACGGATTGTTTTGGAAGCCCGAATTGCCCTGGACGGTACCGTGAAGGAAGTACGCACGGTCTCCGGTGACTCGCGGCTCGCGGATCCCACCGCCGATATCGTAAAGCGCTGGAAATTCGACGCACCGAAGGTCGACGGAAAACCCGCCGAGATTACGATCGGAGTAGAAGTCCGGTTCCGACTGGGGGAATAACGAAGAGAAGGATGAAGGATGAAGGATGAAGGATGAAGGATGGATGAAGGATGAAGGATGAAGGATGAAGGATGAAGAGGCTCAGCGGTCTTCCTCCTTTATCCTTCACCTTCGCCTCTTCATCCCTGTCTTCATCCTTCATCCTTAGGTCCTTGCGTATGAACTGGGAAGCGGCAATGTCTACTTGCTGCTCTTTGGCCCGCAGTTCTCGTCTCGTTCCGGCCGCATTCACGGCTTTGGCCGGGGGCCTGTCGTTTGGCGGGGTCGTGCGGTTTTAAGGCCCGACTACAGGTAAATCTTAAACGCGGCAAAGAGGGTGTGGGGTGAGCTGCCGTATTCACTTTGCGGGAGGCCGCTGGCAGCCGGCTCCTGGCCGAAGCCC
>Ga0105092_10002026_pt1 | contig 10803 bp, 10 predicted proteins | sample PPLLak2March2015_FD_87021 | JGI IMG/M metagenome (GOLD analysis project Ga0105092, IMG submission 87021) | Freshwater sediment microbial communities from Prairie Pothole Lake near Jamestown, North Dakota, USA - PPLs Lake P7 Core (1) Depth... | ecosystem: Environmental > Aquatic > Freshwater >...
ATAATAATGCCGAGATGGGTTTCAAACCCGTCTCTACTGTCATCTTTTAAATAAATATATATGTTCGATAATTTATCCGACAGGCTTGAACGATCCTTCAAAATATTGAAAGGGGAGGGAAGGATCACTGATATTAACGTTGCGGAGACACTGAAGGAGATTCGCCGTGCACTGCTCGATGCTGACGTCAATTATAAAATTGCCAAGAACTTTACTGATAATGTGAAGGTCAAGGCCATGGGCGAGAAAATTGTGGCATCGGTAAAGCCGGGCCAGATGATGGTAAAGATCGTTCATGATGAACTGGTCGCTTTGATGGGTGGTTCCAATGAAGATATTGACCTGAAAGGAAATCCGGCGGTGATATTGATTGCCGGACTACAGGGTTCCGGTAAGACTACTTTTACGGCAAAACTGGCCATCCATCTCAGGCAGAAAAGAGGTAAATCGCCCATGTTGATTGCAGGTGACGTTTATCGTCCCGCCGCCATTGAGCAGTTGAAGGTGCTTGGCGGACAGGTAAATATTCCGGTATATACCGAAGATGGTAATATGGATCCGGTAAAAATTGCCCTGGGAGGTATTAAAGAAGCTAAAAGGCTTGGTCATGACCTGGTTATCGTGGATACGGCAGGTCGGTTGGCCATTGATGCTGCCATGATGAATGAGATTGAATCCATCAAGAAACATATCAATCCCCAGGAAATTCTTTTTGTTGTTGATGCCATGACCGGGCAGGATGCCGTGAACACGGCAAAGGAATTTAATGACAGGCTCAATTTCGACGGTGTTGTGCTGACCAAAATGGATGGCGATACCCGTGGGGGTGCTGCCCTTTCCATCAGGGCTGTGGTTGAAAAGCCCATTAAATTTATCAGTGCAGGTGAGAAGCTTGAATCCATCGAGCTTTTCCACCCAGAACGTATGGCTGACCGTATTCTGGGAATGGGCGATATTGTTACCCTGGTTGAAAAAGCCCAGGAACAGTTTGATGTGGAATCTGCAAGGAAAATTCAAAAGAAAATTGCCAAAAATCAGTTTACATTCAGTGATTTCCTTAGCCAGATACAGCAGATCAAAAAAATGGGAAATATCAAGGAATTGGCAAGCATGATACCCGGCGTTGGAAAGGCATTGAAAAATCTTGATATGGATGACAATGCATTCAAGGGGATTGAAGCGATTATTTTTTCAATGACGCCTGTTGAAAGGGAAAATCCGGACGTGATAAACGGCTCACGGAGAAAAAGAATTGCAGAGGGAAGCGGAACGAACATCCAGGAGGTTAACCGGTTAATCAAACAATTTGATGAAACCCGGAAGCTGATGAAGACGATCACCACGAGCAAAAATCCAATGCGCATGATGGGCAACATGCCTTCCATGCGTGGAAAATAAAACATAAATATCCCACCCATGCAACTCATCGACGGCAAAAAAATTGCCTCTGAAATCAAATCGGAAATTGCCCTCGAGGTAAAGGAAATGCTGGCACAGGGCCATAAAGCGCCCCATCTGGCCGCGGTTCTTGTTGGCCATGACGGCGGAAGTGAAACTTACGTGGCCGGTAAGGTGAAAGCCTGCGAGGAGGTGGGTTTCAGATCCACGCTTATCCGGTATGAAGACACAATTTCTGAAAGTACCCTCCTAGATACGGTGCATTCACTGAATAAGGATTCCGAAATTGATGGTTTCATAGTGCAGTTGCCGCTTCCCGATCATATTTCCGAACAAAAGGTAATTGAGGCCATTGATCCTTCAAAGGATGTGGATGGATTTCACCCTGTAAATGTGGGCCGTATGGTACTGGGATTACCGGCCTTTGTTTCAGCAACACCTGCGGGTGTAATGGATCTGATCAGCAGGTATAAAATCCCCACGGCAGGAAAAAACTGCGTGGTAGTCGGGCGGAGCAATAATGTGGGAAAACCCATGGGCATGCTGCTGTCTTTAAAGGCTTACCCCGGAGACGCTACGGTTACCCTGTGCCATAGTCGGACCATTGACCTGCCGGGAGTGATCCGAAAAGCGGATATTATTATTGCAGCCCTTGGAAAAGCTGAGTTTATTACAGGCGATATGGTAAAAGAAGGTGCAGTAGTTATTGATGTGGGTATTACCCGCGTGCCATCTGCAGTTACTAAGTCGGGATGGAAACTGATCGGCGATGTGAAATTTGATGAAGTGGCCCCGAAATGCAGTTACATCACTCCTGTACCGGGAGGTGTGGGCCCCATGACGATAGTTTCCCTATTGAAAAATACACTGAAGGCCGCTCATTTACGATCACCGGCCAGGCAAAAATGAGATCACTGATTTTCATATCGCTTGTGTTGACCGGCATATTTTTTACAGGATGTAGGAAAGATCCCGATGAGCAAAGATTATCCTGGTCCACGGAAGCTCCTCTTTCAATTCCTTATCGCCAAAGGATCCAACGCCTGGAAAAGAAAAACATGTTGCGGAATACTTCATTTGAAACAGGCAGGATTTTTAAACTCGACAGCCTGAAAACTTCCTTTGTAATGGATGGGTGGCATCAGCTGGGAGAACATGTGGAATGGGTGGACACCCGAAAAGAGAATGTTTATAAAAAGAGCGAAGCCCTTTCAGGCTACAGGGCAGTTAAGATTGTCCGGCACCATGCCAATGAAACTGACCAACAGGGCGAGGGCGTGGTTTCTGAATTTATCAAGGTTATTCCGGGTAATTATAGTCTCTCATTTTATACAAGGCTTGAAAATGTAAAGCCTGTAAATAGCAGGCTGGGAGTCAGGATGCATGATGCCGTTGATATCCGGGTATTGTATTTCGACAGGAACAAAAACGCTATCGGTTCAGAAGCAAGCTTTCCGCAGTTGAAGCAATCAATCGACAATTCCTTTAAATCACTTTCATTTTCTAATTATAGCGTTATACCTTCTTTTGGATGGGGTAAGATCATAGGGAAATCCGCTGATTTTCCATTTCCCGATGGGGATATTCCCACAAATGCCCATTATATTAAAATATACCTGGGACTGAAAGGCACCGGAACCATGTGGATCGACAGCGTAAGTTTTTCCTATACGAGGAAAAATTTCTCGATACAGGAAAGGATGTCGGGCTATACGGATACCAACATGCAAATGCATCCGGTGATCATACCAACCCCAAAAAATATGGTACGGCAGGAGTCCCTCCTATTTTTTGCCCCGGGAGATACAAGCCTACTTCCCTTAATTATAGTACCAGCGCATGCGGATATGCTAACGCAAGAGGCCGGCAGCCTGCTTAAAAATGCGCTGTCAGCCAGGTCGAGGGCATCCGTAACAGGGAATGCAAGCAATCCAAAGATCAGGATCATTTCAGCAGATCGTGCAAATTTCAATAGTAAAGGTCCTGTCTTCATCCTGGGCAATACGCCGCTGCACGGGAAATATCAGGGTGATTTGCCCCTGGATGAGATTGCAGGCCATTCACAGGGATATTACATATTCAGTCCCCATGATCAGCCAAATCTGATTTTCCTGGGAGGCAACAACAGCCAGGGAATATATTATGCAGTCCTCTCGGCCATACAACTCATCGATGGAAAACAACCCGTATTTCATAATGCACAGGTAGTTGATTATCCCGATTTTGAAAATCGCTATTACACGCTGGGCGACCTTCCTGATCCATTCACGGCTGGTCAGTCCGCCAGAATTTCAGGGGAATTGGCATCCTACAAAATGAATGGGATTTTTTATACGGCCGGTAAAAGCAAAGACCTGGTACAGGGAAGTTCATTGTATGTATATATGGACAAGGTATCTTCGCAGCCTGTATTCGGCCTTGGAATAATTACCGGAGATAGGACAGTTGATACGGGCATACGGGCTGACCGGGTACTTTTTGCGCCCCGTTGGATCGTGCCTGAGGATTCATCTTTGAGTTATCCCGCCATGATGAATCTGGCAATGTCTGACACCGGTATCGCACCCCGATCCATGCTGATTGCCCCGGTTTATAACAATTACCTGCTGGATTATCTGCAATATATGAATCAGTCTGCCCCGAATTTATCTTCTGCGACCCATTTTTATTCAGGGAGTTCATTCTTTAGCCTGAATACGGATGATGCAGATTTTGCCCGCTTTTTTGCCTATTCGCATGCCAAACCTGTTTTCATGGACAATTCCATGTTGACTTCCACCCTGTGGGGACAATATAATGGTGCTTATCCTTATTTTTCGGGAAAAATAAGGCTGTTCAATATTTTTGAGCCCTTTATGAATTATGGAATCCGTGACCACCTCAACCAGTTGGACACTTCAATGTACTGGATAAACCAGGATGCCCGTTCTGAACTGGATGTGATCAGGTTGGCGACTGCTGCTGATTTTATGTGGAATACCCGGGATTATGATCCTGATTATTCATTGTGGAGGGTACTGGTATCCCGGTATGGCGCAGATGCTGCACGGGAGTTGATCCGGTATGCAAATCAGTATGGGCTTATGCTCGAAATAGAACTGAAACTGAAAAAAAATGAACAGATCCAGCGAAATCTGAAAAATATCAGGGAGGACCTCTCCGATTTGTCAGGTTCTACCCGGACCCTTGAAAAATGGTTAGGATCTGATCATCCGCTAGTGAAAGATATCCGCTCATTAAATACCTCATTAAAAGCCCGGCTCGAACAATTGAATAGTTCAATGGTTTCAAATCCCTCATCTTACTAACTTGTCAACTTTTTTATTAAATTAGCTGCCAAGTACGGGTTCAATGTTTACTGACTGGGATAATTTTCAAGAGGAGGATGAGACGCTGGAAGCGGTGAAGCGCTACAGGGAAATGCTTGCGCACAACAGTCATGTGTTTTTTGATCTGTATGAATACGAATTCATCATTGACTACTTCATTGAGCAATTCAATTTCAAAGATGCCCTCCTGGCTGTAAAAAATGCCCTCGATCAGCATCCCTACGCTTCATCAGTAAAGCTTAAATTTGTTCAGTTGCTTATAGAAACAGGCAAGCCTGGCAAGGCTCTTGGAATGATTCGCAACATTCAGGATGTCGAGGCTTCAAACTATGAACTTTTTCTGGCCAAGGGGATTGCCCTGAATCTTACCGGTAAGTTTAAAGAAGCGCTGACCGATTTTGAAATGGCCATCAGGCTGTGTACCGAAAACAGGGAGGAGGTTGCATATAATATTGCGCAATCCTTTATGCAGATAGGTAAGCATTCGCATGCCATAAAATACCTTATGCTGGCTTATGAATATAATACAGAAAATGTGCTTGTGTTGTATGACCTGGCCCTGAATTACGAAAAGCTTGATTGCCAGGAAAAAAGTATTGAATATTATCAGAAATACCTCGAACTCGATCCGTTTGCAGAACATGTATGGAATAACCTGGGTTTGATATACACCTCTATTGAAAATTCCGGGCGGGCATCGGAAGCCTTTGATTTTGCCATTGCCATAAATCCGCATTATTTTTCAGCATATTATAACAAGGCTGAACTTTGTATTTTCAATAACAACCTTACAGCAGCCATCGATGTTTACAACGAGCTCCTGTTGCAGGATAATTCCAACACCAAGGCCCTCAGCGATCTGGGGAACTGCTATGAGGAAAGCGGAAATTACCTCGAAGCATTAAAAGCGTATGACAGAGCTATTACAATTTCGTGTGATTGTTCTGATGCCTGGTTTGGCAAGGGAATGGTGTATTTCAGGCAAAAAAAGTACAGACCCAGCATTTCTTCCTTTAAAAAAGCAGTCGGATTTCAACCGGCCAATTCCGATTTCTGGTTTATGCTGGGAGAGGCATTTTCAAGATTCCGTAAATTGGATCAGGCTATACATGCATATTCCAGGGCAGCAGAACTGAATCCCCTCGATTTTGAAGCATGGATGGCATGTGCACAGATATTGTTCAGAAAAAAGCGGATCGGGGAAGCAATCAACATGTTGATCCAGCTATACCAGCACAATCATGAAAATCCCACAATCAACTACAGGCTTGCAGCCTATCATGCCTATCAGCTTGATTTTGTGAACGCAAATAAATACTTCGAAAAAGGGCTCAGGCTGAATTACCCCGAACATCAGGATATGTTCAGGCAGTTTCCTAAAACCAAAACGGTAACAGGATTCAAAACACTGATTGAAGAGCATGTACAGCCCCAACCGGTGGTCAAGAAATCAAAATAAACAACCTTATGCAGATCAAATTACCTTACCTTCCTGAAAGATCTTCCAAACCGCGGAATACCGGAATTACCATGATGATGGACAAGGGCTTGAGCACCGGTGAAGCAGAGAATTTCATTGAAATGAATGCGGAACTGACAGACCTTATAAAACTGGGTTTCGGAACTTCCGTGGCAAGTCCCCAAATTGAAAAAAAAATTAAATTATACAAAGAGGCAAATATTCAAACCTATCTTGGCGGTACCTTGTTTGAGGCCTTTGTCATTCGCGATATGTTTGAGGATTATATCAGGCTTGTTGATAAGCTGGGACTCACAACAGTAGAAGTTTCCGACGGATCAATGTACATTCACCACAGCGACAAGCTGAGTTATATTAGTCGCTTGTCAAAACAGTTCAGGGTACTTTCTGAAGTTGGTTCCAAACAAAAAGGAGTGGAAATTCCGGATGACGTGTGGGTTGAAATGATGAAGTCGGAACTGGATGCAGGCGCCTGGAAAGTGATCGGAGAAGCCCGTGAAAGCGGAACGACCGGCCTTTATCATGCCGACGGAAGCGCAAACGTACAATTAATAAACCTTATCAATTCAAGGTTGAACGCCTCTGATGTTCTTTGGGAAGCTCCTACAGGAAAACAGCAAGCCTGGTTTATTAAACTCATCGGTCCTGAAGTAAATCTCGGAAATATTGCGCCCAATGATGTAATTCCATTGGAAACCCTAAGACTTGGTCTGCGTGGGGATACCTTCTTTGATTTTCTGCCTGAAGCACTGAAGGAAAAGAGACCTGATTCGGAACTCTATCACCATCTTGATTAGTACCAGATCATTATTATGCGATGCTTTGGTTTGATTGGCTTTCCGCTTTCGCATTCATTTTCAAAGAAGTACTTTACTGAAAAATTTGAACGCGAAGGAATTACCGATTGCCGGTACGATAATTATCCCATAGAACATATTGACCTGTTTAAATCTCTGATTTCAGGCAATCTTGAAATTTCTGGACTGAATGTGACCATACCGTTCAAGGAACAGGTGATGGACCAGCTGGATGAAATTGACCCTGAAGCAGGCAGGGTAGGCGCTGTGAATACAGTCCGGATTTCCAGGGAAGGGAAGAGTATCTGGTTACAGGGATTTAATACGGATGTATATGGATTTCGGGGATCAATCAGTCCATTTATTCATAATCTACCCGGTAAAGCATTTATTCTGGGCACCGGCGGATCTTCAAAGGCGGTTGCTTTTGTTCTGGATAATATGGGAATGAATGTAATTTTTGTATCCAGAAATCCGAAACTGGCCAATCAGATTTCCTACAAGGATCTCAGCCGGGCATTGATCGGCCAACCTGCTGTTATCGTCAATGCAAGTCCGGTCGGTATGTATCCGCGGGTTGAAAATTATCCCGATATTCCGTATGATTTGCTCACACCCGATCATATTTTGTTCGATCTGGTGTATAATCCCCCGGAAACCCTTTTTCTATCGAAGGGAAAAGCCAGGGGTGCAACAATTATCAATGGTTTGCAAATGTTGCATCTGCAAGCTGAGAGATCATGGGAATTGTGGAATGAGAAATAATCAGGGAACCGGCTATTCCCTTGGCGTTGCCATTTCCTGAAGCTTTGAACTGAATTTCAACCCCAGTTTGGTTGCATTTTCGGGTTTGAGTTCAAATTTCAACTTATCCACTTTGACAACAAAGTTGATAGCTGAGCCATCGTCAAGTCCGCCTACCTTTTCCGTAATGATAAGGGTACTTTTGCCGTTTAGCACCCCCAGTATCTCAGGCACCTGTTTTGTTTTGGCAAAAGGCACAAACAGTATGTGGCAGGTGGCAATTTCCTGCGGTGTTTTGTATCGGATGACATTAATATCCTGCGTGCCCACTTTTTTACCCTTTGTATAGTTTTCCAGTTCCGCCGTCACTTCCGATCCTCCAATAACACCGATAATAAAAGGTCCGGTCCTGTAATTGGCAGGCCATTCTATTAATCTTGAGAAGTTATAAATAAATAAGGTCTGTGCCTGGGGAATCGAAGTCTGCATATACGCAACGGACGCAAAAAATAACGCGATAATAGTGGCTAATGTCTTTTTCATTTATGGGAAAATATTTTTAATGCCTGAAGTTTATACGGTGGTTCCGGTACAATTGTTCGCAATTTTCAGTCAATTGTGATAAATTATTGCGGATAAAAAAGGATACGAGCTATTATGGGACGGGCAGACGGAGGGCAGGGTAGGCAATATCCATCAGGTATAATCCATGCGCAGGTACTGAAAACCCGGCCAGGTTCCTGTCCCTGCCTTCAATAATAGCTGCAAATACTTCTAGGTCAAGGTTTCCCTGGCCTACTTCAATCATTGTTCCCACAATGGCCCTGACCATATTCCGTAAGAAGCGGTCAGCTTTTATGGTGAAAATGACTTTACCGGCATCCACACGCCAGCTGGCTTCCATAATGTGGCAGAGGTTTGTCTTAACATCCGAATGGAGCTTACTGAAACTGGTATAATCGGAATATTCCATCAACTTTCCGGCGGCCCCGTTCATGGCAAAAATATCCAGCGGCCGTGAAAAGTGCCATGACAGGGCGGTGTCAAAAGGATCCTTAAAAGGGCTTATCCTGTATTCATAGGTTCGGGATAAGGCACTAAACCGGGCATGAGCCTGAGGGTCAACCCTGTATAGGTCTTTTACTGAAATGTCAGCAGGTAAAATACAGTTGAGCTTGTAAACACAATGACTGCCTGACTTGAACACCGGATGATCACTATCAAAATGGGCGGTAAAATGCCGGGCATGGACGCCTGTATCTGTTCTTCCTGCTCCCGTGGTTTTAACCGGAATACCGGTAAGCAGTTTCAGAGATTCCTCAAGGATCATTTGAACCGTGGTGGCATTCGGCTGTAATTGCCAGCCATGATAATTTGTTCCCAGATAGGATAACTCGATAAAATATCGATTCATGTTTCAGCTTGAATCTTCAAAATTGCATTTATAAGTTCTAATTCGGTAAGTTTTGATAAAAATATTTTGCAGGAAGGTCATTTAACAATTTTTAACAGAACATTACCCCAAGATAGCCAGTATATTAACATACCTTAACGGTGTCCGTTGCATGGGATGGAACAAAAATTGTTACTTTCGCAGTGTTCGGAAAAAGCACATCGGACTGGAGCTTGAAACCGGTGATTGCATCGATATTTCAGGAGACAAATTAAGATTATTGTAGCTTATTTTAATGATGAAGTAATATGGCTGATCTTTCTATTCAAATCAAAGAGCTTAACAAGAAAATAGAGCTTGAAAGTGCATTTATTGAACGCATAAATCAGGAAATAAGAAAAGTGATCATCGGTCAGAAACACCTGATTGAGGGATTGCTCATCGGATTGCTTTCTGACGGCCATATATTGCTTGAAGGAGTACCTGGTTTGGCAAAGACCCTGGCTATAAATACCCTGGCCAATACGATAAATGCAGATTTCAGCCGTATACAGTTCACACCCGACCTGCTTCCGGCTGACCTGATAGGTACCATGATCTACAGCCAGAAAAAAGAAGAATTTATGGTGAAAAAAGGTCCTGTGTTCACTAATTTTCTGCTGGCTGACGAAATAAACCGGTCACCTGCCAAGGTGCAAAGTGCGCTTCTCGAAGCCATGCAGGAAAAACAGGTGACCATTGGAAGCCAATCGTTCATATTACCAAAGCCATTTATGGTGCTGGCCACTCAGAATCCGATCGAACAGGAGGGAACATATCCATTGCCTGAAGCCCAGGTTGACCGCTTCATGCTGAAACTGGTGATTACCTATCCGACCATTGAAGAGGAAAAGCTGATCATGCGTGAAAATACAGCTATGGAGTTCCCTGTAGCCGATAAAATACTGACCACGGCAGATATCATGCAATCCAGGATCACCGTGAAGGAGGTGTATATGGATGAAAAAATCGAGCAATACATTCTGAATATTGTTTTTGCCACGCGAAACCCGGCGAACTATAATCTCCCAGCCTACAAAAATATGATCAGCTATGGCGCGTCTCCCCGTGCCAGCATTAACCTCGCAAGAGCAGCCAAGGCTTTTGCATTTATTAAGCACAGGGGTTTCGTTATTCCTGAAGATGTAAGGGCGGTTTGCCTCGATGTATTGAGGCATCGCATTGGCCTGACGTACGAGGCAGAAGCTGAAAATATTTCCTCCGAAGATATTATTACTGATATTCTGAATAACATCGAGGTACCATAATATGAAGAAAGGTTACAATTATACGTTCGTCTTCTTTGTATTGCTGGCAGGTTTAATTGATTTACATGGCCAGAATTATATTGGCATGTCAAAAAGTGCCATCCCGGGTCTGTTAAAAACGGAATATCCCCAGTTCAAGCTTGATAAAAGTGTGGTCAATCATTCTTACAATTACCTGAAATTTGTAGATAAGGTGAGTGAACAAACCCTGCTGTTCTTTTTGTCGGACAAGGATGTTTGCACGTATGTCAGATGGATTTCTGACTATTCAAATCTGGGCGATATGACAGCCATGCTAAACCGTAATTATCATAAAAATGGCACCAATTCATGGACATATTCCGATAAGGGAGAT
>Ga0105092_10002027_pt1 | contig 10802 bp, 12 predicted proteins | sample PPLLak2March2015_FD_87021 | JGI IMG/M metagenome (GOLD analysis project Ga0105092, IMG submission 87021) | Freshwater sediment microbial communities from Prairie Pothole Lake near Jamestown, North Dakota, USA - PPLs Lake P7 Core (1) Depth... | ecosystem: Environmental > Aquatic > Freshwater >...
CGGACCCGCAGCGGGACGCGACGCTTCTGTGCGTCGTCGAGGAGCCGGGCAACCTCGCCTCGATCGAGAAGACGCGCGAGTACCGGGGACGGTACCACGTCCTCTGGGGGGCGCTCTCCCCGCTGAAGGGGATCGGGCCGGACGAGATCGACGTCGCGGGTCTGGTGTCCCGCGTCACGTCCGAGGTTCGAGAGGTCGTCATCGCAACGAATCCGAACGTCGAGGGCGAGGCCACCGCGCTCTATCTCGCGCGGCGGCTGAAGCCAACGGGCGCGCGCGTGACCCGTATCGCTTTCGGCTTGCCGGTCGGAGGGGACATCGAGTACGCCGACGAGGTCACGATGGCGCGGTCTCTGGAAAACCGGCGCGAGCTCTGACGAAGCCAGCGGAGAATGCTGCTAGAATAAGTCCCAACAGGAGAATCAGTTAATCCATGAGTTTGCCTGACCTCGTCCTCTACGACGAGGAATTCCGGAAGATCAAGGAGTCGCTCAACCGGCTCGCCTCGGACGCCAACGCGAACGTGGTCTTCCTGGTCGACAAGAACGGCCAGCAGATCGCGGCCGTGGGCGACCTTCAATCCCTCGACACGACCTCGCTCGCCTCGCTGACGGCGGGCAACGTGGCGGCGACGGACGGGCTGGCCCGGCTGATCGGGGAGAAGGAGTTCTCGATCCTCTTCCACGAGGGCGAGCGCGACAACATCCACATCTCGATCGTGGCCCAGCGCGTCATCCTCGTGGTGATCTTCGACGAGCGGACCTCGCTCGGGCTCGTGCGGCTGCGCGTGCGCCGCGCCATGGCGGAGCTCGAGAAGATCTTCGAGGAGATCGCCGGAAAGGCCGAGAAAGAGAAGCAGGCGCTCCAGGCCGACTTCGACTCGCCGTTCGCCGAGATCACGGACGAGGACATCGACCGCTTGTTCTCCGAGTAAGCGGGCACGGTTTCGACCGGACAAACGGCGGCTCGATGACTTTCATCAACTACGCGGCCCGCGAGATCAACTGCAAGATCGTCTACTACGGGCCGGGCCTGTGCGGGAAGACGACGAATCTCCAGTACGTCTACGACCGAACGAACCCGGCGGCCAAGGGCAAGCTCATCTCGCTGGCGACGGAGACGGACCGGACCCTCTTCTTCGATTTCCTGCCGCTCGACCTCGGCACGGTGAAGGGCTTCAAGACGCGGTTCCACCTCTACACCGTCCCGGGCCAGGTCTTCTACGACGCCTCGCGCAAGCTCATCCTCAAGGGGGTGGACGGCGTCGTTTTCGTGGCCGACTCGCAGGAGGCGCGGCTCGAGGCCAACGTCGAGTCGATCCGCAACCTCGACAAGAACCTCAAGGAGCAGGGTTACGACATCGCCACGGTCCCGTACGTCCTGCAGTTCAACAAGCGCGACCTGCCGACCGCCCTGCCCGCCGACGAGATGTACCGGCGCCTCAACATCAAGCGGGAGCCGACCTTCGAGGCCGTCGCGACGACCGGAGCCGGGGTCTTCGACACGCTCAAAGCGGTCGCGCGGCAGGTGTTGATGGATCTGAAGAAGAGGTAGCCTGACGCGCTGCTAGCTTTCTCCGCCCTTTCCCACCATCGGCTCGAAGCACACCCTTTCGTCCGTACACTCCTCGGGCAGCACGAGGTCGCCGTCGGGGCCTGCCGAGCGCATCGTCCGCAGGCACCAGTACTGCGCGGTCGAGGGCGACTGGCGCGGGTCGCCCTCGCCGAACGCGTCCGGGGCGAACCAGGTCTTGGTCCGAAGGTGGCGACAGAGAAATGGATCCGGTTCCGGCCCGGCGTCGCGGCTCTTCTTCGCGAATCGCCGCATCGGTCCCAGGGGATCGTCGGTCATCTTTCCCCCGGACGTAGGGGCGGCCCGAGGTTGCCGCCGCCCTCCGGACGGCGTCTCCTACTGCCGGGGGTCTGCCTTCGGTGGTCGGACCGCGGCCGCCCACTGTGAAGAGGGCGGGGATAAACCCCGCCCCTACGACCGCGATTGCACGTTTGCCGGAGATCGTCGGTCAGGCGAAGACCTCCCGCAGGGCGCGCTCCAGCTCGACGCGCGCGAGGCGGACCTTGTAGGCGTTCTGCGACAGCGGCTTGGCGGTCTTGACGGCCGCCTCGGCCGCCCGCTTCGCGGTCTCCGGCCCGGGCTTCGACCCGTTCAGTGCCGCCTCGGCTTCGGGAGAGCGGTGGGGGATCGGCGCCACCGACCCCAAGACCACGCGCGAGTTCTGGATCGTGCCTCCGGAGATCGAAAGCACGACGGCGACTTCGACGAGCGGCCAGTCGAACGACTCCTTCTCCTTGAGCTTCCGGTAGACCGAGCGGGTCCCCGAGGCGGGAGCGGGGATCGACACGGACTCGACGATCTCGCCCGGAGCCAGCGTATTCTCGACCGTGGCGCTCTCGGTGGGCAGGTAGAAGAACTTGTCGATCGGGAGCGCGCGCTTGCCCTTTGTCGAGACGACCTCGAGCGTCGCCCCGTAGGCCGACAAGGCCGTTCCGGTGGCCGAGGGGTGGATGCAGCAGCAGAGAAGGTCGGTGTCGAAGATGGCGTGGAAGCGATTCTCGCCTTCTTTGGCGAAGCAGTCGCCGCCGCCCTTTTTGCGGCAGTCGAACTCCTCCAGGCGGTAGTACCAGCAGCGGGGTCTCTGGCAGAGGTTCCCGCCGAGCGTGGCCATGTTACGGATCTGCGGCGTCGCGGCGCCGGCGGCGGCGGCCGCCAGGGCAGGGTAGATCTTCTGCATCCCGGGGTGGGCCGCGATCGACGCCAGAGTCGCGAGGGCGCCGAGCTTGCCCGGAGGGCCGGTCTCGATGCGATCGAGGCCGGGGACGCCGGCGATCGAGACGACGACCTTCGGGTTATCGAAGCCTTCCTTCATGCGGTCGAGAAGGTCGACGCCTCCGGCCTTCAGCTCCGCGCCGGGTTTCGCCGCCTCGCGGGAGGCTTCGGGGAGCGACTTCGCGTGGACGAGCGTGAACGGCTTCATGACCGGCCTCCCTTGGAACGGGCCGCGTCGACGGCCGCGAGCACGACCTCCGGCGTGATCGGCAGCCGCGTGATCGGCGCGCCGATGGCGTGGGAGACGGCGTTGGCGATGGCAGCGGCCGTCGGGACCGTCGCGGGCTCGCCGATCCCCGTCGACTGCGTGTTGTTGACGCCCTCCCAGACCGGCACGAGGACCGTCTCGATGTCCGGGCAATCGAGGGAGCCGGCGATCTTGTATTCCTCGACGTTGGGATTGAGGAGCCGGCCGCTGGCGGGGTCGAGGACGCGATCCTCGAAGAGGGCGTACGAGAGTCCCTGGATGATCCCGCCCTGGATCTGGCTCTCCGTGGTCAGCGCGTTGACGGCGAGGCCGCAGTCGTGGACCGCGACTACGCGCTCGACTCTGACCTTGCCGGTCTCGGTGTCGACTTCGACCTCGGCGAACTGGGCGCCGGCGACGAAGCGTTTCCACGCGCCCTCGTTGTTCTCGGCCCGGTCGGCCGTGACCGCGACGCCCGAAGGCGGAAGCAGCTTGCAGGCCTCGATCCAGGAGAGGCGCTTCGCCGGATCGCCCGACGCCGTCACGAAGCCGCCGTCGACGGCGACGGACTCGGCGGGGATTTTCCATTCTTTGGCCGCCGCGGCGGCGAGGCCCCGCTTGGCCTGGTGGGCGGCGCGGCGGATCGTCGGGGCGGAGCAGGGCGTCGTCTTGGAGCCCCCGGATGCCGGTCCGAAGGGCATCCGGCTGTCGCCGATGCGGACCGACACCTTCTCGAGCGGCAGCCCGAGCTCCTCGGCGGCCACGATCGCCACCATCGTTCGGGAGCCCGTGCCCAGATCCTGGACCCCGTGCTCGACTTCCGCCGAGCCGTCCCGGTTGAGGGTGACTGTCGCCCGGGGCCCCGGTCCGCCGGTGTTGTACCAGAGGGCCGCGCCCACGCCGACGCCACGAACGATCGCCGGGTCCTTCGTCGCCCGGCGGCCGTCGCGCGTCGTCCAGTTGATCTTCTCGGCGCCGATGCGGAACTCCTCGCGCCGGACCTCCGAGGGATCGTTCTTCATGCGGAACTCGAGCGGATCCATGCCGAGCTTGCGGGCGAGGGCGTCCATCGTGGCTTCGAGCGCAAAAGCGCCCTGAGGGTGGCCGGGAGCGCGGAACGCGGCCGAGGGCCCGGCATTGGTGAAGACGTCGTACTCTTCGATTTTCAGGTTCGGGCAGTCGTAGATGTTCTTGGCCGGGCCCGAGGTGCCGGTGCCGCCGTTGGTCCCGCCGGTGCCGTGGACGATGAGATGAAGGGCCTTGAGCTTGCCGTCCTTCGTCGCGCCGGCCTTGATCCATTGCACGGAGGAGGGCCGGTTGCCGGTCGCCGTCTGCTCCTCCTTGCGGTCGAGGAACAGCTTGACCGGAGCGCCCGCTTCCCGGGCCAGCTTCGCGGCCGCGATGCCCTCGATCCTCGGCCCGAATTTGGCGCCGAACCCCCCGCCCATGTACTCGGTGATGACGCGGATACGAGAGGCCGGGATCTTGAAGGCCTCGGCGAGATCGTCGCGAACGCCGAAGATCCCCTGCGTGGACGACCAGACGTTCAGGTTGTCGCCTTCCCACTGGGCGACCAGCCCGTGGGTCTCGAGAGCAGTGTGGAGCTGGACCTGCGTGTAGTACGTCGCTTCGACGACCACGTCGGACTCGCGGAACCCGGCCTCGACGTCGCCCTTGCCGCTGGGGCGCGGGCCGAGGACGTTGCCCTTGCGCGCCAGGCCCTTGGCCCGTTCCTCGACGTCGCCCGCCGACGCCTTGGATTCGGCCTTTCCGTCGAAGACCAGGGGAGCGTTCGGCTTCTCGGCCGCCTCGATCCCGACGACGAACGGCCTCGGCTCGTAGGCCACGACGATCGCGCGCAGGGCGTCGTCGACCCGGTCGGGCGAGTCCGCGGCGATCGCCGCGACTTCCTGGCCGGCGAAGCGGATCCGCTCTCCGGGCTCGGTCAGGACCAGCGCGGCCTTCACGCCCGGCATCGTGCGCGCCGGGACGAGGTCGATGGACTTCACGGTCGCTGCCGCATACGGGGAGCGGAGGATGCGGGCGTAGAGCATTCCGGGCAGGCGGACGTCGATCGAGTAGCGGGCCTCGCCGCTGGCCTTCGCCTTGCCGTCGAGACGGGGCACCCGCGTGCCGAGGATCGAGAACTTCTTCGAGGGGTCCCACGGCGCCGGGTCGCCCGGCGCGACCTTGACTTCCTTGGTCTGGAACTCGCCGTTGAAGCCGATGCGGACCTTTTCGCTCATGTCAGGCCTCCTCCCCGTCCATCTCGAGCGCCGCGAGGGTGGCGGAGGCCACACGGGGGTCATTGGAGAAAAGTCGAGAGTCGAGGGTCGAGAGTCGAAGGTCCGGGGCAAGTTCCCCGTCCGCCGTCCGGATGCCCGCCACCCGCTCGACGGCGTCGACCACGTGCGGGTACGTGCCGCACCGGCAGAGATTGCCGGCGACCGCCGCCCGGATCTGGCCGCGGTTCGGCTTGGGATTCCTGTCGAGGAGCACCTTGCAGGACATGATCATCCCGGACGTGCAGAAGCCGCACTGGAGGGCGTCGGCCTCGACGAAAGCCTGCTGGATGGGGGAGAGGCGGCCGTCGGCGGCGAGACCCTCGATCGTCGTGATCTCGCGCCCGGCGACCTCGTGCGCGAGCGTGAGGCAGGAGCAGACGGCCGTCCCGTCGACGAGAACGGTGCAGGCGCCGCAGGCTCCCCGCCCGCAGACGGATTTGGTGCCGGTCAGTCCCAGGCGGTCCCGCAGCGCGCCCACGAGCGTGACGCGGGGCTCGATCGAGAGCTTATGAACCGCGCCGTTGACCTTGAGCTCCAGGGGCGCCGGCCCCGGTCCCACGCTGCCCGTTTCCGCCTTCGCGACCTTCGCACCCGTCCCGGCCGCGATGGCGCCCACGAGGGTGCCGCGAACGAGATCTCGACGAGTGAAGCCGCCCCGGTTTTCGTCACCGTCGCTCATGAGCCCACCTCATCCTGAATCATACGTCCGCGGCGGCCGAAGGATCATCCCTTGCGACGAGCCGGTTTCCCGGCGCGCCGGCGCGTGCTCACCCGGCGCGGGCCTCGTCCGGGGGATTGGATCACCGGCTCCCTTTCCCGCGCCAGGAATCGGCGCAGCGCTTCCCGCTCCTCGATCGCCGCGCGCCGCATGACGCCCCGCGAGCCTTCCGACGGGTGGGCCGATTGCCAGCGCTCGAGCTCGGACGCGAGCGCCGCATCGATCCCGGCGAGCACCCGGCGGCCCTCGGCGGGAGGCAGGGCGTCGAGGAAGGCGACCCGGGCGAGAAGCGGGTCGTGGCGGCGAGCGGGAGGCTCGGGCGCGGTTGCCATGAGCATGAGCCAGCGGGCGAGCTCCCGGCGGCCGGCCGCCGTCACCCGATAGAGGAGCCTCGGAGGGCCGCGGCGGGGTCCGAGGGTCCGGAGGAGCACCCAGCCGTTCCGCCGGAGCCGGGCCAGGGCGGGGTAGATCTGGGAGACGCCGGCGCTCCAGGCCGGCTGAAGCTCCGACTCCATCGCGCGGGCGAGGTCGTATCCCGTGCGCGGCTCCGTCTGCAGCAGACCGAGGAGGACGTGGGGCAGCGACACGCGACAACTATATCAATATAGATATAGCCTCGGCCGATTTCCCGGCCGGCGGTGTCCTCGGGAGGGGAAAATCAAGGCGTAAAAAAAGGGGGCCCGCAGGCCCCCGAGAAACCGTGTTGGAAGCTGTAAGTGCTTGACTTACTTCTTCTTCTTGGTCGCTTTCTTTGACTTCTTCGCGGCCTTCTTCTTCGTTGCCATCGTGTCACCTCCCTCCCGACAGCCAATTGACAGCCTTCGGGCGAGGTGCTAGTTTTTCCGCCCCCGTCAAAGGGCGTATCGCCTTCAGTCTGTCGCTGTCGATTGATTGATGCGTCATACGCTCGATAAATCGCCGGTTGGGCTCCAACCCTTCCGGCGATTTCATTTTAGAAGTATCCCTCGCTTCGGTACAAGATTTTTTCCTTGAATTCCTTCTTGACTTCATTGTGGCGTTCGCCGCGATGCAAGTCAAGTCGAAGGGACCTCGGCGGCGCCATCCGGAGCAATAGAATCCGCCCGTGAGTTCCTCCGAGACCATCACCGTCGCGCACAGTCCCGACTCCGACGACGCCTTCATGTTCTATGCGCTCGCCGAAGGGCGCGTCGAGACCGAAGGTCTTCACTTCCGCCACGAGCTCTCCGACATCGAGTCCCTGAACCGCCGCGCCATGGCGGGGGAGCTCGCGGTGACGGCGGTGTCGTTCCATGCGTACGCGCATCTGGCCGACCGCTACGTTCTCCTGCCGCACGGCGCGTCCTTCGGCGACGGGTACGGGCCGGTCGTCGTCGCGCTCGAGCCCATCGCCCGGGAGTCGATCGCCTCCGGCGCCGTCGTCGTCGCGTCTCCCGGTCCCTGGACCACGGCGGCGCTTGCACTGCGGCTGTGGGCGCCGGGTGTCTCCACCGAGGCTCTCGCATTCGATCGGATCCAGGACGAAGTCGCGGCGGGACGGAAGCGGGCGGGTGTCCTGATTCACGAGGGGCAGCTGACGTTTCGTGACGAGGGGCTGACGGAAATCGTCGATCTCGGACGGTGGTGGAAAGAGGAGACCGGCCTGCCCCTGCCGCTCGGCGGCAACGTCGTGCGCCGCGACTTGGGCGAGGAGCGCATCGGCCGGATCTCGAGGGCGCTTTCGCGGTCGATCGAGTACGGGCTCGCGCACCGCTCCGACGCTCTCGACCACGCGATGCGGTACGCCCGCGGCCTGCCACGCGAGAAGGCCGACCGGTTCGTCGGGATGTACGTGAACTCCTGGACGCAGGCCTACGGGGAGGCCGGCCGGCGGGCCGTGCAGACCCTTCTCGACCGCGCGCACGCGGCGGGCCTGACACCGGCGGTGCGCGCCGAGTGGACGGCCTGAGGTGAGGAGCGAGGGGCGCCTCGATTCCCTCGCCCTGACGCTGCACCTGGCGGCGATCGCCTTCGCCCTCGCGCCCCCGGTCTACTTCGGGGCCGTCGTCGCGCGCTCGGCCTTCCGGGTCCTTCCGACCCGCGACCTCGCGGGGGCACTTCAGAGCCCGATCCTCTCCCAGACCTGCCTTCTGGCGGAGGTGAGCTTCGCTGTTCTCTTTGCCACGTCCTGGTGGCTCACCCGCCGGGATGCGCCGCGGATGACACGGGCGCTGCTCACGCGGCTGCCCGTGCTCGGCTTCTTCGCGGCGCTCGTGATCCGGCAGCTGTTGATCCCGCCCATCGACCGGATCCGTCAGGAGGCGCCGGGACTGATCGACAGCCTGCCGGCGTCCGATCCGTCGCGGGTGCTCCTCGACCGTTATCACCGGCTCTCGACGGGGTTCTTCGCGCTCGAGATCGCCGCCGCGCTGCTGATGCTGATCTCGACGTCGAGCCTGCTTTCGGCGCGCCGCGCCGCGCTGCCGGCTCCCGAGAAGCCAAAAGAGGTCGTGAAAGTCCTGGATCTGTAGCCGGGCCTACGCCCGCCGGCGCATTCCCTGGACCACGAGGATCACGCCCGCGAGGACGAGGGCCCACGGCCAGAGTCTCCAGACGGCCTCGATCACGGTCTCGGGAACACGGAAGTTCGTCGCGATTGCCGCCGCCGCCGCGATCACGACGAGGACGATCCCGGGGACGAGGGTCGAGGGTCGGCGCTCGCCGCCCGCCTGCCGGTCGATGCCCGCGGCGAGCAGGAGTCCGCATCCGATCCCGAGAAGGATCGTGGCCCATGGCGGCAGCCACCGCTCGAGCGGCTCGCGCAGGAGGAACGCGGCGCCGAGGCCGAGCAGAACGCTCGCCGGGACGACCGGTCCCCGAAAGCCGCGAAGCGCGGAAAACGTGAAGAGGATCGCCCCGATGACGAGCAGGACCGGGCCGGGTCCGGAGAGGTGCAGCTCCCGTCGGAGAAGGAAAAAGAGCCCCAGCCCGACGAGCACGATTCCGAGATTCAGAGCCCGGCGATCGGGCACGTTCATCGCTTCTTCGCGAGCTCCGCGGCCCGGGCCGAGGGACCGGCGGGCTTGTCACCGTCCCAGCGGTAGAAGCCCTCGCCGGTTTTCTTGCCCGTCCGCCCCTCCGCGACGAGCGTCTTCAGGATCTCCGGCGGCGTGAAACGGTCCGACGAGAGCTCGGTCGCGAGCGTCTCGGCGATCGCCAGGCGCACGTCGAGGCCGACGAGATCGGTCGTCTTCAGCGGTCCCATCCGGTGGCCGTAGCCGAGCTCGAGCGCCCGGTCGATGTCCTCCGCGCTGGAGATCCCTTCCTCGACCATCCGCATCGCCTCGAGGCCGAGAGCGACTCCCAGACGCGAGGTCGCGAACCCCGGGGAGTCGTGCACGCGGACGGCTTCCTTGCCGAGCGAGCGAACGAGCTCCAGCGCCTTCCCCTCGGTCTCCTCCGAGGTCTCCCTGCCCCGGACGATCTCCACGAGCGGCATCGCCGCGACGGGGTTGAAGAAGTGGATGCCGATGACGCGGTCGCGGCGGCCCGTCGCCCTGGCGATCCGGGTGATCGAGAGAGAGGAGGTGTTGGACGCGAAGATCGTCCGCGGCGGGCAGAGGTCGTCGAGCTCCGAGAAGAGCATCTGCTTGAGCTCGATCGCTTCGGGGACCGCCTCGATGAGGAGGTCGACTTCCGTGGCGTCCTTCAACCGCTGGACGATCCGCAGCCGGTGCCGGGCCGATTCGACGGCCTCGCTCGTGAGCTTGCCCTTGTCGACCGCCCGCGCCCAGGCCCCCTCGACGTGCCCGCGCACGGCGCGCTGGGCGTCGGGATCCGCGTCGAAGACCCGGGTGTCGTGGCCCGCGAGCGCGCAGACGCCCGCGATGCCGCGGCCCATCGTGCCCGCCCCGATCACGAGGACGGAGGACATGGGCGGATTATATGGAGGAGTTTCCATCGATCACCCGCTCCGCATTGCCCCAGAGAATCCTCTCCTTCGCCGCTTCCGTCAGTGGCAGCTCCCGAAACTCCTCGAGGTTCCGTCGCATCGACGGCACGCCCGGGCTCGGATAGTCGGTCCCCCAGAGGCAGCGGTCCGAGAGCTCCTCGAGCCGAGGGAGGTACTCGAGGAGCCTCCTGGGCGGGATGCCGGAGAGGTCGATGTGGACGTTGGGGTGGCGGCGCACGAGGAACACGGCGGTCTCCATGAAGAGAGGACGTCCGGCGTGGGCGAGGAGGATCTTCAGCCGGGGGAAGTCCACCGCGACGTCGTCGACGGGCATCGGATCGGCGAAGCGGTTGCGCGCGCCCGGAAAGATCGAGGTCCCCGTGTGGATCGTGACGGGCCGCCCGTGCTCTTCGGCCGCGCGGTAAACCTCCGCGAGCCCGGGCTCGCCGGTGAGGTACGCGTTCGCGGCGAAGAGCTGGTGGGGTGGATGGATCTTCAGGATCCGGATGCCCTGCTCGAAGAGGCGCCGGGTGTCGCCTCCCGCGTCCCGTGTGTGGCGAGGATGGACGGACCCGACGGCGTAGAGGCGGTCCTCGTGCCCGCGTACGTACCGTGTGTTCCACGCGTTGACCGAGGGCTCGAAGCCCATCACCTCGGGCGCGACGTAGTTGATCAGGGCCTCCTTCTCCACGCCTTCGCGGTCCATCAGCGAAAGCAGAGCCGTCGGATCCGCCAGCGCCTCCTGGATTCCGGCGAGGTCCTTGCGTCCGGCCGCCATCCGGGCCCGGACGTCCGGCCGCAGCTGCTCCCAGGGTTGGATGTGGACGTGGCAGTCGAAGACGCGCATCGGTGGCTCCG
>Ga0105092_10002028_pt1 | contig 10801 bp, 6 predicted proteins | sample PPLLak2March2015_FD_87021 | JGI IMG/M metagenome (GOLD analysis project Ga0105092, IMG submission 87021) | Freshwater sediment microbial communities from Prairie Pothole Lake near Jamestown, North Dakota, USA - PPLs Lake P7 Core (1) Depth... | ecosystem: Environmental > Aquatic > Freshwater >...
TGCTTGATGCCCTGGCAGATCCTCTCAAACGGGGTGAGGCGATCCAACAATTTGTGCGCCTCTACCGCACCCCCATCGGCTCCGCGAACCCTGAGACCGTCCGCAGCGGCTGCACGGGTTGTTGAGCGGGCGCAAGATCATGTCCATCAAGCCAAGAAACTTTCCGGAGGCAAACGATGAAAGCAATAGATGCTAAAACGATTGATCTCAAAAGCGCAAACGGCGCGATTAAATCCTCCCTGAACGGCCAGCCGGTGACGGTCGAGAACGCCGGGCATCTGCACGGCCTGGCAGCCGGCCTCAAGCATGGTGAGATCGTCATCCAGGGCAGCGCCGGTGATTACGTGGGCGTTTTGAACGATGGGGCTACCATCACGGTGACCAAAGACGCCGGCAACTACGTGGCCGATAACATGACCAAAGGAACGGTCATCATCCAGGGCAGCACCGGTTATGGCGCCGGGCAGTACTGCTACGGCGGCACGGTCGTCGTCCACGGCAATGCCGGCGATTTTACCGCCACCATGAATAAAGGCGCCACCGTGATCGTATGCGGAAACGTCGGCAAGGAGGTGGGCACGTATATGCTTAAGGGCGATCTTATCGTGGCCGGCGATGCCGGTGAGAACTTTGCCAATTATCTGATCCGCGGTTCTGTCTTCATCCGTGGGAAATGGGCCAGCCTGGGTAACAACACCCGCCAGGAGCCCCTCACCGTCGATGACAAAGCCAGGCTTCAGGCCTATTTTGACAAGTTCGATATTTCTGCCGACCCGGCCACGTTCAAAAAGATCGTAGCCGCCTCAGAAAAGCCTTTCTATAACTAGGAGGAGTCCCATGGCCGTCATAGGTGCTTTTTGTGTCAGCGTCAATAAAGAAATCTGCGTCAACGCGCGTATGCCGGGAAAATGCGCTACGTGCGCCGAGGTGTGCCCCCATGGCGTATACGCTCTCGATCCCTTTACCGGTGAGATGAACGTACAGAACTTCAACGTATGTGTGGGCTGCCGCATCTGCGCGGAGTTCTGCCCGGCCAACGCCATCCGCATTAATCCCGCCGAATCTGAATACATCAGCCGCTACCCGTGGACCCTCTCTGCCGTGGAAGAGATCCATTACAAAGCCCAGACCGGCGAGTATCTGTTACGCGGGTTTGGCACACACGGGCCAACGCCCAACTTCGACATGATTACGGTGGTACCCAGCCAGATCTCTAGCGCCGCTCCATTGGATAAATATCGCGAAGGCTGCGATATGGAAGTGGTGATCGGAGAAGGTACCTGCGAAAAACCGGTCGTCTTGAAGGCGCCCTTCGTCTGGGCAGCCATGTCGTTTGGGGCCCTCAGCAAAGAAGCCAAAATGGCCCTGGCGATTGGAGCCGCCATGAGCGGCATTGCCACCAATACCGGCGAAGGCGGACTGGTGCCCGAGGAAGCCAACCTGGCCCGCGGTTTTATCGACCGGGAGCGCACCAACAAGAAATGGGAGCCGGGCGGCTACCTGATCATCCAATGGTCCACCGGCCGGTGGGGTGTATCGGTCGATTATCTCAACAGCGGAGACGCGGTTGAAGTCAAGATAGGCCAGGGAGCCAAGCCGGGTATGGGTGGGCACCTCCTGGGTGCCAAGGTGACCGAAGATGTCTCCCGGGTGCGTGGCGTGCCGGTCGGCTCAGATGCGCTCAGCCCATGCCGTTATTATGATGTCCAGAGTCTGGACGACATGAAACACATGGTTGCCTTCTTGCGAGATGTGACCAACTACCAGTTCCCGATCTTTTTCAAGCTCGGCCCCTCTCGCCCGTACGCCGATGTGGCTGCCTGCATCGAAGCCGGCGCAGATGCCATCAGCATCGACGGATTGGTTGGCGGCACCGGCTGCTCGCCCGATCTCGTCACTCAGGGCGTCGGTATCCCAACCATCGCCTGCCTGCCGCCAGCTGTCCAGGCGTTGAAAGACTACGGCGTCCACCACAAGGTCAAGCTGATCGCCCTGGGTGGTATCCGCAATGGGTTAGATGCCTTCAAAGCCCTCGCCATGGGCGCCGATGCAGCCGGCTTCGGGAGCGCCGCTGAGGTCGCCATGGGCTGCCGGGTGTGCTACGCCTGCCAGAAAGGCAACTGCCCTTATGGCATCACCAGCCAGAAACCCGAGATGCGCGCTCGCCTCGACCCGCTCGTAGCCGGTGAGCGCCTGGCCAATTTCATCCACGCCTGTACAGAAGAGGTCAAAATCCTGACCATGCTTTCAGGTCACAACCGCACTATGGACCTTTCTACAGAGGATCTGCGCGCCATGGACCTGAACACAGCCGCACTCACCGGGCTCAAGCTGTGCGGGTACGAGCGCCCGCTGCCCATGTGGGAACAGGTGCTCGGGCCGGCCTCAGGCAATGGGAACGGGCACAAATAATTCGCGTACCAGTTGTTTCCGGGCTGGAGATGAACCTACACCGGTTCTCCAGCCCGGGACTGTAATTTGATTTCCTGCGGGTTCCCCCCGCCTTCCGGTAGGAGAGGCAAGATGGCGACTCCTCACATGGACCAGGCCCAGGCCGATCAAATGGTCGATCGGGCGGTATCTTTCTGCGCCGATAAGAAGTTCAACGGCGATCTAGACCAGGCCTTACAGGCGCTGCGCCGCGGGCGCTGCGACGCTTGCGATTACCTGTCTTACAGCCTGGTCAGGCAAATTGGAGAATACCTGGGTCACCTGGATAAAACCGTAAAAGCGGTTTACGTATTCAAGCCGGAGAAAACCCAGCCGGCCCTGCCCGCCAATAATGTCACCGCAGGCCGGAGAGCCTCAGGGATCAATCTCATCGCCTGGGTCGACCGGAAGAGCGCTGCCTTGAGCTCGTTAGGCGCCACCCTCGAAACCGCCCTGTCAGACAGCCGGCGCAAGCTCGGCTGCGCCAACGCCACACCGGCCTGCTGCAACCTGGACATCTACATGGTAGACGACCGTGAAGTCAACGAAGGCCGTGGATACGGTGCCATCGTCCAGAGCATGTATGTCCGCTCCATCCAGGTCTGGACGCGTGTCGACCAGTTCGACCAGCCCGGCCCGGATCTTGCCATTGCCCCCTCGCCTGCCTTAGAAGAAATCCTCCTGAATTTCAACCCCGAGATTGCCCCTGAAGAGATGCTTTTCGAGCAAGCCCTGGCGATTGAAAAAATGCCCTCCAGCGCCAAGCAATCGCTCCAGCACCGCCTGGAAGAAGACAAAGTTGTGCTGATCCGGCGCATCATTAGCGATCAGCTTGCCTACATTAATATAGCCAAGGAATGGTTTTCGGTTCCCGATCTCATCAAAATCCGCCGCCGGAAGATCGGCTACGGAAAAATTGGGGGTAAGTCCGCGGGCCTGCTGCTGGCAGCCAGTATCCTCAACCAGGCCGCCGATGAGTCCTTACGCCTGCGCCTGCGTGTGCCCGAATCGTTCTACCTTGGCTCAGACCTCATCTACGTGTTCATGTCGGTCAATGGGTTGGCCCACTGGAACGACCAGAAATACAAGCCCGAAGAGCAAATCCGGGCCGAATACCCGCGTATCTGCGAGGAATTCCAGGCCGGAGAGTTTCCCCCCGATATTCTGGAAAAACTGCAAGCCATGCTCGACGAGATCGGCCCGCGGCCGGTGATCGTGCGCTCTTCAAGCCAGCTCGAGGATAACTTTGGCACGTCGTTTGCCGGGAAATACGACAGCCATTTCTGCCCAAACCAGGGCAGCCGGCGGGATAACTTAAGGGCGCTGACCCGGGCGATCTCGAGGACGTACGCCAGCACACTCAAGCCCGAAGCCCTGCTCTACCGGCGCAGCAAGGGTCTTCAAGATTACGATGAGCGCATGGCGATCCTGGTGCAGATTGTTCAGGGTGAGCAGTATGGACGTTACTTCATGCCCCTCGGGGCCGGCGTGGCCTTCAGCCGGAACCTGTACCGCTGGTCGCCCGAAATCCGCCGCGATGCCGGCTTTACCCGGCTGGTTTGGGGGCTGGGCACCCGGGCAGTCGATCGGGTGGGCAACGATTACCCGCGCCTGGTCGCCCTGAGCCATCCAAATCTCCAACCGGATGATTCTTCAGAAGCGATCCACCACTACTCCCAGCAGTATGTCGATCTGATCGACCTGGAAAGCAACCAGTTCAAAACCTTGCCCATCCACGAAGTCATCAAGCCCGATTATCCACCGCTGCGCTACCTGGCTCAGATCGAACAAGACGATTACTACTCGGTCTTACGCACTCGCATTGGCGAGGCCGATATCCCCCGTTTGGCCGTTACCTTCAGCGAGTTTCTCAGGCGCACACCATTCGCAGACACGCTCTCCAGGGTGCTGCGTCTTCTCGAACAATACTACCATTCAGCCGTCGATCTTGAATATACCGTCCACATTCCCGACTCATCGGCGCTCAAGCCCGAGGTCGTGATCACGCTCTTGCAGTGCCGGCCCCAGAGTCATTTGCAGGCCTCGGCGGCCGTGAGCTTACCAAAAGATCTCACACCTGCCGATATCATCTTTTCGACCCGGTTCATGGTCCCCCAGGGATACGCTGCCAATATCCGCTACATTCTCTATGTACCCCCCGAGGAGTATTATGCCCTGCCAACCGCAGCCGCTCGCATGGAGCTGGGCCGGGTGATCGGGCGCTTGAATTCGATCCTGGGGGCAAAATCATTCCTGTGCGTGGGACCGGGCAGGTGGGGCACGCTGAACCCCGACCTGGGTGTCTTCGTGAGTTATTCCGACATTTTCAACGCAGCCGCCCTGGTCGAGCTCTCGGGTCGCGGCATCGGCCCGGCTCCAGAGCCATCCCTGGGCACCCATTTCTTCCAGGATTTGATGGAAGCTCAGATATACCCGTTGGCAATCTACCTGGACCGTGATGACGTCGCCTTCAACCGGGATTTCTTCAACACGACCCCGTGCTGCCTGAAAGAATTTCTCCCGGTCGATAGCCCCGAAATTAAAGGCCTGCGCATGCTCGATATCCACGCCTACCGGCCAGGTTTCCATCTCGACCTTGTGATGGACGACGAGCAAGGCCAGGCCGTCGCGTACCTGGCGAAGGATGGGGAAAGCTGAGGAAGCAAAGAGAAGGAATTACCCTCGCCGTTTAAGCACGCTGCCCATAAGCATCAACCCCATACCCGCCAGCGCGATCACACCGATCAACACCAGCATGGGGTCTCTCGCCAGGCTGGCAGCAAAAGACGGCGTTGGCGTCGGCGTGGAGGTCGGCAGGGCGGTTGGCGTGGGGGTCGAGGGGCGGCGGGTGGACGTGGGGGTGACAGTAGCCTCCCGGGTCGGGCGAGGCGTGCGCGTGGGTGTAGGCGTGGGCGGTTGGTCGTTGGTTGGGGTCGCGGTAAATCCCTGCCGGATGATCAGCGTCTGGTTTGGAAAAATCTGCGAGTCGCTGGTCAGCCCGTTCAGAGCCATCATCTCGAAGAGATTGACCTGGTAGGCCTGGGCGATCAAAAACAGGTTTTCGCCCGGTTGGACGACATGGATAATCATGCCATCCTCCCCCGGCGTAACCGTGACCACCGGGTTGAACAACTCAACGGTGGCTGTGGGCGTGGGGACTGTCTGGCGGAATAAGCTGCCGTTCTCCGCCGGCCCAAAGATCACATCGGGCAGGCGTTCTGCGCCAACCACTGAATGTAACTCTAATGTCCGAGGGGCGGCAGGGGAAAAGACAGTTCCGAGAATGAATATCAGGTAAAGGCTAAGAAGGGTTATTGGATTCCAAAAGCGCATAAAATACCGGGTAGTCTGGAGAGTTGGCTCTGTTTGGAGTGAGCGGCGCTCACCCAATCATTGGCTTCGCCCCCAATGATATCATAGTTAGTCCCTATTCGATCATAGGTAAAAATAACGCAGTGATCTCCGGATCGAAATGACTTCCGGACTGCTTATGTAAATGATAATACACCTGCTCGTCGGCCCAGCCTTTCCGGTAAGGGCGGTCAGAACGAAGCGCATCCCACACGTCCACCAGCGCAAATATCCGGGCTACCCGCGGGATCTGTTCGCCTTTAAGCCCGCGTGGATATCCGGACCCGTCCCATCGCTCGTGATGGCAGTATGGGATTTCGAGCGCCGGGTGTAAGAACGAGATAGGCGCCAGCAGCTCGTGTGCATAGACCGGGTGCTGTCGCATGATTTCCCATTCGCGTGCATTCAGCGGGCCAGGTTTTTGCAAGATTTGGTCAGGGATGGCAATTTTCCCAATATCGTGCAGCAGCGCCCCCCGCCGGATATGCACCATTTCGCTCTCGCTTCTCCCCATGGCTACGGCAAGGCGCAAAGTCATTTCAGTCACCCGCTTGGTATGGCCTTCGGTCTCACGGTCGCGCATATCCAGGGCGTGCACCCAGCCCTCGAGGGTCGTATCGTAAGCCAGGGCGAGCTCCATATTCGAGCGCTGCAAATCGTTGAACAGGGTAGCATTATCGATGGCGATAGCAGCCTGCCCTGCAAGGGTCTCGAAGAAGTCCAGCCACTCAGAATCATTGGAGAGAGGAGAACGGTGGAATACTTCCAAAAGCCCTTTTAACTGGCCCTTGGCGATCAGAGGCACTGCGTAATAGACGTAGAAGGTTTCTGTCGCCAGCATGCGGTCGCGCAAAAATGAGGGGTTAGTTTCGGCCAGGTTATCAAGGATTACAACCTGCCTGTCTAGAACCGCCCGCCCGGTGATGCCTTCACCAATCCGCACGCGTGTATGGTTGATATTATTGCTTCTGAAACCTCGCCCGGCGGCAAATTCCAATGTGCGCGTGAAGGGCGAAAACACCAGCACATCGGCTGCATCCACGTTGAGCTGGATCGTCAATTGATCGAGCAAGACATTGAGCGATACCCTCAAGTCCAGGCTCGAGCTGATCGCCATGTCTACAGATCGGAGCGCCGCCAACCGCTGCACACGGCGTTGAGTCTGTTCGTGCAGGGTCGCCCGGTGGATGGCGTTCGCGGCCATATCCGCCACAGCGGTCAGGATGCGCATGTCATCGGCCTGGATCTCATCGCCCCGGCCCACGCACAGCACACCCGCAGCCTGGTTTTGAGCGATCAACGGCACATAGGCCACCGACTGCACGCCTTTGAACGGATACATGTTGCTATCCGAAGATTCCGAAGCGAGCTGGTTACAGAAACTCGCCTCGCCGCTCTCGAGCACCTGCATGCAGGCAGTATCTGCCAACGAGATATGCTCTCCAGTTAATTGACTCCAGCACCCACAAGCCAGCTCGATGTGCAGGGCGCCGCTGCTGACGCTTCCCAGGATCAAAGCTGCCCCGTCCAGGTTCAACAGGTCGCTGATCGAGTTCAAGATGACCGGGATCATCTCCGCCCGGTTCGGAGCCGCCCGAAGCGCCGCCGCCACAGCCATGATCGCCTCTCGTTCCTGTTCGCGGCGCTTGCGTTCGGTAATATCTCGAGAAACCCCAAGGAACCCAACCGGGTTACCATTCGAGTCCATGACCAGGGAAGCGCTCAATTCAACCGGGAAGCGGCTGCCGTCGCGGCGAAGGACGGTGTACTCCATATCTTTTTTGCTGCCCTGCTCGTAGGTCAGGCGCGCGTTGTCTTGGGCAGCCTGGAGCGATTCGGGGGCAATAAACTCATATACGTTGTGACCGGTGAGCTCGTGAACGCTGTCGAACCCCTGCAAACTGGCTGCCTGCTGGTTTGCAAACATAATAATGCCATTCAGGTCAGTCAGGGTAATGGCATCCAGAGAGGTCTCCACCAGGCTGCGGTACTGCGCCTCGCTCGTCCGTAACGCGTCTTCACTGCGCTTACGCTCGATAGCTGTAGCCAATTGCCCTGCCAGCGTGTCCAGCAGCCGTTCATCCGCTTCTGAGAATTTATCGGCTTTTACGCTTTCAGTGTTCAGCACACCAAGCACGCGTTGGCCCACCTTGAGCGGCACGCACAGCTCAGAGCGCATTTCGTGGTGAATTTCAAGATATTCCGGCTGCTTCGAGACATCGCCTGTGCGGATGGGCATCCCCGTGGCTGCAACGCAGCCGGTAATTCCGACGCCAAGCGGGATCCTCAGATTTTGGATGATGTCATCTGAAACACCCCGGTAAGATGGGTGCGTATACAATTCGCCCTTGAGGCGATCGAGCAGCATAAAACCGAAATTGTCTGGGAAAAGCACTTCGCCGATGATGGTTGTGGCGCGTTCGATCAAATCATCTTCACTGGTCGCTTCTGCGCCCACCGTAGCCACCGTATGCAAGACACTGAGCGCATCCAATTTCTGCTGGAGAGCTTCTTCGGCCCGTTTGCGCTCGATCGCCATGGCGACCTGGTTAGAGACAAACCCCAAAATGTCTTTATGCGCATCGCTAAAACGCACACCGGGCGTGTAACTCTGGACAGCCAGCACCCCGATCGTCTTGTCTTGTATCTTGAGAGGCACGCCCAACCAGTCGATCGATGGTGCTCCGAGCTGCTCGACCTCGCCTCTGCGGGTAAGCTCATTAAAGATTTCCGGGGTAGCCAGTAGCGGCTCGCCGGTTCGTAAAACATACTCGGTTAAACCGCGCCCGGGTCTTACAGGAGGGAAGGGCTCATCGTACTCATCCACCTGGTACGGGAAGCTGAGCAGGTCATCACCGGGGTCGTAGAGTGCAATATAAAAATTCCGGGCCGGCATCAGCTCTCCGATGATCGCATGGATGGCTTTGTACAGCTCGTTCAGGTTGCCGGCTGAGTGGGCTGCCTCTGCAATGTGGATGGTCGAGATCAGAACCCTCGCAACCCGTGTGCGTTCGATAGCCGTCCCCAAGATGCCTGTTGCAGCCTGCAAGGCGTCAATTTCTGCCGGCTGCCAATCTCGCTCACCCCGGCATTCATCGAACCCCATGAAACCCCACCACTCCTGTCCGACGAAAATCGGCGCCAGCACGATCGATTGGACTTTCTGCTGTTCGAGCAGCATTTTCTCATCAGGAGACCAATTGCTCACATTCCCGTACAACACCTTCCCCTGGCGCATTTCTTCTCTAAGCCGTAAGAACGGCGGCGAATCGAATGGGGCGTCTTGCAACAGGGGATTATCGATTTGGGGTTCAATGTTGGCCGCGCGCCATTCAAATTTTTGAGACGTCACCCGGATGCCGTTTTGCCCGATACTGTTCTGGAAGATGTAGGCGCGGCTGACGTCGGCTGCCTCACCGAGTCGCTGCAGGAATTCTGATACATTATCTTCCCAGTCGCTTGATTTCAGGAACTGCGTGGCGCCAGTGCCCACAACCCCCAAGATGGCGTCATGCCGGCGGAGCGCTATTTCAGCTCTCGATGTACTGCTGTCTGCTGCGGAAGACGTTGATAGAAATCCCCCTTTCTGGCACGTATCGTCCGGTGAAGAGATCTCCGCCCCGCCATTGCTCATAAAATCGCCTCCGCGCCAACAGGGCGCAGAAATTACGCCCTGTCATACCCAAGTATTCACATTGTCTAGGCAAATGTCATTATATCTGGATTATTCAAATTAATAAAAGGATGTACTGATGTTCACTTTACAGTTTTGATTGTTCGTGGTTCGCTGCTCTGTTGAGAGCACGCTCTTTGAGCGCCAGAGAGGTTTCCAGGGGAACCGCCTGGCCCCCCAGTCGTGGAAAACCCTCAGGCCAGCCGTGCTCGTCAGATCCGCCGGTGATGATCAGGTCATACCGTCTGGCAAGAGATGTAAAATGCGCCCGGGCCTCAGGCTTCAGGCGGTGATGGAAGACCTCTATCCCGTCCAACCCCATCGCCGCGAGAGCCTCGATGTGCTCGCTGCGCAGCCACCCGCGATAACTGCGGATCACCGAGGGGTGCGCCAATACCGCTGCACCTCCTGCGGCATGGATCACGTCGATGGCGTTTTCGATCGAAAACCGGCTTGATCGCACCCTACGCCAGGTCGATTCGAAAAGCGGGATGGCCGATTCCCAGCGGTCTACCTGGCCTTTGCGCCACAGCGCCTGGATGACTTGAGCCGCGCCCCCGTAACGCGGATTTTGTTCGAAGGCATCTTCGATCGATACCGGGTACCCTGCCTCAGATAAAACCTGGCAGCAATCGGTGATGCGAGCGTGCAGGTCGTCGAGGGCGGCTTTTTCAGACAGGCGGAATTCGCGATTGTCGAGGTCGATGTAATAGCCCAGAACATCGATATCGCCTTGCTCGACGTCTTTCGGCAGCTTCCCGTCCCACCGGCAGGTGAACTCGATGGCGGGGATCAACTCGATGCCCAGCAGGTCTGCGAGAGGCAGCACTTCTCGCACCCCGCGTGTATTATCGTGGTCGGTGATCGCAATGCATTTTAGCCCCATCTGGGCCGCATGGCGAAGCAGCTCTTCTGGTGAAGATCGCCCATCAGAGTAATAAGTGTGAAGGTGCAGATCGCAGGCGCCAGGCCCGGGAGCAGGCTCGGTCATCAATAAAGAGGCATCCGTTTTTATTTATATCGCCAGCCGGTAAACACGGTGGTTCTTGTACGCCTTTCCACCGACATTGACCAAATCTTTACGCATCTGCACGGCGGTTTCTGCAACCTGGGTAAGATCGGCATGCTCGAAGCCGAATTCGCTCATGGTGCTCTGCATCTCCGTGTAAAGCAGGGCATTGCCGCCCTTTCCCTGGAATTCAGGCAAGATACCGGCGCCATTGAGCGATACCCATTTCGTCCGCCGCATTTCGAAGAGGATGTCCAGCAGGCTGAGAGGATTGATGTGACCTCGGGCGCGCTGGAGTGCAGGCGAAACGTCCGGAAATGCCAGCAAAAATCCCACCA
>Ga0105092_10002029_pt1 | contig 10800 bp, 6 predicted proteins | sample PPLLak2March2015_FD_87021 | JGI IMG/M metagenome (GOLD analysis project Ga0105092, IMG submission 87021) | Freshwater sediment microbial communities from Prairie Pothole Lake near Jamestown, North Dakota, USA - PPLs Lake P7 Core (1) Depth... | ecosystem: Environmental > Aquatic > Freshwater >...
AACCCGTGCGCCGCTGTTCGCCGTCGGTCAAAAGATCGAGACCGATCTGTTCCTGAGTCCGCACGTTGAGACTCGTAGCGTCGTCCTGGGCTTCTTTGAGGGCGGCACCCTCGAGTCGAAAGTTCACTCGACTGCGATCTGTGGCCCCGAGCCAACCGGGCCGCGGAAAGCTGCCGATGGTGGTCGTGGCGATGGGCGGGAGTTGCATAACATCACCTCTGCGCAAAATTCTTTTCTCGCTATATCCGCCCCGACGACGAAAGACAAGCTTGGAGAAGATGTATTATCTGTGCGAGCGAGAATCTTGAATGTTAGGATGGCGTCTTGTTTAGAAGGCGACGACCGCGCGATGGTGGGTGCATTGCGGTGCAGCCGAGCAAGCTATCAAGACAGGCGTGTCACTCACCAAGTCGATCTGATACAGGGTATTCAGGATTAGAACGAGGTGGACTCCAGGTAATGATGGAAATCGTCCGATATCTTCGCCGAAACCACTAGCCGGCTTCTGACTGACCGCGCTTTACTCAATCCCGCAGATTAGTTTTGCGCGATCTTCACACCTCAGGCGATCAACGATTTTCTGGGCAACTACTGAACAAGAATCCCTAGGATTCGAATAGCACGGCTCAAATCTTGATCTTTAATGTCTCCAAGCAGGGCCTGGAGTTTTTTTCGAAGAGTCTGAGGCGGCTGGCCCTCGTATTGAATGTTGAACATTTCGTGTATCTCGACTTTCAGGCCTTGAGACAACCGGATAAAAAGGTCTAAAGTCGGGTTTTCCTCTCCCCTTTCAATGCTGCTCAAATACTTGGGGTTAATCCCTGTAATTTCGGCTAGCTTTTCCTGGGAATAACCTCTTCCTCTCCGCAGGTCTTTTATTCGCATCCCGACCAGTTTCTTTGTCTCCATAATCCCTCGCTCGCAGGATTATGGGTTCGCATGGTCTCGCGCCGGAACATTCCAATACCCAGAGAAAACTTGACTTTATCTATCCATTAGCTATAGATGTCTGCCCATTAGCAGGAAATAGACAAGGTTTCTTAAGCCAATGCATGAAAACTCGTCATCCCGAATTCGGTAAGCAGCGTGAAGGCAGATGCCGGTTTTGCAGTTCAAAGGAAAGACCGCGATCGAGTGTTATCATCACACGGTCCCGCATCACACGCTGGAGTTCATTGCCAAACTTTCGGTGCTAGGCAAGGGCGAGAAGCCTGGGCTTGACGGTAATCTTATCATCGAGGGAGACAACCTTGTTGCCCTCAAAGCGTTGCTTCCCACTCATGCCGGTCGGATCAAGTGCATCTACATCGACCCTCCGTACAACACCGGCAACGAGGGCTGGGTCTATAACGACAACCTGACGCAGCCACAATTCAAAGAGTGGATCGGCCAGACGGTTGGCAAAGAGGGAGAAGATGCGACGCGCCACGACAAGTGGTGTTGCATGATGTATCCGCGTCTTCAGCTATTAAAGGAACTGCTTCGCGACGACGGAGCCATGTTTGTGAGTGTCGACGAAAATGAGTTTCACAACCTGCGGATGATGATGGATGAGATATTCCGGGTCGAAATGCCACTTGCAACACTAGTCTGGAAACGCCGTAGTCCAAGCGGAATGCGCAAAGATCCGGTTTCGGTAGACCACGAGTATGTGTTGCTCTACGCAAAAGACCGTTCTCGCATTAAGTTGTCAGGGCTTTTCCGTACGGCAGCAGACTATCCGCTGGAAGATAAGAAGGGAAGGTACGCCAGTACTGATTTGACGATTGGAATGACGGCTGAAGATCGCCCGAATCAGTTTTACGACATTACAAATCCGAAGACGAGGGTTAAATACCCAGGAAATCCTAATCGGGTGTGGCGGTTTGAACCCGATATGATGAAGGAGGTCATCGAAGATAAGTTGGTAATTTGGCCGGACGAAGAAAAGGACAGCGAGATGACTAGGCCACGATATAAGACATACTTCGACCCAGCCAACCCAAAAATCAAACCTCTTTCGAGTTGGATTGAGAGTAGTAGCCGGTCGAAGGCTGAGATAAAGGAAGAGGCTGAAGACTACGACATCGAAATTTTGACGTCAGGTATGAATGCAGAAGGTGGTAGAGTGCTCCAAAGAATATTTGGAAAGAAGTTGGTGGACTACCCTAAGCCACCGTCGCTTATTAAGTCGCTAATCCGAGCAGCAACATCAAAACAGGATATTGTTCTCGATTCATTTGCAGGCTCTGGCACAACTGCGCACGCACTGTTGGACCTGAACAAAGAGGATGGCGGCAACCGCAAGTTCATCCTCGTCCAACTTCCATACGACACCAAGGAAAACGAGAAGGACCACTTCAACATCTGTGAGAGAATCACAGCCGAGCGGGTCCGGCGGGTTGTCCAGGGTTATACGTACAGCAATCCGAAGGGCAAGAAGGAAAAGGTCGAGGGACTGGGTGGCTCGTTCGCGTATGCTCACATCGGCAATCCGCTTTTCGGCGAGTATCGTGATTGGGGCAAGCAGTTACCCGCCTATGGAGAGTTGGCCAAGTATATCTTTTACACCGAGACCAGCCGAGACTTCGACCGGAAAGCGATGGACGAGAAGAGCGGTAAGATCGGTGAACATCACGGGACCAGTTATTATCTGCTCTACAATTCCGACGGTCAGGAAGACCGGAGATTGGACATGGAATGGCTGAAGGATCTTGACAAGACGGAGAAGAACAGAAACCTGGTGGTCTACTGTGAAAAAATTTGGGTTCACCGCGATGACCTGGAGAAGTTTGCGCAGGAAACGAAGCGGAAGGTGCGGCCGATGATCGTACCGTTCAACTTGAAGTAACTCTACATGCAACTGAAGCGTTACCAGGAACGCGTCATAAACGAGGTCAGACTTTTTCTTGAGGGCTTGGCTACAGAGCAAGCAGCAGGGAGTCAGTACGCATCCCTAGCCGCTTGGGATAAAGCGAAGAAACGATTTTATCTGCGTGGCGAGTACCGGCCACGCAAAAACGGTCTCGGCAAGGACCTCCCCACGTTTTGCATCAAGGTGCCCACTGGCGGCGGGAAGACACTACTGGCTACTCAAATTCTGGGCCTTGTCTATCAATCGATTCTGAAAAACCGTAATGGCTCAGGGCTGGTGTTGTGGGTGGTTCCCAGCGACCAGATCTACAAGGATACGTTGAAGGCGTTTCGTGACCGTAGGCACTTTTATCGTGAGTCGTTGGAGTTTGCACTTTCACGCCGTATCGAGGTTTGGGAAAAGCACGAGATTTGTCGCCTGACACCCGGCCAGTTGCGCAGTAACTTGAACATCCTGATTCTGAAACTTGCCAGCACGAACCGCGAGACGCGGGAGCAACTCAAGTTCTTCCGCGACAGCGGCGGCAACATTGTCCAGCATTTTCCCTCCGAGGATGATACGGAGAAACACAAGGCATTCAAGGCGCAGTTTCCAAATTTAGACATGCTAGGAGACGATCAAGAACAAGACGAGCACTTGGTAAAAACCTCGCTAGGGAACTTGGTCCGTCTGCTCGAGCCGGCGGTCATCTTAGACGAAGGACACAAGGCCACCAGCGAACTCGCTCGGAAGACCATTGAGGGATTCAACGCCTCAGTCGTGATTGAACTGTCTGCGACACCACAGAAGGAAGCCAACGTCGTCGTTCGAGTAACCGGTAAGGAACTCCTTGATGAACAGATGATCAAGCTGCCGATCAACATCGCCAACTCCAACCAGCCGTCCTGGAAGAATTGTTTGACGCAGGCGCGAGAGAAGCGAGAGCATTTGGCGAAACTGGCAGAGCGGCATTATCGGTCAACCGAAAAGCTCATTCGCCCGATCGTGTTGGTCCAGGTCGAACGCACAGGGAAGGACCAAAGGGACAGCGGGTTCGTCCACAGCGAAGATGTGAAGCAACACTTGATGCAGAGAGAGGGCGTCAACGAATCGGCCATCGCCATCAAGACCTCTGATAAGGATGATATTGAGGGCATGGACCTCCTAGCCGAAGGCTGCCCTGTGGAATGGATTATCACCAAGGCGGCCTTGCAGGAGGGATGGGATTGTCCATTCGCCTATATCCTGGTTTCACTCAACAACACAGGCAGCCAGCAGAGCATGACGCAACTCGTGGGGCGGGTGCTGCGGCAGCCTAATGTCGAACGGACTCCTTTCGACGAGCTTAATGAGAGCTATGTGTTCTGTTTGCGACGAAAGGCCACGGATATTTCTCGTGAGGTCAAGAAGGCGCTGGAGCAGGAAGGGTATGAAGGCGACGCGGCAAGTGTCGTTGACCGTAGTACCGATGATGGAAAGACGTTGCAGAAGCGCGAGGCCACGATTCGGGAAGAATTCCGCCGCTACTATCGGGAGTTCGAGGGCAAGATTTATCTTCCCCGCTTTTGCGTCAAGCACGGAAGCAGTTACGAAGTGCTGGACTATTTCCGACATTTGCTCAGTCAAGTAGATGTAGCACGGTTCGATTATGGCGGAATAAACTGGAACATGGCCACTGCGCTCGAAGCAGCGAAGGATTCCCTCTATCGCCTGACTCTCGAACAAGATGACCTTGAGCGTGTGGCGGAACGCGAATCGGTTACTCTGGAAACGGATGAACAAGTGAAGGCTTGGATGATAGCCAGCCTGCCGTTTGATCACTTCAGCCAGAAACAGTTACGGGAGATCGTTAGTCGGGCGGCCGAGCGTTTGTATCAACTCACGCCGCAGCTTTTCGGCCGGTTGGGATTGGTCAAGTTTGAGGTGCGTGAGAAGATTGTTGGGCTCATCGAGCGCGGAACGGACCGCCAGACCCAAGAAGCGTTTGAGACTCTGTTCAAAAACAGACGGCTCGGATTTTACCTTCAATGTGTGGAAGGGCGTTTTGAAATTCCACCCAAGATTGAGATTCGGGGAACGAAGAAGCTGATCCATGATGACCATGAGCCAGTCCAACGGTCCCTCTTTGATTATGTGGCTGACAACCTTAACGAGTACGAGAAGTCAGTCGCTCTGTACCTAGACAAGCATCCCGAGGTTCTTTGGTGGTATCGAAACCTCGTGGGCGCACAGTGTTTTTCGATCCAAGGATACAGACGGAACAAGATCTATCCGGATTTTGTGGTTCAACAGGGTCACAATAAAAAGCCGGTCGCTTCTGTGGTTGTGGTCGAAAGCAAGGGCAAGCATCTCAAAGGAAACGAAGACACAAACTACAAACGGAAAATAGCGAGCTACTTCCAAAAAGTTGGCTATAAAGTACCGTGGCAGAAGCTCGCGGCAGACTTTGAGGATGAGACGTTCCGTGTCCAAGTCTTGGACGAGGGAGAATACATGGATCGTGACTGGCGAGATGACCTGAAGAAGCTGCTTGAATCTGCTGTCTAATCCTACAGCTTCTCCGCAGACTCTCGCGACTTTCTATACTTTTTTCCCCAGCAAGCGATAAAAAAATGTTGTGGGTGATGATTAACGAAACTCCCGCGGTGAGCGCGATAACGAGAGCGGCACCAAAGATCGTCGGAAAGGCGCCCATAAGCACCGAAGCCCACTGAACGCATTCCCTGGTACATGTTTACAGACGCTCAGTTGTTTCTCCGTGGCTTCGAACTCAGGTCGCCTCGCTTGTTGAGTGGTGAGTCTCCTAATACTCAAAGTGGAAGTTTTTCGGCGTTATCCCATCTCTTCAACGAACCGCATCATGCGCTGCGCCGGCGCCGAGTCGGTGTACTGGTTGTAAAGGCGTTGTCGCATTCTATCCACCTCGCCGCTTTGCAGGCGCTCGTAGAGCTGCCGAAGGGGGTCATGACCATGTCGGCGGCGACTGCCATGAGCCGCAGGTGCTGCCGGGTGCTGGTCGCGCCGCCGCGAAAATAGCGGTCGATGAAAGGGCCGATCTCCGAGTTGTTCAGGTCCGACGCGCCGCCGCTCAACATGAGAGTACTTGTCAGCAAGCCCTCCATCGTTCGCTCGGCTCGATCGGACGCTTCAATGCTGTGGATACGGTAGGCGGGGCTTAGCAGCGGGGCCCAGGTACCGCCGCCGGCGCGGTACCCTCTGTCGGCGGCGACCTTCATACAAGCGCGCAAAATCTCTATGTCCTGCATCAAAGTCGATAAAAGCATTTGCGACGATATGCTGGTGTTGCGTTTCGCCAAGCGGGTCAAACATTGGGCGATGCCCAAGAAGCCTTCCAACTTTGTAATCAGACGCAACATCGTCGAGTACTGCGCCCAGGTGTGGATATAATTGATGCCGGCGAGAAGCTTTGGATCTTTGTAGATGAAGATGCGCTCCCAGGGCACGATGACATCATCGAAAATCAGCGCCGCGTCGACTTCGTCGAAGCGGGCGGTCAACGGATGCCGCTCGGGGTCGGCGTGCTCGGCGTAAAGATCGCGGCAAACGATCTTCAGTCCCGGGGCGTTCATGGGCAGGGCAAACGCGATCGCGTAATCCGCTTCGTCCGCCTCCCGCGGCCGATTCGGGTAAACCAGAACTTCGTCCGATAGCGGCGCCAGTGTGGCGAGCGTTCGCAGGCCGCGCACCACCGCGCCATCGTGAGTCTCGCCGACGATGTGCAAGATCAGATCGGGATCTTCCTGTTCGCTGACGCGCTTGGTGCGGTCGTAATATTGATCGGTGAGCGCGTGCGTCAAACAGAGATCGTTACGGCTCGCATGGCGATGATAGGCCCTGGCGTTCTCCGCCCATCGGGTGTTAGTCTTCTCGATGATGTGCGCCCAGTCGAACAAGCCCACGACCAGCTGCGCGCAAAAGTCAGGATACCGGCCCATCTGGCCAAAAGTCTGTTGCGACCAGAGCTCGATGTTGCCGCGCTTTAGCGCCAGCTCTTCAGGATTCCGGGGCGGAAGGTAACCGCAAGCAATTCGTTCGCCCTCATACTCCACGGTCATGATATCTTTGGTTTCGGGGTCGTGCTGCTTGTCGTATAGTTCCGCGAGCGTTTTGATGGTCCCGGTGAAACCGGAATGAGTCGTTACGTCGTCGATGCGCTGCCCGGCGTGCCAAACCTCGCGGCCATCACGCAACGCCTTGACGTATTGGGCTCCTGTTCGTATCGCCATAATGACTACCTCGTTGGTGAGCGATGATCAGCTCTCGCTATAGATAATTTCAGACGGTTATAGCTTTCATTAAACCCGTCAGGCAACAGCCAGCCTGGATTATCCATGCACCAAGAAAAAGGCCACGGCTCGTTGTTAGAGCGCGGGGTGAGCAATCGAAGCGAGCGGATAGGGCGGTTCAAAGTTCCAGGTTCAAAGCATGTCCTGAGCGAATGCGAAGGATCTAGATCCCTCGCGGGGCTCGGGACAAGCATTGAACCTTGAACTTTTGAAAGGCTCTTTTCAGAAAGTCTTGCTGCCCTCCGGCGGGCGCACATCAAAGGCGTTCGCCACGGAGCCGATGGTGCTGTAGTGACCGATGAGGGCGACCAGCTCTACGAATTTTTGCGGGCCCAGCTCGGCGAGAGCCATGGTGAAGATCTCGTTGGAAAGACGATGTTGACGCAGCAAGCTGCGGACGATTTCTACGAGCAGCCGCTCGCGGGGTGTGAGCTTCTCCAACGAACCGTGGGCGCGGACTGTCTCAATGGCTTCCTCTCGCAAACCGACCTGGCGTCCTCTGATTTCGTGCCTGGTCCAGGGGTAGTGAGTTTCAAATTCGCGGGCGGTAGCCAGGATAACGAGCTCGCGGTCGGTTTCGGCGAGAGCCGCGTCTTTGCGGTAGTAGTTCTCGGCGGCTGCCAAAAGTTCGGCGAGGAGCGGAGCATGGATCAAGGCGCTATAGGGACCGCCGCCTCCTCCACCGGTGCGGCCCGCCGTAATGCGGTCCCAACGTTGTTGATTTTCCGGGGAAAGATCCTCGCGTTTTATCGTTGGCAGTCTCATGGTTCATTCCTCCTATGATTGGTGTCGGTTCTATCCCTCCTAAAACGGCAATACAAGGGCCGCGTTTTGTCGTAGAATTAGATTATTCACTGGACAGGGAAAGAGCATGGCAGCTTGTAGACCGAGGAGTAAGCCTCGGAGCGAGCGGGCACAGGAGCGTACATCCGCGCTGACTTATCTGGTTCTTGATCGTAAGCTCGCGTTTCCTTTGCTCAGCACGCTTCACCACTCAAACCTGAAGGCCTCTTCAAGGTACAGGCATATTGCCCGCGACCGGAGAGGCTTGCGCCTCGGTCGTTCTACGGGCGCGACCGAGACTTTTGGCGCTCTGGCGACACGCTTACACGTCGACGGTCCGCCTATTTCATGCTACGGGATATGAATTTGATTCATCAGGATATGGAATCGGAGAACGCTAGGCGCGAGCGTTCAAACGTGGCGCGTCATGCAGGCATCATCAGCCTGGCCGTCATGGCCAGCCGAGTTCTCGGGTTGGTGCGTGATCAGGTCTTTGCGATCTTTTTTGGCGCCGGGTTTCATTTCGACGCGTTCCTGACCGCTTTTCGCATTCCCAATCTTTTGCGCGATTTGTTTGCCGAAGGCGCGCTTTCCGCTGCGTTCGTTACCACTTTCAGCCAGGTTCTAGCAACCAAAGGAGAAAAGGAAGCGATCCGGCTTTCGAATCGAGTCGCGACCTTGATGATTCTCGTGATCACGGCGATTTCCGTCCTTGGCTGGTGGCACGCGCCCGCCATTGTCCATATGCTCGCGCCCGGCTTTTACGATGTGCCGGGTAAGGCAGAGCTGACGATCACGCTGACGCGAATCATGATTCCATTCTTGCTGCTCATCGCGCTGGCGGCGCAATCGATGGGAATTTTAAACGCCCGCGGTCGCTTCGGGATCCCCGCTCTTGCTTCGGCTTTCTTCAACGTCGGCTCCATCGTCGGCGGACTATTTCTGGGTTTCGTGGTCGGACCCGCTGTCGGGCTCAGTGCCATCGAGGGTATGGCTTACGGAACTCTGATCGGCGGTTTTTTACAATTTGCCGTCCAGTGGCCAAGCCTGATCCGCACCGGGTTTAGCTACCGGCCAATGATCAGCATCCGTGATCCTGGCGTACGACAGATCTTCAGTCTCATGGGGCCGGCGATTATCGGCACCGCTGCCGTGCAGGTGAACGTTTTTGTCAACACCAATTTTGCGTCATTCATCATCGATCCGGCCACCGGCGCCGTGGCCAATGGCCCGGTATCATGGTTAAGCTACGCTTTTCGTTTCATGCAATTCCCCATCGGCGTCTTCGGCGTCGCCATCGCAACGGCGGCGCTCCCGTCGCTTTCTCGCAGCAGCGCGCAAACCGATTACAACGAATTTCGCCAAACTTTGGCCCATTCGTTGGCGCTGGTTTTTCTCCTCTGCGTTCCTTCGGCTGTGGGTCTCGCTGTCCTGAGCCGGCCCATCATAGCGCTGATATTCGAGCACGGGCGATTTACTGCATTCGATACGATACAGACGGGCGATGCTTTGGCAGCCTATGCCGTCGGCCTCGCGGGTTATGCGGCGGTCAAGGTGCTTTCGCCGGCCTTCTACGCCCTGGGCGACGCTCGCACGCCGATGTTCATCAGTCTCGGTTCGATCGCGGTCAACTATGCTATGAATTCTTTGCTGGTGAAATCCTTCGGTCACGTCGGGTTGGCCTTTTCCACTTCGGCGGTGGCGCTGGTCAATTTCCTTTTGCTTGCGGTTTTGATACGTCGCCGCGTGGGTCGGTTCGAAGGTAGTCGCCTCGGACCTACGCTGGCGCGGATTTGCCTTGCTTCAATACCTATGGCCGCTGTCGCATGGTGGGTCAGTGAACTATGCGGGAGCCTGCCGCTGGCCGGGATTGCGCTCAAGCTCGTGCGCGTCTCGGCGGCGATAACCCTAGCCGCGATTGTTTTTTATGCGGCATGCCGGCTGCTTCGCGTTAAAGAACTGGACGAGGCCATCGACGCAATCGCTGGACGACTCTTGCGTGTCTCGAGACGAAACTAGGGGCAGGAGCTACAGGGCTTGAGAGAATCACGTAATCCAACCGAGCGTCTCGCTTAGTTCAAAGGTTTGACTCCAAGGGTCCGTTAGACGTATTTTCTTGCACCAATTGAAAAGCCGACGGTTTCGGTTGTTCGGGACCATCGCCTTCTCTCGCTGCTTTATTTTTCAAGCGCCGGTTGGAGAGGGTGCCTAATTTACGGGTTTGAGTTCGAAGAGATTCTTACCTGCACGCAAGGATGTGCCGCCCTTTATCGAAGGGAAAACGGAAACCCAGTCATCGATGCGGTTGTTTTGGACAATAAGGGGCGGGCTGCACAGGTTCGCGCCTTTTACGCCCGGCCCCAGCGATAGCTTTGTCGCTTTACCCAAACCTTGGGTTCAAGCCGGTATTGGCGTCGCCTTGACTCTCCGGTTTGAGCGGTTCCTTTGTGCTCTCTGCATTATCGGGTTAGCGATCTTTATTACGCAGTGCGCTCCCGTTTTGCGGGGCGAATTAACATGTGAAGGTGTCCAGGTCATTTCGGACCAGCTGACGGTGGCCGAAGCTGAAACTTATTGTCGCTATGCCGTTCGCGAGCGCAAAAAGGTGGAAAGCTTTTGGGGCGATACTTGGAGCCAAGCGATTCGGATTAACGTCAGTAGTTCTTATCGGATAAGCAGAGCCCTTGTGCCTGGTTATTTTGGAAATAGGGGCTTTATGGAGATGCCGCTGCGGAGGGTGTGGGATAACACCGGCGCGCTGTTGCACGAGATCGTCCACATATACGCGCCGCACAGCAATCGCTTTCTTGCAGAAGGGTTGGCCGTCTACCTTCACGCCAAACTCGCCGGCAATCCAGCTTTTCCGAACTTTGGAGA